>Ga0187881_10004313_pt1 | contig 11603 bp, 13 predicted proteins | sample June2016WEW_19_1_2_FD_133017 | JGI IMG/M metagenome (GOLD analysis project Ga0187881, IMG submission 133017) | Peatland microbial communities from SPRUCE experiment site at the Marcell Experimental Forest, Minnesota, USA - June2016WEW_19_100 | ecosystem: Environmental > Terrestrial > Soil >...
CTCGCCCTCTGAGACCGATGCGGAGACGCGGTATCTTTCAAAGCCAAGGCGCGGGGAGAAGTAAGCTTTGGATAGGTCCACCTTAAGCCTCACGCCATACTCCATATGGATGGTTTCAAACTTTTCCTCGCCAGCGATCACCTCGAGCTGGGGAACCCTATACTCGCCTTCCACTTTTCCTGTTTTGAGCAGGGCGGTTTTGGCGCTGGGGTTGAGGCGCAACAGCGCATCGCCGATCTCCCTTTTATAGGGTGCAAGCTCAGGAGGAAGGAACTCCAGTACTACTATGTCGCCGACTAGGTCGTAAGATCTTGGGATGGCAGAAGAGAACTGATTAGGTATTTTACCCCTTAAGGCCTCTTGCAGATCCTTGGGGCGGCCCTCGATCGCCTCGAGCTTGAAGTAGCTTAGATCAAAGGAGATAGCTTCAAGATCGACCAGCTCTTCTGGCGTTGGAGGACGCAGAACAGGGATAAAGACTGCCTCGCCCTCAGCAAGGATCTTCCTTGATCGATCATAGACGCAGTTCCTGATCATTGCCCTCCTGAACTCCTCTGCATGCTTCCTTCCGACCTTCAGGGAGAGCTCGCTAGGCATATTCTCAACAGCCTAAAATATGATGAGTATTTTGATGGCGGGTTCGGTGGGATTTGAACCCACGACCTACGACTTAGGAGGCCGCCGCGCTGTCCAGTCTGCGCCACGAACCCGTTGAGCAAGGGTCAATAACATTACTGAATATTTAAATGATACCCAGTCTAATGAGTAAAATATTGAAAATTTTGACTCTATCAACATCGAAAAACGCAGTTCTGATGGTGGTTGATGGTAACACAAAAAAATAGAATCAATGAACATTTGATCAGTCGGGGTTACTATATGATAATAACCTTTATCGTATAGTTGACTACCGAATTAAATTTTAATCCCCACACACACACTTTCTTGCCTACTCCTACCTCCTCCCCTACTCCTACTCTATTCTATTCTTCTCTTCTCTCTTACAATTACTCCGTATCACGTATAGCGTATATCACACGCACGAAAGAGTTATCTCAAGTCGAGACGATACAGTTTCTGCAGTGAAGATGGTACATGGATCGCTTTTGCGAATATTTTGACATGCGTCCTAATGAAAGAACCATTATCTCAGAAATGAGTATTAAGGTTAAATTCAATGGGTCGAATCTTAATTTTGCGAATATCTATCTATCAAATGTCCCTCGTTTGATATTCCTTTTCTATAATTCTGCTGTGTTCAATATGAGTAGACTTTCATTACATTTGGCAGCGATTACAGGCAATAGTGTCGAAGTTATTGAAGGTTTTCTATCAAAGTATCTGCGGTTTTCTGATGTAAATGGGAATAGCTTTGAATTATATGTGGCGGATAGGGAACTTTGGAAAAATAGAATAATTGAGCAATTGAAAAATGCAGAGGCTAGATTGGCTTTTGAGAGTAAGCTAAAGCAGCAGATGACATATCGAGACGCTGTGACCTATGATGGAATACGTGACCTTTGGAAGAGCATGGAACCATTGAACAGCGTGCCTGATGACCTTCGTATTGAGGCCATGATAATAGACCTTCTAAAAGAAGGTGAATGGGAACGCAAGATGGGAAAGACTGGTCCTGAGGGACTTATAGACCATGATAACAGAAGATTCGTAAATAAGAATGCCAATGTTCAAAAAATTGACCAGAAAGTGGTTCAATACCAAATTTCTGCCTCTTTTGATTTAGGGTCCAATGGTACAATAAAGATCAAGTGCCCTTTTTGTGGAGCTGGATCTGACCTTACCTCTAAGAATTCAGAAGTTAAGTGTACCTACTGTGGGAAGAACTTCATTGTTCCAAAGAAAGTCTTGGACATGATGTAGACTCAGTCAAAAGTCTTTATCTAAAAGTTGAACATAATCATAATGGGGAAGAGAAGTTGAAAACTTCTTACATAATACTAACAATAGTTATCGTGGTCATTTTCGTTGGGCTACTTGCTGGTTTTGGCTTTGAAGCAACACAGCAACCACATATAGTATTGACCGATATTAGCTATGCTAATCCTCGTTTAAGCTGTTGCTTTTTACTATGTCCTTCGACTCAATACGCAGGTGCCTATTTTAGCTTAGTGAACTCAGGATCCGCTGCAGGATATGTTGATGTTTTAGTAACGGGTGGAGGTCAGACAATCGGCACAAACACTTACTATGTGCCAGCGGGAGAAACCGTACAAAAATCCATTCTAATATCAGTTGATTGCTCACAAAGTTTTGATTGTCAGGTATCTATTACTGCAGTTAGAGGGCCGTAAAAAAATATTAATAGAGAACTTCCATAACCCAAAAAACTTTTTACCAGAAACCAAGGAAGCGCCCCAAAGTAAAGAATACCCATGCTGCCCAAGGGGAAACAATTATTCCGCCCAATATCAATTGCGCCCAAATATTTTGCATCCAAGTCCAACGTTTTGTCTTTTTGGAATCGATGAGAATACCGATGAGAAAAACCCCTAAAATGAGACTTACTATGCCTAGTGCAAAGATAAATTGACCAGAAGGGCGAATACCCCAAAATGATTCATGAAGAACAATCGATAATAAGAACAAGAAGAGAAGAAAATTTAGTATGAAAGAGGAAAGTACCTCCAAGTCAAATATAGAATGACCGAATTTTATTTTTGATACAACTGGCATTTTGACTTTCTTATCAAAAATGTATGCAATTATTTTACTAGTGTCCACTGTGGCAAGAATGAGGAAACCACCAGCAACGATCAGAAAAATTGATTGCGCGGTATCCATATTCGATGCACCACTCGCATACATTATTGTAGAGGCGAGGAACAATACGCTTGATATAAAGAACTCATTAGTGGCGGCCTCTAGGGATTCAAATGCCTCCTTATTTTCTGGAGCCCTCTTCTCAATCATTTCGTAAAATGACCATGGCAGAGTAATCCACATCAAGTAACAGATGGCAACTAAACCGAGGCTTACTTGCCCAAGTGTTTCTGCAACAGCCATGCATACTACTCCGAACACCCGCCCATATATGACATCGCATGGCAGGATGTCTAAAAAAGAAGTGTATAGCATTATTAACAACAAGTCTACTAAATTAAAACATGAATAAGGTTGCCCTTGCAGCAATTGGAGTCATAGCTGTGGTGGCAATTGTTGCAATCGCTTTCGTAGTTTTACAACCACAAGGGATTAACCCCGACAAATTTGCCTTGTTTACTGTAAGCGGAAGTCCGACTGAAGGGGTTTATACTTTTAAATTTGCACTTTCTGATGCAGCGCAAACCATAGGACCTGCCGATGGCACCGTTAGAATGACAATTAAGGATAGCCAAGGGAACATCCTCATGACTGTGACCTCAGCAATAAAGACCTCCTTTTTCAAAAAACTCACCGATCCGATAATCGGTGATTATGTTGGCTATGCCCAAGACATTTCAGCTAACAGTGCGGTCGCGGGTATCCCAGACGCGTTAGGGAACGGCGTTGCAGAAGTGACTTTCACCACAACTTCAGGAAACACTTTTTCAAAAACCTATTCGTTGGTCCAAATCCCGTCAATACCTGAGGTTCAAATAACAGCCATTAATGTCACATCAGATAACCCAAACATGCTTTATACGGCTCCCTTGTCGCTTGGCAGGCTTTTTGCGAATCAAATCATTAACCTGACGGTAGGATACATTTACGTGCCGCCATTCACCATTTACAACTTATCGGTATTGCCAGCATCATTTACCATATTATCGATTAGTCCGCTACTGCCAGCCTCAACGCAGGGGAGCAGCTTAACAGTTCAATTCCAGCTTGAGATCGAACTACCTGACCAAGCGTATAATGGGCCACTTGATATCCATGCAACAACAACTCCGCCCGTACCCCAACAGGGAGCCATGTCTATTGATACAGGAAATGTCATGTTCAATAATCCAGGGAGTACAATTACTGTCTACGTACGAAATACAGGAGCTCAATCCGAGACTCTAGGTTCGGTGTATGTGGATAACGTTCTACAGAATGGTGTTGGTACGACTACCATAACATTCAACCCCGCTAATGGAGTATTAGCTCCTGGTGCCGTCTGCACAGTAACAGTTGTTTCGACTGCTACCAATTGGGCAGATGGTTCTGCGCACACCATAAAAGTCGTTGCTACTGACGGAACACCTGTAGCGTATAGCGTGCACACTTAATCTATAAGGTATTCAAAAAATAAAAGGTCGGGGGGGAACTTTTCATTACAGAAAATACTTGGAAGAAGCATTTACAGAAAGGGATACAGCTGTACAAAGCAGGGAATCAACTCGAATCAAGTCTTGAATTTGATGAGGCCTTAGATCAAAACCTAAACGATCATCGCATTCATTATTGGGTTAGCAAATGTGCGGCAGACTTTGGGGCATATGATGTAGCCTTGAAAGAATTGGATATTGCAATAATGATGTCTCCAGAAAGACCAGAATATTCTTTCCAGAAGGGGAATATCTTAGCTCTTATGCAAGAGTTCCAAGCTGCATTACCATACATGGAGAATGCTATCAAACAAGATCCGAAGAATGCCGATTATCACTACTTTAAAGGATTGGTTCATAATGCCATGAATAATTATTTTAAAGCATTAGAGGAATTCAATATATGCTTAGACCTGAACCCGAGCAATTCAGAGTTTCGACAGTCAAAGGTAGAGGCCTTGATTCAGTTAGGACGAATAAATGAGGCGCAGGAAGAACAGAAAAATGTTGGCAAAATATCAGCGGATTCAAGAAGGCACCCATTAAGGTATGAATTTATTACAGAAGTTCGACAAGAGCATTTTCTTGAAGGCCTTAGTAAAAAAGATGAATTATACTGACATAGGGCTTTCTTGCGAAGTTAATGTCACAAAGTCATTTATTTTGAATTTTTAATAAATTCTAACATAATTTCAACTTGCTTATCATTAATCCATTTGAATCCCCTTGGAAAAGAAATATTCCCATACACCTTCGCCCCAATCTCACTCGGAGGAAAAGGTGGACCATTCTGCGTGATTCGTATAGCTTTAGACAACAGTGCCGAGTCAGAAGGTTCTCCTAATACGATATAGTATTCATCGTCATTTCTCTTCGTATGGACACTGCACATTATCCGGTTTAATGCATCCTTGCTGATTTTAGAGTTGATTGTTTCTTGGTCTTCTGTTTCAAGATCGTATAGATCTGGTTCTGCTTCATTGCCCCATTTTAGTGATAAATAGACACCTTTAACCTTGAAGTACCCTATCAGAAATTTCGCCATTCTCCCTTTTTGGGACCTTTTAATGGTATTCCTATTCTTGCCATCATAGGCTTCCTTTGCAAATGGAGCCAAGCTAGCAATAAAAAACAGGTAATCGCCAGAATTGAGATTAGATATTTGCTTGCCTCTTGAATCATCCGTTCTGTCGCCATACGTGCAGTTCTTAAAGTCCGGGTCATTATGCACTATAGATGACTCGGCATCTCTAGGTAGGTAATCAGAAAGAACATTGCCATGCAGCATATTTCGAGCTGGAAGATCGCTGTAGGCAGTTCTTTCAGTAGTCCTTATTTCAATCGCTTGACCTTCTTCTTCGCCTTTTCTCAAACACTCTGTTATTGGTATGAATTCAAAGGTTCGGTCCTCAAAAATAGGGCCATTTACGCCCAGAGTTTCTTTGCACGATTGATCAGCCCCTACATGTAGCATTAGACCTTTCATGTATGAGTACCTCTGTTTTGAACATTTTACTAGTTCTTTTTTCTATACAGAATATATAGTGCTACCAATAGGGCGACCAACTGAAGTTTTTAGTATTACGTCTTTTCATGGTTGCCACTTCTTCCCACCATACCTTACAAATAGTACAATGCCCAAGAATTGAGCAGTGATAGTCATGGCCTTTCCTTCGATGTTCAATCGAATCTTGAGCATGTTCGAAAAAATTGATACAGATCAAAATGTATTCCCATCAACACTCCTTTATAATGAAGGATGGATGCTTAGGCTCACTTTATCTATTGCAAAAGAGGGCATTCCCTGCCTCCCTTTTCGTTTTTCACAAGGATCAGAATGGTTTTCAGAAGCATTACTCACGTCCCCATTCCAGGCTCGCTTCAGGAGAGATCCATTGGCAGAGACGATGACCCATGCAGATTGTGTTGTAGGGCACTTTCGGATGAAAGATGATAGTAAGGCTGGACTGGAATTATTAGAAGGCGCAAAACAGTTTATTGTATTGGAGGCAAAGATGTACAGCCCATTATCAGAAGGAACAACTCATGCCCGCTTTTACCACCAAGCTGCCCGCAATGTTGCTTGTATGGCACAAATATTGTCTATCGCCAAGAGGTCACCACATGATTTAGAACTCGGATTCTTTGTATTAGCGCCTGAGGACCAGATCGAAAATGGTGTTTTTTCAGATCCAATGAAAAAGGACAATATCGTAGAGAAAGTGAGTAGGCGAATTGATCTCTATAAAGAAGATAATACTTATTATGAAAAATTAACAACGTGGAAGGATTCGTACTTTCTTCCTCTCATCAGCACCATTAAAATTGATTGTATCTCATGGGAGGATATTCTGAATAAAATTGAGAACAATAATTTGATTCTAGGTAAAGAGCTCCACACCTTCTATAATAAATGCAAGCATTATAATCTTAAAGCCATTACAAAGCATTAGTTGATTCGTTCCCAATGTTACTATTCAATGACCTTCTTTAATCTCACTTCTTCCCACTATACTTAGTATATTAGTCACATCTATTCCTCAAGCTTCAAAGGTTTGGATTCACTCCATATATGTTCAAAAAGCTTTTTGGCTTCAAGAATTAAGTCGGGATGATTTGTCTTAATACCTGCATCGAACCTTTCAACACCAATACAATCCACATTGAAATCAAATGAGCCTAGAACCAATAGCCCTAATTTTGACCAACCAGGAACATTTGGGTAATGAGCTAGGAGCATTCTGGCATGTAGCCTATCACTTATTCTTACCTCAGCCCCAGCTTTTACTAATTTTTTCATTACTTCAAGATTCTTTTGATCTCTCTTCTCATTTCTGAGTTCGTGGGTAACCAACTTTAATTTGTGAGCTGCAAGGATTCGCTCAAGCTGTCCTCTGATGGTCTCAGAGAAATATCCCGTAATACAGACTTCACTATAGCCACCGACTTGGGAATATAAATCATCAGCAAACAACTTGAATTTGTCTTTGTCAAGAAATTCGACTCTAAATGGATTCAACTCACCTTGTAATTGAGTAATGTGATCTATCAGTTTGTTAAATTCCAAGTCCAAATCCCCATTCATTACTGTTTTTAATAATGCTTAAAGCTTATTCAAATTTCATTTGTATTGTGTTCTTTGAAAGAGTATGAGCTATGAGAAATGAAGAATAGCAATGAAATGAAGGCCATGAAAAATAAAATGAGATTACTAATCATTTCTAAAATGGTCATATCTTCTGCCTGAAATGATGGATTCATAGTTAGCTGAACTAAGGTGTCTTGACCTTTCTCTACAAAGACTTTGGATTCAGCTCTCATGCCATACAGGAATCCTGTTTTAGCTACAATGGTATAGTTATTAGTTCCAAGCCTAATGTTGCCAATTCCACTTGAGTTCAAGATATATGTAGCATCTGGAACAATTCCCATTTCATAAATGCTCCTTTGTTCTATCCCTGAGTCCATAAGACTCCAGCTATAGATTTCAAGAGAGGTACCAGGTTGCATGTTTTGAACAGATATGGTTAAAGTTCCAAATTCGGACGAGTTCAAGTAAGTATCAGTAATATCGATTGGATTACCTTGGTCCATATAATACACATAGGAAAGATGTTTACCCCAATCCCTTGTATAGACCATGGAATTGTTGATATTGTCAGGGGATGCTATCGTTGCATCAACAGGAATCCATTTTCCGCTGACAGGATCCAGGAACTCATTCCATTGGTGATCATCGGCTATGTCATACACTATTCTAGAACTGACTCCTGCCTTTGTTGAAATAGCTTGGAAGAGAACAGAAAATTCTTGACAGTTGCCCACTCCTAATACAGCAATCCAATCTGCGTCAGTTCTTATTCTCATTAGGTAAAGTTTGAGCTCATTTGTAAATGGACCTTGATTAAGGTGGGTTATTTCCCAATCACATATCCTTTGGACAATCAATGTCTGGTTTGTTGTGCCAGATTCCTCTTGGGCTGCTACCTCATTAATTATCTGTGGTCCTCTAACATCAGGATAGACTACAAACACTATCACAAGAGCTAAGACAAACACTGAGATCATTACTGTTAGCCATAAGACTCTCTTTTGCAGGACTATCGCCTATGATACTGTACAATCATTGAAAATACTAATAAAGGCTCATGAAAATCCTAGTTGGGTAGATTTAGGAATTAGGTTGAGTTCTGTTGGCAAGCTCATTGATGCATTGAATGAATGTCTTGTTATCTTCCTTCTTTTTAATCAAATCAAGCCTTACATACAGCTTTTCTACGAAATTCTTGCAATTCTCGTAATTAGATGGTGTTCTGTCAAGGTAGACTGCAGCAATCAAGGCCTCTATAGCCATTGCAAATGGTTCATACTGATCAATGCCTATGTTACTCATTCTATTCCTTTCATCATCATTGACATCAAGATATTTCCATAACTCTATTTTTTTACCAATTAATGTCAAAGTATTATTATTTTCTTCTTCTTGACGCAGGTGGTCCACATTACCTGTATTTTTCTCGCCTCTTTCAATCACCATTGCAACAAGGATTGACTTCAATAGTCCATCTCCAAGAAGGCTTAGAGCTTTTTGTGGGTCCAGTTCCTCTCTTCCAAATTTGCTCTGCAATGTTTCATTGAACCTTTGTTTAGACTTTAAGGCGGCTTTTAACAAATCCGGATCTTCAAAATGATAGCCAAGCTCTATCTCAAGTTGCTTGTAATCAGGAACTTCTAAATCAATCATGGAAGAAGGCATCCCCTACTGTATGTTAACTTTTTATAAAATAATATAGGTACTTTCCTTCTTGTTAACATCATTCAAGTAATCAGCGATTCAATTACATCAGATGAATCAGTCGCGCTGATTGTTTCTAGTACCGAGATTTTACACGTTTATAGTAAAGGCAAACCTAAGAAAATGTAATTGCCAGATTGTGTACATTTTCAGGGCACTGGTCGAAGGTGTTGAGCTTTGAGAAGGAGTAGGTTGCCATAGTATAAAATAGGCGTTACAGATTAAAAAAACTGCAGTTTGATCCGCAGGAAAAATGAAGTTATACACTTTCTTGACAATTATGCCCCTTTGCATATTACCGCTATTTTCAAATTCAAAAACACGTACTAGATGTCGAAATGAAATTTGTACTAAGCATTTGCGTATTACTATCTAAGAGCATATACGCTCCAACTCGCAATGATTCTTGGAGTTAAATTTGCTCAGTCCCATCAAGCAGAGCATATTAGAAAATATTGAAGCAATAACTAAGCTTAAAGAAAGGGGAATCACTGTCCGCGAATTATACCTGGACAAATACCTTCAGCTTGAGGTAGACAGCATCAGCATCAACGCACTTGATCGCAATCTGAGGAATTATTACGGGCAAGGACTGCTTAAGCGCTTTGGAAAAGGTCACAAGTACTACCCCTATCGCTATAAGCTCTCCAAAAAAGGGTTACGCAAAATAGAATACTTTAATACTCTTCCACTGCCGATAGGCGGGGAAGAATTGCGAAAACGAGAGAGAGATGAGGAACGAAAGTGGTGGACATTTCTGATTCGACGATGCGATGAGCTGGCACAAGAATATCCAATTTATTCTATATGGTACAGAGAGCAAAAGCTAGAGCTATTGCAAGCTATCAAATCGTCAGGACGTGCCCAAAGAAAAACGATTGATAATTTTAAGAGATTTTTCTATGCAACTCGCAACAAAACAGATCTTGAAGAGATACTGAACAGACTTCGACTCTCACCACCAGTTCGAAAAACAGAGCTTGAAAGAACATTAGAAAGATGCTTCGATGAAGAACTATCAATGCTTTGAAACTGATGCCAGCATCTAGCGGAGCAGCTTGAGTAGGTCCGCATTGGTGACTATACCTGCAACCTTGCCATCTTTAACAGTGAGAATCCCTTGGCAAGCCTGGAGCAGGGGTGCTACAGCGCCAAGGGTAGTTGATGCAGGTATGAGTGGGAAGCCCTCTTCCATTGCGTCCTCTACCAGCAGGGCCTTGGGTGCGATCCCCTTGCTCGCTATCAACGTCCTGTTCATCCCCCTCTCTGTGAGGCTCCCGACGATCTGACCTTTCCTCTTTACAGGCAGCTGACTATAGGCTTTATCGGTCATCCTCTGCTCTACGATGTACAATGGCTCGTCCGCCTCCGCATACATAATCTCGGGGTTATGAACCTTATCGAGAGTAATCATTGCCAACTGCTGTGGCAAAGACCGGTTGTTCGGGTCGAGCGCAATTACCTTGGCAACCAGCTTCATTGCAAACCTAAAATTCTTTTATCTAGTATATCCATTCGCAGATAGCATTAAAAAGATCAAAAATCAACAAACCGGTCATTCAGTAGTTTTAGGGCTATTTTCCGATTCTTATGCTTAAAACGGAGAGTTTTACCAACAATAGTTAAATTTTCGGCGGTGTTAGGTGCAGCTTGTTCATTATGACATAAGCCGCCAAGTCGAAGACCCGCTCAGCCCTCTCGATTATGATGGAGTCACTGGAAGAGACTATTCCACCCTTCTTGAGGACCTCAAAGTCTGCCGAGGTTGCCGTTGAAGCTCCGCCGGGCACTGAGTTTGATTTCAACTCCTGGGCGACCTGTTTGGAAAACTCGCCGCTCTTGCTAATGAGCCTGTCAAAGACGAAATGCGCGCCACCAGTTTCGAGATCGCTGAGCGAGGCTATGGTGTGCTCCAGAGGCTTGGTCAGGTCTTCCTTGCTGGCCGAGCTGTGGATTTCTGAGACGTCTCTCACAAAGCCATCGTCGCAGAGGAATACTGGAACTCCCTTCAGCGCGCTGTTGACTGTGAGGAGGACATTGAAGCCGTCTACCGAGAGCCCCGTCTGGCGGAGATCCCCGGGTGTGACAAGTTTCTTCTGGTGCGCAGTCGCAGCATCAGGCGGGTAGACTCCACGGTAAAGCAGCAAGCGTTGGGGTTTGTCGAGCATGTGCTTGTCGCCGATGAACTTGACCGAGGAGATCCTGCCATACCCCCTTCCAAGGAGGTAGCGCAGGTCCTCCGCAGCTCCGTCACTCACTCCGAGCATGCGGATCCCTCGACATAGATGGCGGGCCTCAACGGGACAGCTATCCCTGCTTTCTTCTTGGGGTCGTATGCTGGAGAGTCAGAGGGGTAGACCTCGACGGGGCACCTGAAATAGCTGGAGAGGAAGTCCGAATTTACCTTCAGGAAAGCCTCTTCCTCGATCTTTATTGATGAAAGGAGCCTGCGCCTCTGTTCCTTGGGCATCGAGACGACGCACGGGGAGATTGTGGTGATGAACTTGGCGGCATCCCCTCCCCTGGCCCTTATGTCCGGATCCTTCATGGCTTCC
>Ga0187881_10004357_pt1 | contig 11503 bp, 9 predicted proteins | sample June2016WEW_19_1_2_FD_133017 | JGI IMG/M metagenome (GOLD analysis project Ga0187881, IMG submission 133017) | Peatland microbial communities from SPRUCE experiment site at the Marcell Experimental Forest, Minnesota, USA - June2016WEW_19_100 | ecosystem: Environmental > Terrestrial > Soil >...
CCCTGCTGACGGGGTCTCCTACGTTCAGGTCGCGGTGGCCCTCCAGGACGACTTCGGGTTCCCCGCGGTTGCCCGTTCGGACACGCAGGTGGTCCTGACGAGCTCGAACGACTCCGTCGCGACCTTCCAGTCCAACCTCGTCACCATCCCCAAGGGTGCGATGTACGTCATGACGAAGCTGTTCTCAGGCGCGGCCTTGGGCTTGCCTGACACGGCCCAGCTGACAGCCCAATCGGCGGGCCTCCTCAAAGTCTATACCGCCGTGACCGCGATGCCTCCTGACTACTGCAGTGGAACCCCCGCCAGACTGGTCATGTATGTGTTGCCCGGGATAATCCCTGCTGACGGGGTCTCCTACGTTCAGGTCGCGGTGGCCCTCGAGGACGACTTCGGGGCCCCCGCGATTTCCCGTTCGAACACGCAGGTGGTCCTGACGAGCTCGAACCTGACCGTCGCGACCTTCCAATCCAACTTCGTGACCATCCCAAAGGGTGCGATGTATGTTATGACGACGCTTTATTCAGGCGCGGCCTTGAACGTGCGTAACACGGCCCAGTTGACAGCCCAGTCGCCGGGCATCTTCAAGGCAGTCTATCAGACCGTGACCGCGATGCCTCCTGACAAGTCCAGCTTGACCGGCACAATCGCTCTGACCAACGGGCCGGACGTCCTCCTCGCCGACGGCTTCACTTATCCGGGGATTTCCGCCGCACAGCTATTGAACGCAACTGGGTTCCCCATCGAGGTCGCAACCGGGCATTCCGTCACCGTCTACTACTCCTCCAGCAACACCCTTTATGGAGACGTCACATCGCCCAGCGTCATACTCTCGGGCTCCGACTATGCGTTGGCCGATTTCACGAGCACCCTGATTCCAGGAAGCACGACGATCACGGCCGCTGCCGACAACTTCACCGAAGACCAGGAGCTCATCACTTCTATCGCTCCTGCGGCGACCTGCTTGACTGGCGCAATCGCTCTGACGAACGGGCCGGATGTCCTCCTCCCTGACAACTCCACCTATCCTGGGATTTCCGCCGCACAGCTCTTGAACGCAACTGGGTTCCCCATCGAGGTCCCAGCCGGGCATTCCGTCACCGTCTACTACTCCTCCAGCGACACCCTGTATGGAACCATTACATCGCCTCACGTCATACCCTCAGGGTCCTCCTATGCGTTGGCCGATTTCACGAGCACCCTGATTCCTGGAAACACGACGATCACGGCCGCGGCCGACAACTTCACCGAAGACCAGAAGCCCATCACCTCCTCTGCCCCCCCTCCGACGGCGCTCGGGCTCTCCGTCGAACCTCCTTTTCTGCGGGCGACGGGCGAAAGCTACAGCGTGGTGGGCATAACCCTCCAAGATTCGGCGGGCAACCCCGCGAAGGCATCTGTGGATACGGTGGTCTCCTTGTTCTCATCGAATCCTTCGGTGGGGACGGTCCCGGCTAGCGTCGTGATCCCCAGGGGGGCGACCCATGTAATCGTGAGCTTCACATCGACGAGCACCCCCGGGTCGACTAACATCACCGCGTCCGCCTCCGGCTTCCAGTCGACCAATCTCACCGTCCAGACGATAGTGCCTTTCGCTTCTCTCCTGGCCGCTTACGTGGCTCCGCAGCCGCTCGTCGCTGACGGATCCACCCAGCAGTTCGTGGTTCAGCTCCTCGATTCAGCAGGAAACCCCGCCAAGCCCGAGCTGGATGTCCCCCTGCTGGTGACCAGCGACAATCCCTCGGTCGCGAGCGTCGGCGCATCCGCGACCCTGGCGGGCGGTTCCTCGGCGGTCAGCATACCGCTCAATCTGGGGCATGTGGCAGGCACCTCCCTCATCACGGTGGCCGCTCAGGGCTACACCACCGCCGCCGTAGCGGTGACCACGGTCCTCCTTCCGATGGAGCTGTCGCTGCAGGTCGTGAACTCGACGCTGGTCGGGAGCAGCTACGGGATGGGGGTGGAGGTCACCTCGTACGGCAGGCCACTCGAGGGCGCGACGGTGTCGGCCCGGGCCAACGGCACCGTAACCTTTACGAACTCGTTGACCAACGACCTGGGCGTCGCCAACTTCACGTATTCACCCAAGGTGCCTGGGAGCGACAACATCACCGTCACGGCGCAGGATAATGGATATGCTACCAGCTCGGTCACGGCTTCGATCAGGGTGGATGCCATCATCACGCTGACCATCACTGCCCTGGATGAATCGGGTGTACCCATTCAGGGCGTGACCGTGTCGGTGATAGATGGCGCCAAGAACGCGTCCAGCTCCACCACAGGCGCGTCGGGGACCGCGACCCTGTCGGGCCTCTTCTGGGGCAGCATCTCCATCTCCGTGCCTTCGCTGTATCAGCCCTCTGGGACCACGAGGTATCCCTTTGCGGCTTGGAGCGACGGGGTCACCGCCGCGAACAGGACGGTGTTCCTCTCGAGCAGCGGGGCCTTGACGGCTAAATACACTACTCAATTCTTCGTGAACGTGATCAGCCCGTATGGCACCACGACGGGGTCGGGCTTCTACGCGAAGGGGTCCTCCGTGTCGATATCTGTTTCGCCGACCTCGGTGTCCTCAGGCTTCCTCACCAGCAGACAGTTCTCCGGCTGGCAGGGAAGTGTAACGAGCACCAAGGCCTCTGCCTCGTTCGTGCTGAACGGGCCCGCCGTCGTCACTGCCCAGTGGAAGAACAATTTGACCATGCTCTACGTATTCATCATCATAATAGCGGCCGTGGTCGCCGCGGCAGTCGGCCTCTTCTGGTTCCTCCGGAGGCGGAGGCCATCTGTGACCGAGCCCGAGAAGGAAGAGGAATTCAAGGAATAGTCCCATGGGGTGCGGGCTGCGCGCCCGCCCACCATCTTTTAATACCATGAAGGGCCGCACTAGCGAGAACCCCGGATGAAAGTGAGCGCCTTCGCCGTCGACGTCGACGGCACGCTGACCGCGGAGGAGGGAGGTGTGGACCTGGAGGCCGCTTCGGTCCTTTCCAACATTCAGAAGATGGGGTATCCCGTGATCCTCGTGAGCGGCCGGAGCGGCTGGGAGCTCCTGGCCCTCTCCATCAACCTGAACCTCTCCCGGGTGGTCGTGGGGGAGAACGGGGGCGTGACCGTCTTCAGGAGCCCGCTCAGCATCCGTCTGTGGGCCGACAACACCCAGCCCACGCTCGCCTACGAGTACCTGTCGGAGAGGATCGACGGCCTCGTGCTCAGGGACACCTTCCCACGCTTCACTGAAGTGGTGCTCGAAAGGACCATGGACGTGGGCATCCTGAGGAAGGAGCTGGCGGGGAGCGGCATCAATGTGAAGGTGCTGGACAGCGGCTACGCCTTCCACATCACCAACGTCGGCGTGGACAAGGGGATCGGCCTCTCCAAGGTCCTCCAAATGATGAAGGTGCCTCCCGAGGAGGTCGTGGCCATCGGAGACAGCGAAACCGACGTCCCAATGTTCAACCTCGTCGGATACAGCATAGCCGTGGGGAACAGCGACGACGCCGCCCGCGCAGCGTCCAAACACTTCGTCAAGGGCAGGAATGGGGCGGGGGTCATGGAAGCGGTCGGCTATACACTGCAGATGCTGAATCGATGAATTCGCCGGCTGTTGTAGGTCCTTAAATAGAATCCAAGTCTGCACTTTCGGCTCCCCATTGACGGCTATCAAATCTGTCAGCCAGAGGTTCGTCCCATCCAAAGAAGTGCTCTCCTTAATGGAGACGTTCAGGAAGATGACTAACGTTTGCATTTCAATGGGGATTGATGAAGAACGGAAAGGTGATCGGGTTATGACGTTGATGAAGTTGTGCAGGCTCTCTTATCACGCGTTTGACAAGTATGACACTCCCTCGTATTACAAGGTCTGCGCAATAAGCCGGGCGGTAGGCATACTATCAGCAAGGAACAAGTCACTGAAGAGAGGCGTATCTACCAAGAAACCTTACGCGGTCAAATCAATCCTCACCTCGTGCTATGGATTCAAGGTAGAGGGAGGGAGGCTGAAGGTCCCGCTCGGAAGCAGACGGTACGCTGAGATACCGTTGAACAGACATACGCTGCAGGTGCTCTCTGAACCTGCCCTGAAGGTGCGCTCTTTCACACTGAGCGCCAATAGCACTCTGAGCTTGTGCATCTCCAAGGAAGTGAAAGAGAGGGAGGTCACAACAACCGCGGGAGTGGACAGGAACCTTAGGAACGTCACTTATGGCAACTGTAGGAGGGCGGTCCAGTATTACTTGGGCAAGGCCGTCAACATTGCTGAGTTGACGAGGTCCATAATATCATCGTTCAAGCGGAACGATGTCAGGATTAGGCGGAGGATAGCTATCAAATACGGTAAGAGAAGGGCGACCAGGATCCGCCAGATGCTCCATTGGTCGACTAAGCAAATGGTGAAGATGGCTATTGACGACAGCGAAGCCATCGTCTTGGAGGACATCAGGGGTATTAGGAAGCCTTACCAGAAAGGGAACGGGCAAGGACCAAAATACAGAGGCATCTTGAATTCTTGGTCTTTCTTCGAAGTGCAGAGGCAGATAGAATACAAGGCCAGATGGGAGGGAATACCGACAGCACGTTTGACAGGTTACGAGACCAGAGGGACATCGTCACGCTGTCCCAAATGCGGGGAGAGACTCCAATGGGCAGACAGAGAAGATGTCCAGCATAGGAGGCAGCTCTGGTGCAGGACGTGTCAGAGATGGTTGGATAGGGATGTCGCTGCTGTCATGAACCAATCTCTGAAGGGGTGGGTGAGGCTCGCCCATTCCAAAGGCGAAGCATGTGAAGCTATGAAGGGGAACCAGACGACTCCTGTAATCCTTAGAGTCGATGCCTCGAAGTCAGGTTGTCGGCAATCTAGCCGATGACTTGACAGGGCCGAAAGATTAATCAGCGGAGCGCGACGGCTCCAGGGTCAAGAGGTGAACCGCTGACGTTCAGGGAAGCCCAGGCCGAGGCCGGCCGCCTCATCGACGGGGCCTTACATGAGATGGGGGTCGACCCGATGCCATACTCCTTCTCGGAGCCGCCCCACCCCGACCTCGGCGAGCTCACCTGCAACGTAGCGTTCTCGCTGGCGAAGGTCCTGGGCATGTCGCCCAAGGACGCCGCCGCCAAGGTCACCGAGCACATCAACTTCAAGGACTCGGTCTACGTCCTCAGCGCCCAGGCCCATACTGCGGGCTACGTGAACTTCCGGCTGAACCTCTCGGAGCTGGCATTCGAAGCCATCGGGTCCGCCATAGCGGACCCGCACTTCGGCTCCCTCACTTATGGCAAGGGGAGGAAGGTCATCGTAGAGCACACGAGCGTCAACCCCAACAAGGCGCTCCACATCGGCCACGCCAGGAACTCGGTCGTGGGGGATACCATCTCCAGGATATACAAGAAGGTCGGCTGCGACGTGGAGGTCCTCAACTACATCGACGACACCGGCGTCCAGGTGGCCGACGTCATCACCGGCATGCTCTACGGGAACCTGCCGAAGAAGGCGCCTTCGGGAATAAAATACGACCAGTACTGCGGGGACTACGTCTACGTCAAGGTGAACGACCTTTACCCCCTGCACCAAGACCTCCTCGAGAAGAGGAAGGAGGTGAGCAGGTCCATCGAGGGGGGGAAGGACAAGGTGGCTAAGATGGCGGAGGAAGTCGTGGACAAGGTCGTCCGCGCCCAGCTGGAGACCCTCCGGAGGTTGGACATCAGCTACGATCTCCTCAACTACGAGAGCCACATCCTCCAGACCGGATACTGGGACGAAGTCTTCGAGCTTCTCAAGAAGAAGGGGGTCGTCAAGCTGGCCACCGAAGGGAAGCTCAAGGGATGCTGGGTCCTGGAGACGGACGAGGAGGGAGAGGAGAAGGTCCTGGTGCGAAGCGACGGCACCGCCGTCTACGCGGCCAAGGACATCCCCTATGCGGCGTGGAAGACGGGGATACTCCCCGATCGCTTCGGCTACGTGAAGTACGCGATGCAGGCCGGAGGGAGGCAGCTGTGGGCCACCTCGGCCGACCCGAAGAAGAGGGGAGGCAAGGGCCCCAGGTTCGGCGGCGGCGACCTCTGCTTGTCCGTCATAGGCGCCAGCCAGAGCCGAATGCAGATGTTTGTGGCTTATGCCCTGGAGAAGCTGGGGCTGGGCGGCAGGGAGTACCGCCACCTGGCGTACGGGGAGGTGAGCCTCAGCAACGAGACGGCCAAGGAGTTGGGGATGAAGGTGAAGGACGACAAGGAGGCGCTCAGGATGTCCGGCCGCTTCGGCATCTACGTCAACGTGGACGACGTCCTCGACTCCCTAAGGGCGAAGGCGAGGGAGCAGAGCGCCGAAGGGAACCCGTCGGCGAGCTCGTCCTGGCTGTCGACCGTCAGCGAGAAGCTCGCGGTGGCGGCCCTCCGGTACGACATGGTCAAGCAGGACCTCGACAAGACGATCACCTTCGACCTCAAGGAGTCGTTGAAGCTGGAGGGGGACACGGGCCCCTACCTCGTGTACAGCTACGCCAGGGCGTCCAGGCTGCTCGAGAAGATGGGCTTCACCCCCGTCAGGGTCTCCAGGCCCGTCGCCGCTCAGCTCAAGGGCGTGGACGAGAGGCGCCTCTTCCTCCTGATGTCGAAGTTCGACATGGAGCTGGAGAACGCGGAGCGGGCCATGGCGCCGCGGAAGATCGCCCAGTACGCCCACGACCTGGCCGTCGCATTCAACCAGTTCTACGAGACCTCCCCCGTCATCTCCGAGAAGGACGTGGAGGTGAAGAAGGCGAGGGCCTACCTGGTCCTCGGTTACAAGATGGCGATGACCCAGGTCCTCAACCTCCTCGGGATAGAGCCGCTGGGCGCCATCTAGAATCCCTTTTTAGGTGGTGAAACGCACCTTTTTGCGTAATCCGCGTTGGGCCTCAAAGAGATTTTCATACCACAGGACAAGATCTTCTTCGAGCTGCTCGAGGATGAATCTCAGAACGTCCTTCAGGGGGCGGTGGCCCTCAAGGACTTGGTCAACGACTTCTCGGATGTGCCCGTCAAGAGGGACCACATCAAGGAGATAGAGCACAAGGGTGACGAGGTAGTCCATGAGATCTACCTTCGCCTGAACAGGAGCTTCATCACCCCCATCGACCACGAAGACATCGCCAAGCTGGCGTCCAGCTACGACGACGTGATCGACTTCATCTACGCCACGGCCAACAAGCTCGCCCTCTACGGGTTGAGCGAGTCCACCGTGGTCATGAAGCAGTTCGCCGACATAATCCTGGCCAGCGTGATCGAGCTGGACAAGGCCTTCGCCACGATGAGGAAGCTGAGCAAGGACATCGACGTCAGGTGCATGGAGGTCGACAGGCTGGAGAACGCGGCCGACGTGCTCCTCAACGAATCCGTCGCCGACCTCTTCAAGGGTGGCGACCTCCTCCAGATAGTCAAGCTGAAGGAGATCTACGAAAACATGGAGGGTACCACCGACAGGTGCGAAGACGTCGGCTACGTCCTCCGCGACATCGTCATGAAGAACACCTGAGCTGGCTATCGTTGGCGGACTTCCTCTACATAGCTGGCATCATCTTCGTTGCGTATTCGTTCGACTTCTTCAATGGCTTCCACGACGCGGCCAACGCGATCTCGACCGTCGTCTCGACGAGGGTCCTCTCTCCCCAGCGGGCCATCCTGCTCGCGGCCTTCTTCAACTTCATCGCCTTCGTGGTCTTCGGCGTCGCGGTGGCCGGCTTCATCAGCTCGGGCATAGTGAACCCGAGCTTCGTCGACGCCAACGCCGTGCTGGGCGCCCTCCTGGGGGCCATCACCTGGGACATCATCACCTGGAGGCTCGGGCTGCCCACCAGCTCCTCTCACGCCCTGATCGGGGGGCTCGTCGGCGCCACCGTCACGAAGTCCGGCTTCTCCGTCGTGGAGTGGGCTGGCCTCGGGAAGGTCGTCGCCTTCATTTTTGTCTCGCCTTTGGTTGGGATGGCAGCCGCCTTCGGCCTCTCGATCGTCTTCATCAACATCTTCTACAAGAGCACGACGGCCTCCATCAACCAGTACTTCCGCAGGCTCCAGCTGGTGTCCGCCTCCCTCCTCAGCCTGGCCCACGGCACCAACGACGCCCAGAAGACCATGGGTGTCGTGACGCTCCTGCTCTTCACCGCCGGCTACGTATCGAAGGCGTCGGTGCCCCCCCTCTGGGTCGTCCTCGCAGCTCACTTTTCGATAGCCATGGGAACCGCGCTCGGCGGCTGGAGGATCGTGAGGACCATGGGGATGAGGATAACCAAGCTGCAGCCGTTCAACGGCTTCGCGGCAGAGACGGCCGCGGCCGCCACCATCTTGTCGTCTTCGTTCCTGGGCATACCGGTCAGCACCACTCACGTCGTCTCGGGCGCCATAATGGGCGTGGGGGCCACGCGCAGGCTTTCAGCCGTGAGGTGGGGCGTCGCTAGGAGGATCGTCTTGGCATGGTTCATCACCATACCGGCTTCGGCGCTGATGGCTTCCCTCAGCTACTTCGTGATAGCACAAATCACCCATCTATGACTTGAGATGCTCGAGGAGCTCCTCTAGGTCCGTGAGGCAGGGCATCCCGAGCTCCTTCGCCAGCCCGCGGTCGCCGACGACGAACCCCCTCCCCGCAGCCTTGAGGAAGGACGAGTCGTACCTGCTGTCGCCGACGCAAATCGTGTCCTGAAGCCTGACGCCCAGGCGCTGCGCCAGACCCGCCAGGACCTGGTCCTTCTTCAGCGGCTCGACGAGGGGGTAGAGCTTGCCGTTGAAGTTCCCACTGGCGTCGAACCCGATCCTGTTGGCCATCACATATCTGATCTTCAGCTTCTTCGCCACTGCCTTCGCGAGCAGGTCGAGGGCGGAGGTCACGATGGCGACTTCGTATCCGAGGAGCCGGAGGTCTCCGATCACGGCGGGGGCCTCGGGCCTCATGCTGTACCCCCCGAGCACCTCCAATATTTCCGACCGTCTCAGAGGTCGGGGCCAGGACGAAAGGTCCCTGCGCATGAACTGGGCGTAGCTGATTACGTGTCCAGCGTAGTCCAGGTGCGCCTGCTCCGCCGTCCTAAGCGTCCCGAAGTGTTCATGGAGCATCTCCCAGCTGGGGGTCCCCGTCAAGAGGGTTCCATCTAGGTCGAAGGCGGCCAGCTTCCCTCTCTTGCCGCCGGCGCGTTCCTGTCCCCTTAGGCCCACGTTGGGGAGCTCCAATGGCATGCATATATAGCGTATTGAAGGGATGTTGGGGTAAGGATTCGGCGATGACGGCCCAGGGCTCCGAGGGCGTGCCATTCCGGTTGAACAAGACGTATGTGACGATAGCAGCCATCGCCCTAAGCATCATCATCCTGGTCATCATCACTTCGGTCGGCGGCGTCAACCCCACCGTCATCTTCACGGTCGTCCCCATCTTCCTCCTCTGCGCGATAGCCGCCACCCTCCTGAAGCTCCTGTTCCAGGGGGTGCGCTTCAACTACATCCTCAGGGCCTTCAGCGACAGGAGCTATCCCTTCTTCGAGAGCCTCATCGCGCGCTTCGGCAGCGAATTCGTCGCCCTCACCAGCCCGGCGTACGTCGGTGGAGAGGTGGCGCGGGCCGCCTGGATGACCAAGCGCGGAGAGGCGTCGGGGAAGGCGCTCTGGCTTCCGTACATCGAGATAGTCTTCGACGTCTACTCAGGGAACCTGATCGCCCTGGCGGCCGGGATCTACGCCCTGTCCGCCGGCGACGCCTTCCTGGGAGCGGTCGTGATGGCGGTGGCTGTCGTCATCCTCTCGCTGGTCACGGCGGTCGTCCTGTTTTCAAGGAGGGGCGGGATTCTCATACCTTCCTACGCGATGGTGCCCTTGGGGAGGGTGGTGGGCCGGCACCGCGCCGAGAGCCTGAAGGAGAAGGGGGACCAGTTCCTGGAGGAGTTCTGCGAGGCCGCCAACCACACCTTCACTCGCAAATACGCCGGCGACCTGCTCCTGGTGGGCCTGTTCACCGCAGCCATAGTCCTCCTGTCCACCGCCACGCTCTGGTTCATCGCCATGGGGCTGAACCTCCCCGTCTCCTTCATCGACTCCGCCCTCCTCGTCTACGCCTCCATGGCGCTGGGTAACCTTCCCATCACCCTTGGCGGCTCCGGCGTAGCCGAGGCGAGCGTCTACCTTTACGCAGCGGATGTCGTCGGCGTTAGCTCCTGGCCCATGGTCTTCGCCTGGCGCATCCTGAGCTACCAGATGTTGCTGATTATAACCGGCATCTGCGCTTTCGCCATCCTTCGCAGGTACACTAAGAGCCAGCCCGAAAAACCGTTGAGAGACGTTCACAACTCCGTCTGAGCCCTTTTTCATGGCATGATACGGACCGCGGGATGCCGTGGACCTGAAATGGCTAGTGTTCAGTATCGTTTAGACCACGTGGGAGACGGTATCAAGATCGTTTCACCGAACCTATTTACCCCCATCGATTCTACACAGTACCCGTGGTCAAAGAGAAATGACACAAAATACGACATCCGGTTATCCGAACACAGCTAGTATACTCGCTCTAGTGGGCGGTATCCTGATAGCACTGTGCGGAATGCTAATTGCGGCCGTCGGAGCTTTCATCCTCCCGTACATCAACTACACGAATCTGCGGGCCCCCGCCAATATCGCCAATCTCCCCGGGCTCGTGTCTGGCGTTGTCACAATGGTAGGCCTGTTCGGGCTGATATCGGGAATCGTGGTGGTGGTATCTGCAGTGATGCTGCAAGCGCATCCGAGTCAGAGGAGGACATGGGGCGTGCTCATGTTGGTCTTCTCGGTCCTGAGCTTTTTGGGACTGGGAGGCTTCGTCGTGGGGGCGATTCTGGGGATAGCGGGGGGCATAATGACCCTCAGATGGAACCCACCGATTCAATAGCGTCGGTCTTCGGGAAACCTTGACGATCATCTGGGCTCGGATGAGGTAAAGGATTTATCCCGTAAGTAGAAGGAGGAAGCGAAGGGGATGGAGAAGCTCAAGGTTCTGCTGATACTGCTCCTAACGGCGACCTTCGGGCTTGCGGTAGCCATGTACATCCTTGCGGTGAGCCTCGCTCCGACTGAGTCGCCTCTGAGCGTACTCGCTCAAATCATGACGCGGGGCTTCTCGCAAGACCTGCCCTTCTACATACCGCTGTCGTCCTTTCTTTTTCTTTGTACCGTCCTCGCCAGCATGGTAGGGGTCATCTACTTCCTCGTCCTTCCTGAGATGAAGGACTACGTGTCGGGAAACGGGAAGGACACCATCTCGATAGTCCTGAGGACCCTCAAGCCCGAGGAGAGGAAGGTAGTCAGCGTGCTTGACGCCCACGGAGGCACCTATCTACAGAAATTCATCACAAAGGAGGCCGGTCTATCAAGACTGAAGACACACAGGGTCGTCGCCGCGCTTTCGGAGCGAGGCATCGTCCACGCTGAGAAGCGGGGAAACACGAACGAGGTCTCGCTCGCGAAGTGGTTCCAGGACGGAATGCATTAGTAGCCCAATTTCAACGACCTTCTTGAGACTC
>Ga0187881_10004360_pt1 | contig 11497 bp, 8 predicted proteins | sample June2016WEW_19_1_2_FD_133017 | JGI IMG/M metagenome (GOLD analysis project Ga0187881, IMG submission 133017) | Peatland microbial communities from SPRUCE experiment site at the Marcell Experimental Forest, Minnesota, USA - June2016WEW_19_100 | ecosystem: Environmental > Terrestrial > Soil >...
AGGAGGTGGAGCGACCCGTCCCGCTGGTCGACCTCCACCAGCCGGGAACACGGTCCAATGGCGGAGACGGCGAGAAGGCGTGTTCCATCAGGGGAGAGCCTCGGCTGCCAGACGCGACCGCCCGTGGTGATTCGTCGGACGGTCGCCGTCCCCGGGTCCAGGGCGAAAAGATCCGAAGCGACGATCTCTCCGCTTTTCCCCGAGGTCGCCTCATAGGTGGAAAAGACGATTCGCTTCCCATCCGCTGACGCCGTCAGGGAGGCGCTGTCCGTGAGGGGCGTTGATAGCAACAGCCGCTCACGCTTCGTCGCAGAGTCGTACAGAACAATCCCGGGAGCCTCAGAGGGGGTCGAGCGGTAGAGATACCAGCCTCGGGAAGTCGCCACAGGCAGGAAGTAGTCTCCGACCCGATCCGGGATGACATGGTTTCCCTCCTCAACAGGCGTTTGGGATGCGTAGCGGGCTTCAAGCTCCTGCACCATGTCCCGGTACATTGCTTTCGCCGGCCTGCCGGTTGCCCGCTCAATCGCCTTCCCGGGCCCGAACAGCGGAAACTTCACGTATTCGTCGTGAATGCGGAGGTAAATGTCGCTCCCGTAATGATCGAGGAGGTAGCGAAAGAAAAGATAGCCTCCAATCCAATCCCGATCGGCCGGCGGGAGATACGAGCTGTAGGCCGCCTGGCTCAGGGGGAAGAAGCGATGCGAGAGGAGGAAGGCGCGATACTCCATCTCGAAGAACGGGTTGCGGCCGCGGCCGCCGTCGGTGAAGAGCGTTTCGGTGTGCGTGGCAATCCCTTCCAGGAACCACGTCGGAAGAAAGGCGGCGTTCGCGTCCCTGACTGCCGGCCCGAAGAAGGAAGAGAGAAAAGCGAACAGTCCCTTGTCGTACTCGAAGTTGACGAAGTGGGTGAGCTCGTGCACGAGGAGGAGCCGCAGGTAGCGGGATGCCTCCAGCCCGACCAGGGGCTCAGAGGGCGGCGTCAGGTACAGCGTGATGTGGGGAGGAATCGGGTCAGTATACGCATTTGCCAGGTCCACCCGTCCTGCCACGACAACCCAGACGCGGGCGGGATGGGAGCCGAGGAAGTCCGTCACGTTCTGATAGACGTTCTCGGCAAAGGAGGTCAGCTCGTTCACAGCTGCCTGGTCGCGCGGCTCGAAGACAAAAATGAAGTGAGCCGTCTCCACGCGCTTCCATCCCGTGAAGTCCGGCTCCAGGGGGCCCGCGGGATTGGCGCCAAGCGGCGCGATGCCGAGCACCATCAAAGTCGCGGCGAGCAGAACCCGGGCGGAAGGTGTCACGGGGGCACTGTACCATCCAGGCGTTCACAGGGGAATACGATTTGCTTTACCGTGGGCTTCCTTTCGATATTTGACATGTCATGAAACAGTTCAACCGGGCTTTCTTTCGCGACCTGTGGAGCATCGTGAAACCGTACTGGTGGCACTCGGAGGAGCGCTGGATGGCGCGCGTCCTGCTCCTTGCCATTGTTCTGCTGAACCTGCTCATGGTGTACATCTCGTACCGTATCACCGAGTGGTACAACACCTTCTGGAACGCGCTGCAGAAGTACGATGCCCCCGATGCGTGGCACCAGCTCCTGGTCTTCTTCATCCTGGTCATCCCCTATATCATCGCAGCCGTCTATCAGACCTACCTGACGCAGATGCTGCAGATCCGCTGGCGGCAGTGGCTGACAAAACGATACGTGGATGCCTGGTTGTCGCGCGGCACCTACTACCAGATGCAGGTGCTCGGCGACGGAACCGACAACCCCGATCAGCGCATCAGCCAGGACCTGGCCACATTCTCCTCCCAGACCCTCAATTTCGTGATCGGCGTGATCAGCTCGGTCACCACGCTGGCGGCATTCCTTGCCATGCTCTGGACGCTTTCCGCTCAAGTGGCAATACCCTGGCACGGCGCAAAGATTGTCATTCCCGGCTACCTGGTCTGGGCGGCCGTGCTCTACTCCGTGTGCGGCACGGTCCTCACGGCCGTCGTTGGGCGCAGGCTCATTCACCTGAACTTCAACCAGGAACGCTTCAACGCGGATTTCCGATTCAGCCTGGTGCGCCTCAGGGAAAACAGCGAATCCATTGCCATGTACCGCGGCGAGGCCCAGGAGCGGGGGCATCTTTTGGCCCGGTTCGCAAACGTGTTCCGCAACTTCTGGCAGATCATGCGCAGGACAAAGCGCCTGAACTGGTGGGTCTCAGGGTACGGCCAGGCTGCCGTCATCTTCCCCATCCTGGTCAGCATGCCCGCATATTTTGCCAAGGTGATCCAGATCGGTTCCATCATGCAGATCTCAAGCGCCTTCGGCCAGGTGCAGGGCGCGCTTTCCTTCATTGTGAACAGCTACACCGACCTGGCCAGCTGGCACGCGGTGGTGGACCGGTTGCGGTTCTTCCAGCAGGCAATGGACAAGATCAATTCGATACGGGAGAAGCACGCGAATATCGTCCGCCATGACGGAACAGCCCTGCGGCTTCGCGGCTTGAATGTCCGCCTGCCTGGCGGCCGCCAGCTGGTGACCGGCCTGAACCTCGAGCTTGCCCCCGGCGGACGGCTTCTTGTCATGGGGGCCTCCGGAAGCGGCAAGAGCACCCTCATGCGCACGCTGGCCGGAATCTGGCCTTTCGGCGAGGGGACCGTCGAGCTTCCCGAGCGCGAAAGCGTGCTTTTCATGCCGCAGAAGCCGTACCTGCCCCTTGGCACACTGCGGGAAGCGCTTCTCTATCCTTTCGGCAGCCCCGGCACGAGCGATGCCCAGCTGGCCTCCGCGCTTGACCATGCAGGCCTCCCGGAGCTCTTCGACCTGCGCGATGAGAGCCGCATGTGGGCGCACGTGCTTTCCCTCGGCGAGCAGCAGCGGCTGGCCTTTGGCCGCATCTTTCTCCAGCGACCCGCGTGGGTCTTCATGGATGAGGCCACCTCCGCAATCGACGAGCCTGCTGAAGGCCAGCTGTATCGGACGCTCATGGACCTTCTCCCGCAGACTGCCATCGTGAGCGTCGGCCACCGCTCGAGCCTGCTTGCCTTTCACGACGCTCGGCTGGTCCTTACCGGAGGGGGGCTCTGGCAGGTGGAGGAGGTCAACGGAGCAAACGGGGATGGCACTGCGCGAAGGGCTTCCGTTGCGGGAGGAGCCACCTGATGGCGCGGCAAAGGCTTCGAATGCCGATCCCTGCTGCCGTGGCGGTGCTCGTAGCGATGGCATTTCTTGCCGGAGCGGGCGTGGACAGAGCCGTGCATACCCGGCCAGCACCTCAGGGTCCCGCGCTCCAGCGGCCCAGCCTGGACTTCGCTCTCATTCACCAGGCGTGGGACATCATCATCCGCGAGTATGTGGACAGATCGGCCGTGGGCTCCGGAGCGCTGACTGCGGGGGCAATCAACGGGATGGTAGACTCCCTGGGCGACACCGGCCACAGCACGTATCTCACGCCGACCATGGTGGATGAAGAGCGCTCCATGATGCGGGGGGAGTATGTCGGGGTGGGTCTGGAGATCACCCAGAAGAACGATGGCGTGGTCATTGCCGCGCCCCTTGACGGCTCGCCCGCCATACGGGCCGGGCTCCGCGCCGGACAGCAGATACTCAAGGTAAACGGACAGTCCGTCGAGGGCCTGGGCCTCAGCCAGGTCGTCAGCCTCATCATCGGTCCCGCGGAGACCACTGTGGTGCTGAGCATCTACGATCCGGCCTCCGGCAACACTTCCGAGGTGCCGCTGAAGCGCGCCCGGATACGGGTGGACAATGTGTCGTGGAGACCTTTCCCCGGCTACCCCTTTGCGGACCTGAGAGTCGCGGCGTTCAGCAGGGGAGTGGCAAAAGAGGTCGGGGCGGCCCTCCGCCAGATCGAAGATATGAAGCTCCAGGGGGTCGTCCTGGACCTGCGTAACGACCCGGGCGGCGACCTTCATGAAGCCATCGGCGTCGCCAGCCAGTTCCTCCCCGACGGGGACGTGGTGCTTGAGAAAGACGCAAAGGGAAGGGTCATGCACGATGCGGTCCAGGCAGGAGGCGTGGCAACGGCCCTTCCCCTTGTCGTGCTGATCAACGAAGGAACGGCGAGCGGGGCTGAGATCGTTGCGGGGGCCATCCAGGACGCTAAACGGGCCTCGCTCATCGGGGAGACCACATTCGGCACGGGCACGGTGCTGCAGAACTTTCCCCTTTCAGACGGGTCCTCCCTCCTGCTGGCGGTGCGGGAATGGCTGACGCCCAGCGGCCGTACCATCTGGCACAAGGGAATCGTCCCCGACATGCCGGTTTCCCTGCCCCCGGGCGCCACCCTGCTTACCCCGTCGATCATGAACGGGATATCGCAAAAAGGGCTGGAGACCGGCTCGGACTCGCAGATGAAAAGAGCGCTCGGGGTCCTCACCCTGTCCTCCACCGCCTCCCGCCGTTGACTTTTTCCGCTGTTTCCATCTCCATAGGCCACACGAGGTGAAAAATGGCCGAAGCACGCGGAGACCCAGCCAAGAAGCAGGAGACTGTCCGCCTTGTTCTGGAGGGCAGGGAGTACGAGCTGCCTGTCGTGCGCGGCACCGAGGGGGAGAAGGCCATTGACATCACTAGCCTTCGCAAGGCAACGGGATTTATAACCCTTGACACGGGCTACGAGAATACCGGCTCCTGCCGCAGCTCCATCACCTTCATCGACGGAGAAAAGGGGATCCTTCGCTACCGCGGCTATCCCATCGAGGAGCTGGCGGAGAAGTCGACGTTCACGGAGGTGGCATACCTCCTGCTCTACGGAGAGCTGCCGAACATCAGGGAGCTGGAGGAGTTTTCCACTTTCCTCAACGAATCCTCCCTGATCCATGAGGACATGCTCCATTTCTTCGTGGGATTTCCCCGGGGATCCCATCCTATGGGAATCCTGGCCACAACTGTGGCCTCCCTGTCCACGTTCTATCCCATCCCCGAGATCATGGACGAGACTTCCGAGCGTCAGATCCTGGCCAACCTCATTTCGCAAGTCCGGACCATCGCCGCGATCTCGTACAAGAAGTCCATCGGGGAGCCGATCGTGTACCCCTCGTACCGGCTCCGCTATGTGCCGAACTTCCTGAACATGATGTTCTCATCCCCCGTGAAGGAGTCGAGGCTGGACGACGACATCGTGAGGGCAATCGATCTTTTCCTCATCCTCCATGCGGACCACGAGCAGAACTGCAGCACCTCCACGGTGCGGCTCACCGGCTCCAGCCTTGCCAATGTGTATGCCGTCATCTCCGCCGGAATCTCCGCGCTCTGGGGACCGCGCCATGGGGGGGCCAACCAGGAAGTCATCAGGATGCTGGAAAGGATCCGCAACGAGGGAGGCGACGGCACTGAGTTCGTGGCCAGGGCCAAGGACAGGAATACTCCGGACCGGCTCATGGGATTCGGGCACAGGGTCTACAAGAGCTTCGACCCGCGGGCGAAAATCCTCAAGGACGCCTGCCATCGGCTCCTCAGAAAGCCGGGCATGGATGATCCTCTTTTCGAAATCGCCCTCCGCCTGGAGGAGATTGCCCTCAAGGACGAATACTTCGTGTCCCGCAACCTCTACCCCAACGTGGACTTCTATTCCGGGCTCATCCTGCGGGCCACGGGGATACCCTACGACATGTTCACGGTCCTTTTTGCAATCGGCCGGACCCCCGGCTGGCTGGCCCACTGGCGCGAGATGTACCACAGCCAGGACTTCCGCATCATGCGGCCGCGCCAGGTCTACGTGGGAAGCACGGAGCGCCACTACATCGACCGCGGACACCGCAAGTAGCGCATCGTCCCCTTATGAGAAGCTCATACACCCGCGGAATGCTCGTGATGGCTGCCTCCAGCCTCGTGTTCTCCGCGATGTCGCTCCTGGTTCCCTTCACCCGATCCATCAGCACATCCATCGTCACCGCCGCCCGCTTCACCACGGGGATTGTCGTGATAGGCGGACTGGGCCTTTTCCGCGTCATTGAGCTGAAGCCGGTCAACAAGCTCTGGCTGATCGGCAGGGGAGTGTTCGGCGCGGCCTCCGTGTACCTCATGTACTTCGGGATGGTGAAGCTGGGGCTGGGCATGGGCACCATCCTCAGCTACACGTACCCCGTGTTCGCCGCGCTTCTTGCCCCTTTCATCATCCGGGAGAAGCTGCGCCCCGACGTGTTTGTCGCGGTTGCCGTGTCGTTTGTCGGGATCTGGCTCGTGGTCAACCCGATGGGCGCCGCCGGCAGCGCGGCGCCGGGAGGATTTCCGGTCAGCGTCTACCAGCTCCTTGCCCTGCTCGGGGGGCTGCTTTCAGCGGTGGCAGTCGTCGCCATCCGCAAGCTTCAGGCCACCGACTCGCCGTACATGATCTATCTGGCGCAGTGCGTGTTCGGGGCGATCGTCATTGGATATCCCACGGCCGCCAGCTCTTTCGCATTTGCCCTTCCCCTGTGGCTGGTCCTTGCCGGGATCGGCATCCTTGCCACCGCGGCCCAGCTCCTGATGACAACGGCGTACCGCGACCTACCGGCGACAGAGGGGAGCCTCCTTGCCTTTCTGGTGCCCGTTGTCAACAGCATCCTCGGCGTCGTGGTCTTCGGTGAAAGCATGCAGCCGTTGACCATCGCCGGCGCGCTTCTTGTCCTGGCCGCCTGTGCCTACGTCGCGTTGCGGGAAAGGATCATGGGGCTTTTTGGCTGAACGACGCCCGCTGCCCGCGGCCGCCGGAAGAGGTATCTTTCTCCCATGGTTAACCCACGGCGCGGCTACATCCTCGCCGCGCTGAACATGCTTGTCAGCGGCGTGGCGGTCTACGTCAACAGCCTCGGGGTCAGGATGTTCAGCGACTCCACCGTCTACACGGCGGGAAAGAACCTCGTGGTGGGAATTGCTTTCCTTGTCCCCCTTGTCTTCTCTGCGGAGAAACGGGCGGCGTTCCGGGACCGCAGCGGCCGTGAGTGGATATTCCTGGTCCTGGTTGCTGTCATCGGTGGATGCGTCTCCTATGCCTTGTACTTTCGGGGCCTTGAGCTGTCCACACCGGTGACCGCGTCTCTGATCGACCACACCCAGTTCCTTTTTGTCGCGCTGTTTGCCGCGGCCTTTCTCCGTGAGCGCTGGAGACCATCCCTCTGGGCGGCCCTCGTGGTCCTGCTGGCGGGCCTGAGCGTCGGCATCGCCGCAAGCACTGTGAGGCTGGACGCCGGCGTTCCCTTCATCATTGGCGCCACGCTCCTGTTCGCGGCTGACTTCATCCTCATGAAGGTCCTGCTTCGCACCGTATCACCATTGACCGTAATGACCGCAAAGATGGGCCTCGGCTCTTTGCTGCTGCTCCTTCTGGTGGCTGCCTCAGGCCATGTCGGAACTGCCCTGCGTCTGTCGGCGCTCCAGGCCGGATTTCTCCTTGTGACGGGGCTCATCCTGCTGGCTTTCACCGTCACATCGGTGCTCGGGCTTCGCCTTGCGTCGGCAACCGCGGTGACCGCCATCCCCGCAGGATCTCCCATAATCACCACGGCGCTCGTCGCCCTTTCCCGAAAAGTCGCCATTCCCCCGTCCCAGTGGCTCGGCTACTCCCTTGCCCTTCTTGCCGTGCTTGCCATATTCATTCTGGGCTCCCGGCACGAGGCCCAGGTCTCCGCCCGGGAGGAGATCGTGTGAGCGCCGGTCTTCTGCTCTTTGCCCGATATGCCTTTCCGCCCAACCGTCTGGGCTATTGCGGCTCCGAGGATCATCAATCGCTTTTCGGTTATCTCAGCGAGGACAAGGCTGACGCCGGCCTGCTCGACCTTGCCCGGAAGTTCGAGGGGGCCTATCCCTATCTGCGGCTCATCGCGGAAGCCAGTGGGCTGGCGGATCCATTCGACCGTCGCGTGGTTGAGGCCTACTGGATCGGAAACCCTCTGCTGGAGCGAGTAAGCGCATCTCCGTTCTACGAGTCACTCAAGGAGAGGTTTCTCCCTCGCGTGGGCACACGCGAGCTCTCCTGGATGGGCAGTGCCCTGTCCGATGGCGCAAAGCCCCACCACACCTTCCATGTCCTGGAGATCTACCGCCGGGCCGGGCTCCTGCGTGACGCCCGGGCGGCAATTGCGCTGGACCGCATGGACCAGTGCCGGATCAGCTGGGGCCGCGTGAAGCTGGTGGAGGGAGCAGAGCTGGTTGTGGACCGCCCGCCGCTCGTCATGGAGAATGGCAGGCTGGACGTTGGCCGGCCCGCGGCTGCAAGGATAGTGAGAAAAATCGAAGACCGCGGGTACCTGGACGACCTGCGCCCGGGGGACATGGTCTCCATCCATTGGAACTGGGCGTGCGACCGGTTGGACAACCAGGGGCTGCGCCAGCTCATCCGGTGCACCCGACGGGCCATCGCTCACGCCAACATGACTCTCTGAACCGGCTCACCTCATCACGCCGGTCAGGACCAGAGCGCCGGCAACGATCGCAATGGCTATCCTGTACCATCCGAAAAGAGCGAGGCTCCTCGTTTTCAGGTAGTCGACCATCCAGCGCACAGCAATGAACGCGGACACGCCGGCGAAGAGGAGGCCGATGAGCGGGGATGCCCAGCCGAAGCTCGCCACGATCAGGTGGCCGAGCTTCAGCCCCTCGTAGATCGTGGCAGCGCCCAGGGTGACGAGCCCCAGAAGGAAGCTGTACTCCACCGCGGCCGACACGGAGAGGCCCACGAACATTCCGCCCGCAATCGTCACGAGGCTTCGGCTCACGCCCGGCCACAGGGACAGCACCTGGGCAAGCCCGATGAGCAGGGCAGTCCTCCACGTCAGGCCCTCGATCCCCGGACCTTCCCGCCCCCTCCAGCGCACAAGGACAAGGAGAATGAAGACCCCGCCCACAAGCCAGGCTCCTGCCACGGGCCACAAGCCGTAGAGATAGCGCTTGATCGTGTCTTCCAGCACAAGCCCGATGAGAGCGGCAGGGAGGAAGGAGACCACGACATTGCCGAGCAGGCGCAGTCCCTCGCGGTCCTGCCCGATGATGCCCCGCGCCATGCCCTTGATCCTCCCGAAGGAGATCAGGAACACGGCTATGATAGCGCCCGCCTGGATGCAGATGGCGTAGGCGTCGGAGGCGTTCTTTTCCTCCGGTGTTGCCCAGAGACCCAGGAGGCCCTGGACGATGGTGAGGTGGCCCGTTGAGCTCACCGGCAGATACTCGGTCAGCCCTTCGACGATTCCCAGGATCATGGCCTGCGGGACGCTCATGGCGGTGCGTGGAGCGGCCGGCAGCAGCGGAGCGCCCGCCTGGAAGGCGGGGGCCTCTTGCGCGATGAGCGGCACCGCGATGACGGCCGCGAGAACGAATATGGAGGCGATCTTTTTTGCCATGGTCAGACCCCCAGCTTCCTTGCCGCCTTCTCGAAGCCGGCCAGGGATTTCTCGATGAACGCCGTATCGACGCAGTAGGCGATGCGGAAGTACCCGGGAAAGCTGAAGCCCCGGCCCGGAACGACGAGCACCAACTCCTCCTGGAGAGCCTGCACGAACGCAAGGTCATCCCCGCCGGGCGCCTGGGGGAAAACATAGAAAGCTCCCTGGGGCGTGAAGAGCTGGTATCCCATGGAGCGGAGGGCAGAGCAGAAAAGGTCCCGCTTCCTTCTGTAGATCTCCACGTCCACGGACAACCCCTGGATCTTCGCCACCGTGCGCTGCATGAGAGCGGGGGCATTCACATATCCAAGGATCCGGGTGCAGAGGATGATGCCGTCAACGAGTCTCTTTGCGTCCTCTGCCTCCGGGCTGACCGCCACGTGTCCGATGCGCTCTCCGGGAAGGGAGAGGTCTTTTGAATGCGAGGTGACCACGATGGAGTGCGGGTACAGGCTCATGATCCCCGGGACCTCCGTCCCATCGTACGCGAGCTTCCGGTAGGGCTCATCGGCAAGCAGGTAGATCACCCTGCCGTTTTTCCTGCCCGCCCGGGTGAGCATGTCCGCGAGCTCCAAGAGGGTCTGCCGGGGATAGATGCGCCCTGTCGGATTGTTGGGGGAGTTCACCAGCACGGCCGCCGTGCGCGGCCCGATCCTGCTCTCCAGGCCGGCCACATCCAGGTCGAAGTCTTTCGTCGACGGAGCAAGGACGAGCTTGCCGCCGTGGTTGTCCACGTAGGAGGCGTATTCCATGAAGCAAGGCGTGGGTGCAACCACTTCGTCGCCGTGGTTCAGGATGGCCTTGAGCGCGGAGTTCAGCCCGCCGTTTGCGCCGCACGACATGACAACGTGGGTCCCGTCAACGGCGACACCCTGCTCACGGGACACAAGCTCCGCCACCCGGGCGCGCGTCTCCGGATAGCCCGCATTCGGCATATAGCCGTGCTTCAGCGGGATGGAGGATTCGACCACCTCACGCAGCGCTTTCTGGAACTCCGCGGGGGGCTCCACGTCCGGGTTTCCGAGGCTGAAATCGCACACCCTGTCCGCCCCGTACTGCGCCCGCAGCGCGTTGCCTGCCTCGAACATGCGCCTGATCCACGACGAGGTCTCCATCATGCCGAGGATTTTGCTACTGACCGCCATGCAACTCTCCCCGCAGGGAAGCAAGAAGGGAATCCATTTCCTCATCGCTTCCGATGCTGATGCGAAGGCCATCTGACAGGCCGTTGGACGCGAAGTGACGGACCAGAAAGCCCCTCTGCAGGAGGCCCTGGTACAGGAGGCGGGCATCAGCGCCTGCAGGAGGCACGGCGAAGACGAAGTTGGCCCGGGACGGCATGACGGTGAAGCCCAGCGCAGTGAGGCCGCCAGTGAGCCTCTCCCGTGTGGCAACAATCCGGTCACGGGTCCGGCGCGCGTACTCCTGATCCTCCAGCGCGGCGCAGGCCGCAACCTGGGCCAGCCGGCTGACGTTGTAGCTATCCTTGACTTTCATGAGCTGTGCGATCATTTCCTGCTGTCCCAGGGCAAACCCTACCCTCATGCCGGCAAGCGAGGAGGACTTGGACATTGTTCGAACGATGATGAGCCGGGGACTATCCGCAAGAAGGGGAAGACTGGACTCCTCGGCGAAGTCGACATACGCCTCATCCGCAATGACTATCCCGGGGAAGGCTGCCAGGAGCCTTCCTGTCCATTCAGCGGGAAAGACGTACCCGTAGGGCGAGTTGGGAGTGGTGAGGAAGAAGATCTTGGCCCGCGCGGAGGGGACGGGAAGCTGGAGGAGATCTTTCTCATGCCGCAGCCGGGGAAGGGGGACCGTGATTGTCCGCGCCCGGCTCATGGCCGCCAGGACCGGGTACAGCGAGTACGAGGGCTGGAAAAAGGAGACCGTGTCCCCTTCATCCACGAACGCGCGCATGATCAGGGCAAGGATCTCGTCGGATCCATTCCCGCAGAGCACCTGGTCTGCCGTGAGCCCGTAGTGCCTGGCCGCGAGGGCCCGGAGTGCTGCCGCATCAGGGCTGGGGTAGAGACGTATGGAACCGTCAATTGCCGAGCGCAGCGCCTCCAGTACCCTGGGGGAAGGAGGGTAGGGGTTCTCGTTCGTATTGAGC
>Ga0187881_10004361_pt1 | contig 11496 bp, 10 predicted proteins | sample June2016WEW_19_1_2_FD_133017 | JGI IMG/M metagenome (GOLD analysis project Ga0187881, IMG submission 133017) | Peatland microbial communities from SPRUCE experiment site at the Marcell Experimental Forest, Minnesota, USA - June2016WEW_19_100 | ecosystem: Environmental > Terrestrial > Soil >...
TCCATGGCTATACGGCAACCATTTATCCGCATAACAATCTCTTGGAAAATGGCAAAACCTATTATGTTGAAATTGATCCCGGAGCGCTGATTTTGAGTGATAACAGCTTCCAAGGAATTGCCGGGAAGACAGGCTGGAGATTTACGACCAGGAAATTGCCACCGCCCGCTGATTCTGAAAGAATTGTAGTCAGCGCTGACGGCACGGCGGATTTTAATACCGTCCAGGGCGCCATTGATTTTATCCCGGACCATAGTCGGAGGACTGTCACTGTTTTTGTCAGGAACGGCCTGTATGAGGAAATCGTTTATATCCGCAACAAATCGAACATCACCATCCTCGGTGAGGACCGGGAGAAGGTGGTTGTTTTTTACGCCAATAATGAAGTTTTCAACCCTCATCCGCTGAATATCAAAACAAATGAAGTACCCGGTACCTTTCCTTCCCGCCGCGCGGCCTTTGCAGTGGATCATTCAAACCGAATTCATCTGGTAAACCTCACGATTAAGACGACCGCATTCGGCCAGGCTGAAGGCTTGCTGCTGAACGGAGAGGAGATAATTGTCAGCAACGTCAACATCGTCGGTTCCGGGGATGCCCTGCAATCGAACGGCTCAGCCTACTTCACAGATTGCCGCATTACCGGCGACGGGGACACCATCCTTGGGCGCGGACCTGCCTTCTTTAACAATTGTGACTTGAGTTCAATGGGGCCCTTCATGTGGATCCGCAACACATCTGCCAATCACGGCAACGTTTTTGTGAACTGCAGATTTCAAACCAGGGGGAATCAACAGACAGTGATCGCCCGCGCCCCGACCAATGGCGGCAAGAACTACCCGTACAGCGAAGCCGTATTGATCAATTGCGCACTTGAGAATATTGATCCCGCCGGCTGGGGGCCGATCGGCGGCGATACGGCGAATATTCATTACTGGGAATACAACAGTACCAATTTGAGTGACGGGAAATCCGTCGATGTCAGCCGGCGTCACCCGGCTTCACGGCAGCTGACAATGGAGAAGGATGCCCCGATCATTTCCAGCTACAGGAATCCTGCTTACGTGCTCGGGGGTTGGACGCCGAAAATGGCGCCGCTCATTCTATCCCAACCGCAATCGGTCAGAGCAATGCCGGGTCAGACGGTCACGTTTCAAGTGCAGGTTGCGGCCATCCCGGAAGCAAGTTATGAGTGGTTCAAAAACGGCAGATTTTTTCGCACTGCAACGAATGTACTGATACTGCAAAAGGTCCGCGCTTCGGATTCAGGCGCATACTGGGTTCGGATAAAAAACGATTCCGGAACCGTCACGAGCAGCAAAGCGATGTTGAAGGTGTCGTTGCGATAATTCGAAAATTGGACCTCAGCAATGCCGCGCTATCACAATTTATTGTTGAACTCCAGGAGCTCTATCGGCGCGCCATTCTCAACGATCATGGCCACTCGGACTCCTTCAGAAGGTTCGCTAATCTCATCCAGAAGTTGCTTGCCCACTATTTCGATTTCGATATTGTCGACCACAAAAGCCACATGCGGAACGGTTCTGACCAGTTTGGATATTGGACATCCTTCTTCAAAACGCATCCACTCAACGCCATAAGGACTGGTTTCAAACCCCGATACAAACATTTTGAGGTGTTTAATATATTTTTCTCCAGGCATGTGATGATCTGTAGGAATGCCCATGTGGTGATAACGCCAGCCTTTTGCTGTCACGGCAGGGAGCTCGTGGTCTTTGCGAATTGCCATTGAATTTCTTCTCCGATAGAGAGGACTGTGGACCTCTGTTAACTTCTATCCTCAACTTTGGAATTAAGGTCTGTCCGGATCAGCAATTTGCCCCTTTGAGGTGACGATATGGGTCCCCGACAGCATAAGTCATTCCGGCAAAAAATGTCACGCGCGGAAGTTCACCCGCAGCTGAAATGTAATAGCCCGAATCGAGCACGAAGGGCCGGGAAACACAGTAAGTCAATGTCTGAAGAATTGTGAGAGATTTATGCTGAACTATCTTCCCTCCGGTTTCGTATGACTGTCCAAGACCATACTGAGGTAATTCATGCCTGCCGGGCATAAAGGGTTCTGGGAGACAAAATGATTACTACAGCTAGAAAGCCTCTCCGGCTTTGGCCGGGAGTTGTGATCGTGATCGTGCAGTGGTTGATGAGGTTTGTCCTTCCTCGAGTCATGCCGGAAGAGCTCACGAAGGGCGTGATCGGGGGAATGATCTGTGGATTGGCGGTCCTCTTATGGTGGTTATTTTTCAGCCGGGCCCCCTGGTTCGACCGCCTGGGGGCTGTCGTCCTGATGATTGCTTCGTATTTCGCAACATCGCACCTCATCCACATCTCGATTAAGGAAGGGGCACAAGGATTGCTATTCCCAATCCTGGCGATTCCGGTTGTAAGTCTTGCCTTGGTCGCGTGGGCGCTGACAACCAGTCGTCTTTCGGATGGGATCCGGCGGGTGACGATGGTGGCGACCATCGTGATCGCCTGCGGAGGTTGGGCCTTGGTCAAAACCGGCGGCTTCACCGGAAGCTTCCAAAACGACCTGCAATGGCGGTGGGCAAAGACTCCCGAGGAACGACTCCTTGCTCGATCAGATAACGAATCCGTTGCGATCCCGCCTGCTCAATCGCCGGCGAAAATTCCCGAAAAGCAGGTCATGCCTAAATCCGAAACCAAGCCCGCAGCGCCTCCCTCAACTTCTGCCGGAGCAATTTCCTTCGGAGCGGAAACGAGCGCCGTCTGGCCCGGCTTTCGCGGTCCTCATCGCGACGACGTCATCCCGGGTGTGGCAATCAAGACGGACTGGACTACGTCGCCGCCTGTCGCACTATGGCGGCGGTCGGTCGGTCCAGGTTGGTCGTCTTTCGCGGTCCAGGGCGATCTCGTTTATACTCTAGAGCAGCGCGGTCCCGACGAGGTCGTTGCCTGTTACAAACTTTCCACCGGGAAGCCGGTGTGGATACACCGGGATGCAGCCCGCTTCTGGGAATCAAATGCCGGGCCTGGTCCGCGGGGGACTCCCACTCTCAGCAATGGCCATGTGCACACATTCGGCGCCACTGGGGTCCTGAACGCTCTCAATGCAAGTGATGGGACTGTCGTATGGTCGCACAATGGGGTTTCCGGCCCCGATACGAAGATCCCGACCTGGGGATTTGCAAGTTCGCCTCTGGTCATTAACGATTCTGTTATCGTGGGCGTCGCCGGCCAGCTGGTTGCCTATGACCTCGTCACAGGAGCTCGGCGCTGGGCAGGTCCGCCGCGCGGTGTGAGCTACAGTTCGCCGCATCTAGTGACAATCGATGGAGTCGATCAAGTTCTGCAGTTGAGTGAAGCCGGCGTGACCAGTGTCGCACCCTCCGACGGCACGCTGCTCTGGGAGCATGCATGGAAAGGCTACCCGATCGTGCAGCCTGCCCTGACAGGGGACGGGGACATCCTGATCAGCATCAGCGAAAGCAGCGGAACGCGCAGAATCGCGGTCGCCCGCGGGCCCGACGGATGGAGCGTCCAGGAACGATGGACCTCAAACGGGCTGAAGCCCTACTTCAATGACTTCGTCGTTCACAATGGCTATGCGTTCGGCTTCGACGGCAGCATCCTAGCGTGCATCGACCTGAAGGACGGCATGCGCAAATGGAAGGGGGGACGCTTTGGCAACGGACAGCTCGTTCTTCTGCGCGATCAAGAATTGCTGCTCGTACTGTCCGAACAGGGTGAACTAGTGCTGGTCCCGGCAACTCCGGATCAATTCACCGAACTGGCTCGGTTTCAGGCAATCGAGGGCAAAACCTGGAACCACCCGGTCCTGGCCGGCGACATCCTATTGGTTCGCAACGGCGAGGAAATGGCCGCATTCCGCCTCCCCCTTGCGGGTCGCTGATGGCCACGCGGAGACGCGGAGGCGCGGAGAGCAAATCTTTTTCTCCGCACCTCCGCGTCTCGATTCATTTTCTGCATCTGCCATCAAACAATCCGGTCGACTGAGCTATTATTCTATTTGGCAGGAGGCCGGGTAAGCACCCGATTGGCGATGCCGATCGATCGTCAATCGTAAATCATCAATCGTAAAATTCTTCCGGAGGGCCGCAATGGAAGTAAAAACTATTGGATTGTTAGGGGCAGGTCAAATGGGAAGCGGCATTGCGCAGGTTGCGGTCTCTCCTGGCGATCTCGGCGTGATTCTTTGTGATACCTCTGAGGACATAGTTCAGAGAGCGTTCCAACGCATTTCCACGGGCATGGAAAGGCTAGTGGCCAAAGAGAAGATCACTGCAGACCGGAAAAGGGATTGCCTGGACCGGATCAAAACCACAACCAAAATCGAAGAACTGAAAAGCGCCGGTTTCGTGATTGAGGCTGTTGCCGAGAACGAGACTGTAAAACTGGAACTCTTCCGGAAACTTGATGCGATCTGCAGGGAGGATGTGGTTCTTGCAACCAATACTTCCTCCATCTCCATCACGCGGATCGCAGCTGCCACCGGAAGACCTGACAAAGTTATAGGAATGCATTTCATGAATCCCGTTCCGGTTATGAAATTGGTGGAGATCATCCGTGGGCTCGCCACTTCCCAGGCGACCTATGAGATAACCGAAAAGCTTTCGAGACAACTCGGCAAAGTCCCGGTTGAGAGCAAGGATTATCCGGGATTCATCGCAAATAGAATCCTTATGCCCATGATCAATGAAGCCATTTATGCCTTGTTCGAAGGCGTCGGAAGCGCCAAGGCTATTGACGATGTCATGGTGCTGGGAATGAATCAACCGATGGGGCCGCTTGCCCTGGCTGATCTCATAGGACTCGATACGTGCTGGAACATTATGGATGTGCTGCACAAAGGATTCGGAGATTCCAAATACCGTCCCTGCCCGCTGTTGAAGAAATACGTGGATGCGGGATATCTGGGGAGAAAATCGGGTCGAGGCTTTTATGAATACGAAAAATAAGAGGAGGTCCGACACCCCCCAATGTGTGGGGGCGACCGGCCGAGGTTGTTGCAAAACTCGAAATTCTGCCGATTGAAGGTTCTTTTTAGGCCCGACGGGCCGGCAGGTGAAATAGCCCCGGCCGTGAGGCCGGGGTCGGGAAGGAACGAGAGATGAGCGCCGAAGGCGCGGCACTAAGCAGCGATAAATACCGTGATTCGACCGAGTTGCCGATTCACACGGTGCCGTGCCTTCGGCACTCATTTGTTCCTCTACCTTAATCCCGGCCTTACGGCCGGGCCTGGCGATTGCCGGTCCTTCGGACCTGATCGTGAGTTTTGCAACAGCCTCAGCCGGTCGCCCGGGAATTTTTTTAAGCCATAGTTATCGATAGGAACACAGGTCTAACGCTGGTGAAAGGAGAAAAGAAATGCCAAGCGATCCATTGACCCATAAAATTCCGGTCGATCCAAAACCTGGCGCCGGGCTCGTAAAGTGGCAGATCGATCCACTGCACTCCGGCGCGCATTTTTCTGTCCGGCACATGATGATCTCGAACGTTCACGGTGAATTCAAGCTGACAGGTTTCGTTCGGGTCGATCGGCAGGAATTTAAAAATTCAAAAGTGGAAGCGGTGATCGATGCCTCGACGATTGACACGCGCGAGTCGGCCAGGGATCAGCATTTGCGCAGTGCCGATTTCTTTGATGTCCCAAAGTACCCGTCCCTGACTTTCAGTTCGACCCGCATCGAAGGATCTCCGGATGAAGGTTTTGCACTTTCCGGAAACCTCACTATTCATGGCGTTACGCGTGAGGTTGCCTTTTCGGTGGAGCCTCTGAGCCCCGAGACAAAAGACCCTTACGGGAACCTGCGGATCGGCACATCCGCCCGAGCGAAGATCGACCGCAAAGATTTCGGACTTCACTGGAATGCAGCCCTTGAAACGGGAGGAGTGCTGGTTGGCACTCAAGTGAATATCACACTGGAAGTCGAGCTTATAAAGGAATCGGCGTAAGCAGGAATTCTGGGGCGACAATGCACTATGAAATATACCCGTGAATGAAATGACTGCCTGGCTGAGCTAGTGATTTCCTGTCCTAAATCCGATCCAGATCATGCCTCCGGGCACGGCCACGCTGCCAAACTGCTCTGTAAAGCTTGGGACATAGTGCAAATCAAACTGCGGGCGAATAAATAGACTTTTGGTCAGATAAATCTCGACGCCGGCTCCGGCATGAATCTGAAAATGATTGGAACTTCCGAAAGATTGTGTGTAGTTGCTGCATACAGCGGTTCCCACGCAGGAGCTCTCGTTGATAGAAAAACCTGTTTTAGATCCGCCAATTCCTCCCATCAGCTTTAGTGCGACATGTTTGTTACGGTAGGGCACGACTATGCCGTCGAAGTCATAAAAGGTTTCTCGAAAAAGGAGCGGACCATAGTTTCCCTTGGAGGGCATAAAACTTATCTCACCGCCGACACCGAAATGCTTGGAAAGCAATACGTCTCCGCCAAAACCCAGGAAGAAATTATTTAGGGACGGGTTCGCTTGGCAGTATATATCACCGGTTCCGGGCGTGCAGGTGTTGCCCGCATTAAGAGAATTGAAGTTGTCGATGCCGGAGCCATTCGACTTCACATGGACGGTTCCGAATCCGATTTCGATGGTAGCCGTGTTCTGGGCAGCCGCAAATGGAATCCAGAAAGACAGCAGGGAAACGATGCAAACATAACGACCGATGTGTTTCATATCGGAACCTCCTCCGTTGTATTCTAAAAAAGAGTCTCGCAACGAAACCAACCCTCTCTCTTCCCCAATCGGCTCGTTCGCACTTCAACGAACTGTGTCATTAGATACCAGTCTGTTCTCAATGTTTCATGAACGCAATCATAATTGTTGTTAAATATAATGTGCAATAAATTTATTCTCTTGCCCGGGGACTTGTCGAGATAAGGATGGAAGAGGAAGGTTGGCTAAATAAGATTGATCACATTGCTTTAATGTTTTGTGAACTTGCGGCGAATGTCCGGCCAAAATTCTTTGACGACGCTTCCAACAGTGTCCCATCCCATCTGCGTCCCCCAAACACTCAGGGTGTTGACGAAAGTGCGGTCGTCCACCGGATGGTAGAAATTGGAGACGGCTGCTGCAATGGCGCTGCCGCCGACTTCGGAGAAATTGAACTCTCTTCGTCCTGCGTCATTTCGAGTAATCAACTGCCGGATTACTGCATACCCAAAACGATGGAGAAACCTTCCTTGGCCGAGCTGAAAATAGCGAGGATCCTGGTGAAGGAGCGAAGGGAGAATCGCAGCCGTCCAGAAATTTTCGTCCGTGTTGTCGGCGAAGGATGATGCGAAGCGTTTGAAATAGCCAGCAGACCCTTGACCATAACCCGGTTCACTGTTCTGTGCTTGACCGATTCCGGCGACGAAACCAGTGTACGCAAGCTGGGCCCAGTCGAAGGAAGTCCGCAGCACCAGTTTATATTTTGTCTTGGATTCTAACGGAGGAACCTGCTTGGAGTTCTCGACCACCAAGAAATTTGGAAGAGTCCAGAAAAGTCTGTCATTGGATGTGCCACTCTTCTGCGAGTCATCCTCTGCCGGCTGTGAGCCGATTTGGGGCGCACCTGAACCCGTATGAGTTTCCATCGCAGGCTGGGTGGGCGATTGAGGCAGAGCACTATCATGACTCTGTGGTTCAACATCCTGCGCATTCGAAACGGTTGCTGCTGCTGAGAGCAGAAGGGTGCTTGCCATACAGAAGATAACCACAAACCGCAGAGCCACATTCATAGGGAGCTTCCTCTTCAACAAAACAATTATATCGGATCGTGAAGCAATGCTCTGCAAACATTTGGTGAGCGAGATGTAACAACAATCAGCTGGATCAACGGATTGTACAAGCGAGTCTCTTCGCGTCCGTCTAACGTCAAGGATGACGGCGCCATAACTGGTGTGCTGAAGCATTTCTATTGGCGGCGGAGGCATCAACTGCAAAATCTGCATCGCAGCCTTCGTCCTCAAGCTCCAGCCGGGACAACTCGTGCAAGTCACCGGCATCATCCGCAGTCAACATCCTTGGTCCTCCAAAGATGGCTCCCACCCGTCGCGCACCAGTTTCTATTCTGCAGTATTTGGAAAAGTCGAGCACAGAAGTTGCTGAAGTATCTTGCGATTGCCGGGGCCAGGAGGCATCCGGCAGCGAAAACAATTTTGCCGAGCGAATCGGCGGTAACAATGAGTACAGGACACCAGCACCCTAAACCGCGCTTCCAGCGATACCATGAACGCAGTATCCATTGCATTCGACTCACCAGGTTAGGGGCAGTTAAACTCAACGTGAACACTTACACCCTCTCAATCAAACTCGGTTGTAAAAAACCGACGCATCATTCAATACGCACTCCTACTGGTTTTGTTGCATGCGTGTTTTCCCGGGATCGTTTAACCGGGATGGGGACACAGATTCAGGATTAAGCTCCGCAGCATGAACGCGCGTACTCAAAACTCCTTCTGCGCCCGCTGCATCGCCCGCCGCCGTGCTTTACGACTCCGACAATATGCTTTCGGTTCATGTCCAGGGAGAAAACTCGTGGATTCCAGGTGGAAATTCCCGGGCCAATTCAGGCCCGGGTGTGACATGGGATGGGAAGCAACGAATTAGCCGTTCAAAGCTCTACGATCGTGGGACGGATGCCAGCTGCGCGTCTATGTGCATGGTTTTGCCCGCCATTACATAGATCCGCTCAGAATACGATGCATAACCGGAAGCGCGGATTTCCAGGTTATAGGTGTCGGGGCGCAGCCAGATTGATTTCAGTTTTGCGGCTTTTCCTGCATAGGCCCCGTTGATAAATACGTCGGCGTCTTTAACATTCGTTTTCAGCCGAATCTCTCCGGCGACGGAGTATATACCCTGGTAGACCGGATAAGGTCCGTATAGACCGTACGGTCCGAAGTAAGGGTAATACCAAGCGCCTATACTTGGGACAAATGCGAATCCACCCCCAAACCGAACGTGCGCATTTACCGGGAGCGTCATAACCAGCAAAGCTGCCATCAACAATCCGGTGATTTTGAGAGTTTTCATATTCCTGTCCTCAACTTTCCCGGTCACCCCTTGTGGGTCACCGTTCACTAGATAAGATTCTGAAATATAGGAATTGTTTCAGTATTTCAGTTGTCGAATGAAGTACGTGTATTCTCGCGTTCTTCAGCGGTTTTCAACGCAAGTTAGCGAACTAAATCCAATATATACACTCATCGGATTGCGGAAGAAATGACGGTAAATATGCAGATTCAGCTTATATACAAATGCAATTGTATATCCCGATTCCATAAATAAATCTGTGAAACCCAGACTCCTCAATCCATCTCGAATTCCACGAATTGCAGCTGACCATCCCTCTCGACCTGCAGGGCTACGGTAGAACCGGGCTTAACGCTTCCCAATGCCTTGCGGAAGGCTTCTACGCTGTCGATTTCAACGCCGTTGACCGAATGAATGACATCGCCGGCTGCAAATCCGATTTCCTGAGCATCAACCGATTCGGTCAGCGCCGCAATCAGAACACCGGAATTGACGCGCAGGTCGTCGATCATCCTGGCTATCCTCTCGTCGATCGTAACTCCGAGAATCCCAAGTTGTGGGATCAGGTTATTCTTGTTTACGAGATCATTCAGCTGATCTTCCTCTTCGCGCCGTTCCTTGACGGGGATTTCGATTATTATTTTTTCTTTCCCTCTCAGCACCTCCATTTTCATCTTTTCCCCACTATCATGCAGGAAGAGGAAAGACTCAAATTCTGGAACAGATGCTATCGGTTTGCTGTCGACGGAGAGGACGATGTCCTGAATTTTCAATCCAGCGGATTCCGCAGGACTTTCTGGAAGAACATCCGCAACGATCATCCCGTGATCGCAGGAAAGATTTAAAGCTGAAGCCAATCCCGAGGTAATTTGCTGAACAGCTGCGCCCACAACCTTTCGATGGACGTGGCCGAATTCTCTCAGCTGCTGATAGACGTGATTGACGACAGAACTGGGAATTGCGAAGCCGAGGCCCTCGCTGCCGCCTCCCTGAGTGATAATAAAGGTATTGAGTCCTACAACCTTGCCCTCTACATCAACCAGCGGCCCGCCGCTGTTCCCGGGGTTAATGGGTGCATCGGTTTGAATATAGAAAAATGGGTGGCCCGGCATAGTTTGCCGGGCAACTGAACTGATCACACCCATGGTGACACTGTTCTCGAGCCCCTCGGGACTCCCAAAAGCCAGGACGAACTGTCCCTGCCGGATTTGGGCGTAATCGGCAAAGGAGAGGGCTGGAAGGCCCTTGGCGTCCGCTTTGAGCAGGGCAAGGTCGATTTGCCTGTCCACACCGACAATTTGTGCACTTAAAGAACGGGTTGTGGTGTTCATGATCGATGCCGGAGCCCCGTTTGCCTGCTGCGAACTCAGCAGAACCTGAATTTTCTGCGCTCCGGAGACCACATGGGCATTGGTAATAATGTAACCATCCGGATCAATAATCACTCCCGAGCCGGTCACCCGTTGACGCACCACCAAAGCCGTGTTGCTCCGTCCTTCCTTATCCACCTGTCCATAGCCGGTTACAGTGATTTGAACAACTGCCGGTGAGACGTTTCGTACTACCTCTTCTACCGAACTACTGAGTTGACGGAGAAGACTGGGAGCCTGTCGCACCTCGGCCCTGGAGTGCAGAGGGCTCAGGAGAATGCTGAACGCAGCCAAAGCAACCAGCGCGTGCCTTGTTTTACTTGTCCATAAATGCTGTCGAATTTTCATATGTCTCCTTGGAAAAGTCGAGCAACGTGAATTTTCAGGGCGCCCTGAAAATTCTGGCTAATCCGTGCCATTCTTCATCCGCCGGCGTGCAGACACGGCAAATCGGTCTGAGACAGAATCAGAAAGATGCAATTCAAAGCATAATATTTAACCGATTCAAATGCTATCGCCTAGATCCGTTGATATTCAAATTGTTTCCTTCTGCCGATTGCCACGGAATTTATCGAACTACTAATCTTTTTTCCGTTGCTGGATATAATTTGTTGAATGAAGCCCACAAGGGATCTCGACAGGCGTTCGACCTGAATTGAGGATAGGGATGACGAAAGCGGTTGCTGCAAGACTTGCTTTTCGGTTTGTCCATTCCCGGTCTGGTTTTGCTGTCGGTTGTCCTTCAGTTGACCGCCTTGCCGTTTTTTGCTTTTGCCGGGAACCGGACATCCGGATGAATTCCTATTTTCAAGGATTGCCCGGCTGCTTCGGAAGCGGGTTAATTCCGCCGCCGTGAACATTACCGACATCAAGTGCGTCCAAGTATATGAATTTTGGAGGGTATTATGAAAATCCGTAGGACTGTTTATTCGATAGCTGCAGCGCTGTTTCTTTTTGGTTTCACCTGCACAGTTCTTGCACAGCCGGACCCGCCCTCGCGCGTCGCACGACTCAATCTCATCGAGGGAAGCATTTCGTACCTTCCATCCGGAGGAGATCAGAATAACTGGGTGGCTGCCGTTCTAAA
>Ga0187881_10004367_pt1 | contig 11478 bp, 11 predicted proteins | sample June2016WEW_19_1_2_FD_133017 | JGI IMG/M metagenome (GOLD analysis project Ga0187881, IMG submission 133017) | Peatland microbial communities from SPRUCE experiment site at the Marcell Experimental Forest, Minnesota, USA - June2016WEW_19_100 | ecosystem: Environmental > Terrestrial > Soil >...
GATGTATTTGTTTATTCCAATCTTCTTAATTTTTGGCATATACCAAATGGTTATTCAAACGCCTGGGTTGATTTGGGACATTTTAACAATATAGATGTAAACTTTGAAATAAGGCAAGTAGAAAGATTTAAGGCAGTTACGATAGTTTCCGATGCAAATGGGAGTGTAACCTATCCAAGGTATTTGAGGATATTGGATGCTTCATTAGTGGCCACAACAGATGCCAACTCTTTGGATTTAGGGGGTGGAGTGTCTTGCAAAGGTTTAAAAAACTTAAACGATAAGTATCTTGCGATAGCAGTTGGAGATGCAAGCTATTATACTAATTATGGAGATAATTATTTATATTTATGGGATGGAAATCAGGTTGTTGCGCCTAATTATTTCGTAAAAATCAACGGATTATATCAGGGAATGGAAGTTATACAAGGAGTTCTATATGTCTTGGTGGGAGAAAAGTATCGGCAATCAACGCTTTATTATTTATCAGGAACTATTTTAAAACCTCTATTTACGATAAATTACGGGTATCCTTCAACTACGCCGGAATACAATCTTTTTAACTATTATGGTTCTTTAGGAATTAATTTAAATACTGGACTTTTAATTTATGACAAGGAGGATGGGGTCAGATTTATGCTGAACACAGACCAAGTAACTATGTATGCTCCAGGACAATCAGGCAAAGACATTTATTCAGGAATTAATGGAAATTTATACAAAGAAACAGGTGTGACTTTTAATAATTTAAACTACATAAGCCAATATTTTGAAGTTTCAGGAAAATTAGACAATGTTGAAATTTTTTATGACCAGCCTCCGACTTCTTCAAATAAGATTTCAGCTTTTATAGATGTAATTGACGAGAACCATCCGGCTGGTTCTCTTGCCAATTCAACTACGCAATTAACAGATATAACTTCAACAACTGCGCTTACTTCAAAACGAACCAAACTTGACGGAAAAGGAGTTTTATTTTCAAAGATAAGAGTCCGTCTTACAACAACGGGGAATTGGAATTGTATTATAAGAAAAATTAAATTAAATTTCAGCCCTATCACAGGGCAATAAAATGCTTACCAATAACCAAATTTCAGATATTTTTTATCAGCAAGTCGGAAGAGCTCCAACTGCTTATGAAATGGGAAAATATGGCGGTTCTTCCATACAAGATTTGACTGGATTAAAAGATATTTATTCAAAATACGACCCTGATACTTTGCCGGGATATTTAGCTTCAACCGGACAAGATTTTTCTCCTGTGGCAATTTCAAACTTTGCCAAACAATATGGAATAGATGACGTAACGGCCTCAACATCTCAGGGTCAGAAAACTATTTTAAATTATTTAAAGACAGGTTCTCAACCCAATACTCAACCGATAGGAGGAAGCATTACTCAACCTGCAACAGGACAACAATATGATACCAAAGGAAATCCCATACCGGCAACAGAAAATACTTTTGATAACCCTGCACCGGTGGGAGGTAGTGTTTCGGGAGCAGCAGGAAGCGCAGTAGATACAGACCCCGATGTTTCAGCTGCTAAACAGTCAAGAGATGACGCTTATAACATACAACAAACCAAGCAGAAAGCCATTGCCGATATAGATAATTCTATTGCTAATTCGTTATCAGAAAAGATAGCAGAAGTTAAGGCAGGCGGAGGCAGGATTGATGAAGCGTCTATCAGAAGCCAAGTTTATAACGAAAATCAACCCTTATTGGCTCAAAGAAAACAGCTTGTATCTGAATATACAACCGCCAATAATAATTATCAAAAAGCCAATTCTGATTTGAATCTTGCTACGAATAATTTTTATAAAAACATCACAGCTTCTCAAAAACAACAACAAATAGGACAAGGACAAGAGAAGATAAATGTCCAGCAACAGCAATTTACGGAGAAACAACAGCAACAACAGACGCAATTTGAACAGAGTCTGACTCAAAAAGGTATTAAGTATCTTAAATTTACCGACCCTGATACAGGACAGATTTATTATATTGACCAAAGCACTGGTGAAACTATTGATGGGTCAGATGCTTCTTTTACAACTCCAGCCTCAACGACAGCTCCGACAACTGATACTATAACGACTCCTGACGGAAAAACTCACGACCTTACAGGATATGCAACAGACCCAAATCATACTGCCAGCGTTCAAACAGCTATTAATAATATAGGAAAACTAAATACTCCCCAAGATATAACTAATTATATTCAAAATAACTTCCCGAACAGTCCGATAACAGCTGAAATGGTAGAAAACGCTTCTCAAAAGTATGGAGTAGATTGGGAGACTATTTTAGGAATTATGCAACAGGAAAGTTCAATGGGAACTGCTGGGGTAGCAGTCAAAACTTTCAATCCAGGCAATGTCGGAAATATAGATAATGGTTCAACAGTAAGTTATAAATCTTGGCAAGACGGGGTAAATGCAGTTGCGCAATGGATTGCTAATAAAGATAACTCTCAAGGCAGTATGCCATGGAACACTACCGATGCTTCTTTGCCTCCGGTTGGAGATGCGGCTAATAAGGAATGCCTATGGATTGACCCTGTTACTAATAAAGCTGTAGATACGGGTAGAACTATAAATTATGTTTTTCAAAGCGCAGTTACATTGGCAATGGATAAATCAGCTACTCCGCAGAAGTTTTTGGGTGGCTTGAGCGGAAATTCTGGCCCAGGAAAAGCTCTTAAAAACGCTTTATCTGATAAATCAGCGGCGTTGATGGCAGCTTCAGGAGTTTTACAACCTGTTTTGCAACAGGAATTTTCAGCTAATTCAAAAGCAATTACTACTCAAGTCGGATATTTGAATTCTATTAGCAGGGCCTTGAATGGCGCGGAAAAAGGAGCTCAATTAACTCAAAAGTTATTTGCTGACAAAAATATTAATACAGATTCTTCAACTTGGAAAAATAAAACGATAAACGATTTGGTTAAAGCATTCGATTCAAGTGCCGATATAAGGGCTTATCAGTCGGCCATGGTAGAAATAGGAAACGAATATGCTCAAGTGTTTGCCAGAGGTGGCCAAAGAAGCGTTCAAGGAAATCAATTAGCTCAAGATGTTATAAATGGAAATGTAAAATTATCTGATATTCAGGAAACTTTAACTACGCTTCAAGCAATAGGACAGACCGTTGTTGATACGACTATAGAAAATGTAAGAAGCATAGCCGGAGGAGGCGGAACTGATAGCGTGGCTTCGTTTTTGAGCTATGTTTATGGAGGAAAAACGGAGGGAGGACAGACAGGAGGAGGAAATCAGCCATCACAACCAGATACTTTTAATGATGGAACTAATACTTATAAATTAGGGGCAGATGGACTATATTATAAACAATAAATCTATGGCACAAGGATATACACTACAGCAATTACAACAAATGGGAGCAAAACCAGTTCAAAATTCTCAACCACAGGGGCAGGGTTTTACTTTAAATCAACTTAAAGCTAATCAGGCAAAGGCAAACATGCCAAAAGTTCCTACATTTGGACAAGCATTAGTTCCCGCTTTAGAAAAAACGGGAAGCGTTATAGTAAAAGACGCTACTAATGTAATTAGTGGAATTGGTCAAACTATTTTACATCCCGTTAAAACGGTAGAAACATTAAACAATATAGTATCAGGAGCCGCACAAGGTGATATGGGAAGTATGACTGATGCTCAATGGAAGCAATATCAAAAGACAAATGGATTTTCTGATGATGAAATAACTAAATTAAAATCACAGGCACAAGTAAATAAACAAGCATTTGATAGCGCAGTTAAAATGGTAAAAGAAAGATACGGAAGTTGGGATGCTTTTAAAAATACTGTTACAACAGACCCTATAGGGTTTATGTTAGATTTGTCTGTTCTTTTATCAGGAGGAGGTTCAACATTAAGTAAATTAGGAGAAGTCAGCGATATAGAAAAATTATCTGAAGCAGGAGAGGTTGTTTCAGAAGTTGGAGAAACTATAAATCCTATATCTCAGACAACAAAATTAGGAGCAAAAGGGTTAGGAATGTTAAAAGGAACTCCATTAACGGAAGAAAAGATATTAGGCAGAATTACTCAAGCCACTGAACCTTACGATATTAAACAGGCGGGGACTGCTTTTAAAGGAGTTGATACTACTAATATAAAAACTTATGAAGATGCCTCAACCGCTATGGAAAAAGGAATAAAAAACGATGTGGCGGCGCAAGATAAGATATTAGAAAAATATCCTGAAACATTTAAGCCGGATGATTTGACAAAATCAGTTACACCGGAATCGGGAGGAAGAGCAATAAAAGTTAATTATCCTCAAGAAGAATTAGATGGATTAAAACAACTTTATAAAAATATCAAAGATGTTGACGGCCAAGTTGAAATAAAAGACCTTCAGAATAAATATAACAAAACAGGATTAACATCAAAAGAACTTAATGATTTGGCAAGGAGATATAATAAAGATTTGGGTTCAAAAGGATTTAGTGTAAAAACAGGAGACCCCTTAACAAGTGTTTCAGCTCAAGAATTTGAGAATATAAGAAAAGGAGGAAAAGAAGCGGCAGTTGGAACTTTGCCAGATGATGCTTCAAGGCAATTAGATAAACAAATTTCTGCAAAATATGATACTCAAGATTTAATGGACAAACAAGTTAAAGCGGTTAAAAAAATACAGAATAAAATAGAACAGGTAGGCCTATTAAAAAAGGCCGGAAATATTTTAGGAAAAGGAATAGATATAGCATCAGGTAAGTCTGTCGGTGGATTTTTAAGAGGTCTTATGGAATTTAAACCTGCTAAAAATTTAAGTGCATTAGAACTTCAGAGTGAATTACAAAAAAATCTGTCCTTATTAGGCAGTTTAGATAAAATGACTCCTCAAGAAGCATATAATCAAATTATAGCATTGTCAGCAGCACAAGCATATTACAGCGGTAAAATTACAAACGCTGCTAACACTTATAATCCTTAACTACAATTTTTTCCAAGCCAAACCAAAAACCAGATTGTAAGTAATACTTCAATATACATATACTTTATACTACCATATAACATAACCAAATGTCAAATGAAAAACCATTAAAAATCCTATACACCACAACGGAACTTTTATGCCCCGCTTTAGTCCTTAAACTAAAAAACGAAGGACATAAAGTTTACCTTGCCCAAAAGGAAGGTGATTTAGATATCTTAAAAGGAACTTTGCACAGAATACCTTATGAAACACGACTTGATAACTTAAAAGATTATGACTTGGTGATTGAAGACGATAATTCGGGAGATAGCGATGCTGTCAAAGCAAGAGAAATGGGAATACCGGCAATCGGAGGCGATAAAAAAACATACAAGTTGGAAATGGACAGGAAGTTTTCTTCAAATATAGCCGAAAAATGCGGTTTGAAAGTTCCCGAAGTAATTGAAGTTAAAGATTTAGAAGATGCCAAAAAGATTATTCAGGAAAAAGGGGGAAAATGGGTTTTAAAACAGCAAGGTAAAATTGATATTGTAAAAGGACTCAATTATGTCGCCAAATTAGATAATTCCGAAGACTTAATTGCACACATTGAAAACTTACAGGAAAAATGGATTGAGGGAATTGAACAGAATTTTGTCTTGCAGAAAAAAATTGAAGGACATGAGTTTGCCTGTTCGGCTTGGTGGAATGGAAATGATTGGATGCGTGATAAAGATGGAGATGTTGTTGTAGATGAAAACTTTGAGCATAAAGCTTTATTTCCTGGCAATTTAGGCCAAGCTACAGGGGAGCAATACACCGTTTTACACTACACCAAAGGCAAAAACTCAAAATTATTCCAAAATACAATAGATAAATTAGTTCCGGCCTTAAAACAATTAGATTTTAGAGGCGACTTTGACATAAATTCTATCATAACCGAACAAGGGGCTTATTTTTTAGAGTTCACGCCACGCATGGGGGTTCCCGCTACTTCGGGAATGCTGGCCATACATAAATCTGGCTGGGGAGAGTTCTTGATGGCTTGCGCCAAAGGAGAACAGATGCCCTTTGAATATGATAACCGGTGGTGCATAGTTTCTTGGCTTTACACTTCTCCTTTTCCTTTTGTAAATCCTAAAAAAACAAAAGAAACAGAAAAAAAGATTACTGATGTTGAAAAAATTTATGAGGCATTGACTCCAAAACTTGCCGACAGCATGGGGATTAAAGTTTTATTCAAACCCGATATGGCGATTGAGGATTTAAAAAATATTCATTATGACGGAGTATGGTTTGATGGAAAAAACATCAGGATAGCCAATCATGACGGATATATTTTAACAGCGACAGGGATGGGAAATACGGTTGATGAAGCAGGGAATAATGTTGAAAAACTTTTGAGGAAAATTGTAGTTCCAAAAGGTTTTTGGAGGAATGATTTTCATTCCACTAATTATCACAAATCCAAAGATGACCTCATCAAGTGGGGCTATCTTCCAAAAGATAAAGAAACTCTTGATAAAGAAAAACAGGCGGAAAGCGAAAAAGATAAGTCTGACAAAGAAATCAAGCGCAAGACAGTCCGGGAAAAACTAAAACAAGCTGTCTATGAAAAAAATTAACAAGAAATCCGCCAAAAAGATTTTAGATATTATCTCTACTCCGGCAGAGAAGCTTTTGGATAAAATTGAAAACGGAGAGGTTTCAAAAGAAGAGGCAAAAAAAGCTTATGATGCTTTGTCAACTCCTGAAGAAAAAGTAGCGGATTTTTTGGAGAATTATGAAACCTTAAAAAACGATTTAAACGCCAAAATTAGAGAGTGGGAAGCAAAGACAAACGAAACTACCTCTTCTTTAAAAGAAACGCAAGGCGAGGCTATTAAAGCGATAAATAATGAAGTAAAACAGGCAATTAGTTCTATTCCAACCCCAAAAGACGGTTATTCGCCAAAAAAGAACATAGATTATTTTGACGGGAAAAACGGCAATGAAATTACTTCTGACGACATTATTGAGAAAATGTCCAAGATTGAAAATGGCGCAGGATTTTCTATTTTAAAATTAAAAGATTTGGAATGGTTGAAAACTTTGCCGGAGGGAATGAATTGGTCGTCGGCCGGATTTAAGGTTTATACAGACGCTTCTCTTACTGGCGATGGTTCTTTTTCAAATCCCTTGTCTGTTTTAGGAAGCGAAAGTGGCTACCTCACCAAAGCCCTTGCCGACACTTACTACTACCCTCTCTCTGCCAACCCAGCAGGGTATTTAACATCTCTTTCTGGGGCTTGGCTTCTAAATGGCAACACCAATGGTGTTAAAAAGACACTTGGTTCAATAGATAATTACGATATTGGATTTCTTACAAACAACACAGAGAGAATGACGATATTGGCAGCCGGCAACGTCGGCATCGGGACGACGGCGCCTAATGAACTGCTTTCTGTTGCTGGTAATATAGGCATTGGAAGCGACAGCAGTAGTTATTTATGGTCTGGCGGTTCTGGGGACAGGACTACATTTATGACCGTAACAAGCAATTTAAGTGTTTCTGGGGCGTTGTCAAAACTTGTAAACGGATCGTTATCTCAAACAGCTTTCTGGTTTAATGGCGAAGCAGTAAACGGAACTAAATATCTAAAATTTGATTTTGGTTCGGCTAAAGTTGTAAACGAGATGAAGTTTTATCAAGATGGCACTGCCAGCAATCAAGGAGTATGGCAATTTCAGGGTTCAAATGACAATTCTAATTGGACGAGTATTGGAACTACTTTCACGCTTGGCGGTGTGGCGACGGAAACAATTACCACAATGAGTGCCAACACTACAGCTTATAGATATTATCAGTTATTGGGAGTAAGCGGGACTACGTCATCTGCCCCTTATGTGTTTCAGTTTACTTTTCAGATTTTAGGGCATTTCACATTAGATACTGCTGGGAATATAACTACGCTTGGTAATTTTGCAACAATGGGGCAGGCTTTGTTTGGAGTCCCAGGGTCAACATCAAGAATGGATGTCAGGGATGCAGGATTAGTTCCTTATGACGGATATGTTGCCCAAATTCATCAGGACAACCAAGATGTCTTCGCATTGGGAATTTTCAATGACCAGTATTCAGCGATTACTCCCGCTTTTGCTTACTATGCTCAGGGCGATGGCTCTATTAAGATGGGAACTTCGGTGGCAGTGCCTATGTATTTTTACACCAATTCGTATGGGAATATAAGAATGACAATTTTAGGAAGCGGCAATGTCGGCATCGGGACGACGAGTCCAACAGCGGCACTTCATTTGAGGGCAGGTGTCGCTGGGGCTGGCGGTGCTCCGTTAAAATTAACAGCAGGGACGCTTCTGACCACGCCAGAACTCGGGACACTTGAATATGTTGATGACGGAACGACAGGACATCTTTATTTCACTCTTAAAATAGCAACCGTAACTACAAGGGTATTAATAATATAGTTAAACTAAAAAAATATGGACACAATAAAAAAAGTAGTAAAAATAGATGACAATACAATCTCCGTCATAAAAGAAACAGCAATGGTAGAGGCAAAAGATTTGCCGCCTGTGATTTATGAGTATGGTTTTCTTTTAAAACAGAAAGACGATATTCAGAAACAATGGGATGAGCAATTAAAAACAATAAACGATGCAAGGCAGGCAGAGATGGACGAAGTTGATGCTTTGATAGCCGAAGCAGACAAGTTGCAAGTTGTGGCAAAAGTAATTGAACCAATCATTAAAACCAATTAAGCAATGCTTATGAACGAAAACAACGACCACGATTTATTGATTGAGCTTCGCACAGAGGTTCAAAATATAAGGACTGATATTAAAGACCTTAAAGGTAGTGTATATGACAGAATTTCCCGTCTTGAAAAGGATAAGGCAGATAAAGATGAGTTCAATTTTTTACAAGACAAGGTAAATAAGGATATAGACAGCCGTATTATAGCACTTGAAAAAGCAGAAATTGACCCGCAAGAACACAAAAATATTCTTAACTCAATGAATACTAACAACATTTATTTAAAATGGCTGGTAGCTTTAATAGTAATTCTTATAGGAGTAATGAGTTGGCATATTGTTGGAATTAAGTTTTGATTAGTTCTTTTATATGTTGTGGATTTCGTTCTGGGTGAGAAAAGGTGTGTGATATCGCCTAATGCACACATAATAAGGCGTCCCCCAGAACCGAGTCCACAACTAATATATGTTAGTGGTTTCGTTCTGGTGTGAGTCTTCGGACTCTGTATCGGTCAGCTATAGCGGAAAGCTCTTTGTGCTAATACCACAGACAGCCTATAAAAGTGTCAAACCGACGACACCAGAACCGAGCCACTAACCCCATTCCACAGGAGGAGTTCCAATGTTGACCTGTTTCTGTGTAAAGAAAAACCGAGTCATCTCACGACACAAGGCGAAGCAGTACTGTTGTCGCCAGAACCGACATCGTTCCTGTCCGCATCTCTTGCTAATCCAAGTAAGGAAAAGACAATGAGCAAGTGCATCACACACCCCGAAAATGACGAGAGGCTGACCTTCCACATCAAGACAGGCGAGGAGCTGACGGAGTATCTTGACGCAATCAGAAACAATGCAGAGAGAGCCATTCTTGAAGGAGATGAGGTTGAGATTCGCTTCACAAGACGGGGGCATATCAGCATCGTGAAATAGGTTCGGGTAGAACCTTAATCTACCCATTTTTTGACAATTTAATAAAAAAGCATATAATTAAAGTATGCTGGCAAGCAACTAATTAACATTATGCCCCCCACGCTACAAATTTATGCCAATAGATATATCACAATTTAAAAATGGCGGATTAATTAAACCCCTACACTGGAAAGATTATAGATTAGAACGCGCGCCGGGAGCCGGACCATTGCCTGCACAGTATTCTATTAGGCAAATGGTAGGGAAAATAAAGAATCAAGACGGATCCTTAAGTTGCGTATCACAGGCCACTTCATATTATGCGGAAGTGCTGAACTTCATTGAAACAAAAGAGAAAATATCTTTAAGCCCGCGATTCTTATATTACAAAGTATTCCAATCGGGCGGAGGATCCTACGTAAAAGATAACATGCAACGAATAGTGAATATGGGAATTGCACCAGAATCAGAAGTTCCAAGCTATGACCACAGCCAGCCCCCATCAGAAAACTTTATGGAACAGGGGAATGATGTCACATCACAGATAGAATCCGACGCCAAGACATATATTACAAAATCTTATCTGACATGGGACAATACAAGTGTAGGACTATACAAACAAGCCATTATGCAGGGAAGTGGTTGCGTGGTAATCAGCTGGGGCAATAATTACTGTTGGCAATCAGCGCATATTCAAATGCCATCTTATTCACAGCAAATGAGCTGGCGGCATGGAATCTATTTAACCGGGTGGAATGACGCAACAAATGAATTTGAATTTGTTAACAGCTGGGGAGATAATTGGGGTGAAAGCGGATTCGGTTACCTGCCATATAAGTACGTAACCTCGGGATACATATGTAATCCCTGGACTATGATAGACCTGCCAAACGGAACGTACGTTTCACTTTTAAGCACATTGAAAAATTTAATAGAAAAGGTCGCAAAATTATTACAGTTATTAAAATTAAAAAAATAAAATGGACACACAAGACGTGACGTTGCAAAGTATTGCATCATTAGTATTTATCGCTGCCGGAAACTTTTTGACAAAAAATATTTGGGCATTTGTAGGTCTCGTGGTTTTGGCAATAGCCATAATTGTTCTAAAAGGATATTTGGCCAAAAAGGGGATTGCAGCGAAAGGAAATTGATACACAACACTAAAGAATATAAACAGAACAGAAAAAAAATTTGGCTCATCGTTGTATGGGTCATAATCATAATATTCTACCTGTTTATATTAGCAAACAAGGTCGAAAGCGAGGGGATATATAAAACATTAACAACATAAAAACATGGAAGAACAAAACAAAGATGCTCCGGCGGCAGATCAGCCACCGGCAGAGCCAACACCAACATCAGAACCGGAAGCACCGGCACCAACACCGCCTGTGGAATAGTAGGGCTTGACAGGGTCGTTGGGTATGATATTATAGAGTAAAGCAAACAAATAATATGGAATCATTCAACGCCACTCAAAATTTAGTATGCGAAAAAAATGCTGAATTTTGCGTGGTTTTGAATGACCACTTCATATCGCAAATTCAAGCCCTTCCGCAAGGTTGGGCTTTTTGCGTAGTCGCAGGGGATGAATGAGGCGAAGCGACAACTCGCAACTGGGGGATAATTCGTTAAGCGAGTATAAAGAATAAACGAGAAATGGCAGTGCATTGCCGAAACTTGCACCGGAACTAAACCGATATAATATCCTACTTTCCTAAAAAATACTTTGGGGGGTAGGGGGGAAATACCCGAAATCTAACCGATATAATTAGTTGATTGATTTTAAAAAAAATAATATAATTGAATAAATAAGTCTGGGACAAAGATTAGCAGGTATCTTCCCAGACGCCTGCTATTTTTTGTA
>Ga0187881_10004374_pt1 | contig 11463 bp, 22 predicted proteins | sample June2016WEW_19_1_2_FD_133017 | JGI IMG/M metagenome (GOLD analysis project Ga0187881, IMG submission 133017) | Peatland microbial communities from SPRUCE experiment site at the Marcell Experimental Forest, Minnesota, USA - June2016WEW_19_100 | ecosystem: Environmental > Terrestrial > Soil >...
CAGGGGGTTTGCTAGGGCTCCACGTGCCGCGATCTGCCAGGAGCGCTCTGATTCCATCCAAGCGACACAGGCGACGACCCCTCCGGACCAGGAGGCGCAACCGGGGATGGCATCGAGGAACAGAGCAGCCCACGCAGCTCGCGAGGTCATCGTGTGCTCACTCTCGTTCTTCCGTCACCGTGCTTGCGTTGCATCCGTTGAGCCTTGCGACGCTCCGCACGGTTGCGTGGCGTCGGTGGTTCGACGAGTGCCCTAGTTTCCGGGAGGGGGGTACCGGACTCTTCCAGGGTGGGACCGGCGCCCTCCTCCCGAGAATCGTTCACCGTTTTCCCTTGGGCGTGGACGACCCCCGGCCTTTCCGCGAAGGAGATTGACGCTTCGTGGCCGGGGGTCGTTCGGGAAGTTGCCCGCTACCCGTGGTCTTCAGCGTAGCAGGTTCCGCCAGCATCCAATACACATATCCGTCCTCTCCCCTGGTGAGGAGCTTCAGACTCAGCTGTCTGGCCGCATACCGGAGTGTCTGTGCGACCTTTCGTTGGGTCTCACCCTCCAGCAGGAGGTAACGATAGACCTTGTTCGGCTCTGCGGCTTTGAGATCATCGTGAAACTTTGTCCACAGTTTCCGGGTCCGGGGAGGCAGACCACCTTCTGTTACTTCTTCACTCAACATCGTCATTCGACATCATCGTCGTCTTCGTCCTCGATCTTCCACCAGGGCATCCGTACTCGTTCTATACCCTTAGTCTCCCACGCTAGTTTATGTGGAGCGGAATGGCAACCTCCACCTACGGGTAACGTCTCGTGTAGCCCGGAACCTGTTGCGCAGGTACGGCAGGCCGGGTCGTGAAGTCTCTTCCCGGAGGGGATGACGGTGATCTCCCGAGTCTCGGGGACCCACTGGCACCAGTTGGGCCACTGCTTCGGGCCCGTGGTGGCGATTGCCATACCGTGGAACCTGGTCACCTCGACGGGGACAGCTGAGTCGAAGTCTCTTCGATCCCAAGCCTCGGTGAAGTCTTCTCGTTTCAGGACCTCGGTACCGTCAGCATTTCGACCGACACCACGTACCTTAGGAGCTCGCCATTGCCCATCGAGGCGGAGCCAATAGATACCACTCTGGACCCAGGTACCAGCATCATAGCGGCCAACTTCGAAGTCGCCCAGGTTGCCACCTTCTCTAGTGACCACCTCTCTAGGAGGCACACCCAGGAACGAGATCCCATCGGTCTCGATGGTGACCAGTGAGGCCTCGTTGCACTTCGCCAACGTGTAGACGGCGGCACGGCACCGGCTGGTGATCCATCCGGCCCATTCGAGTTGATGGTAAGCGGGCAGCTTCCCATATGATCCTCCTAGCTGTTGTGCGAGCTTCCCGTAAAAGGCATTTAGCGCTAGCTTGAGCGGCGTACCTCGTCCCTTGGACTGGCGGTCGAGTATCTGACGGACCTTGAAGGCTTGAGGTACGAAGGCGAACGGTCTCTCGTCGGTTGCAGGTTCGAATACCCAGCCCTCTCGGATGTCGAGCGAACCGTCTGCCCATGCTTGGGCTGCGACCACTTCCGGTGCCCAGTACCAGCCCTCGGTATCCACTGGGTAGCCGACGTTGCCCTTGGGACTTCGCCAGTGGAAAGGGTGAAGCGCCTTTACTCGATTACCTGTATATCGTAGGTGGAACAAGGAAAAGTCCGAGGTCTGGATCGGCTCTCCGGTCCAAGCTTTCCAGTGCCCGCTTATCAGGGATGGTAGCTGCGTGGCCGCCCAGGGGTAAGCACTGCGGATGTCCACGGTCCACACCGGGCCGTAGTGCTCACCGAACCGGTACTCTTCGATCCGACCACCCGCATAGGCGCAGCGCACCGGGTAGCTTAGATTCTCGGGTGTGGGGGTCATGTGGTGTTTGACCCCGTGGGTGCGCAGCAGGACAGCTGCCTTGGCACCTGCGCCGTCCCAGCGAGTCTGTCCGGTGATGCCGGCTGCCTCGGTGTCCTGAGTGTCTATCTCTACCAGTTTCACCAACGCTCGGAGCTCGGCCCGGCAGTATTCGAGTACCTGGGGGATCTCTTCGAGGGTGAAGGTCGATCGCTTGGACTTGTACTTTTCGATCCGGCGTAGCTCGGCCAGGTCCTCGGGTGGTAGTCGTGTCTTGCAGGCCTCGGTGAACGTGGACTGGAACGACCCGATCACATCCCACAGAGTCAGCTTGCGTAGCACTTCGATCTGTTGACGTTCGGGGTCCCATATCTCTTCTCGCACACCGAACTCGTGTCGTGGCCGGTAGCTGATCTTGTAACGACGACCGCGATTGAAGTCGAACAGGGTCACCCGGCCTTCGGTGGAGAGATGGTGAGCCTGACCGGGGGAGAGCATCGGCTGGAGGATCATGTTTGCGTCGTAGGACCCGCCGAAGATCACGTGTACTGCGTGGGGGTTCTTCTCGGCCACCAGCAGCATGAGCCGGAGACAGACCAAGGTGTCGATTCCCTTAGGGTCCACGATGCTGTCTCCGAGCGAATCGACCAGCATCACGTAGCGATGTTTGCCGTCTACGGTGACACCTTCGCCGTCCCACCCGATGAACTGCCGGTGATCGAACTTCGTCGGGCGTGGTTTGCTACGTCTCGGTCTCTCGATCGAGGGAAGTTCAACGTCGCTTACGAGCTCTGATAACACGTCCGGCTCTCATCTTCGGTTTCGTGGTCCGTTTCCTGGTCGGATACTTCGTGCGTTTGCGCACTTTCGGACCCGGTGGCCTGGCCCGTCTCTTCACCTTGGGCGGTGTTTCCAGGAGGTGGCCGAATCGGGTCCTGGTCGGGTACAGGCGTCGCCACGCAGCTGCGCTCGGGACCAGTCCCATCTCGATCAGGACCTTGGCCTTGGCCCCTCGTGGCTTCCCGTCCTCGTCGTAGACGATCGTCGGGTGACCGTTGCGCATGTGGACCGAGTAATCGTCCTCGTCACTTAGTGCGAAGGCTTCGTAATAGTCTCTCGCTTCCTGTATGACGTAGGGGCGCTTCGTGAACTCACCGATCCCGGCACGTTGCAACCCGGTGGCTTTCAGGAACATCGGTGAGGAGTTGGCGAACTCCATCGAGCGACGGTAGTAGGTGTAGGCGTTGACCTTCCCACGAGGGTCGGCGAACCCTCGTTCTTTCGCCAAGGCGACTCGACGGGCGTAGGTGTAGGTCATGATGCCGCGAGACAGGAGGGGAGCCCGACACCCCCCTCCTGTCTATCTCGTCAGGCCCCCGTTGCCTTGGCGAAGCGGTAGACGGTGTTCCCGTCGCCGGTAGTGGACTCACGAACGGTGAGAGCCGGCACCTTCGTCACGTTGTGGCGTTGGAACCACAAGAGAGCGGTGAGGATGTTCTGTGATCCGGTGGTGACCACCCTGTCCTTGCCGTTCAGGTCCGTCACTTCCAACACCGCAAAGATCCCGGACCCTCCGCCAACTTGTGACTTGAGCCACTTCCAGCTGCGCAAGGCGAACGTGATCCCGACGAGCGCCGAAGTGGGTTCGGTACCGCCGAGCAGTTCGTCCATGTCCTTCGCGGCGAGCATGCCCTTCGTGATCTCACCGGCCACGCCTCCCGCTTTACCGAGAGCCTTTTCGATCTCACTCTCGGAGAGGGGGACCATCGTGCTTTGAGCCATGCCGGCTGCGATATCGTCTGCACTCGGAGGTGCTAGTCCTGTCTTGGGTGCCATAGGGCAACCTCTTTTCTGGTTATCGCTTCCCCCCGACCTGGGAAGAAGAGAGCTTGGACGGATATGCCGAGAATTCGGGGCGGGGATGTTGGGAAGTGCACGCACAACGGTGAGACCCCGCTAATCGGCCACCGGAGATGATGATCGTCCCTCGGCAGTCTTCGTGCACACCGTACCGGCAAGGTTCACAGGTGATCGCGAAGCGTTGTTTGCTCGGGAAGGTGGGACCAGAGACGGTCATTGGTAGAACCTCCGCAGTAGGTGGACGTGCGGGTACCGAAAGAGGTGCCGGAGGCACATCACGCATGACGTGTGCCACATCCCGTGACGTTCGAAGCGGACCGGGACCTTGGGACGGCAGGTGCAGAAGCAGCAGCGTTTGTGCGTATGTAGGTAGGGCTTCGCATAGCATTGGACAAGTTTGCGATCGCTCACCGAGCAATCCTCAGACGTTCGTCGGTAGGGTGGAAGATTCTGCGGCGCCGGTCGAAACAATCATCACAGACCCAGCCACGTCTGCGTTCCGGGTGAAGCCGCGAGATGTGGGTCAGACGTTCAGGAGGCTGGATCGCGGAGCACAGACAGCAAGGCTCCCAGTGCGACGGTGGAGGGTGAGCGGGCATGAAGCACCTTCTTTTCGGGTAGGGAACCGACTATAGCAAAGACTCTTCCTTCGTGCCAAGTACCACTGAGACCCAGGCCTTTCCGTTGCCCACGTCGGGGATGTGCGCTTCATCAAGGCGTTGATGCGACCTGATCGCAAGAGTGATGCCGATATCCGTCTTGCGGTTCTGGATGATGAATCGCTCCTCGATCCGGGCCATGATACGACGGTGCAGGAACCAGACGAAGCCGCCGAGCACGCCGCACCCGGACCAGATGGTCCCGAGATCGGCGGCTGTCGAAAGGTTCCAGTGCACGTCAGCAGTTGATGATCGTCACACCGAGGGTGGAGGTTCCTGTCCACGTTACGATCGACTTCCAGCCTGCCGGTACCCGGTAGCTGTACCCGGTGTCCGTGCTGGCTGCCAGGGTGACAGCTCCCACGAGCTGGAGTTCGGAACCGAGTGTGTCTCCGATCGTGACTGTCAGCGCACCGTCACCCGCCAGGGCGGTAGCGAACTCCAGGTAGACCATCGAGTCTACGGTCGCATCGGGTGTGAAGGCGACGCCGGAGGTGACGGTCGGCGTCGTGCTCGCGGCGGTACTGGAGGTGTTGGTCGATGCAACGGTCGGGTCCGGGTAGTTGCCCGCGAGGTTGCCGCCAGCTGCGCCGGTCGGAGGGCCGCCGCTTCCCAGGAGGTTGACCCAGGTGTCGGGGGTCCCGGTCTTGATGTTGAACCAGACCCCTGGAGGTGAGGAGGTGTGGTCGATCGCCATCGTGCCTTCGCCGACACCGTTCGTGACGGGAGCTCCGGTGGTGTCCTTGGTTAGTGAGACGTATTCGAGAGTGTTTATCGGCATGTCGGGTCCTTTTTCGTTGGTTGATTGTGTGACTGTCACGGCTTACAGGATAGCGAAAACTGAGACTGACGTTACTGTCAGACAGGAGTCGGAACAGCGTACTGGACAATCAGCAAGCCCGATCCAACCGTGGAGCCGGGGCTCCCCCCGCCAGGTACACCATTGTTCACGGCAAGCCATAGATCCTGGGGGCCACCTTCTACCCGGAAATAGTTACCAGCCAAACCACGCCCCGGGTTCATCCTGTAAATGTTGCCGCTGTAAGCAGCATCGGCAACGGTAAGACTTGCACTGAACAAACCGGCACTAGTGACATCGGCGGCAGATATTCCCACTGTTGCTGTTGGGTTCAGACTATCCCATGCAACCGGCGTCGCCAACAAGAAAGGCGCATAGGTAGAAAGGACGGCACCATCCGGCAAGGTAATACCGGTCTTCACTCCCGCTACCAAAGCGGCCAATGTCGTATGATCAAACGCCCAACTGTCAGCAACAATCGAACTACTACCGCCGCCGCCGGCTAGCAGGTTCACCCACTTGTCAGGGGTACCTGTCACCGTCAAGAACCACAAGCCCGGTGTCGTCTGATCGACGGCCACGGCCCCAGGAGTCAGGCCCGTCGTATTCGGCTCACCAACAGTGAGCCCCAAGAAGTTGAGCGCCCCTGATGCGAGGTAGCCCGAGACAAGAGACATGATGCCGCCGGCCGCATTGAGGTAGACACTCTGACCGGTGACTTGTACTGCCGCCCCCGGATCGTTGTAGACCGGGAGGCCGCCACCGCCGCCCTGTTTCGGCGGGTTGTAGTCAGCCACGGGTCTGCTTCCCCAGTACCGACTCGGCGGGTTCGGACTTCCACTCGACAACGCTCAATCGGCACATCGAACCGTCGCCCGGAGCGAACAATACCCACCATTCGTTCCGGCTCCTAACCTCCAATGCACTACCTGAAGCAAGCCAAGCAGCGCTCTCGGGATTGGTCCCATTGATCCGGTCCCTTTTACCGAAATAGACCGGTCCGGTAGCCTCGGCAGCGGGCCATATACAGGCTCTCGATCGCAGGTCGTTCAGACCGAATACTTGCTGCGGCTTCCCGTCCGAGAGCAATATGGACCATGCTTCGCCGTCGTAGTTCCCTCTATCGACGGTCTCGGTGACGGTGTGTATCCAGTAGTGCTCGTGCTTCTCGTCACCTGCCCCGGACTTGGACGGCGGCTCTGAAGGGATGTGCGTCGAGCTCCCGGCCTCTGCTGGTACAGCCTCTGTGTCGGAGATCCCGGTGACAGCAGGCACGGCGTAGGGCGCCGCCGGCGCCTCCACGGTCTGCGCACCGGAGAGAGTCTGTGCCTCGGCCTCTGCCTCCTGTACGGGGATAGGAGGGATGAGCGACACGGGTTGCCGGTACTCTGCCCAAGGATCGTCAGCCATTAGAACCACCTCATTTTCCGTCGTCTGCGTTCGCTTGAAGTCTCGACTCTTAAGGTCCTCGATTCTCGACGTGTTGTCGCTAATCGACGTGCAGCTTTTTCTTTATCTGCTAAGCAGTAGTAACACTTTGACGGTTTGTAAGGGTAATGACGTTTGCATTTAGGACATGTCCATCCTTCGTCTTTCGTCATTTGATCGCCTTCGTCGCAGCGCCCACCGCCACGTTCCCGAGCGGGGATTTCGCTATTCCGGCCAGCAGGATAACGAGCCCGATGATCCCGCAGATAGCGCTCAAGGTGAGCATGATCCACGGATACATGACCTCGAAGATGTCCCCTACGATATCGGTGAAGAGGCCCGGTGATCCGCTACCGCTGGACTTGGCCTTGACGTTTTTTTTCGCCTTCGTGGTCTTCTCACCCGGGTTCTGCTCACCGGACAGAAGAACCTCGGACATTACGTCGGCCAGTGACGCTCCCGGTGTCGCCAGCTTCGTCGCCTCGATCTGCGCGACTTTCGGGATCACCTGCGAAGGTGAGAGATCGAAGGACTCGGAGATCGTCACCACCTCGTTACCGTTCAGTCCTACAGAGTTGGCAGCGGTGTCGAGCGCTTTCCAGGAGTCGTCGGTCTTCTTCGTGGCTGTAGCAGTATCAGATGAAAACCTCATTCGTCAGCGCTTTTCGTTTCAGGGGACGGCGTGACAGGAGCGGCAACCGATTGACGACGATTCCCGGTCAGGACCTCCCGCCACGCCGCCCGAATCTGGACGAGGTGGTAGAGCGTTATGAGGCTTGCCACCCGAGCTCGATTGCGCCATTTCATTGTCAGGCCCCGATACCTCCGACCGCACTGAGGATGTTCGCTATCGCCTGGACGAAAGGCTTAGCTACGGTCTCGATCCGGACCAGACGGCCTTCGATCCCTGCAACGTGAGTGACCACGTCCGTCAGAGCGCTCTTGACAGTGGGGTCCGCTTCCGCTGCCGCCACAACCGGAGCCGCCACCTTCGCCACATTCTCAGCCTCGGTCTTGAGTTTCACGATCTCAGCTTCGAGCTCGGTCACCTTGTCCGCAACCGAAGAGGTGAACCCGTGGGCGTTGGTCGCCACTTCGGAGATCGCCTTGTGTAGGAACTGCTCGACCTCAGACCAGGTTTTAGTCACATCGCTCTCGACGGTGCCTACAACACCTACGGGAGCCGGAATCGGAGGAGCCTGTACCGGCGTAGTCGTAGTCGGTGCGGTCGGTGCCGGTGCAGTCACAACTTCTGCCGACGCTTTCGTCTTTTCGCTCGGTTGTGCTTGTCCTGTCGGTTGCGGTTGCATGTCATCATCCTTCTGTAGGTCGGAACTTGATCGGTCCTGCTTCGTCCTTCGGCATCTTAGCCCAGCCCACCGAGCCACTTACGGCCCCTTTCCTTAGTGCGTGCGTATAGATCAGGATGAAGAAGATCGAGACGGCAATCACCCCGTACAGGGGCCAGGGTTGACCTGCCAGGAGGCTGAACCCGATCCCCAATGCGAAGGCGTTGGCCGTCGAGATCCACATATATTTCCGGGCACTGGCAGCCTTCTCGGGGTCTGCTCCGAAGTTCTCAGCAGTCCAGGGGGAGGACATGAGCGACGAGTAGACCTCGTAGACCAGCCCGGTTGCCGCCAGTGCGAGACCGACCTGTGCGGGGGTCGCTTTCGCCATGTCAGACCGTGGCCGGTGCAGGTACCTGAGTGAAGAGAGGGGTATTCGGAGCCAGACCGGTCGGGTACTCACCCGGAGCAGGACCGGTGATCATCTCACCCTCCACCGGCTGGTAGGAGAGTTGGAGCTTGTTCGCTTGTGCTGCTGCAAGTTGTGGAGCGGTGGAGATCGGTTCGTAGGTGACCCCTCCGATGTCCACAGTGGAGGTCGTGTGCGTACCTCCCAGGTACCCGAACCCGGACCCCTGGAGCCCTTCGGCTCCGGTGTCCTGGGTCCCGGTTGTGACAGGGGTGGCGGTTCCTACTGGAGCTTGCGTCGGCGCACTCGGAGGAGCGCCCACGGCCTCGATCGCTGCGTTCACGATCTCCTGCTGCACCGAGGAAAGCACACCGCCTGCGAGGTACTGGTTGAGAGCAGCCTGTACCTGTACGAACGGATACCCGTAACCGTTCAGGACCGCTTCGGCGTTTGCCTCCCACTGCGGGTTCGTCGTCGCCGCTTGTGCATTCGCATTGAGTGCTTGTTCCAGGTAGTTGACCGGTCCCGAGATACCGGCGGGTCCGACCCCACCTGCCGCACCCTGCCCGGCCTCCCCGTAGCCTGCTTGGGTCCCGGTCGCTGTAGCGGTCTTACCGGTGGTCGTCGTGGACTTCTTCTTCTGGAGATAGACGAAGATCGCCACCCCTGCGACGGCGAACACGATCCACAACGGGACGCCCGCGATCTTCTGGTTCAGGAACGATCCACCACCGGAGGGTGCCGGTGCTGGAGTCTTCGGAGTGCGGGGGAGTGCGGAGGTGTCTGGCATCTCAGCTCACGATGTTTACAGGTAGCGGCCCATACCGCTGGGCGGCTGCGAGATAGGCGGCCTCTGCTGTGATCCCGTAGCTGGGAGCGTCGGCCGGTGTTATCTCGATCGGGTCGTCCCAGTCCACCGGGGACTGCGTGACCATGTTGGGGTAGAGCAGCGGTGGAGACTGCCGTCCCATCTGCTGGTCCAGCAGAGCTCTCGGCACGATGTTGGTCGCCCCGATGTTCGGAACCTTGAGAGATTGCGAAGGATCACGGACGGTCCAGTTATGCCATGCGAGGACCGGGTTCGCTGGGTAGTCGTCCCGACCGTCGCCAGTAGGTTGTATCTCCTGCGGGTTGACGTTCGGGTCTGGGTACCGGGTCCGGTCGTTGACCGCTACAGGCCCCTGATCCCAATCGACCAGGAATCTCGGCTGTGGCGGCTTGAACTCGTCGCTATGGAGATCGACTACACAGTCGGAGGCGGAAGCGGTGAAGGGCATGGACTACTTCGCTGCACCGATCGCCTGGGAGTAACCAGTAGCCAGTGAGTTGATGATCGAGGCTGTCCCGTTGGCGTTCGAGACCAGGGCGTAGATGATCGCCAGGAAGGTGATCCCTCCGACGATCGAGAGGACCGAGGTCGGCTCCGTTATGGACTGCATACCTTGGGGCATCTGCTAACCACCTTTCGTGAAGATTGTAGAGAGTGTCTTTACCGCCTTGCTGTTCCCCTGGACGTTGCTCACGATATTGCCGATCGTGAACAGAACGGCGAAGGCAAGAGCGAGTTGTGGCTGGAACTCGGCCAGGATCAGGATACCGATCCCTACGACCCATATCCCGGCTACGTTTCTGACCAGCGTCTTGCGATCCGCACCCCCGACGATTGTGCGCCACAGGGACCATGCGAGGTTCAGGAACAGAAGAGACGTGGTTGCCCCGGTGCCGGAGGTGAACTTAGGAGGGCTGAGACTTGCCAGGTCGTTGCGCCATCCGGAGAGATCCTTCAGACCCGGTACCCGTGCTGCTCCGACCGTGGTCTGGCGCTTCGTCTTCGGAGGTGCTGGACGGTTGACCGGGGATGAGGGAGCAGTTGCATTGAACCGCTTCTGGATATCGGTGAGCGGTTCGGAAGCTTTCGCCATCACAGACCCAGCGCCTTGGCTATGCCCTCGATGAAACTCACCGGAGCGGTAACCGTGTCCTTGGCGATGTCCTCGCCGGCAGTGACGAGGATGCTACCGACCGACTCCTGCGCCCAAGGCCACGTCGAAGGTTTCAAGGGTTTCCCTAAGAGGTCGTAACGCAGAGCTCCGAACGGTGAGACGTACTGCCCCGAGGACATGTCCGTGATGAAGGTGAGCAGTGCCGCCTCTGCGAACAGGAGCGCCAACCCCAAGGCCAACCATCCCGTCAACAACATGTCGTCTCACCTTTCCGGTAGTCCGTGGACCCAGCTCTGGAACCTTTCCATGTCGCTCTCGACGTAGTTCATAGCGACCCAGGCGACAACCGCGAACAGCAGACACGTCGCCAGGAGAAAACCCACCATGATCGCGAGGTCCTGGTTCACCGGGTAGCGGTGGCTCCCTTCGCCTTCGAGCCTCCGAACTTCGAGAGGAGCATCGGAAGGACCAGCCAGCCGAGTGCCAGTCCGATGATGAGCCACATCCAGTCGATCTTCATGGTCTGCCTTTCACTTGCCTATCGAGGCGGTGCCTCGGATGCCGAATTTGACGTGTAGCAGGATGGCGATCAAGAGCGCCAGACCTACCATCAACGCGAGTTGCGTGGAGGTGTCCCAGCGGAACGGTCCCATCTTGCCGTGTGCGGCTTGCGTGCCGCTGGCCGGTACGTCCATCTGTCGTCCTTTCCCAACTGTCAGAGGAGCAGAGGCTCGGGGAGCCACACGCTGGAGCTCGGGTCCGGTGCGATGTCGTTCGTGACCACGACACAAGATCCGCCGCCCCAGGTGCCTTGGAACCAGTAGTTAGAAGCCTTGAGCGAAGCCATCCACTTGGTCCGCAGCTCGTTCCCCCGCCAGGCGTTGCCGTCCAGGTCGTCATCGAACGGTACGACATAGACACCTACGTCCAAGGACCCGACATAGTCCGTTCCGGTCGCTGACAACGTGCCGGCAAGTTCGTACTTGTCCTGCATGAACTTGCGCAACATGTTCGGGTAGATGAACGTCCGAGTGTTGCCGTCGATCGTCCACTGCGCCGGAGCCGGGAACACGCCGTCGTCACGGACTCCCGAACTGTTATAGCAGTTGAAGATCAGGTTCCGGAAGTAGTAGCCCTTCCGCACCAGCTGGAGCTCGTATGCACCGGTCGGGATCGCTTCGATCGAGGTCTCGGTCCAATACTGGCG
>Ga0187881_10004375_pt1 | contig 11462 bp, 9 predicted proteins | sample June2016WEW_19_1_2_FD_133017 | JGI IMG/M metagenome (GOLD analysis project Ga0187881, IMG submission 133017) | Peatland microbial communities from SPRUCE experiment site at the Marcell Experimental Forest, Minnesota, USA - June2016WEW_19_100 | ecosystem: Environmental > Terrestrial > Soil >...
ACATTGGGCAGTACCACAGGCATTCGTGTACAACTTGTCGAAGCAGGGTAACGAAAGCCGCATCCCAACTTCAACCCCGCAGGATGGTTCCAGTTAGAATTCGAAAATCCTGAAGGTGCAAGTCCCTGCTGGGTCGTTTTGAACTTCGAAGCGGTTCTCGTGTAATAGGCAACTAAATCAACCAAGACCTCAATCCCAGGTAGATTTTCCCATGGCCTTATTAAGGTCTGCTGTGTTTTGAGGAGGGAAATGTCTAGAAAATATCGTCAAACCGGTTATATGGATCATGACCGGGAAACAAAACCGAAACCGCCTCCCCGGCCGAAAGGGCCAGGCGGAAGAGTCGAAACGAAATTCCACATGATTACGCGTTGCAATAACTGCGCCTCGGAAATTCAGGTAATGGAAAGCATCCAGGCAACGGACAAGTGCAAGAATTGCGGCACAGACCTGCATACGTGCCGTAACTGCCTGAATTTCGATCCGTCAGCCCGGAATGAATGCACGAAATCTGTCGAGATGCGAGTTCCGAACAAAAGCGTAAACAATCTTTGTCCCCTTTTTGAGCCGAAGGTCCTTGTGGAAAAACAAGGGAGCGGGGCGGCTGCTCCCAAGGTAGTCGATAGCCATCGTCAAGCCTTCCTAGATCTTTTCAAGAAATAGCCGAAGTCTCGCACCGGGGAGTTTCGAGTTTTGAGCTTGGCAGTCCTCTACCGCTTTAACCGGAACTCAAACACCCAAACCTGGATCAACAGCAAGGTGGGGCTAGACCTTCTGGGATACAGCCGACAGCTGAGACGTGCAATGCGGACAGCGCGAAGCAGGGATCGGTATTGCCGACGCGCAGTAGGGGCATTCTTTTGTCGCAGACGCTGGGGCCTGAGGTTGGCGTTTTAATCTGTTTACCTGTTTGACCAGAAAAAATACGGCAAAAGAAACAAGCAGAAAATCAATAACCGTGTTGATGAAAGTGCCGTAGTTGAGCGTCGCCGCATTGGCGGCTTTGGCTTCGGCAATCGTCGCGTAATGCTTTCCTGAGAGGTTAACAAACAAACTGCTGAAATCCATTTTTCCGAGCAGCAGCCCTAACGGCGGCATCAGGACATCTGAAACAAACGAGGTGACGATCTTTCCAAAAGCTGCGCCGACGATGATCCCGACAGCCATGTCGAGCACATTCCCCTTCATCGCAAACTCTTTGAATTCCTTGAACATTTTTGTCCTTCCCCCGTTCAGGTGAAAGATTAAACGGTGACAGCCACCGATGTCCCCAGCACTTAGAGATACGGATATGTCGACGAATTTGGGGACATCGGTGGCTGTCACCGTTTTGCTACCCTTCCGCCAGCTTTTTGCGGTACAGCTTCAAAAAATAGTCGATGGTTTCGACGCGAAGCTTGATGGAGCCGGTCGGTTTGTTCTCATCGATGTCTTTAAAAGCAAAATATGGCGTGCCGGAGGTTTCGATGATCTTTTCGATCGTCGCATAAATAGGCGCGTCGTGTCCGCATTTAAAATTGGACAATTCGACGGCGATCAGGTTCGGATGACGCGCGGTAAACTTGGCAGCCCACAATTTGTTGGAACTATTCGCTGAAAAGGTGTGCTTCCAGACATCGCCCACATCCATGGGATCCGAAATGATCCCTTCCTTCACTTCTTCCCCGAACAGGCGTTCAAGGAGATCCCGGTCCATTGGAAGCGTCGCCTGGGAAAATATCGGGTAACCACGCTTTTGAAGTTCCTCCGGAATTCCCAAATTGACTCCCGGATCGTGGTGGTACGGCCGCCCCAGCAGAACAATTCCAACTCCACATTCTTCTTCCAAACGGTCAAGGATTTCGCGCGCCTTGCGCTGTATGTCGGATTCGTATCGATCCAGAGCGTCGTAACCCGAATGGATGGCCCTCAGATTCTCTGCTTTCGATAACTTCAGAATGGCATCCCATGCGGCGAACATCTGTCTCGCGAGCAGGTCGGGTTTCGAAAGATCCAGCAGGGGGTCCAGATAAATGACACCGTTTTCAACAAACAGGTCTCTTTCCTTTGTGAAAGCCGCCCTCACGACCTCAGGCGTGAGAGCCGTTGTCGGGCAGGCGTTGCTTGCACGAATATTCAATGGCGAGCGCAGGACGTCGAACATCGGAAAGAAGATGCAGTCGAGCGGCTTGCGCCGGTGTTTCTCAAAAAGAAGATTGTGAATGTGCGCCAGCGCGAGTTTGGAAGGATAACAGGGATCGATTGAACCCCGATTGGATCCCACCCGGAACATCTCTTCGTTTGTGAAATCGGAATAAACGATGTTCCCCGATAAAACGCCCAGGCTTTCAAAATAACAATGGAACAGCGGCGCGTATCCGTACATTCCCAGCACTCGCGGGATGCCGATCCGGATCTTTTCCCGCTTCTCAGCCGTCTGTCTGCTGATTTTTGTTTTGGGCGCCGTTTTTTCCGAGGGATGGTATTTCCAGATCTCGCGTCCCGCGTATTCAAGAAGATTCGGACTCGCCTCCCGCGCGGCGTCCAGACCTGCCTGAATCGCCTTCATTGCGTCCAGATCCTCAACCGTCCCCTTTTCGCAGGTGGCGACAATCAGCCGCCTCCTTCCGTTGCCGCTTGCGCCGTTACCGTTTTCAGCGCCAATATCGATGAATGTGCGCAGGCAGTGATTTTTGCAGAAATGGCACCGTGTTTCTTCGCCCACTGTGGTCTGGTACTGAATGTTCCGCACTGCATCCAGCCCGATAAACGAAGTTTTCCTTCCTTGCTGCCAGAGGGTCATTGCCTCAAACGCAGCTCCGATCGCTCCGGCTTCTCCGGCGTGCTTATGCACCGTAATCTCTGGCTTTAACCCGGATCCCGCGAAACGCTGATTGATGAAATCCACCTGGGCTTTTACCGCCGCAAGGTTGTTTTGTGTCCCCCCCTGAAGAATGAATCGCGTCCCCAATTCGGGCAGATTGGGAATTTTGGCGATGTAGAGCCAGACATTTTTGGGCAGCACCGCCGCCAAGCCCGCAAGGATTTCGTTCGGCTTCCACCCCTGACCCTGGAAACTGGCGATGTCTGCCTGCAGAAAGACAGCACACCCGTACGGGAAAACAGGCATCTTCCGAGCGGTGAAAGCGACATCGGCGAATTGTTCGACTTGGAAACCGAACCCTTCCGAAATCGCCTGCAGAAAGTAGCCGTTTCCGGCCGAGCACTGGGTGTTCAGCTTGAAATCCTTCACGCGCCCGTCCTTCAAGATCATCAGCTTGATGTCCTGACCGCCCACATCCACGATAGCGTCCGGAGCGCCGTAATAATGCAGGGCAGATTTTGTATGGGCAACGGTTTCGACCAATGCGACATCGGCGCAGATCACATCTCTCAATGTGTCTTTTGCATATCCCGTTGTCGCTGCGCCCAGCACTTCGATCTGTGCGCCCTGGTTCTCAATTTGTCTGCGCAGCTTCTCGAGAATTTCAATCGTATCCTCAATAGGGTTGCCTTTGGATAGCTGATAGGCCCTGGCAAGAACTTCTCCTTCCAGCGAAAGGAGAACAGCCTTCGTAGAAGTGGATCCGCCATCAACGCCGATGAAGCCGCGTGCCGTATCGCCCGGCTTGAATATGGGCGGGACGAAAGGAGGCGGTGCGTATTCCTTGAGAAAGGTTTGCACTTCCTCTTCCGATCCGACCAGGGCAGGAATTCCCAGTCCTCCTCGGCTTTGTCCTTCGGACCGGCCCAGGTAAAGGTTCTTAAGTTGAGTCAACCCAAGATAGTGCCCGACTTCGGCCTCTTCCTCTTTTCCGAATTCTGCTGCACCCAGAGCGCCGAAATATTCGGCGTCTTGAGGCGCCCGAATTAATTCCTCCACGGTAGCGCCGGCAGGAATTTCTACTCCCCTTTCCTCCCACCTTATCCGGATGTTGTGTTGCCACGCTTCCCGCATGCCGGGGATAAAGGCGTTGGGTCCGCCCAGCAGAAGGACGTGGGGGAGCAACGTGTGCCCCCGTGCAAGCACCCTTAAATTCTGGAGCACGAAGGCTTCGAACAGCGAGGCCATCAATTCTTCCGCTGGAATCCCCTGTTTCTGAAGGCTGTTGATATCTGTTTCAGCAAATACTCCACATTTTCCTGCAACGGGATGGATGCGAATCCCTGCATAGCGCAGCTGAGACAAACCCTCGAGCGGAATCCCAAGTTTCTTGCTGATCTTGTCGATGACCGCCCCGGTGCCGCCTGCGCACTTATCATTCATGGACGGGACTTTTTTAATGCGGCCGGTCTCGGGATCTTTGCGCAGGATCACTATCTTGGCGTCCTGGCCGCCTATTTCGACAAAGGAAGCAGCTTCGGGACAGTGCCGTTCCACCATGAGGGCCGCTGCCAAGACCTCTTGAACAAATTTCGCGCCGATCGGGTCTGCAAGCATATTGCCGCCGACCCCGGTCATAAACACACGGCAATTCTCAGGTGAAATGCCCGCCTCCGCTTCCATCCGCTGCAGGAAATCGAGCAGAGTCTCGATCTGGCGGGTTTCATGCCGGCGATAGTCCTTCCATAAAACGGATTCGGTTTCCGCATCGATAACGACCGCTTTGACGGTGGTGGATCCTACATCAATTCCGGCACGAAACTTGGGTACGAACAATTCGTTACTCCTGATTCGAGATTCAAGATTCGAAATTCAGATTCGGTCTTAATCTCGAATTTCGAATCTCGAATTCATTAAATTATGCTGTACGGCCTGCCATCAGGTCGTTGACATGCAGAACAAAATTGGCTGCCACTCCGGCGATACCGGGGCGATGCGGAACTCGGTAGAATGGGCGACACAATTCGGAATGCTTTTCGGCGAATGCTCGGATGTCCTCGATGTTTCTCCCGGTACATGCAAGCGCTTCCTGGAACTCCGCCTTAGCCTTCGCTTTCGCTTCTCCCAGAGCCATTTGGACACGGCTGTGGGCATTCACCTCCCCCTCGCCGGATGTTTCGATCGGGAGGAAAATCATGTCCTTAAATCTGCTGGTAACGGCCGATTGAATTCCATCGGATTGGGAGGAGGGAAGGCAGCCAAAAGGCTTCAGGCTCAGGACCATGTGGCAGAGTTTGTTTTTGTGATAATAGATGTTTTTTCCGACCTCGAGGTATCCTTCGCCGCCGCGGGCCAGGCGTTTGTAAAAAGGATCTGCCAGATGTGCGAGCTGCATCTGCGGGACCAGCGTATGAGCCGTCGATCCCAGGGATTTTATTACCTGATGATACAGTCGGGTATATAGCCACTCGCCAAAGGCAAGCAATGCTCGCTTTTTCTGAAACGCGATCTCGTTCTGCCAGCGCTGGCGCAGATCCCAGCGGGCCGGCTCGCGGCTCTGCGAGTCCAGGCCGCGTTTCGGATACATCTGCATTCTTGCGTGCGCCAGCAGATAGGCAATCCAGGTCCCGATCGCTTCCGGCTGAACCTGAGCGCCTTCTTTTTCCAGGAAATCAAACATCCAATAGTTTCCGCCGCTTTCGGTCGTCTGCGCCCAGAACTCCCCTATGATCTTGACGATAGGCCGGAGCCGGGTGCGGTCCACGGCAATGCCGTCAATTCGCTTGCAGCAGCGTTCAAGGACCTCCAGGAACTCCTTCCCGCGAAGATGGTGTCTCATCTTATAGACGAAATTCAGGAGGCCGCGCGCAATTTCGTTTTTGGACAACGGCGCCGAAACCCAACGCGGCATCCGATCGAATAGATCGGGAGCTTTGTAATCACGCAGGTGATCGCACAGGTCCTGCATGCAGACCTGAATTACGCGGTCGGTTTCTCCGGGATTTACCTCGTACGCGCGGACATTATAGGCGAGGTCGTTCAGCACATCCCCCAGGAAGAGGACTTTGAGCATGCCCAGGCCAAAATCGATTGTATATTTCAAGCCCGGCGCGGTGGTTTTTTGCCGGATGCCCTCGTCCTGCTGAAACCGAACGACGCGAAATCCGTTGTAGCCGGCATTCTGCAAAGCAAGCCGATATTCAGCGGCATAAGTGCCGAAGCGACAAGGGCCGCAGGACCCCGCGGTAAAGTAGAGATAATTATCGACAATCTCCCCGCGGGACATTCCTTCCGCTTCGAGCCTGCGGAGATACTGAATCAAAGCCCCTGAAGTAAAATAGGCGGGACTGCATTGCCCGTTATTCCCGAATTCTTTGCCAAGGAGAAAAGATTCCTGATCGGGAATCGGAAGCAGCTCGCAGCGGTACCCGCTCCCTTGAAAAACGGCTCGAATGAACTCTTCGTGCTTTCTGGTCAATCCGCCGACGAGAATCGTGACCTTATCGCGTTCTTCGGCAGTAAAGGATCTTTCGAGGGGACGCCTGTATTGCGGTGTTCGCGTTCGTGTTGAAAGTGCAGACTCCATCCGATCTTCCTGGCTCATACTTCGAGCAAATCAAAAAACACAACATTCTATAACATCCAGGGGGCCATGTCTGCAAAATGAAATAACGGTGACAGCCACCGATGTCCCCAAATTCACCAACATGGTTGGGGGACACCGGTGGCTGTCACCGTTATGATGAATTATAATGATCCGCCCGCGTCAAGGGATCTGCGCGGCCCGTTTCAATTCTCGGACATGCTCCCAGCCGATCCCGTTTGAAGATTTTTGGCATATGACCAGTTTTGACCTCAATCCGGACAAACGCCACGATCCCTACGCCGCGCTCCGTTCCCGGGATTTCCGCCTCCTTCTGACAGGCCGGTTTATCACGATGTTCGGAAGCGAGATGCTGTCCTTTGCGATTAGCTGGGAGCTGTGGCTGCGAACTCACAAAGCCTTTTCTTTGGGGCTGGTTGGCCTCGTACAGGTTCTCCCGATTTTCTTGTTCTCTCTGCCGGCGGGGCATGTTGCCGATCAATATAACCGCCGAAGAATTGTCATGATCACAAGGGGATCCTACGCGGTCTGTGCCTTGGGACTGGCATGGCTTTCCTATACCCAGGGACCGCTCGTCTTTATTTATCTTTGTCTCCTGGGCATCGGTGTCTGCCGGGCATTCAACGACCCGGCTTCGTCCACCCTTCTGCCCGAGACTGTCCCGCCGGAGCTTTTTGCCAGCGCCGCGACCTGGAGCAGCAGCTTGTGGCAGCTTGCCTCCATTGCCGGACCTGCCGTCGCCGGACTGATTGTAGCTCTCGGTAACAGGGTCACGGTGATCTACCTCTATGATGCATGCGGATCCATTGTTTTCCTGGTTCTGCTTGCCATGATCCGTGGGCGGAAGTTGGCGCTATCGAGTAAATCGGCTACTTGGGATTCCCTGACCGAAGGTCTGCGTTTCATCCGGGACACCAAGGTGATTCTCGCTGCCATCACTCTGGACTTGTTTGCGGTGCTTTTTGGGGGGGCAGTTGCATTGCTGCCAATTTATGCAACCGATATTTTGAAAGTCGGAGCCAAAGGGCTGGGGATCTTGCGTGCCGCACCATCGATCGGGGCTGTGATCGTGGCATTTGCAGTTGCCCATCTTCCGCCTTTTAAAAGGGCAGGGAAGACTCTGCTGCTTGCCGTTGCCGGTTTTGGAATCGCCACAATTGTTTTCGGAATGTCGAAAATATTCTGGCTTTCCATCGCAATGCTCTTGGTCCTGGGTGGACTCGATAACATTAGCGTTATTGTCCGCCACACGCTGATGCTGACGCGTACGCCGGATGAAATGCGAGGGCGCGCCTCCGCCGTGAACGGCCTATTTATCAGTGCCTCGAATGAATTGGGAAGTTTTGAATCCGGCCTGGTGGCTTCTCTCTTTGGACCGGTGATCTCGGTGGTTGGAGGCGGCATTGGGACAATTGTGGTCGCGGTGGTTGCAGCCAAAATCTGGCCTGAAATGCGGAACCTCAAGACACTTTCGGCACACGAGTCCCATCCAACAAAGTAAAGTTTTCGATGCCGCTATGGCCTAAATCACCTAAACTTAAGCGGGTAGAAAAAAAGACTAGTTCTGTTTGGAAGAACGGAGGCCGAGAACATGGCGGCGAGTGGAGGGAAACAGAATCTTTTGCGACGGCTGGACAAAGCCTGGCGGGGATTTCAGGATTCTTATGCGGGTCTGTCGGAATCGGAAATGCTGAGAAGCGGCGTCACAGGACACTGGTCGGTGAGAGACGTCATTGCCCACGTTACGACATGGGAAGAAGAGGCGTTGAAACATCTGCCGCTTGCGCTTCAGGGTTCAAGGCTGCCGAGGTATTCCGAAAAATATGGAGGGATCGACGCGTTTAATGCCATGATGACGGCGAAAAAGAAGGGCCTTCGTCTATCGGAGGTGCTTTGGGAACAGAATGCGATTCACCGCCAGCTGATCGATTTTATCGAGAGTGTGCCGGAGGAGCATCTGGACAGCCGAACACGGTTCTGCCACCGCCTGCGCCTCGATACCTATGGGCATTACCGGAAGCATGGCGAAGCGATCAGAAAGTGGCGGAATTTAATTACGAATTACGAATGACGAATTACGAATTGAAAACCGGGCAGCTGTTTCAATTCGTAATTCGTCATTCGTAATTCGTAATTTGAAATGGGGGGGATTATGGAAAACCAACCTACCAAAATGCGTCGACTGGGGATTGCGGGTCCTGCTGCGTTTCCTCTGGCACTCGGGTGCATGGGAATGTCAGGGATGTATGGCTATTCGGACGAAGGAGAAGGCATTGCGACAATTCACGAAGCTCTGGATCGCGGCATTACGTTAATCGATACGGGCGATTTCTATGGCATGGGGCATAACGAAATGCTCATCGGGCGTGCGCTGCGCGGGCGGAGGGACAAAGCCCTTTTGTCTGTCAAATTCGGCGCCTTGCGATCCCCGGACGGCGCGTGGCTTGGCTATGATGCGCGTCCGGCGGCCGTCAGGAATTTCCTGGCCTATACTCTCAACCGTCTGGGAGTGGATCACATCGACATCTATCGCCCGGCGCGTTTGGATCCGAATGTTCCAATTGAGGACACGATTGGCGCGATTGCGGATCTCATAAAAGCCGGCTATGTTCGATACGCCGGCCTGTCGGAAGTCGGGCCGGAGACGATCCGGAAAGCGAACGCAACCCATTCGATATGCGATCTTCAGATTGAATATTCTCTTATCAGCCGGGGACCCGAGCGAAGGATTTTTCCTGTCCTGAAGGAACTTGGGATTGGCGTCACTGCTTACGGCGTGCTTTCCCGAGGATTGTTAAGTGGCTCGATTCCAGCGCAATCGGGAGATTTCCGGGCGTATATGCCGAGGTTTCGAAAACAGAATTCGGTTCAGAACGGCAAACTGGCGGAAACGCTCAAACAACTTGCGGCTGAAAAAGGAATCAGCGCTTCGCAGTTGGCGATCGCCTGGGTGCTGGCCAAAGATAAGCGCATTATTCCGGTCATGGGAGCCCGGACCCGGGCGCAGTTATCGGAATCCCTGGCGGCCCTTGAAGTAAAGCTAACTCAATCCGAAATAGCTCAAATTGAACGGCGGATTCCGGAATCATCAGTCGCCGGCGCAAGGTATGACGAGCACCAGATGAGTATGCTCGATAGTGAGCGGGACTGACAATTGACGATTGGAGTGCAGGAACTGGCCAGGCGGCCGAGAGTTGGCCGTTTCCAACAATCGTGCTCGCGACATGGGTGCCGTGCCCGTAATCGTCCGCACTACTCCCTACAAACTGGGTGCGGAAAGCGACCCTTCCCGTCAGATCGCCGCGAGTGTCGAACCCGGAATCGAGCACTGCCACTCCAATACCGGTGCCATCGAATGCGCCCGTGGCCCCTCTCCAGACCTGGTCGGCACCGATGGCGCGCGCGCAGCCGGTTATACATCTTGTTTCTTTCCGGATGAGACATGGTGCTGTCCAGGCGGCGGGCGGGGACACTCGAATCCAGCAATGAGTCAATCCGGTCTTTCATCAGCGAGATCAGCGGCGATATGACGAGGGTCAATTGCGGAAGGATCAGGGCGGGTGCCTGAAAGCACAGGGACTTGCCTCCTCCGGTGGGCAAAACCACAATGGAGCAGCGTCCCCGGCAGACGGATTCCATCGCCTGTTTCTGTAGTGGAAGGAACTGGTCGAATCCCCAGTACTTGCGCAAAACCTCTTCAATGCTCTCCGGCATCAGGTTTGGACTCCGGTCGATATCGGAAGGGACAGGAAAAGATGACTGGTCCCAAACTCCATCGATTTTATAGGACCGCCTGATACAGCGCCAGGGAATATGCGGTCTTTGCCTCGATCAGACGGCGCGCAGGCATAGCCGCTTCAAACCGCAAAGCTCGCTGCGGCGCTGTCGGCTTTATTCAGCGCTTCAGCGACGCCTTAAATCTTGACCCTCATATTCATTTGATGTCATTGGATGGCATCTATATCGACGACATCAATGGCAATCCGGTATTCCGGCGAGTTGGGCCGCCGACGGATGCCGAAGTAGCCCGCGTTGCGGAACGCGTCCATCGGCGTGTCATGCGTCTCATGGAACAGCGGGGCATTGGTCCGCAGGCTGATCCGGAGGAGGCTGACGCGCTTCGGCGCGACGAACCGCTGCTTACCGAACTCTACAGTGCATCGATCTCGGGGCGCGTGGCAACGGGCCCGCGGGCAGGCAAGCGCATTGTCAGAGTCGGCGATGGGCCGGATTCCGAGAATGCCGTAATGAAACCAGGACATTGTTGTGCATTGGTTGAAGGCTTCAGCATCCATGCAGGCGTCTGCGTTCCTGCCCGCGATCGCGTTCGATTGGAGCGTCTTCTGAGATATGCTGCGCGTCCGGCGCTGTCAAACGAGAGACTTTCGCTCCTGCCGGACGGCAGGCTTCTCTACAGACTCAAGCGTCGTTGGAGTGACGGAACGACGCATGTGGTCTATGAGCCTATGGAATTGATGGAACGGCTTGCAGCGCTTGTGCCTCCGCCGAGATTCAATATCACAAGATACTTTGGCGTGCTGGCGCCCGCATCGACCTTCAGGCCATTGATTGTTCCCAAAGATAAAACATCCATCGCGCCGACGCATTCGGGCTGTCGGCCAAGAGAGGAATCTCCCAAAACGGACTCAGCCAAAACCAATGCAAAGCGGGGAAGGCAGCCGAGAAATTATTCCTGGGCTCAACTTATGATGAGGGTGTTCGAATTGGACGTCCTCGCTTGTCCCCGCTGTGGCGGAAGGATGAGAGTCTTGTGCGCAATAAATTCCCCGACGGCGATTCAGAAGATTCTGGCTTGTCTGGGACTCCCTACGAGAGCTCCACCCATAGCGACTGCCTTGCCGGATGGAGATGCGGCATTTTTCTAGTGAGATGAGCCACAACTCTGTCCCGCCCGTGACATCTCCGCTCTCCCCCCTGCTAAATGCAACCAATCTGCATTGCACTATAGGTGTATTCAAAATCCCTATTTAAAGCCTCCACTTCTGAAGTAAGATACCACCGATTTCGATAAATCGGCAGGGTTCGGATGCCTGA
>Ga0187881_10004380_pt1 | contig 11458 bp, 9 predicted proteins | sample June2016WEW_19_1_2_FD_133017 | JGI IMG/M metagenome (GOLD analysis project Ga0187881, IMG submission 133017) | Peatland microbial communities from SPRUCE experiment site at the Marcell Experimental Forest, Minnesota, USA - June2016WEW_19_100 | ecosystem: Environmental > Terrestrial > Soil >...
AGATGAAAATCAAGCTGGTTCAAGCAGATTCCAACGAGTTCCTGAATGTCACGGATGCCACCAACGCCATGGAGCGTTTAATGACCCAGGACAAGGTGGATCTTGTTGTCGGCGGTTTCCGGAGCGAGGCTGTCCTTGCCATGCAAGACATTGCAATGGACCACAAAAAGATCTTTATCGGCATCGGGGCTGCTCATCCTGAGCTTTGCGAGCGGGTGGCCAAGAACTACAACACCTATAAATATTGGTTCCGGGGCTCCCCTTTCAATTCCACATACCTTGTCAGAACGGCCTTCATCCATTTGGGCACTGTTGGAGCCGTTATGAAGCAATCGTTGAACATACCCATGATAAAGGTGGCTATCGTCATGGAAAAGGCCATGTGGGCGGATCCGATGATCCCAGCGGCCCAAGGCGCCATCCCTAAGATGGGCATGGAGATAGCAGGCGTTTGGAGACCCTCTCCGGTGGCCACGGACGTCACAGCGGAGTTATCGGCCATACAGAGTTCAGGGGCCCAAATCATTTTCGAAATCTTTTCTTCCTCGGTAGGTATTCCCTTTTCCAGACAGGCAGGCGAACTCAAGATCCCGGCCTTTCAGGTCGGCATCAATGTGGAGGCCCAGAAGGAGGGCTTCTGGCAGGCCACTCAGGGCATGGGCAACTATGTGATGACCTCGGATACCTATGCCCGCGGGGTTGAGTACAATGAACTCACAAAGCCGTTTGTGGATGGCTACATAAAAAGATTCCGCGAGGTCCCTACTTACACCGCGGATACCTACACCGCTATTGTCTACGGGCTTGCGCCGGTCATCGAACAGGCCGGGACCCTCGATTCCGATAAGCTGGTGTCCATCTTGGAGGAGCGTGTGTACAAGATCCCTGCCGGCACAGTAAAATATATGAAAAATGCCGAAGGAAAGCCTCTCCACGACCTAACATGGGGACCAGGATTCACGACCGGCATTGCCACCCAATGGCAGGATGGCAAGATAATGGGTGTCTGGCCCTATAAGTGGAAGCTGACCCCGGAGTCGCCTGAGGTTACTTACAAGGGAGTCGTTCCAATAAAGCTACCTCCCTGGATGATCGAGAAGTACAAGAAATAAGGGCCTTGGAATTCATACGATGAACGATGAACAATGGACAATGAACTGTTCATTGTTCATCGTTTAACGTTCGTCGTCCCAAGGAACGGGCATCGTTGCCCTTACCGTGTGACGAAGTTCTTATCTTCCTGGGAATGAGATAAGATGAATCTCATTATAAACATTATCATAGGCGGCCTGATCAGTGGGAGTACATTTGCCCTTCTCGCTATCGGGTTTTCACTTATCTTCGGCGTAGCCCGTATCGTAAACTTCGCTCACACCGCCTTTTACATGTTGGCCGCCTACTGCATCTATGTCGCGGCCCAATTGATGGGCCTTCATCCCATTTGGGGGATGCTTGCGGCCATCGTTCTGGTCGCCCTGTTGGGCATGATTTCCTACAAGGCCCTCATCAACCCTATCCGAGAGCATGAAGGTGCCGTACTGATAGCCACCATCGCCCTGGCTATGATCTTTCAGGAGGTTATGTCTCTGATCTTTACGGGCACCTATTTGAGTGTCCCCGCACTGATCGGCGGCTATTTTAAACTCTTGGGGGTGAAGGTCTTTTACCAACAGCTCCTGACCTTCTGCGCGGCCTTGCTCGTGATGGTGGTGCTGTGGGTTCTTCTGATGAAGACCAAACTGGGCTTGGCCATCCGGTCCACTGCTCAAGACAGGGAAGTGGCCAACCTCATGGGGATCAACGAGGCTCGCGTGGCCATGATGACTATGGGGCTCTCCGTTGGGTTAGCCGCCTTCACAGGCGCCATCGTCGTACCCCTCACCGTACTTGAACCGCAGATGTGGGGGGGCCCGCTGGTCATGATGATGGCTGTCGTCGTATTAGGCGGGCTTGGCAGTATCAAGGGCAGCTTCATTGCGGCATACATTCTGGGCTTTGCAGAAGCATTGGTAGTCTTTCTTGCTCCCATGGGCGCCTACCTGAAGGGCTCAGTCGCCCTCTCCATCATGATCTTGGTTTTACTCATACGACCGGAAGGCCTCTTTGGCGTGTACTTCGAGGAAGAAAGGTAGCTATGCGCCTCATCTTTTTTTATCTGGGAAAACTGTTCACCATAATCAAGAACGAAGTGCTTGTACTTCCATCACGTGTCGCTGTCGGCCTCTTTTTTCTCTTCATGCTCCTCTTGCCATTATTTACCAAGGATATCTACCTTCTGCGTATCTTTACTCTTACCAGTATCTTTGCCATATTCGCTGCGAGTTGGGATCTGCTTTCCGGCTTTACCGGCCAAATGAATTTCGGGCATGCCCTCTTCTTTGGGGTGGGAGCCTACGGCGCAGCTTTGCTCAATCTGCATGCGAGTATCCCTCCATGGGCCAGCGTTCCCCTTGGCGCGTTATGTGCAGTTTTGGCAGGCCTTATCATAGGGATACCATGCCTCAGGCTCAGAGGTACGTATCTGGCCCTGACCACCCTTGCCTTCCCCATCATCCTGACAGGGCTCATTTTTGCATTTCCCAGCTTCACGGGCGGAGAACTGGGGATCTCAGGAATTGTTCGACTGACACAGTCTCGGGTCGGCGATTATTACACCGTAGCGGTACTGATGCTCGGCCTTTGCACCGTCATGTGGAAGATAACCGACTCCAATATTGGCATTATTTTCCATGCCATCCGCGAGGATGAAGTGGCTGTCAGGGCTTCCGGCGTCAACACGACGCGCTATAAACTTTTGGCCTTCAGCCTCAGCGGTTTTTTTGCCGGGATCTCCGGCGGGCTATATGCTCATTTTATGAGGATCGCAGGCCCCTCAACCCTCGACTTGTTCTTGTCTTTCTCGGTGGTCATCTATGCTATCTTCGGCGGGGTTGTGACCATCTATGGTCCGGTCGGAGCGGTATTCGTCCTTTTTCCCTTACTGGAGTTTTTACGCGTCGTGCAAAACTATCGAACATTGATGTTCGCAGTGGTGGTGTTGCTGATTCTTCTCTATATGCCGGACGGGCTTTTTGCTTGGCTTAGGGATAAGATAGAAAAGGAATGTCCGCGATGCAAAATCAGAAATATCGCCACGCGTCATACGTGCCGCGTGTGCACAGCACCGTTGGACTAAGATAATAAAAAAGTGAGGGGAAGGAAATGAACGCAAAAGAAATCTATGCTTCAAAACCCTGGTTGAAACACTATCCGGAGGGCGTCCCTCATACCGTGGACGTCCCAGACGTATCTGTTTCCGACCTCTTTAATCAGGTAGCGGAAAAATACGGCAAGAAACCCGCACTGATTTTCTACGGGAAAGAGATCAGTTATACAAAACTAAAAGAGCTGATCGACCGCTTTGCCACAGCCCTGGCGGATTTAGGAGTGAAGAAAGGGGACACAGTGGCCCTCTACCTTCTGAATTGCCCGCAGTATATCGTTGCCTACTTTGCGGCGTTGAGAATCGGCGCGAAGGTGACCCCCATCAGCCCTGTTTACACCAGTCATGAAATCAGGCATCAGCTCCAGGACAGCGATGCGACGACGATGATCTGCCAGGACATCCTCTACGATAATGTGGAGAAAACCGGCATCGCCCTGAAGCACATCATCCTCACCGGTATTCTTGAATACCTGCCCACGCTCAAGAAGGTTTTGGGTAAGGGGATGCTGGGAAAGGACTATGCGGACCTGCAGGTTCCCACCCCCGAGCACAGGGCTCAGGCCGGTCTCCTTGATTTTCAGGAACTCATCAAGAAGTATCCGCCCAACCCCCCGCAGGTAAACATCGACCCGAAAAAGGACATCGCCATCCTTCCCTATACAGGCGGCACCACGGGTCTTCCCAAAGCAGCTGTGCTTAACCACTACAACATGGTAGCCCTGTACGCTCAGGGAAAAGCGTTCTGGCCCTTCCTTGAGGAAGGCAAAGAAATGGTCATGGCCTTTTTGCCCTTTTTCCATATTTACGGTCAGGTGGTCGTGATGCTCGCGAGTCTTTGCAGGGGCTTCACGATGGTTCTCTTTACCACACCTGACATCGATGATATCATATCGGCCATGGAAAGGTATAAGGCATCCACGTTTAACGGTGTCCCTACCATGTTCGAATACCTCAAAGAATATGAAAAAACAGGCAGGGTCAATTGGAAAAAGCTTAAGTTGATCGCGTGTGGTGCGGATACACTTCATGAATCGACGATTGAAGCATGGGAGAGAAGAACGGGGTCGCAGATCTATGAGGGGTATGGGATGACTGAAACCACTGGCGTGAGCCATGGCAATCCTTATCTCAGACCCAAAAAGGCCTCTTTCGGAGTGCCCATACCCGGCGTGAAGGCTGCGATTGTCGAATACGAAGGAACCAATTACCTGCCCGTAGGCGAGGTTGGAGAAATGATTCTGAGCGGGCCGAACATCATGCAAGCCTACTGGAAAAGGGAGGAGGAAACCCGCCAGTCGTTAATCGATATTGACGGAGAGAAATGGCTTCGGACCGGAGATATTGTCAGCATGGATGAGGAAGGTTATTTCCACTTTTTCGACCGCAAAAGGGATCTCATCAAGTACAAGGGATATTCGGTCTTCGCGAGGCATGTCGAAGAGGTCCTTTTCCAGCATCCTCAGATCAAGGCCGCTGGCGTCGTGGGAGTGCCCGATCCGAAGGTGGGCCATCTCATCAAGGCCTATGTGGTTCTGGAAAGCGAAGCCAGGGGCAAAATTTCTGAGGAGGAGATTATTGAGTTTTGCAAGAAGAATCTTGCCCATTACAAAGTCCCCAAGATTATCGAATTCAGGGGGGAGCTTCCGAAGACGGACGTGGGAAAAGTTTCGCGCAGGGAGTTGAGAGAAGAAAGCGAAGGCTGATATGGCTCCATCCTTCCTTGAAATTAAAGGGATCACCAAAAGCTTCGGCGGCCTTCAGGCGGTCAACGACGTCAGCTTTTCCATGGAAAGGGATCAGATCCTGGGTCTGATCGGTCCGAACGGCGCAGGCAAGACCACACTGCTAAGGCTCATCACCGGCATCCTGAAACCGGACACCGGAAGCGTCCGTTTCATGGGGAAGGAGCTCGTAGGACGCAAGACGTGGAGCATCGTCAATATGGGCATCGCCTGCACCTTCCAGAACATGAGACCCTTCCGCCGGATCCCCATCATCGCCAACGTCATGGTTTCCTGCATGAGCCCGCGTGCCATGAAGAGTGGAGAATGGGTCAAGCGGTTGGAGGCAAAGGCGATGGATGCATTGGAATTCGCCGGTATCTCCGACATGGCGCGGGAAAAAGCCTCTGTGCTTTCACAGGGCGATCTAAAAAGACTCGAAGTGGCGCGGGCCGTGGCCACGGAGCCCGAATTGCTACTTTTGGATGAGCCTTTCGGGGGTCTGAGCCCTGCGGAGACTGAGCTCATGGCCAAATCCATCAAACGTTTGCACAAGGGTGGCCGTTTCGGCCGGTTGCACAGCGAAGGACCCGCCATGATCATCGTCGAACATCAGCTTCAATGGTTGATGAAGATCGTGGATCGTATTATCGTCTTAAATTTTGGAAATCTCATTGCCGACGGATCGCCCGATGAAATCACGAAGAATCCTCAAGTGGTTGAGGCCTACCTTGGCGGAGGAGGGATTTAGACTTGCTGCTTGAAGTTGCCAATTTATCGGTTTGGTATGACAAGGCCATGCTCATTAACAATTTGAGCATGGGGGTAGATACGGGTGAGCTGGTCAGCCTCGTGGTCCCAATGGGGCCGGCAAATCGACTTTGCTTAGAGCCATCACCGGATTGGTAGCCTGGGAGAGGGAGCTGACTCGCAGGTCAACCCATGGCGAAGTTAAGCTGGAGGGGACGGTCACCTTTGATGGAGAGCGAATCGATCAGGTACCTGCCCATGAAATCGTTAAGCGGGGTCTAATCCTTTGCCCGGAGAGGCGAAGGCCATTCCGAGAAATGACGGTGATCGATAATCTGATGGTTGGGTCATATCTTTCAAAGGACAAGGACGAAGCTCAGAATAATTTGGATAAAGTCTATGAATTGTTTCCGGTGTTAAAGAATCGAACAAAACAGATTTCCGGGACGCTCTCCGGCGGGGAGCAGCAAATGCTCGCCGTCGGCAGGGCATTAATGTCTAAGCCTAAACTGTTGTGCATTGACGAGCCCTCAACGGGACTTGCGCCCATTTTGCGAGCAGAGGTTTTTCAGAAGATCGGAGACATCAGTAAGTTGGGTATCACCGTTTTGCTCGTCGAGCAGGATGTGAGCACGGTCTTCAAAATGACTTCCCGCAACTATGTCCTCTCTTCCGGGAAAATCATCGCCCAAGGAACCGGCGAGCAATTGCTTCAAGACGAGGTGGTTCGTAAGACGTACTTGGGGCTTTAGCGGGCCGGCGTCCGACAAAGCGATTGGGACAGCCGAACATCTTTCCATACTCCTTCATGATTATCTTTTCGTCCCTTGACAAGCGATCAGGAATCAGGATACTTGGGTTATTAATGGCCGAGAGAGAAACTGCTTTTCTGCCCGGCACCAGGCAGGGACTTGGTCTCGCAATGACGATGAAGGGTGATGTTTAATGGACGAGCACATAAACGAAATGATAGGCAATCTTAAGTCTTATCTCGAATATCTCAAAGGAATGGGCATTGCCTTCTTGCCCACTTCGGAAGGCGACTCTGAAAAAGCAACTCGAACAGCGATCCTAACGTTGGCAGAGGTGCGAAAAGAGCTGGGAGATTGTAAGAGATGCAAGCTTCATCGGGCAAGACGGACGATTGTGTTCGGCGAGGGCAATGAAAAAGCAAGCTTGATGGTTATCGGCGAAGGCCCTGGATATGATGAAGACGTCCAGGGAAGACCTTTCGTTGGGAAGGCTGGACAACTGTTGACAAAAATCCTTCAATCGATCAACCTTACGAGAGAAGAAGTTTACATTACCAACATCGTCAAGTGCCGGCCCCCGCAAAATCGAAATCCAGAGCCTGATGAGATCCAGAGCTGCAACCCCTTTTTGATGAAGCAGATCGCCGTAATTCAACCCAGAATCATCTGTGCTTTGGGGGCTTTTTCGGCCCAGACTCTGCTTAAGACCGACACGAAGATCACAGCCCTTCGCGGGAAGCTCTTCGATCTCGAAGGAATCAAGGTCATCCCGACCTATCATCCTGCCTTTCTTTTGAGGAATCCTGAGCGAAAGAGAGAGGTGTGGGAAGATATGAAAAAAATTGCCGAACTGATGCAAACGCGATAGGTAACCCCCTTTATCCCCCCTTGATCCTACTTAATCTGTAAGACAGAGCTTAGATCATACCCTTTCTCGTTCAATACATCGATGACTGCAGAAGCCATGTCTCTCATCAAAAGCTCCCAAATGGAAAGTCTCTTTTTGGGATAGATAACGTTCGGCTTACCCAAGATTCCTACCATCTTGGCCGTAATCTCGATCGTATCCTGAAGATTTCCCATCTGGTCGACCAGACCCAAATTCTTCGCCTGTTCCCCTGTCAGGATTCGACCATCGGCGATCTCAGCCACCTTCGTTCGATCCAGTTTCCTACCATCCGCCACGGCCTGAATGAATTGCTGATGGACATTGTCAAGCACTTCCTGCATGATTTTTTTCTCTTCCGGGGTCATCTCGCGGAAAGGAGAGCCAATATCTTTATGCTCCCCGCTCTTGAGCACCACTCCCTTGATTCCGATTTTTTTGAGAAGCTCTTCAAAATTTGAGAACTGCATGATCACACCGATCGAACCGGTGATTGTCCCAGGATTGGCCACGATGAGATCAGAGGCACTGGCGATATAATAGCCTCCGGACGCGGCCACAGACCCCATGGAAGTCACCACTTTTTTCTTTGGCCTGATCTTCATTACCTCCCGGTAGATCTCTTGCGACGGGCCCACGCCCCCCCCCGGAGAATCGATCCTCAGGATGATGGCCTTGACGTCTTTGTCGTCAACGTATTGCTGGAGCTCTTCAATGATTCCAGAGGATTGGGAGATCACTCCTTTCACCTCCACAATGGCAATCTTATCTCCAAAGGCCAGTCGGCTCGATTTCCCCCCCGAATAGCGTCCAATAAGGGAGAGAATACCGAAGAAGAAAATGAGAAGTGCTGCAATGACACCCAAACCAATGAAGATTCGTTTTCGTTTCATGGGTCCCTCCCGATTCATTCGAAAATGACGTAATTCGTGCTCGTCATTCGTGACTCGTCTCCGTGTTCAAGAACCTTGCCTTTCAGCAACACCAACCACCATTACCCATCACTAAATGTTTTAAAAGGGCGATATTCGGATCGTTTCAAAAGGAGCCAGTTGGAAGATCCGAATGCGTTTCATCTTAACCAATTCGAGGATAGCCAGCAAGGTGATGACAACGACCCTCCTCGAAGCCTTTTCGGGAAAGAGACGATGGAAGGCCATGCTCCGATTTTCCCTTTCGAGCAGTGTCAGTATTTCTTGAATTTTATCCTCAACGCTGATGTGTTCTAAGACAACTTGATGGAAGGTCTCCGGTTTGACCCTCCCGAGAACCTTCCGGAAGGCTTCGAGGAGCTCAAAAAGATTCACCTCGATTCTTTCTTCCTCGGGCTCCGGCTCGGGCTCTTGGGCCACCAGTCGGATGAAGACGTCGCGGTCCAACAACGGCCTTTTCTCGAGTTCCACCGCTGCCTGTTTATACTTCTGATACTCCAAAAGCCTCCGGAGCAGTTCCGCCCTTGGATCTTCCTCTTCCTCCTCTTCCCCCTCTAAAGATTTTGGGAGCAGCAGCTTCGACTTGATATGGAGAAGCGTGGATGCCATCAGGAGGTACTCCCCGGCAATATCCAAGTTGAGGACCTTCATCAATTGAAGATACTCTAAATACTGCTCCGTGATGAGGGCGATGGGGATATTGAAGATATCCAGCTCGTTCTTCTGAATGAGATGAAGCAACAGGTCGAGGGGCCCCTCAAACCCCTCTAATCGGAAGGTATAATCGTCTCTTCCCTCTGGGTGTAAAGCGTCTTCAGCCATTATTCCATCCCCTGGACCTTCGAGATATACTCCATCTCGTCCTGACGGGTGATTACCTGTTTGTCCAATCTTGCCTTGAGCAACCCGGCCAAGGCCCTTTTGATCAAAGGGCCCGATTTCATTCCCATCTGGATCAAATCCCTTCCTCTTAAGAGAGGTTTTGTGTCCTTCAATTGCGTGAAATACGTCGAGATATAACGGCGTGTCGCCACCTGGGTGGTCTTGGCCATCATAAAGAGTTTCGATTCGGTAGAAAGAGGATCAAGGACGTCATAAATTTCTGACGGCTTCGGTTGTCGCTCTGTTTGGATCCAAGAGAGAATTTGCAGAAGCGTTTGATCCGCCTGACCCTTTCCTTCAAGCACCTTCTTTCTAACCTTTTCATTCATGGCCAATCTTTGACAGAGCGCTTCTCTCTCTCCTTCTTTCAGGGAATCGATGAGCCCGTAAAAATAGATCAGCCAGCGTTCGTATCGCTGCTCCAGGAAAAGGAGGTCGAACCAAGAGATGACATGGCGGACTTGTTCAAAAAGAGCTTCCCCGTGCTCGTCAAACTTAAGTGCAGGGTGGAGAAAATGAAAGAGATTGAAATCCCTCATCCGTTTCAGAGCGGGGAGAGGGTCTTCTTCCTGAAGGATGAGGATGATCTCGGAGAGAACGCGTCCCCCTGAGAGACGTTCCAAGAAGCCCACCTTGACGGCGTTTTTCAACAGATTCTGAGTATGTTTTCCGATCTGGAATCCAAAACGCTGCTCAAAACGGATTGCCCGAAAGACCCGGGTGGGATCTTCGACGAACGAGAGATTGTGAAGGACCCGGATCACTTTTTCCTTGATATCCCTCACCCCCCCGAAAAAATCGATCAGTTCTCCGAACGATCTTGGGTTGAGCTGAATGGCCAGGGTATTAACGGTGAAGTCCCTCCGGTAGAGGTCCGTCTTGATCGAGGCCCTTTCCACGGTGGGAAGGGCTGCGGGAGAATCATAAAACTCCCAGCGAGCGGTAGCCACATCAACTTTCGACCCGTCAGGAAGGAGAATGATCGCTGTCCCGAATTTCTTATGCGTTCGAATTCGGCAGGGGTACTTCTTTTCAAATGCTTCAGCCATCCGGATTCCATCCCCCTCCACCACAATGTCCACATCGAAATTTTCCACTTTCAATAAAATATCCCTGACAAACCCACCGACGGCGTAGACGGAGTACCCCAGCTCATCCCCCACCTTGCCAAATTCCATCAACAGGTCGTAGAGGGGTCCGGGAAAGCGTTCTTCCATCAATTTGGAGAGCATCCTCTTGCGACCGTAGAGGGGCTGACTCTCAAAGGCGGAAGTCCCCGTTTCCGATTTCATCATCTCCTCTTGGAGGATTCGCATAATCTCGGCGGCAGAAATCGTTCCCACCAATCGATCCTTTTCGATGACAGGAAGAAGATTCTGGCTTTGTCCGATGATGATGGCCTGGACGCGGGAGAAAGGAGTCTCAGGGGAGACGACTGAAAACTCGGTCGTCATGTATTCCTTCACCAGAAAGCTTCTTAAACCATGATACACAGCCTTCTCCACGACCTGCTTGGAGATCAAGCCAATCACTTTTCCATCCTGTAGAACAGGAAGGACAGCCGCGTTATACCGGGTCATTATTTCCCCGGCTTCCTCCAGGGTTCGTTCCATCTCAATGGTCTTCACAGGGTAGACCATGACATCCCTGGCCACCTTTTTGGGTCTGACCATCTCTTTTAGCGCTTTGATCAACCGGTCATGGGCCTCTACGAGGGCCATTCCTTTCGCCGTCGCGGAGGCTGCGGTGGGATGCCCCCCTCCTCCGAATTCGCCGGCAATTTCTGAAACGTTCACCTCTTCGAGGCGACTCCTCCCGATCAAGTAGATGCGGTCCTCCATCCTGACCAGGACGAAGAGGGCGTCCAGGTTTTCCATATCCTTCAACTTATGGACCAGGACGGCAATATCGCCCACATACCGATCCACAGAAGCCTGGGCAATGACGACGTCGATCCCGTGAAAGTTGTACCGGGCAGCGGATTGGATCAAATCATTCAACAAGAAGACCTGTTCTGCCGTCAGTTCCTTGGTGATCAGATTCGCCAGGACGCTCAGGTTTGCTCCCTTCCTGACCAGGTACCCAGCGGCTTTGAAATCCTCTTCTCTGGTTGAGGGAAAGGTCAAGTTCCCGGTATCTTCATAAATCCCCAGCATCATCACCGTGGCTTCATCGCGTGTGATCTCGATTTCCTTCTCTTGAAGGATATCGAGAAGAAGGGTTACCGTTGCCCCTACCTCCGAGATCACCTCCAGGGACCCGTGAAGGTCCTCGGAGGAGGGAGGGTGATGGTCATAGATGTGAATGTCTAAGTCGGGTTTGGAAAGAAT
>Ga0187881_10004386_pt1 | contig 11448 bp, 10 predicted proteins | sample June2016WEW_19_1_2_FD_133017 | JGI IMG/M metagenome (GOLD analysis project Ga0187881, IMG submission 133017) | Peatland microbial communities from SPRUCE experiment site at the Marcell Experimental Forest, Minnesota, USA - June2016WEW_19_100 | ecosystem: Environmental > Terrestrial > Soil >...
ATGTCCCTTTCCCAGTTCACCGGCCGTGAGATCCGGGTCAGCTTCCCCGAATCACGGCTCATCCCCATCAGCGACGTCGCTGAGACCATGGGTGGAGAGGAAGCCTCGGTCGGGGGGATCTACATCGAAGTGCAGGGCGACCTGCGGGGTGGGATATTGCTCGTCCTCCCGTTCGACAACCTCCTGGAGATGGAGGACCTGGTGCACGGTCGGCAGGTGGGGACCACCCGGGAGCTGGCCAGCGTCGACCTGTCCGCCATGTGCGAGATGGGGAACATCCTGGCTGCCAGCTTCATCAATACGATGGCGGACAGCACCAATCTCATGGTTGCCCCCGGAGTGCCCGAGATCAGCGTGGACATGTGCCTTCCCGTGATCGACTCCGTCCTGGCCCATTTCAACCAGCCTGGTGACGAGATCCTGATCACCGAAGCGATCATCTACGGGTCCGGCTCGGAAAACGTCGTCTGCCACCTCGTCCTCTTCCTGGAGCCGGATTCACTGAAGAAGCTCATGGACGCCCTCGAGGCGGGCCCATCCACAGGCGCGGCGGGATGATATGGCGGAAATCGTGAACGTGCGGATGGCGGAAATGAACATGGTGCGCGACTCGCACAGCCTCAAGACGATCCTCGGCTCCTGCGTCGGCGTGATCCTGCACGACCCTGTGAAGCGGATCAGCGCCCTTGCGCACGTGATGCTTCCCAGTAGCTCGCGCAGCGATTCGTCCATCGGGAAGTACGCCGATACGGCCATCCCCGCGCTCCTCGCCATGATGGCAGGAACGGGCAGTCGCGCCTCATCCCTTCGGGCATACCTCATCGGCGGGGCCAAGATGTTCCCCATGGCTTCCGGGGGGATCGGCTCCATCGGAGACCAGAACATCTCCGCAGCCCGCAAGGTCCTGGAGGACGCGGCCGTGCCCATCGTGTTCGAGGACACGGGCGGCACCAGAGGCAGGACGGTGATCTTCAATAATGAGAGCGGGCAGGTTTCCGTGCACACACTGAGCCCCGCCGTCCCGGTGGGAGGGGCTGCGTGAACGCTCAAGCTTCGCCGACCATGGGGCTGCCCGTCATCTCGGATGAGACTTTCAACGAGTTCCGCGCCTTCATCTTCGAGAAGACCGGCATCCACATGCGCGACGGGAAGCAGATCCTCATTTCCAACCGTCTGCGGAAGCGCCTTGCGGCGCTGCACCTCTCTTCCTACGAGGAGTACTACCGCCTGCTCGTTTCTGGCAAAGCGGGGGAGACGGAGCTGCACAATTTCATCGATGCGGTCAGCACCAACGAGACATACTTCTTCCGGGAGATCAACCATTTCAATGTCCTGCGAAAGACCATTCTCCCCGAGATCCTCCGTCACAGGCGCCGCGTGCGCCTCTGGAGCGCGGGATGCTCCACCGGTGAGGAGGTGTATACCCTGCGGCTGGTGGTGGACGGGGCGCTGGGGGAGTGCGGGTACCCGGGTGCTGAGGTCAGCATCGTGGGCACCGACATCAGCACCACGGCCATTTCCCGGGCGAAGAACGGCGTGTACTTCGAGCGCGCCCTGCGCCTGGTCCCGCACGCTGACCTGGACCGCTGGTTCTCTCCGGCAAAAGACGGCGCACGGCAAATCTGCCAGGAGATTCGCAACGGAGTCGACTTCCGGGTCCATAACCTGTTCAAGGACCCGGCCCCGGGAGGGCCGTTCGACATCATCTTCTGCCGCAACGTCATGATCTATTTCAACAAGGCAACCCAGACGAAGCTGGTGGACGAGGTCTTTGCGGAGGCTCTGGATCCCGATGGGTATCTTTTCATCGGACACTCGGAGTCCTTGAGCGGCTTCAGCAGGAAGTTCCGCTACGTGGCGGCGTTCAAAGCGCCCATCTACCGCATGAAGAAGGAGACGGAATCGTGATACGCGTCATGGTGGTCGACGATTCGGCTCTCGTGCGCAGGATTGCCACGGACATACTCTCATCGGACCCGGAAATCACCGTTGCCGCCACTGCGGCCACCGCCGAGTTCGCCCTGGCAAAACTGGAGCGGGAGCGCCCCGATGTAATCACCCTGGACCTCGAGATGCCAGGCATGGGCGGCCTGGAAGCCATCCGCCGGATCATGAACGCGCGGCCCACCCCGATCATCGTGATGAGCGCCCACGCACGGAAGGGCGCGGACCTCACCATCCAGGCCCTCGAGGCCGGCGCAGTGGATTTTGTCCTCAAACCCGCCAATTCCCTTTCCGGCGGCATCCCCGCCATCGCCCGTGAGTTGACCGAAAAGGTCAGGGACGCGGCCCGTATCATCATGGGTCCGCGGGTGAGCCTCGCTGCCCCGCTCGAGGCTCCCGCGGAGGCCGGGGAGCGCGCTGCCGGCGTCCGGGCTGCTAACCCCGTGTCCGCTTCCTCGCCGGGATTCGACGGCGACGCGGCGGACCTTGTTGCCATCGGGACATCGACGGGGGGTCCGGTCGCCTTGAAGACGGTCCTCGCGCAGCTTCCCGGAGACTTCCCCGTTGGCGTTGTGGTGGTGCAGCACATGCCGCCGGTCTTCACCAGGGCTTTCGCCGACAGGCTGGACCAGTGCTGCGCCGTTCGGGTGAAGGAGGCGGAGAACGGGGACGCAATCCTGCCGGGCAGAGTGCTCATTGCGCCGGGCAACTGGCATATGACGGTCACCCGGCTCGGCGTGGAGCCCCGCATCCTTCTCAACCAGAACGATGCCGTCAACGGGCATCGCCCGTCGGTGGACGTGCTGATGCGCTCAGTGGCCAGGGAATACGGCTCGCGCGCCGTCGGCGTCATCATGACGGGAATGGGCAAGGACGGCGCCGAAGGCCTGCGGGAGCTGCGGGCGCGCGGCGGGCGTGTCATCGCGCAGGACAAGAACACCTCCGTCATCTACGGGATGAACAAGGAGGTCGTTCAGAACGGGGACGCCAACGAAGTGGTCCCCGTAGACCAGATTGCCTCCCGGCTGCGGGGATGCGTCCGCGGCGGGAGCGCGGCGAGGAGTGCTGTATGAAGCTGGCTGAGCGGTACAACCTGGACAATATGAAAAACAGGGCGGAGGAGATGGTCTTCGAGGCCATCGAAAAGCAGATCAACAAAGGAGGGGACATGTGCACCTGCGAAGAGTGCATCCTGGACCTCGCCGCATGGACGCTGAATCACGTCAAGCCGGGATACTACACGTCGCTCTTGGCGCCCCTGACGCCGCGGCCCGAGTCCGAGCGCGCCATGCGGGTCGAGATCGAGCTTGCCCTCGCATCAGGCATGAAGAAGCTCAAGAACCATCCCCATCACAGTTGAGGAGCCGCCGACTATGCAGGATCTTGTGAGGCCGGGACCTCGGCCGGTACCGATAGCTGTTCCACCGCAGATCACGCCGCCCCGCATCCTTGTCCTGGAGGACCAGGCGGAGATCCGGTCTCTCATCACCGCCATGCTGAAGATCCGGGGGTTTGCCTGCGACACGGCGGGGTCCCTGGCGGAGGCCCGCGGCATGGTGGCCCGGGTCACCTATGACATGCTCTTTCTGGACATTAACCTTCCCGACGGAAGCGGGCTTTCCCTTGCGGAGGAAAGCACGACATCCCCCCTTGTGGTCGTGATCACCGGGTGCAGCGACATACAGACAGCCGTGCAGGCAATCCGAGACGGCGCCATTGATTTCATCACGAAGCCATTCACCGTGGGGGACTTCCTCCAGCGCCTTGACAGGGCAATGGAGGAATGGAAAAGCCGTACCAACACGCGCTACTACGCGCGAGCGTTGGAGAACCTTGTCGTCGTCAAGGCGAACGAGCTCTCGCAGACTTCCCGCCAGCTTGATGAGGTCCGTGACTCCACGGTGGCCGCCCTGGGGGCCGCGCTGAATCTCAAGGACCACGAAACCTCCGACCACTGCCGCAGAGTCTCGCAGAACAGCCTCCGCATGGGTGAGGCGCTTTCCCTCTCCTCCTTCGAGCTGCAGAACCTGAAGTGGGGGGCCTACCTCCATGACGTGGGGAAGATCGGCGTGCCGGAGCACATCCTGCTCAAGCCGGGGGACCTCACCAAAGAGGAGCGCGCCGTGGTGGAGAGGCATCCCCTCATGGGATGGACCATGCTGCGGGGGATCGATTTCCTGAGCTATGCCACCGATGTGGTCCTCTCCCATCACGAGCGCTTCGATGGGGGCGGCTACCCCAAGAGGCTTTCGGGCACCGACATACCCCTGCATGCGAGAATTTTTGCCGTGATGGACGCCCTGGATGCCATGACGTCCGAGCGGCCCTACCGCCCCCCGCTCCCGTACGCGGAGGCCTGCCGCGACCTGGAGAGCAAGGCGGGAACACAATTCGATCCGGAGATCCTTTCGATTTTCCTGCGCGCATCCGAATCCACCTGGCTGATCCAGGGCCGGATGCAAGCAACAGCCTGACCGGTGGAAAAGCCGGTCGTTTGGAGCGGAGGTACGAGTGATGGATGCACTGAAGGACAGGGTGGACACGCGGGGCGAGCTTCGTCAGTTCATCAGCTTTTCAGTCGGGGACGAGGAGTATGGGCTGGAGCTTCTGCGGGTGAAGGAAGTCATCCGGGTCAGGGAGATCACCTGGCTGCCGAAGGCGCCCAGTTTCGTGAAGGGGATCATCAATCTGCGCGGCGACGTGATCCCCATCATCGACCTGCGGGACAAGTTCGGCCTGGAGGCCAAGGAAGCCACCGCAATGACGCGCGTCATCGTGGTCGAGGTGGACGGCAAGCTGATGGGAATGGTTGTCGACTCGGCGAGCCAGGTGGTGCGGATCCCTGTTGACCAGATCGACCCGCCGCCTCCCGTTTTCGGCGGGCTCGCCCAGGATTTCATCACCGGGGTGGGAAAGATCGACGACAAACTGATCATCCTCCTCAACAGCGACGCCATCCTCACCGCGGAGGAGAGAACGCAGCTGGGCTCGCTGCACGACCAGCCCATGGGTGAGCAGACAGGAAAATAGCGCAATGAGCCCCGGTGCCCCGGAGTCCCTGCGGCTCGCGATCGAGCCGCTTGTCACTACACATCGGCTCCTTTCCGCGTTCGACAGAGACGCCAGGGGCCTGGAGTGGCTGCACGGCGACCTGTTCGACAGCCGCGCCGAGGTGGCGCTGTCCGCCATGGACGCGGTGGCGTCCCTTGCCAACCCGGCAAGCTTCACCTTCGTGACCAGGGTCCTTTCTTCCGCGAGCGACGAGCTTCAAACCGCCGCGGTGCGGGCGCTTGGGACGGTCCGCCATCCCGGCTCGGCCCGGGCTCTCGTAGAATTGTTGAAGACGACCCGGGACGAGGGCCTGCGTCGCGAGATCCTGGATGCGCTGGCCTCCGCGGTCCCCAAGGACCGCGAGCTGGCAGGCTTTGTCCGGCAGATCGCCCGCTCCCCCATGGCGTCCGCCGGAGCGCGGGCCCACGCAGTGGGCCTTCTCCTTCGGCTGCGCGGGGATGCGGCGCTGGATGAGCTGCTGGCTGATTCCCATGAGGAGACGGTGGACCAGGTGCTCCGATCGGCACTCGACATGCCAACCCTGGCGCCAAGGGCCGTGGAGCACTATGCGCCCCAGTACAAGCATCTTCCGGCCCGAACCCGGGCAGCGCTGGTCTCCGTTGCGCTGACCCAGGACCTCGAAGCGTCCGCCGCGCTGCTGCGGGAGGCCCTTGCAGATCCGGTGGCGGATGTCCGCAGGGCGGGGTATGCGGGGATTGCCGCCGCAGAGCATCACCTGAAGCTTTTCCCGACCGTCATCGAAAGCCTCCTGGGCCGGGCGGAGAGCAACGCCGCCCTGGAGGACGAGGTCCACGAAGCCGTCAGCCGTATGGCCAGCACCGAGGGCGCCGCCCGGGCGGTGCCCGTGGCGCTCCGCGGCCGCGTGATCACCTTCATCAACGAGCACTTCCGCAAGCTTCGCGAGGAGGGACGGCACATTGCCAGTGAGTCCCACGAGCTTGGCTGGCTCATCATGAGGTCCAAGGAGTACCTGGAATTCTACTGCGATGAGGATTTCAAGGCTGCGCTCCTTCGCTACCTCAAGGGCGCATCCACGGACACAGAGGATGATCTGCTGAAGAGGCTCAAGGCCACGGCGGTGCGCGTCGAGGTGCGTCATTTCGACGGCTACACGGCCTTCGCGGAGATCATCAAGAACCCTCAGAGAACGGGGATGGGCCTGGTGGCCCGCGAGCTGGCGCTTGCGAAGCCCGGCAAGGGGCTCCTTTTCTGGCAGCTCATCCGCGCGGTTCGACTGGCCGGCGTGGTTCTGAGCCCGGGGGCAGGGCCGACGGTGGAGGGCACGCTGAAGGCCATTTATACCTGGGCCCGGGGGGAGAAGCTGTTCCGGCTTGCCGAAGCCGCCCTCTCGGCGTTCGCCCGGGTGAATCCGACGGAGGCGGTGGCCGCGTGCAACGAGTGCCTGACCCTGCCGCTGGCAAGCAAGGTGCTGGCAATCGCCTCTCTTCACCTGCTGCGCGAGCTCAGCCCGTCAGAGCTCGAGCCATCGTCGGCCACGCTGCTCTCCGCGCAGGACGACCCCTACGTCACGCTGAACGCCGTGGAGGCCATCAGCGCTTTTCCCGCATCATCCAACGGTGACCTTGCCAAGGCGCTCCTGACCCGACTGTCGCTTTCCACAAACAGGGAGGTGATCGAGTCCATCGGCGTCTACCTGGGGGACAAGGCGTCTTTGGACATCATGGAGAGCCTGCGGGACGTGTACGCCGGCGGGGATGGGGCGCGCAAGTCCGCGGTCCTGTCAATCATGGGTCGCCGCATTGCCTCGGGTTTCATCGGAAACCGGGAAGGCACTGTCGAGTTTCTGTACAAGATCCTTCGGGGGAACGACTCTTCGCATCGACGCGCGGCCGGGCTGCTCCTGTGGAGGCTGGGAGACGATTACGCGCCCGAGGTGATAAGGGATTTCCTTTCCTCCGGCACCCTGGAGGAGCGCTCGGAAACGCTGCGCGGTCTCACAGGCCTCCTCCGCGCGCAGCTTCTGCCATTCCTCGCTCCACTCCTGGCGGCCGAGAGCCCTCTTATTCACGGACCGCTTCGCGACCTCCTGCTGAGCGCCTCGGAAGACCTGCGCCAGGACGTGCTCGAGCTCGCGCTTCGTCTGAGAGGCACATCCGCCGGAGAGGATGCCGAGGCGGCCCTCCCGGAGGAGCCAGGGGCGGCCGTCGACTTCCGCACCGAGCGAAACGCCTTCCAGTTCGAGCGGGAAAACGTGCAGGACCTCGTGATTCTCTTCACGGACATCCAGGGGTACTCCAAGAAGGCCCAGTTTCTCACGCCGCAGCAGGTTTCCAGCCTGATCCAGGACTACGAGAAGATCCTCCTTGCCCTGGTGGAGGCCCACCGGGGGGAGCTGGTCAAGCGCATGGGCGACGGCCACCTCTTTGTGTTTCAGGACCCGCTCTCCGCGGTGCTCGCTGCTATCAGGCTGCAGAAGTCGCTGAAGAGGTTCAACCGTTACCGGGAGGAAAAGTCGCGCGTCGTCATCCGCATCGGCATCAATTGCGGCAAAGTCGTGCGCAAGGGCCAGGGGGACGTCCTGGGCAATACGGTGAACATAGCGTCGCGCCTGGAGAGCTCCGCGCAGCCCGGCTCCGTCCTCGTTTCTGAAGCGGTCCATGAGAAGGTCAGGGACTACATCCATGCGCGCGAGATAGGCCGAATCACGGTGAAGAACATCTCGGAGCCCATCCGTGTCTACGAGCCGTACGAGGTCGTGCTCGACCTTCCTGCCGCTCTGGACCCCCTGAAGGGAGACAAGGCCGCGGGACGGTCCACAGCCGCCGCGGTCGTCCCCGCTGCCGCGGCGCCGGCGGGACTCTCGGATGTCGTGACCGTGGACCCGGAGGTCATCCGGCAGATCGCCACATGTTTCGAGAGCCTCCAGAGTCTGTGCCGGGACGCTCGGGATGGAAATGTCCCCCTCGTCCCCATCAATGAGAAGGTGCTTGCGCAATGGGACCGCATCAGGTCCCGGTTGCCATCCACCGGGGCGCCGCAGAGCGTATGAGGCGCATATGAACGGCAGGCAGGCGGTGCAGGGAGTCCCCTTGCGTGAACTCCTCGCGCGCAAGGTGCGGGAGACGCTGGATGGCGAATAGCGGATCGGTGCGCAGGAACCTCGGCGCGCTTTTTGGCCGGCGGACCGCGGCGCCCGGCCGGCTTGCGCAAGCCATCTCCGACGATGCTCCGTCGGACGCCGTGGAGCGGCTGGCGGGGGGCGTGGCTCATGATTTCAACAACATCCTGCTCGCGGTGCGCGGATACGCCGAGCTTGCCCTTGGGGAGGAAGACCTCGGCCCCGGAGCCAGGGGCCACCTCCAGGAGGTCATGTCCGCCCTGCAGCGGGCCTCGGAGCTCGTGGCCCAGCTTCTTTCCGTGGGCCGCCGCGCCTCATCGTCACTTGGCGAAGTGGACCTCAACGAGTCGATAAGCCGGGCGCTGGAAAACTGCCGGGCTTCCCGGGCCGGAGGCTGCCAGGCGAGCTTTGTCGCCGGTGTCGGCCTGCCCAGGCTCCTTGCCTCGGCGGACCAGGTGGAAAAGCTCATCTCGAGCCTCGTCACCTTTTCAATCGAGAGAACAGTCAAAGGAGGTCGGCTGTTCATCGAGTCGCGCGTTACGGCGGAGGACCCGCCGTCGGGACAATCAATCGTGCTGCGGGTAGCCGCGCCGGGCGCCATCGTTGCCGATGACGAACGGGCGCATGTTTTTGAGCCGTTCTACGTCGCCCCGTCCACCGGCAGGAGACTGGGATTGGGCCTTGCCGCCGCCCGGGGTGCCGTTTCCCTGCTGGGCGGGAAGATCTCGCTGGCAAACCCCGCGGGAGGAGGCATTGAGTTCCTCATTACGCTTCCCGTGCGGACGGAAAGCGTGAAAGCGCCGCCTGTCCTCGGAGGCGGCACCCTCCTCCTGGCAGAGGACGACACCAGCGTCCGGGACCTTGCCTCACGCGTCCTTGGCAAGGAAGGATATCGCGTGCTGGCGGCCCGGGACGGGGAGGAGGCGATTCAGCTTTTCCAGCGACACAGGGAGGTCATCCGCATCGCGATCCTGGACGATGTCATGCCCAAGCTCAGCGGCCGCACTGTCCTGGAACGGATCCGGGAGACCAGTCCCTCCCTGCCGGTCATCCTGTGCACCGGGTATGCCTGGGGAGCGCAGGAGTCCGTGTCACGTCCAGGGGTCGAGGAGATTCTTGCAAAGCCCTATGAGCCGCGGGACCTCCTTCGGTGCGTGCGCCGCGTTCTTGGCAACGGAGGGTGAGAGAGGGAATGCGCCCCGAGATGCGGGTCCTTTACATCGAGGACGATCCCGGACTCGCCCGGCTGGTCCAGACCAAGCTTGCCCCCGAGGGCTATCAGGTGGACAGCGCAGCCACAGGGCGTGAAGGCCTGCGGGTATTCGACGAAGCCATCCACGACCTCGTCATCGTGGACTACCAGCTTCCCGACTGCAACGGGCTGGACGTGCTGCAGACCCTGGTATCGAGAAAGGCCGGCGTCCCGGTGATCATGGCCACCGGCGCGGGCAGTGAAGAGGTTGCAGTGCGGGCCATGAAGCTGGGCGCCGCTGACTACATCCACAAGGAGAGCTACGAGAAGTTCTTCCGCCTCCTGCCCTCGGTGATCGAGAGGGCCATCCGCCAGGCAGAGATCGCCAGGCAGAAGCTCCGCGTCGAGGCCGACCTTCGGGAGAGCGAGGAAAGGCTGCGCTCCATCCTCATGTCGATGGACGACGCCGTGCTCGTGACGGACCGAAACGGCCTGCTGGTGGCTTCCCGTGCGCCCTCCAGCTCCGCGGCGGCGGCCACGGCGTCCCCCGAGTGGAGGGGCAAGACCTTCGGCGACGTTTTTCCCGCGGCGGTTGCCGCGCGCTTCAACGCGGCCTTCTTTGCCGTCCAGTCATCCCAGCGCGTGGAGCAGTTCGACTACAGCCTGGCGGCCGGCGGCTCGCAGACCTGGTACAACGCAAAGGTCTCGCCGCTGAAGGACGACAGCGGAATCTTCGCAGGTGTGACCATCGTGGCCCGGGACATCACGGCCCGCAAGCGCGCTGAAGACCGGCTCACGTTCGCCATCCAGGCAGCGGACGCGGCCAACAGGGCCAAGTCCGACCTGCTGGCGGGAATGTCCCATGAGCTTCGCACGCCACTGACGGCCATCATCGGGTACGCGGAGATACTGGGCTACGAGTACTTCGGGTCGCTGAACGACAAGCAGAAACAGCAGATCGAGGTGATCCTGCAGGCTTCCCACCACCTGCTGGATCTCATCAACGACATCCTCGACGTATCGAAGATAGAGTCGGGGAAAACGGAGCTGGAGCCCACCCTTGTGAAGATGTGCTCCCTCATCGAGCACCCCATCACGATGCTGAAGGAGACTGCTGACCGGCGGGGCATCGGTTTGCAGGCCCACCTGCCGGCGGACCTCTCCGGCCTGGAGCTGCGCGTCGACGAGAGGCGGCTCAAGCAGGTGCTTTTCAACCTGCTGTCCAACGCCATCAAGTTCACCCCTGACGATGGCCGCATCGACGTGGCAATGAGGAGCCGGGGAGTGGAGCTGGAGATCAGCGTGACGGACACGGGGATCGGCATTCCCGCCCTCGAGCTGGACCGGATTTTCGACGCATTCTACCAGATCAAGCACAGCGGCAGGGCAAAGGAGCAGGGCTCGGGGCTCGGGCTGTCCCTGTCGCGCAAGCTCGTGGAGCTGCACGGGGGAAGGATGTGGGCGGAGAGCGAGGGGGAGGGAAAGGGCAGCCGCTTCGTTTTTACGCTCCCCTTCACGGAAAGCTAACAAACACCCCCTACATTGCGGCCGGGGGAAAGCCGTGAAGAAGGTGTTGTTCATCTGCGTTCACAATTCGGCGCGCAGCCAGATGGCGGAAGCCTACCTTCGCATGTATGGAGGGCCGGAGTTCGAGGTAGAAAGCGCAGGGCTGGAGCCGGGAAAGCTTAACCCGTTTGTCGTGCGCGCACTTTCGGAAGACGGGATCGATATATCAGGAAAGACGACGCAGGGCGTGTTCGAGCTGTACAAAGCGGGCCGGCGCTACGATTACGTGATCACGGTCTGCTCCCGGGAGGCCGCCGACCGGTGCCCGATCTTTCCCGGCATCACGCAGCGGCTCCATTGGCCTTTCCCTGACCCCGCGGCCTTCACTGGGACTGATGAAGAGATAATGGCGCGAGTGCGCGAAGTGCGGGATGAAATCAGGGAAAAAGTGAAAGAGTTCGCCTTGCAGACAGCGAAGGCGCCCTGACGGTCGCTCAGCAGCAGCCTGCACTCGTGCCCCCAGGGGCGCCGCACCCGCATTGCGGACTTGTTCCCCGGATCATTCCCTGTATCACTGCCGAGGCACAGCCGACACCGGCTTTCACCCTGATGGCTTCCTGCTCGCAATTGTTCGCGCATGCGCCGCACTCCATGC
>Ga0187881_10004389_pt1 | contig 11439 bp, 9 predicted proteins | sample June2016WEW_19_1_2_FD_133017 | JGI IMG/M metagenome (GOLD analysis project Ga0187881, IMG submission 133017) | Peatland microbial communities from SPRUCE experiment site at the Marcell Experimental Forest, Minnesota, USA - June2016WEW_19_100 | ecosystem: Environmental > Terrestrial > Soil >...
GCGACGGGCTCGGAGTTCCGGGAAGCCTGGGCTTCAGGTCGCGACCCCGTCGTGCGCCGCGTTCTCGTGGGCAGGACACCTCCGGCCAGCTGATGGCATGCCCCTGGAGAAAGGCGCAAGCCGCCTGTCGTGTGGATGTCGCTCCCGCTCCCGGCGCGGCGACGGACCCGATACCGGTCGCGGACGCGCACGCCACGAGCACGGTTGCGGCGAGGAGTCGGTGGATTCGCGTCCGATCGGGCCGAGGGAAGTGGCACCGACGCAGATCGACCGAGCGGGCGCGATCGGCCATCGCGTGAAGCTACTCGCGCCGCCGGTGTCCCGTGGGGATTGTTCGTCGCCTACGCTTCTCCTCGTCGGGTGCGGTTGTGCAGGGAGTTCAGGGAAGAAGGCGGCCGGCATGGCGCGAAAGACGAGGAAGCGCGTGCGGCTCGCCTTCGTCACGCCAAGGTACGGTCCCGGCGTCGTAGGAGGCTCCGAGGCCGTGATGGCCGAGGCGGCACGCGGCTTTGTTCGTCGCGGCTACGAGGTCGAGATCCTCACGACCTGCGCCCGGTCGCATTTCAGCTGGGCGAACGAGTTCGATGACGGGACGTCGGAGGATGCGGGGGTGGTCGTCCGGCGTTTCCCGACGGTCACGTCGCGCCGTCGTCTCGTCGCCTCCGGGCTCGAACAACGTGTCCAACGCGGCGAGCGGTTAGGCGCCGCGGCGGAGATCGCCTGGGTGAACAGTCGGTTCCGCGTGCCCGAGTTGTACCTCCACCTGCTCGCCGAGGCGCGGCGCTACGACGCCATCGTGTTGTCTCCGTACCTGTTCTGGTCGACGATCTACGGCGCCCAGGTCGCCCCCGAGCGCTCGATCGTGATGCCGTGCCTGCACGACGAGCCGTACGCGCGGCTCTCGGTCGTTCGCTCCACGCTCGCCTCGGTCGCGGCTGTCTGGTTCCTCTCCGAGCCCGAGCACCTGCTCGCCCACCGCATCGCGCCCGACCTGCCGCCGCGCCACGGCGTCGTCGGCGCGGCCGTCGAGGTCCCCGATTCCTACGACCCGGCCGGGTTCCGGGAGCGTCACGGCCTGCGGCGGCCCTTTGTCCTCTTCGCTGGACGGCGCGAGGGCGGCAAGGGCTGGCGTGAGCTCCTCGCGGCCTACGCCGCCGCCGTCGTCGGCAACGACGCCCCCTTCGACCTCGTGACGGTCGGCGTCGGCGCCCCCGAGATCCCCGAGGGGCTCACCGAACGGGTGGTCGACCTCGGCTACCTCGATGAGGACGAGATGCCGAACGCCTTCGCCGCGGCCGAGGCGCTCGTTCAGCCGAGCGCAAACGAGAGCTTCTCGCGCACGTTGATGGAGGCGTGGCTCGCGGGGACCCCCGTCATCGCCTCGGCGGCCGGCGAGGTGATCACCTGGCACTGCGAGCGGTCGGGCGGCGGGCTCACCTACGCCGACGAGCTCGAGTTCGCGCAGTGCCTCCGATTCGTCGCCGAGGCGCCGAAGGCCGCCGCGGCGATGGCGGCGCGCGGCCAGCAGTACGTGCTCGCCAACTACACCTGGGAGGTCGTGCTCGACGCGATGGAGCGCTCGCTCGCCGGGCTCACGGGAAGGTCGGCGCAGTGAGGATCCTCATCGTCGGCACGGTGCCGCCCCCCGGCGGCGAGGCTGCGCTCGCGCTCGCCGAGATCGCGACGGCGCTCCTCGCCGAGGGACACGACGTCGAGATGTTCTCGCCGGATGACCGGAGCGCCGCCCACCGCAGCGGCCGGACCGAAGGCCCGCTCTTCTGTTTGCGGCTCGCCTGGCTCTCGCGGCGCTTCGACGCCGTCGTCGTCCACTTCGAACAGGGGCTGCCGCTGCGCGCCCGCGCCGGGCGGTGGTGGCGTGCCGTGACCCTCGCGCTGCTCGCCGCGGCGTTGCGGATGTTCCGGGAAAGGACCGTCCGCTTCGACGCCGACTCGCCGATCCCCGGCGGCATCGGGAGCCGGGCGATGGGCGAGATCTGGACGGTGGCTTCGCACGTCGTCGTGGCGAGCGAGCAGGACCGCACCCAGCTCATCGCGATCTGGGGCCTGCCCGAGGAGCGGGTCACCGTGGCCGAGGAGCGTCCGGAGCGCCGCGCCAGCTTTCCCGGGGGATGGGCTGCCGACGCCGAGGATCCGCGGACCGAGGTGCTCGAGCTCGTGCGGGCCCGGTCCGCGCACGACCGCGCGGCGCGAGCCGCCCGCGTCACGCTCGGCGGCGAGATCGGCGCAGCGCCGGGATCGCCCTTCGCAGGTGGCCGCCGTCGCGCGCCCGATCCCGAAGCCCTCGTGCGCGGGGCGATCGCGCTCTGTCAACGTCTCGTCGAGAGGATCTCCGCGACAGACGGGTCCTGAGCGGTCGGTTCAGGCTCCGGGTGGCGCGACGCCGACCGTGGCGTCGGCGGGGAGGATCGCGGCGAGCAGCGCGCGCGCGGTGGCGGCGAACGTCTGACGTGCCGCGAAGTCGCGGCCGGCCCCGGCGAGGAGGGCGCGGCGTGCCGGGTCGGCGAGAAGGCCGGCGAGCACTGCCGTGAGCCCCTCGGCGTCGACGGATGCCGGGACGAGCTCGACCGCCTCCCGGGGCAGCTCGCGCAGCCAGCCGAGGTTCGTCGCGACGGTCGGCACACCCGAAGCCAGGCATTCGCCGACGGCGGCGGAGGCCTCGCCGTTAAAGGACCGGCGCAGCTGGACGGCGAGCGTCGCCGCGGCGAGCCAGGCGCGGTAGCGCTCCTGGGGCAGCGGTCCGGTGAGCGCGAGCAGGTCACCGATCCCCTGGGCCGAGGCGCGATCGGCGAGCGCGCGGGCGAGGTCCTCCGAGACGGGTCCGACGAAGGCGAGCATCGCGTCGTCGGCGCGCCCCGCCCCCCGGACGAGCGACGCGAAGGCGTCGACCAACAGCTCCGGGGCCTTCACCGGGTCGACAATCCCGAAGTGGGCCACGACGGGTCGGTCGCTCCGGGGTTCCGGCGATCGTCCCCACCACCTGGCGGCGATCGGGCAGTCCTTTGGTGCCTCGGCCATCTCGGCGAAGGCCGATCGGCTGTCCCGGGGCGATTCGACTGCGAACGGGAGGACGTCGATGCGCCCCGCGAGCGGCGGTCCCGCGTCGACGCGGGCAAGCGCCGCGGCGGCGCGCGAGGTGACGAGGAACACCTCGGACAGTCCGATTGCCTCGCGTGCCATCAGGAGCCCGTAGCGGGCGAGATCCCCCGGCTGGATCTCGTTGTACTCGCCGAGGCCGGGCGGCAGCGATTCGCCGTACATCTCGCGGATCCTGGCCGCCAGTCCGTGCGGCAGAAGGCCCGGGTCCCCGGTCTCGTGGCGGTAGAGATTCGTCAGCCGCACGTCGTGGCTGACGACGACGCCGGAGCGCTCGCGGAGGAGCGCGAGCGCTCCGAGGTGATGGTGGCTGTTGCCGAGGGTGTAGACGACCCGGTCGTAGCGGCCGGTCAGCCGCTCGACGGCGAGGAGCGCGGGCGCGGCGTACACGGGCGCGCCGACGGGGGCGGTCGGGGAAGGCGTCGGTCCGTCGGCGAAGACGTCAAGGGCGACCTCGTCCGAGGCGACGATCTCCTCGATGAGGCGGAAGCTGTAGGCGGCGATGCCGGAAGGCGCTGGCGGCAGCGGCGTGACGAAGGCGACGCGGGCGCGTGCCCGGCGGCGCCCCCCCGGCGAGCCCGCCCGACTCGCGGACCCGGCGACGAGATCCTCGAAGACCTTTGCACTGCGCGCCGCGACCTCCGGCCAGCTCGTGACGCGACCGAGCTCACGGGACGGTGTCGCGGTCGGGTCGTGACGGCTAAGCGCCGCGGCGATCACCCGGGCGATGTCGTCAACATCGACGGGGTCGAACCGGTTCTCGGGCGCGACGAGTTCGTCGAGGGGAGCGCGGTCCGAGCAGACGACGATCGCGCCGCACGCCCGGGCCTCGGCGACCGGGAGGCCGAATCCCTCGGCGAGCGACGGGAAGCAGACAAGGTCTGCTCCCTGGTAGAGGGCGACGAGGTCGTCGTCGTCGACGAACCCCGTCACAACCACCGGATCGGCGACGCCCGTGCGGGAGGCGAGGTGGCGGAGATGGCGGGCGGTCGATTCCGGAAGATCGCCCGTGATGACGAGCTGCCGGTCCCGCGCCGCCGCTCCGAGGCGGGACCACGCCCCGACGAGCCGTTCGTTGTTCTTCCGAGGGTGGCTGCCGCTCGGGCAGAGCACGTACGGGCGCCCGAGGCCCGCTTCTCGCAGGCGATTGATCGCGTGCTCGGTCGCGGCGTCGTGTGAGTGGGCGGGGCGGAAACGCTCGTCGGGGGCCGCACCGACCACGTGCACCCGTTGCGGTGCGACACCGAGGCGCTCGACGAGCTCCTCGCCGACCGCGGCGGAAAGGACGTGGAGGGCGGCCGCCGAACGGACGAGTTCGAGGCGCGTCCGGTAGCGGCGGCGCTCACCGATGTCGACGAGCTCAGTCGCGGGATCGCGCGCCGGAATGAGGTCGTACACGGTGACCGAGAGCACAAGATCACGAGCGTCGGCCTGCGGCGGCCAGATCGCGCCCGCGTCGACCGCAAGATCGAACGGCGCAAGCACGTGGTAGATGCGCGCCTCCGGACCGATCGCACCCGGCGCGCCGCGGTAGGCGACCTTGCCCGTGGAGACCAGCTCCTCGATCGGGCCGGGCGGAGGCAGATCGGGATTGAGCAGGTACGTCCCGACGAGCTCAGGTCGCAGTCGCTCGATGGCGAGGGCCCAGTTCGCGGCGTAGCGGCCGATGCCGTGAGTGCGTGAGCCCGGGCTCTGGAGAGCCTGTAGGTCAACGACGATCGTCCCGGCCGACTCCGGGGGCCGGCCGGGAGTCATCGAGGAGCGCGGTCGGCTCTGGCGCCCGTCGTGGCGACCGACTGCTCGAGCTCCCCGAGCCGCTTCTCCGCCGCCTGCAGCAGCCGTCCGAGAAGCTCTGTCGCCTCGGCGTCGCCTTCGATCTGCGTGCGCAGCAGCGATCGGATCTCGGCGAGTTCGGAGCGCATCTCGTCGATCTTCGTCGTGACGTGACGTTCGAGCGACTCGATCTTGTCCTCGTTCGCCGCGACCCGGCCTGGGAGCGACGCCGCGGTTCGTGTCTTGCGCCACAACCGGATCCGCCCATTGTCCACGGCGACTCCTTCGTGCCGATGATCCGGATCCCGATGGTAGACGCCGCCATGCACCGCCCACTCGAAAGTCCGGCCACTAGGATGCCTCAGAGCTGGTCCGGAGTACGGCGGCGCCCCGGAACACCAGTCCGATACTGTCGCCTCGATCGGCGAACATGGGATGAGCTGGGCACGCGCCCTGGCGGTTACGACCCGTGATCGCCCGCGGCAGGAGAGGTGTGAGTCGCCATGGGGACGGTGAGCGAGACCGACGTGCCGGCCGCCGCCGGCCTGTCGTCGCGCCAGCGCTCGTTCGTCCCCCGTGGGGGACGCGGCAGGGACGGCCAGGAACTGGTGGCGCGGATCGTCTCCTCGCGCGTGACGCTGCGAGCCCGGCTGCGGGAGATCTGGAAGGCCCGCGAGCTCTTCGTCTTCCTCGTCCGCAAGGACCTGAAGGTGAAGTACAAGAACAGCTTCCTCGGGTTCTTGTGGTCGATGCTCAACCCGGCGTTCGTCCTGCTCGTCTACTACGTCGTGTTCAAGTACTTCCTGAAGAACCCGACTCCGTACTTCGCGCTCTACCTGTTCTCGGGACTGCTCATCTGGAACCTGTTCCAGACGGCGACGACCGGCTCGGCGAGCGTCATCGTCGCGAACTCGGGCATCGTGAAGAAGGTCGCGTTCCCCCGCGAGATCCTCGCCCTCTCGCAGGTCGGCACGGCGTCCGTGTTCTTTTTCTTCCAGACCCTCGTTCTCGTCGTGTTCCTCGTCGGATTCCAGTACTCGCCCGACTGGAGCTACCTGCCGATCGCCGTGTTCGCGCTCGTCGACCTGATCGTCTTCTCGGCGGCGCTCTCCGTGTTCCTGTCGGCCGTGAACGTGTACTTCCGCGACATCGAGCACCTCATCCTCGTGCTCCTGAACGCCTGGTTCTGGGGCGTGCCGATCATCTACAGCTACGACCTCGTCTACGGGATGTTCGCCCGGCACAATCTCGGGTGGCTCGAGACGCTGTACCTCGCCAACCCGATCACGACGGTCGTGATCTCCTTCCAGCGCGCGATCTACGGCCACGTGTTCGTGAAGATCACCGGCAACGCGCACTACGCCGTGCTCGCGAACTACCCGTACCACTTCTTCCTGGAGCTGCTCGGGGGGCTTCTCGTCGTCTCGGTCGCACTGTTTTTCGGCGCGATGCTGATCTTCGGCCGAATCAGCGGCAACTTCGCTGAGGAGCTCTGAGTTCTCGTGAGCTCCGCGGTCGAGATCCAGAACGTCTCGAAACGTTTCCACCTCTATCTCGAGAAGTACTCGTCGCTGAAAGAGCGCCTGCTGCACCTCGGGCACATCCCATACGAGGAGTTCTGGGCGTTGCGCGACGTGACGGCAGAGATCCAGCCGGGCTCGACGGTCGGGATCCTCGGCCGCAACGGCTCGGGCAAGTCGACGCTGCTGAAGTGCATCGCTGGCATCCTCCAGCCGACCTCCGGCCAGGTCGTCGTGCGTGGCAAGGTCGCGGCGATGCTGGAGCTCGGCGCGGGGTTCCAGCCCGACCTCTCGGGGCGCGACAACATCTTCTTGAACGGGTCGCTCCTCGGGCTGTCGCGCCGGGAGATCAGCCACCGGTTCAACGAGATCGTCGAATTCGCCGAGCTCGAACACTTCATCGACAACCAGGTGAAGTACTACTCGTCCGGGATGATCGTGCGGCTCGGTTTCTCGATCGCCGTGAGCATGGATCCCGACATCCTGCTCGTCGACGAGGTGCTCAGCGTGGGCGACGAGCGGTTCCAGCAGAAGTGCCTCGAGCGGGTGAAGCTGTTCCAGGAGGACGGGCGGACGATCGTCGTCGTCTCGCATTCGTCGGACATGCTGCGTTCCATCTGTGACGAGATCCTCGTGTTCGACGCCGGTCATCTCGTTGCCTATGCGCCGCCAGGGGAGGCGATCAGGGCGTTCAAGGAGGGCCTCCTCGCCCTCGACGCCACCTCGGTGCCGGAAGCCGAACTGCCCGTCAGCGTCGACATCGATATCGCGCCGGCGCGTCCCCAGGTCGAGATCACCTCGGTCACCGTCGAGCACCCCGGGATCGGCGAGCGTCCCTACGTCGTCACCGGGGAGCCGTTGACGATCCGTGTCGAGTACTCCGTGCACTCGGCGGTCGACGGCGCGCAGTTCGCGATCGAGATCCTGTCCGACAAGGATCAGACGTTGTTCGCGACCAGGAGCAGCGGCTCCGAGGAGGCGATGTTGCTCGCAACGGGGGCGGGGTCCGTGACGTTTTGTTTCGACTCGTTGCCGCTCCTCGACGGCCGTTACATCGTGAACATCGACGTGCGTGACTCGGGTGGAGTCGTCATCGGCATCGCCGAGCCGGCGTGCGAATTCGAGGTGATGAACCCGAGCAAGGCGACCGGCGTGGTGGCGCTCCCGATGCGCATCGAGGTAGTCGTGCCCGGATCCGTCCGGGTCACGAGCCCGTGAGCGCCCTCGCCGAACCGAGCGGCGCGTCCGCGTGAACGAGCAATCCGGTCGGGCGGCGTCTTCGATTGTCGACGCGGCTCGCGCCGACGTGAGGAATCTCGCCGAAAGAAAGCTCTGGACGCCGGAGATGACCGCCGAGCTCGACCGTGTTTTCGAGCGGTCGGCGGCGCAGGCGTTGCGTGCCCCGCGCTACTCCGAGCGTTCGCTCGTCCTGCGACGGGTCGCCCGGCTTCTCGTGCCGCGACGGGCACGACGATACCTGCGACGGGCGCTCGCGATCGTGGAGCGCCCGCTCGATGTTCTCGGGGCGCGGAGGGACCGGTGAACCGGGCCGGACCAAGTGCCGCGCCCGGCCGTCCCGCGCGGATCGACCAGGTGATCCCGTCGATCATCGAGCACGATGCGGTGAGCAATCACACGTTCGTCGCCCAGAGGCTGCTGCGCGAGATGGGATTCGTGTCGGAGATCTACGCCTCGATCATCGGTCCGGGCTGTGCGGGACGGGTCCATCCCCTGGGCGAGCTGCCGATGGTCGGCGACGGGAGCCAGTGGATCCTCTACCAGTGCTCGATCGGCGGTCCGACGGGTGACGTCGTCGCCCGTCACCCGGGGCGCAAGCTCATCGACTACCACAACATCACGCCGGCGCCGCTCGTCGAACGCTGGCTCCCTCCGCTGGGCGAGGAGTCGCGACTCGGTCGCCGGCAGCTGGAAGTGCTCGCGCCGCTCGTGCCCTTCGCAATCGCCCGTTCGGCCTACAACGCGGCCGAGCTTGACGAGAACGGGTTCGGGCGCACGACGGTCGTACCGCTCCTCGTCGAGGGCGACGTCCTGGAGCGGTCGCCGGATCCGGTGACGCTGCGGAGGCTCACCTCGCTGCGAAAAGCAGGCGGCGCGGACTGGCTCTTCGTCGGCCAGATCGCGCCGCACAAGGCGCAGCACGACGTCGTGAAGGCCTTCGCCTGTTACCGGCGCGTCTACGACCCCGACGCCCGGCTCCACCTCGTCGGGCGCGAGATGGGGAGTGCGTACATCGACGCGTTGCGCCGATTCGCCGTCGCGCTTGGGCTGAAGGACGCCGTCAGCCTGCCGGGATCGGTGTCGGCCGGGTCGCTCGTCGCCTACTACGACGCCGCGACCGTGTTCGTGTGTCTGTCGGACCACGAAGGGTTCTGCGCGCCGATCGTCGAGGCGATGGCACGGGGGGTCCCCGTCGTCGCGTACGCCGCGGCGGCGGTGCCCGAGACGGTAGATGACGCCGGAGTGCTCCTGCCCGACAAATCGCCCGCGCTGGTCGCGTCGGCCGTGCACCGCATCCTCACCGAGCCCACGGCGCGCGAATCCCTCGTCGCCGCCGGACGGGCCCGAGCCGCCCGTTTCGCGCCCGACATCGCCGCCGCGGCTTTCTGCCAGGCGATCGAGGCGGCGCTTCGCAGCCCGTAGGCATCGCGCCCCGCCGCCAACGCAGACGCACGTAACATCAGTACCAATATGCACAACAGCATCGTTCGTCACGGTGCAGTTCACCCCCGCCGTGCTCCACGCCTCCGGTGGTACGTCGCTCTCGCGCCCTGCGCGGTCATCGCCATCTCGCTCGCGGTCGCGACATCCGGCGCCTCGGCCGCGCCGCCGGTCACGTCGATCAGCTTCGTCGGCCACGGTTACGGTCCCGGGTTCGGAATGGGCCAGTGGGGGGCCTTCGGCGACGCGGTCCGATATCACGAGACGTACGCGCAGATCCTCGATCACTTCTACGGAGGAACGGTCGCATCGAGTCTCAAAGGGTCGAGACTCGGGGTGAACCCGATGGTCTCGGTCGCGATCCTCGAGAACGTCAACGCAAAAGGCACCGTCGGATACGACCCGGTCGTTACGTCGCCGTCAGCCTTCACCATCACGAGCGCGGGGTCGAAACCGCCGCCGTCGACGACGACCACGTCCTCGACGACGTCCACTACGTCGCTCCCGACCACGACGACGTCCACGACACCTCCGACGACACTGGCGCCGACGACGTCGACACAGCCGTCCTCGACGACGACCACTTCCTCGACGACGACCACTTCCTCGACGACGACCACTTTCTCGACGACGACCACTTCCTCGACGACGACCACGTCTCCGACCACGACGTCGACGTCGACCACGACGTCGACCACGACGTCGACAACGTTGCCGACCACGACAACGACCACGTCTCCGACCACGACGCTGCCGCCAACGACAACCCCGTCGACGTCCCCGTCGCGGGCGCTCACCGTCCGAGCCGGAGTAGCGGTCGACCTCCGGCTGACTCGCGCCGGCACATGGAACGTCTACAAGGCGGCCTCGTGCAGCGCGGCAAAGGCGGCCGCAGGCGAAGCGCGGCCGATCGCGACGGGTTTCGTCGATCCGACGATCCGCCCGGCAAGCGCGAGCTCGAACGCCGCGCCGACGACGCTCCTCACGCTGTGCCGGCACGACGGCATCGACGAGGTCGTCCGTGGCGACATCGAGGCGTATGACCGAACGGGATACGAGCGGACGCTCAACGTCTTGTCGCTGCAGTCGTATCTCGACGGTGTCGTCCCTGCCGAGGAGTCGCCCGCCTGGGGCTCCGCAGGCGCGGTCACCGGTGCTCCGCAGGGCCGCGCTTGGGGATTCCAGGCACTCGAGGCGCAGGCGATCGCGTCCCGCTCCTACGCCGTGGCCGAAATGGAGTCCGGTGGTTGGGAGGGCTACGCGAGCATCTGTGACACGGTCTGCGAGGCGTACGTCGGCGAGCGCTTCGAATCACCCCTGACCAACGCCGCGGTCGCGGCCACGTCGGGCGAGGTCCGCGCCGAGGCGTCGACCAATGTCGTCGCCCTCACTTCGTACTCCGCCTCGTCCGGGGGTTGGACCGCCCAGAGAGCCTTCCCCGCGGTACCGGACGCGGGCGACGTCTGCGTGATGCAGGGAGACCCGCTCGAGTGCAATCCGAATCACACCTGGCGGACATCGGTCTCAGCTGCGCTCGTCGACCGGGCATTCCGTGGTATCGGGCGGCTCTCCGGCGTCACGATCATCTCGCGCAATCGGCGGGGATCGCTCGGCGGTCGGGTCGAGCTCATCGTCGTATCGGGCACGACGTCGTCGACGACGGTCACGGGGATGAGCTTTGCGTCAAGTCTCAAGCTCCCTTCGGACTGGTTCGCCGTCACGTCCGCGGCCTAGACGAAGATGCCGGCAGAGCCGCCAGTCGAGACTTCCCCGGGGTCAACGCGGGCAGGTGACCGGCGGTGGAATCTGTTATGACGGCGGGGCTGGCGCGGTGGCCCGGCGGGGCGGCCACGGTACGCTTCGGCGTGTCGTGGAGCGCCCGGCTGCGTCGGATCACGCGGACGCGCTCGTGGCACGTGTTGCGATTCCTCGTCGGGCTCGGACTCGCCGCCCTCGCGCTTTGGGCCCTGAACGGCCAGCGCGGCGAGCTCGTCGGTGCCTCCGCCGAGCTCACCCACCTCGACGTCGGCTGGCTTTGCCTCGCGATCGCCTTCGAGATCGCGTCATTCGTGTCTTTCGGCGTGTTGCAGCGGCGTCTTCTTCAGGTCGGTGGGGTGAGAACGGGGCTCGGTTCCATGGCCGCGCTGAGTGCGGCGTCCGCGGCGATCGCGGACTCGCTTCCCGGAGGGCCGGCGTTCTCGAGCATCTACGTCTATCGCTTCTATCGCCGGCGGGGCGCGGACAACTCCCTCGCCGTGTGGGTCCTCGTCGCGACTCTCGTGTGCTCCGCGGCGGCCCTCGGCCTCGTCGCCACCGCCGGGGTCGCCCTCGCGGCGAGTGAGGGCGCTTCGTA
>Ga0187881_10004392_pt1 | contig 11435 bp, 11 predicted proteins | sample June2016WEW_19_1_2_FD_133017 | JGI IMG/M metagenome (GOLD analysis project Ga0187881, IMG submission 133017) | Peatland microbial communities from SPRUCE experiment site at the Marcell Experimental Forest, Minnesota, USA - June2016WEW_19_100 | ecosystem: Environmental > Terrestrial > Soil >...
CAGAAAAACCTTATTAAGCGCATTGAATCTATGGGTTATCGTGTTGTTGAAGCTCAAAAACCAGACCCGGGTGCCATGCCACTTGTGCCCCAGGTACTCGCTCAAGTTCCTTAGGAGGGCTCGTGCTGGCTGCATCCCTTAACCCCGGGCTGCGCTGCGCTTGCCCGGGGCTACTCTCTCGGTACCCCTTCGGGGCAGAGTAGAGCACGTTTCGCGACAGAAACTAATCAGCGGGACCTCGCTGCTGCGATCAGGCAGGAGGCCATGGGCTGAACATAGGCACGCGGCATGTTCGATTCCAGTTTCAGGGCTTTCGTGATTGTGGCGGCGGCGCTGGTAATAAGTCCTGGAGCCTCCATGGCGGTAGTCACGGAAATGGCTTTTCAACGCGGAAGATTCGCCGCCCTGCTCACAGTGGTGGGAATCAATATCGCCAACTCGTCTCTGGCTCTGGCATCGATGCTGGGCCTTTCCGCCATCTTCCACCAGTTCCCCTCCCTGCTTCGAATCGTCAGCGTTGGCGGTGCAATCTATCTCACCTACCTGGGATTGCACGCCTTGTGGATGAAGAAATCCACGGATGGCACTAGTACCCACGAACCGCTACAGGCTGCAGCCGGGTTACGTTCCTCCGCCGTCGTGCAGGGAATCCTGACCAACTGGCTGAATCCTTCCGTGATTCTCTTTTACATGCTGCTGCTACCGCGATTCATCAGCAGCACAGACCCTTTTATTCCTCGTTTTCTGCTGCTTGCGGCCGCACACATTTCCATGAGCATGCTGTGGCTCTCGACCTACGCCCTGACAGTCGGAATGATCAGCGAACGCTTGGCCCAACCCTCGATGCGCCGTATCATGGAAATACTGACCGGGGCGGTGCTGGTCATCCTGGGTGTGAAGCTGCTCCTCAAATAGGGGGTGCCGTTTGTCGCATCAGTACATTTATGTGATGAAGGATCTGCGCAAGGTCTATCCTCCCAATCGGGAAGTCCTGAAGGGAATCTGGCTCTCTTTTTTCCCCGGAGCGAAGATCGGGCTTATCGGCGCCAATGGCGCAGGCAAGAGCACGCTGCTCCGGATCATGGCCGGGGCGATTACCGAATTCCAGGGCGAGGCCTGGCCCGCCGAGGGAGTGACCGTCGGATGCCTGCCACAAGAACCGAAGCTCGACCCTTCGAAGGATGTCCTGGGAAATGTGAACGAGGGTGTGCGCGCAACGAGAGAGCTGCTTAAGGCGTTCGACGACATCAACGCGCGTTTCGGCGAAGATCTCTCGCCTGAGGAGATGGAGAAGCTCCTCGCGGAGCAGGCGCGGGTTCAGGACGCCATCGACGCCTGCAATGGCTGGGAAATCGATCGGACGCTCGAAATCGCCATGGACGCGCTGCGCTTGCCGCCCGCTGATGCCGATGTAACCAAGCTCTCGGGCGGCGAGATCCGCCGAGTGGCCTTGTGCCGCCTGCTCCTGGAGCACCCCGATCTCCTGCTGCTGGACGAACCGACCAATCACCTCGATGCCGAATCGGTCGCCTGGCTGGAACGCTTTCTCAAGGATTATCCGGGCACAGTCGTTGCCATCACCCACGACCGGTATTTTCTCGACAACGTAGCCGGCTGGATCCTCGAGTTGGACCGCGGCGAGGGCATCCCTTGGGAGGGCAACTACTCCTCCTGGCTCGATCAGAAGCAGGCGCGTCTGGCCCTGCAGGAAAAGCAAGAGTCGGCGCGACGCCGCACGCTCCAGCGTGAGCTGGAGTGGGTCCGCATGTCTCCGCGTGCCCGCCAAGCAAAGGGGAAAGCTCGTTTGACAGCTTATGAACAGCTGCTTTCCGAGGCGACCGCGGCCGAGGAGCGCGCCCAGGCAACCGATCTGCACGTCCCCCCGGGGCCGCGGCTGGGAGACCTTGTGGTCGAATCAATCAACCTGCGCAAAGGTTTTGGAGACCGGCTGTTGATCGAGGACCTTTCTTTCAAGTTGCCGCCCGGCGGCATCGTCGGGGTGATCGGCGCCAACGGCAGCGGCAAGACCACATTGTTTCGCATGATCGTCGGCGAGGAAAAGCCGGATAGCGGCACCCTGAGGATTGGCGAGACCGTCCAGCTTGCCTATGTCGATCAAAGCCGTGACACGCTGGCCGGCGATCGCCAGGTCTGGGAAGAAATCAGCGGCGGCAACGACATGATCACGCTCGGCAAGCGCGAAATCCCGGCGCGCTCCTATGCCGCGGCCTTCAACTTCAAGGGCTCGGATCAGCAGAAGCGCGTGAAAGACCTGTCGGGAGGAGAACGCAATCGCGTCCACTTGGCCAAAGTCCTCAAGAGCGGCGGCAATCTCCTGCTGCTTGACGAACCGACCAACGATCTCGACGTGGATACGCTGCGTTCGCTAGAGGACGCCCTGGTGGCTTTTGCCGGATGCGCGGTCATCATCAGTCACGATCGCTGGTTCCTGGACCGCATCGCAACCCATATTCTGGCATTTGAAGGAGACTCCAAGGTCGTCTGGTTTCAGGGGAATTACCAGGATTATGAAGCCGATCGCAAGCGGCGCCTCGGCGCCCTCGCCGACCAGCCGCATCGCATCAAGTACAAGCCTCTGGTCAGGAACTGAGTGAAATCGGGGACAGGCACTTTCACCAATTCGAAATATAGAGAAACTAGCCTGTTCCCGATTTTCCTAGCGGTGACCTGGCTGACGGCGGGCGATGTCGATGGCCTCGAGCGGGGAAACCATGGCAAGCAGGGAAAAATCGCGATCACGATGAAGCACCGGCAACTCATGCCGAAGCGCGCAGGCGGCGATGAGGCAGTCGACGCCGGACCGGATCGTCAGCCCCTGGCGCCGCGCCTGACGGTACAGGTCGACGGCGTGCGCAAACACGACGCGCGGCAGCGGCGACTCCACGATAGGAAGCGCATGCATTGCTTCCTGCGCAATGCGGAACGCCCTCTGATCGCGAAATCCCTGGAGAACCTCCTGGATCACAGGAAGGCACGTCACTACCTCCTCCAGATCCAGAAAGGATTCCAGGGAAGCATGGGCGCCCTTGCGAAATACCTCGATCCAGACGGAAGTATCAACGAGAATCATCGGCGCCACCCTTGCGCGACCGCCGCCGGCTGCGATCCGCGCGCATCTCGGCGAGATCTCCCTCCCACAGGCCGGACCCCTCCAGCCGGAGAATAGTGCGCGCCTTAATGCGCCGCGTGTACTGGGCCAGGGCTTCGTTCACGGCGTGGGAATAGGTTCGCGCTCCGCCCAGCCGCATCGCCTCTTCGAGCAATTGTTCATCAAGCACAAGATTTGTACGTTTCATGTGTATTATGTAACATGCCCTCCGCATGAGTTCAAGATCCTTCCCTACACTAATTAGTTTCTGTCGCTTAACCGGCTAATGGCCGGTTAAGCGACAGAAACTAGTTACCTCAAGTCTGCTGGCAGCAACGGACGTAAAGGGAGGACTCGTCCCCGTGTTCACGCGGCAGACATCACCTGCATAGTCCTCAGGATTTCCTGTTTTCGGAACCGATCCGATCGTCCCATTCCCCACAACGACTATTGCTCCGGAGTCATCGGCGACAGTCATACCAGTGTCCCTTGCGGTTTAGGCCGAGCGAAACTGCAAAACAGCATCCCCAGTTTCCAATTGGCTGCGCCTTTCGTATTTAGCGAAATCCCAGACTGATCAAAATCGCAAGCTCGATTTGGGGGAAGTATTCTTCCTCGAGCCGGCCCAAGCGCGCGAACAGCCGCGACTGGCTTATCGTCCGCAGGTGGCTCAGATTGACGGCGCAAGGCCGGCGCAAACCGTTCTCTTTGCTCGGCTCGATTTCCACCAGCGTAGGCAGCTCTTTCACGCGCGCCGTGATGGCGGCGACGATGGTTGTGCCAGCGTATCGATTTCCGACGTCGTTTTGCAGCACAAGCGCAGGGCGGGTTTTCCCAATTTCCGAGCCCTCGGTAGGGTCGAAGCGCACTTGCCAGATCTCACTTCGACGGATTGTCTTCATCGTTCAATCCATCCAAAAGGGTTGTATCCCAGAGGGCCAGGTCTTCAGCAATTTGTGCCTGGGAAGCCATTGCCTTGTAGCCTTGGATCATCGATTTGTGTAGCTGTCGTCTGCGATAATCGCGCAGCGCCTCATTGATGAAAGCGCTGGCATTGCCCTTGGCCTGGCTGGCAACATATTCCCAAACATCAGGCTGCAGCGAGACGGTCTTTTTGACAGCTGTGTTTCTCATGGATCCTCCATAACGGTATTACCAATATATCATACCATTATGGAGGGCTCGAGCGTGTACTTTCATACTCATCGGGAGTCGGACCATGGGAAATAGTTGATGCGTTCAGTTGGATCTCCGTGAAAAACGCGCTCTCATGTCTGCACAGACAACGAGGTCCAACATAACAACACCGTGCTTGCCGCACCCCGAATGCATTCAATCTGACTCATCTCTGACCGTTTTCCGATCGGTCTCTGACCCGATGCTGATGTTTTGATCCGTTCCGGATCGCAATCGTGCTTCAATGGGTTCGTTCCAGTCGCACTGTAACTGTGTGGCTTGGATGCGCACATATTTTGATTCTATGCCCAAACCAAATTGGCTCGAGCCACCGCGACATCTGCTGATCCTGTTTCTGGCGACGGCGCTGGCGGTTTATCAGGAGCTTTCGGCGCTGGGCAATATGCTGGTAAACGGACTGCCCGCGGATCTGGTTGCCTGTCGAGTGGCGGTGGCATCCATCCCGAGTCGTTCCCATGCGAGAGGTTCATGCCACTTCCCGGTGCTGTTCTCCTCCGGGGTGACGAGGAGGACCGAGCCCCGAGCGAGCCCGCTGCCATTTAGTCGGGATCTATCAGTTGATCCGTCTTTTTCACGGGCTCCTTGGGCAGGAACTTCTTTTCATCCGTGTCGCCGTACAGCCGGCGGAGCCGCTCGAGTTCGGTTTTCATCTCTTTCGAAACACCGGCGTATGCAGAGTCACCGTAGACGTTGTGAAGCTCGTGAGGATCCTTTTTCAGGTCATAGAGCTCCCAGGCATCGATGTCGTAATAGAAGTGAATGAGCTTGTAGCGGTCGTTGCGCACGCCATAGTGACGCCTGACCATATGGACGGCGGGATACTCGAAGTAGTGGTAATACACGGAACGGCGCCAGTTCGCCGGCGGCCGGCCACGCAGGACGGGCCGCAGCGATCGCCCCTGCATTTCGGCGGGCGGCTCGACGCCGGCATAATCAAGAAAGGTGGGGGCAAAGTCGAGGTTCATGACCATGTCCGACTCATCCACGCGCGGATTGATCTCGCGAGGATAGCGGACCAGCAGCGGCATCCTCAGCGACTCTTCGTACATGAAGCGCTTGTCGAACCAGCCGTGCTCGCCCAGATAGAATCCCTGATCGGAAGTGTAGACGACCACGGTGTCTTCGGCTAAACCCGTGCGATCCAGAAAATCGAGCACGCGGCCCACGTTGTCGTCTACGTCGGCTATGACGCGGAGGTAGTCCTTGATGTAGCGCTCGTACTTCCATTCCGCCAGCGCCCGGCCTTGCGGGTTCGCCTTGCGGAACGCTTCATTGTCCGCGCGGTAGGCGGCCTCGAAGGCGCCGCGCTCCTCGGTCGTCATGCGGGTCAGGTTTCCCTCCCATTCCTTTCGCAGTGCAGCCTGCTCGGGTGTGTCATGACCCGGCGGCGTGTCCGGCGCCAGCTTGAGATCGTAGGCCAGCATCAGGTTGTCGGCGACGCGCATCTCCTGTTTGCGAGCGGCATCGCTGCGCGTGGAGTAGTCGTCGTAAAACGTCTCGGGGAGAGGCTTCGTTTCGCCTTCGTACATTTGAATATGTCGGAGGTCCGGCAGCCAGTTGCGGTGCGGCGCCTTGTGATGCAGCAGGACGCAGAACGGATGGTCGCGGCCGCGCTCTTCGAGCCAGGCGAGGCAATCATCGGTGATCAGATCGGTGACGTATCCCTGTCGCTTCCTTTGGACTCCCATCTCGATCATGTCGGGATTGTAGTAATCGCCCTGGCCGGGAAGGATGTTCCAGTAATCGAAGCCGGTGGGATTGCTCTGGAGGTGCCACTTGCCGAACATGGCGGTGCGGTATCCGGTCTTCTGCAGGAGCTTGGGGAAGGTCACTTGCGAGCCGTCAAAGCTGGTGCTGTTGTCGATGACGCCGTTGAGATGGCTGTATTTTCCGGTCAACAAAACGGCACGCGCGGGCGCGCACAACGAATTAGTGCAAAAGCTCCTGGTGAACCTGATCCCGCCGCGGGCAATGCGGTCGATGTTCGGCGTTTGGTTCAGTCGCCCGTCATAGCAGGAGATCGCCTGGTAGCCGTGGTCGTCAGACATCATGAACAGTATGTTCGGACGTTTCGCTTGAGAGGCTTTGGGGAGAAACCTGCTGGCCAGAAAAGATGCGCCCGTCAGCCCCGACATTTCGAGAAACTGTCTGCGCTTCATTGCTCTCCTCCTCCGGCCCGATTATAAAGCAGTTTGTGGCGGGGTGTCTTCCGCCAATAGGGGTTTGTCTGCGCCGCCACCCATTTCCGGGTGTAGAATCCAGCCGCACAAGACAATGGCTTTAATTTGGAAAGGCCGGCCCGACAGAGAACCCGGGAGATCAGACGAGCGGAGGCCCTGGAATGAACCTCGATCGCAGTTGGTTCTTCATACCGCGGTCGTGGGCCGCAACCAAAATGATATGGAGAGTATGAAATGAATAGGAAACATCTTGTTCTCCTCATCGCGATTCTTCTTCCCAGCTTTGGTCACGGCCAGGGAAACTCAAACTTCAATGGTAAGTGGACTCTTATTCCGCAAATGAGTCACGACATTGGACTCTTCGCGAATCTATCGATTGAATTCCGCCAGAACGGCTCAGAGGTCAATGTTGTTCAGAAATGGGGAACAGGCCGGGAATTCATCGATTCACTCGATCTCCAGGTTGGAGGCTCTGTGAACAGCATCAGTGTCGCCGACCGCGTATGGCCCGCCAATGTTTTCATGGGACTTTCGATGCCCGTTGGTGGAACGAGGCAGTTCAAAGCAATGTGGGAAAAGGGAGGAAGGATTTTGAACCTCGAGGAATCGTATTCAATCCGTGGATCGCAGGGAATGAGTCCGATCTCCACGCTGCATACGTACGAGCTCTCCGAGGACAACGAGATTCTCACCTACACTGTTGCCCGCTCCTCCCGCACCACCGGCCCGCCGGTGAAATATGTTCTGAAAAAAGCGGGAACGAAAGAAGCGTTTGTCATGCGCCTGGAAGACAACTGGGAGATTCAAGGAAAGCTTCCCACTCAGGCGTTTCTTATCAGTTTGCAGGGGCTGGCAAACGCGGACGGGCCTCACCTCTACTTCATATATCCTCCCAGCTGGGATTTCACGTACACGGAGTCCGTTTATGATTTCTTCAAGAACAAGCGGTATTTCACATTCACGCCACTTTCCACGGCACAGGCGGCGCTGCAAACCTTCAAGAACAATGTAAAAGGGTACGTCGTGTGGGACAAGAACGTTCGGACATCGCTCGCGGTTGCATTCACGGTTGCCGGACTCGAACACGCCGTGGTGGTCAGTGAGGACATGATTCCGATGGTCGAAAGCGCGGGATTGAAACCTGTGGCCGACTTCCGCGGCAAGTTCACGGGGCAGACTGACTTCCAGATTTACAGCTGGGCTTACGATCAGTACTGGCAACGCTGCAATAAGGAATACATTGTCTGGCTTGGAGGTGAGCGCGGCACGATCATGAAACCCGGCATCGCCGACTGGGGAGTTGCAAAGCAAGTTTTTTTCAACGACCTCTCGTGCCGCAAGACGGACACGCTGGAGTACGGGCTCGCCAAGAAGATCCTGAGCGAAATGAAACCTATGTCGATGGTCATGGGATGGCATTCATACGCGAAGGACCTGGAGCGGGAATTCGTGACGTTGACCTCCAGTTTCGGACATCGTGTCGAAGGACTGCATACCCTTCCCAATATCAGCTTCAGCAGCCATGTCCCTCCCTCGACGGGATTCAAATTCACAAACAATCACCGACTCGTTCCCGGCAAAACATACAAACCCGAGAACAAGGTGTATCTCAGCTGCATTCAAACGGATGGGATCGGGCTTGGAGCCTGGCTGGAGCCGGGCCGCGGAGAAATTCCGATGGCCTGGGAAGTCTTAATGAACTACGTCTGGATGGCGCCCTCCATGGCCGAATACTTCTACACAATGGCTACCCCGAATGATTATTTCATCGGTTGCCTCTCAGGTCCCGGCTATATATATCCAAAGGCCGTGCCTCCCAAACTTCTTCCGGGACTGATAGCAAAGGCAAAGGAGTACATGGATGTTCTCGATCTCAAAGTGTTTGAGACGATGGACTATTCGGAGGGAGCGACCGTTGAAGGCAACACCGATCTGACGAAAGAAGTTGTCGATGCTTACTACAAAGGGATGCCGGACGCTATCGGCTTCGTCAATGGCTATGCTCCCTCATACACCTTCACCAGTCGCGACGGGAAGCCGTTCATATCCTATGACTACTATCTCTCCCCGGAGCGTCCGGAGGCCGACGCTGTCGCCGACCTCGAAGAGCTTGCAAAGATCAACAGCAAGCGTCCGTACTTCCTGCTGGTTCACGTTCGTGAATACAGCAATGTCAAACGTGTCAAAGGAATACTGGATAAACTCGGACCGGAATTCGAAGATGTCCCGCTGGACGTCTTCCTGAAGCTGGCGGGTCAGTCGCCGACGTTCCAGGAACGGTTCCTTGATCCAACGAAAAAGTAATTTGGAACGCGCTGTTGGAAATTGCCGCGCATGATCGATTCATCCGTGATTTCTCTGCGAAGCTGGCTGGAAAGACGGCGCCGGATTCCACGCGCACCGGATCCCTCAAGGCATATCTTTCCGTATTTCGCGCTCGCCTTCGGTGCGCTCGCCCTCGGGATGTCCGGGATCTTCGTAAAATGGGCCAATGCTCCCGGGGCCGTGAACGGCTTTTACCGCATGGGTATCGCCACTGTTTTGCTGTCATTTCCTTTCAGTGTGCAGGTAAGACGCCGCGGGCAGCCCTCTGCCCGTTACGCTTGGTTTGCAGTTCTAAGCGGTTCGCTATTCGCTCTGGATCTCATGGCTTGGAACACGGCGATGCTCATCACCTCAGCCGCGAACGCCACACTCTTTGGAAACACATCTCCGCTCTGGGTTGGAATTGGCTCGCTTGTTCTGTTCAAACGGAAGTTGCGCCCGACATTCTGGGCAGGAACTCTCTTGACCATGATCGGCGCCGCAGTCGTTCTTGGCCGGGATTATTTGACACATCCCACGCTCGGTACAGGTGACATGCTTGGCTTGGTGGCCGGATTGTTCTATGGGCTGTTTTTCCTCGCGGCTGAGCGGGCTCGCGAGAAGCTGTCTTCGCTTGCAGCATTGTGGATATCCGCCGCCAGCAGCACGGCCATTTTGTACATTTTGAGTCTTGTCTTTTCCCAGCCACTAACAGGGTACTCGCCGAGGACGTATGCCAATCTTCTGGCGCTTGCTTTGGTTGTGCAGGTAGGAGGGTGGCTTGCCATTAACCACGCCCTGGGACATCTCCCGGCTGCACTGGTTGCTCCCACAATGCTGGGCCAGGCTGTATTTACGGCGCTACTTGCCGTTCCCCTACTGGGACAGCCTTTGGGCCCAACGCAGGCTGGGGGAGGACTCATCGTATTGGCCGGGATTCTGATAGTTCACAGAAGCAGGTGACTGTTTAAAAACAGTGACAGGCACCTTTTGCTTTCTTCTTTTTTACGGTTTTTCAACGCGCACGGCCATAATCACCCTTCCGGGTTATCCAACAATGCCTGCAAACGTGCGCGGAGCGCAGCCGGGATCCGCTCCAGCCAGCCGCCGTCCACCAATCCCACTCCCATCAAATCGCGCAAATGCACTCGGTCCTTGTCGCGGAATGAAGTGAGTTTCATCCGCACCAGTGCGTCGAGTGAAAGCAGGCGGAAGGTTTCGGTTTCCTCCGATTCGAAAACGTCAGGCGCGATCGCGGCGTAATCAGGCCGGACCCTTTCCGCGGCAAAAACAATGTGAACCGCGTCGCGCGCTTTCGCATCAGGCCCGTCGAGAAACATGTCCATGCCCGCTGCGTGACGATAAACAAATCCGGCTTGTTCCAGCGCCTCGCGCGCCGCATGCAGGTCTGCCCGGCGCAATATAATGTCCACATCCTGCGTGTTTCGCACCGCGGCCTCATCCACACGTGAGACCCAGGCGGCCACGGCGTTTCCGCCTGCCACGGCGTAAGGAACTTTTGCCTGTCCCAAAGCACTTGCCGCACGCAGCAAGCGCCGGCGCACATTTTCAACCGCGCTATTCATACGTTCCCAGGAAACTTGACCATAGGTAGCAATGGCCATCTGCCTCCACTCCCCGAAACTACCACAGAGGGCATTGTGCTGCAATCCTGCGCTGCCGGCAATGGGATTTTGACACACTTCTGGCACACTTCAGCAAGCGGTAAACGTAGACCGTGGGACAGGCCACTCGACTCCTGAACTCTGACTCGGAGTTTCGAGTTCGGCAAGCACCGAGTTCAGGAGTTGAGTAGCCTGTCCCCTAAGCACTTACCAACTCAGGTGCTTTCCTCAAATGGCAGCAAGTAGGCCTTTGCGATTTGCTGCGGCGTAAGGGAAGATTGCCTGAGAAGTCTGCCGCACTCGGCTTCCAGATCCACCCCGGAGAGTTGCGATTCACAGAGCTTTGTAAGCAGCGTCCTCGCGTCACAGACAAGAGAACCCAATCTCTCGTAGGTCAATGCGTAGGAACCTCCGGCACCCGCAGCCCTTGTGGCCTGGTTCTGGGGCAGGACTGAGACACGCACACACGCGTAATCGGGGTAGTTTCTTTTGAACCACTCCGCAGCGACAAGAAGTTGACCGTGATCGTCTTTGGTGAGCGCCCCCTTTTCCTTTTTTCTACTCTTTGCCTCGATCACAAGCCCTACCTTGATCGGGAGGAGCCAGAGTACATCAGGACCTTCTCCATGGATATCGAGACGTTCGGAGGAGAAACCCAGCATGGTTGCAAGGTTCGCCAATGCCTGTTCAAACTGGTTGGCTGATGCATCGTGTACAAGACAGGCAACCGTCTCCTCGAACGTCTGGAGGAACCCCCGTCGAAAGCGATATCCGCCGATCTGTTTGGCGATCGCCTTCTCTTGCGGTCCAGGCACCGAGAGCGGGTGATACGGCGGGCGCACTTTCGGTCTTACGAGGTTGCGGTTGTTGGCAAAGGCTTGGCGCTGAAGATCCTGCGCTAGTGCTTAGTTGCGTTAATAAGCGATAAGTAGTAAGCTCTTGGGTAAAGGAGGTCCCTATGCCCAAGAGATCCACTATTCCATCGTGTTCGCAAGAAGATCTCGCTGCTTTGATCTCATG
>Ga0187881_10004394_pt1 | contig 11430 bp, 6 predicted proteins | sample June2016WEW_19_1_2_FD_133017 | JGI IMG/M metagenome (GOLD analysis project Ga0187881, IMG submission 133017) | Peatland microbial communities from SPRUCE experiment site at the Marcell Experimental Forest, Minnesota, USA - June2016WEW_19_100 | ecosystem: Environmental > Terrestrial > Soil >...
CCGGTCGAACTCTGGCCGCGCCTGCTGCGACGGGAACCGTTCCTTCAGGCCCTGGAGGATTTCGGCCGTCACGACCACTATTCGGGCCAGACAACGCACAACCTCCTTTCGCTTCTGGAGGCCTGGCAGCTGATGGGGGAAAAGCCCCTCCCCCGCACCTTCGGCCGGCAGCTCATCATTGCCCCAAAGCAGGACTCGCTGGAGGACTGGATTGAATCCCTTCCATCTCGGGCCGCTTCACCCGGCCTCGGGCAGAAGATGCAAGCACACCTGGCAGATCGACTGAGCCCCTCCGCCGAAGACCTTCCAGAACCCCTGACCTACTCCCAGACCGCCAGCCGGGCCTTTGAAGAAGCCTATTGGCACGACATCGAGCTCTTGTCGAACGGCCGCTATCGCAACACGGATAACGCCGACACGGTGCTCGACGCCGTCACCCAGAGCAAGCTGACCCACCCCCATCGCGACCTGGAGAAACTGGGCGATTACCTGCTCGAGCGCCATCGCCAGGCGATCGACGCGGCCGGCATGAAAGGGAGGGCCGACTGCGGGGAATTGCCCTTTCACTGGGAAACCAGTTTCGACTTCAAGGACTTTGGCGGGTGGAAGGCGAATCAGCCAGACCGGCCCCACGAACGAGACCTGCTCGTGGTCATCCCCGGGAGAAACCGTGCCCAAGCGGTCGTGTTCGCCGACCACTACGACACAGCCTACATGGAAGATATCTTCGACCCCTCCCGCGGGGGTTCGGGCGCCCGCCTGGCAGCTCCGGGGGCAGACGACAACCATTCGGCCACAGCCACCCTGCTTCAGGCGGCGCCCATCTATCTGCGTCTGGCCCGGGAGGGCAGACTCGAGAGAGACGTATGGCTGCTCCACCTTACCGGAGAAGAATTTCCCGCGGACTCCCTGGGCGCCCGGTTCTTCTGCCGCGCGCTGATCGAGGGAAGGCTGGAGCTTCATCTTCGCGGCGGCGCGCGCAAGGACCTCTCGTCCGTGCAGGTGGTGGGTCTAGGCCAGATGGATATGATCGCCCACAACCGCGAAAGTGCGCAGGACATCTTCCAGATCTCCCCCGGAAGGGCGCGGGAGTCCCTGCTTCTCGCCCAAGAGGCACACACGGCCAACATGATCTGGAACGCCCGGACACACCAGTGGAACCAGGCTCCCGAGCGAAAGAGCGCAGGCCGAGGCCTTCGAAATCCGAGGGCAGTCGGCCTTCCCCCCGTGACTCGGCACCCGCTCCTGTACGGAGAGGTGCGCACGGCGGACAGCCCGCTCAGTTCGCTCTATAATACAGACGGCCAGATCTTCTCCGACGCCGGGATCCCGGTCATCTTGTTCATGGAAGACTATGACATTGACCGGGTCGGATACCACGATTCTCACGACACGATGGACAATATCGACTTGGACTACGGGAGCGCTCTGGCTGCCATCGCGATCGAGACGATCGCCCGGCTCGCGACCCGGTAGAAAGCATCGGCCGATGGCTCCAAGACCTCTCCGTCGCTTGGGCTTCCGGCGAGCCAAGGACGCGCGGTCCTCGTCAATGAGATAGGGGTCCATCCTCGAAACGATGGATTCCTGGGCGCCTTCGTGGCCGTCTTGGTCTGCCGGTCCAGCACCCTCACCTTTAGGCCCTGGCTTGGTGGGTAGGGTCGCTTTCGACCGATGATTCGGACCTCCCCCGCTGCTTCCATTCTTGCCGCGGGTTTACTACTTGCCTGCGGCTCAACAATTCCGCCAGCCGGCGCCCTGTTGCCTCCAGATTGACCTCATGCCGTTTTGGGTCCTCGCCCTTTCTCTGCTTGACTACCTGCTGAAGATCAACTTCCGCCACAATTAATGAATGGTCATCCGCTGAAGGGTTTTCTATTTGGCTGGAGGCGGGGGGACATGCTCGGCGCGGCCAGCCTTGCACGACGCGGCTGGACAATCGCGTTCGAGGCTCTCTCCCTGAGCGCGAAAGAGTTCGTATATGGTCCTGTTGTCATTCCCGCATTCAGCTTTCCCCTGCACGCGAAGCGGGCTCAGACCAGTCCGCCATAGCCGTCCTGTCATGCACAAGAGACGGCCCGGAAGGGCAGCCTCAACTGTCCAGTGACGCCCAGAAGCTGCGGCGTGATCGACCTGGGTGGCATGGCCTCAATGGGAAAGCGATGTCCAGCACGGCGCCGGGGGCAATGACCGATTCAGAGGCAATTGGCTGCTGGCGACCGCGCCATGTCGCTCAAGTTGAACCCTGGCCTGCCTTGCGCAATTGACCGGGGTCCTAGGGGGGGCTTGTGGGCGGGGGCGTCGGGCCGAGTGAGGTTGGCACACCTGTTGCGGGCGGAAGGGTCGGGCCCCCGCGGTGGGTTACGACACCGATGGTCGGGATAGGCACAGATGTGGGGGTCCAGGGGGCCCCGCCGGGTACAGACGTCGCGGTCGCAGTTACCCCGCCGGGCACTGATGTTGCGGTCCAGGTGGCTCCGCCGGGCACAAACGTCGCGGTTACCCCACCGGGCACGAACGTTGCAGTCCAGGTGACTCCGCCCGGCACAAACGTCGCGGTTACCCCACCGGGCACGAACGTCGCAGTCCAGGTGGCTCCGCCGGGCACGGACGTCGAGGTCGGGGGTGCCCCAGGGGGCACGTACATTGCAGTCCATGTGGCCGCGCCTGGCACAAACGTGGCGGTCGGGGTTTGGTGAAGGACGGGGAGGTTGCATGCCAGCGAACTTGCAAGGAGAGCCGCACAACACAGGGCGAAGGAAATGGGCAGGCGTCCTTGGCGCGTCATGGCATCTCCTTCCACCAGAGAGGACCCGGACCCGGTCACGCCAAGCGATTATACTGCCCGAATTCGTGCTGTGTCCAAGGGCCAGGGGAGCATTGTGGTTGGAGGTCTGAAACAGGGCTCGCCGGGACGGATGGACTGCCCCCGAGGCCCCGGGGACGTTCGGGTCAAGTCTGACTTGGGCGGGCCAATGCCCGCCAATCAGGTTCGCTCACCTGCACATCCGGCCGGCTGGACCCAGTCGTGCAACCCGAATCCGGACCGAAGGGGAGGCCCTTCATCCAAATGCCGCCCTTTTTGTCCCGAAATGCACTAAACTTAGCCAGGTCTAAGCAATCTGCCTGCGCCCTGTCCGTACAATTGGCCAAGCGAGTGAAGCCCAATCAGCACCGCCTTCCGCCAGGCTTCCGGCGAGGAAGGGTTCCCCCGGAAATCCAAGGTCGTTGAGGTCCGCCTGCATAGGGAAGAAGGGACCGAATACCGAAGAATGAGCGCTGAATCCGCCACTGCCGACGATGCCATCCGCGAGGCCTATCGGGCTCTACAGAGAGGGGACGCTCGCGGTGCCCGCCAATGGGCGCATCAGGCTGCGGTTCTCGCTCCGGAACGGGAGGAGTCCTGGCTGGCGATGGCCGCCGTGGCTACCCCGCGGGCCAGCGTGGAGTACCTGGGGCGCGCGCTGGAAATCAACCCCGGCAGCCAGCGGGCAACGGCGGGCATGCGCTGGGCGCTTGAGCGCGTGCGCACACAAAACGAAGCTGGATCGCAGAAAGGTGCGCTTCCACGCCATACGGCAGATTTGCCGCCGTACGCGCGCCATCCCTCTTTCCGCTTCACCCATTTTCCAGCCGTGCTACTCGTCCTGCTGGTCCCCCTGGCGGGGCTGGCCACACTCGCACTCACCTTTTGGACCGTCTGGGCGACCATCGGTCCCACCGTCCTGGCCGCCTCCGCCCAACAGACGGGGCCTCAACTCTCGGCCGCCGCTCGAGCCACCCTCCTGTCCGCCCAAGGGGTTTCCCCAACCCCGTTTCTCCCCAACACGCGTTTGCCGGCCGCGGCCCCGACCTCGCGGCCAGCCCTGACCTCGACCTCGCAACCGGTCCCGACCTCCAGGCCGGCCCCGACGTCAGTGCCCGCCCAATCCACGGCCATCCCCTTGTCGGGCAATTCCTACGTCGTCCAATCAGGGGACACGTTGTCGGACATCGCGGCGATGTTCGGTGTCAATACAGAGGACTTGATCCAGGCCAACCAGATCCTTGATCCATCGGTCATCATGCCCGGACAAACGCTGGTCATCCCGCGATCGGGCTCCGGCGCACGCCTCCCTGCCCCTACCAGGGTCCCTACCAGCGCTCCTCCCAGCGGGCCGAAGAGCATTATCGTGGACCTCTCGCAGCAGCACCTTTATGCCTACCAAGGGAACACGCTGGTATACAGTTTCGTGGCCTCCAGCGGGCGGAGCGGCGCCTCGACCTGGGTCGGCTCCTTCAGCATCCTGGACAAGATCTCCAAAGCCTGGAGCCCTGACTGGGGATTCTGGATGCCTGATTGGATGGGCATCTACTGGGTGAGTTCCGACCTGGAGAATGGCATCCATGCGCTGCCCGTGCTCCAGAACGGGCAAACGATTTGGGGGAGCTCGCTGGGCAGCCCCATATCCTACGGCTGCATCGTGCTGGGCACTCAGAATGCGGAGCAACTCTTCTATTGGGCGGATATCGGCACGCCGGTCGTGATTCGATATTGAGCCGCAGGCGCCTTCGACCCCGGGGTTCGCAGCGCTCAGGCAGCGCGGCTGAACGAGCGGTAGGTACCCTTGCGGTCCTTGATCCCCGCCTCAAATCGTCCTGGGCTTGGCCTCGGCCCGAAGTGCCCGTGGGACTGCGATTGGGCACAATGAAGTGGCGGCCGCTCGGCCGCTCCTCCTGGCCGCTCGGAAGCCTTGATCCCCAGCGAGCCCACAGCGCCGGAATGCTCCTCTAGCCCCCCAATGAACCCGTGGGGGACGTGATCACATCCATCGCACGAAAGCCCCAAAGATTCCAACGGTCTCTAGTCCGCTCGGGGAGCCCCTCGCGTGGGCGCTGCTCCTTTCGCCGATCCCGGGAACCCGGCCGCCTGGTCGAGGGGCGCTACCAGTCCAAGTCGGTCCTATGGTTCCTATCCTATCCTTGCCTTGGGTCCGCGCCGCGCTGCCCTTTCCGAAGATGACGGGGATTTCCGCTCTCATGGCTCCGCTCGAGCTGCGGGTAGCCCGCGCGCTTGGCTAGGACCGTCAGGACCATGGGTCCTTTGGTGGCGATCTTGCCAGCTCGAGATTCTCCGCACGCTACTTCGGCTCGCCGCATCAGCCTCTTGTAGGCAGTCAGGCTGCCTGATTGGATGGTTTCGCGCATGGCGTAGCGAAACTCAGCGAATGTGTCATACACGCGCCTGAGCCCGAATCGAGTGCGGCCGCGGCACTCGAAGAGGCCCTCGCGCAGGACGCGCGCTATGGCGCGGTCCGCCGCGCGATCTTGGTCCAAGCAGTCATGCATGGTGCCGAGACGTGTATAACGGCCGGCCGATTCGATTCCGACCTCGCGGTGGGCGACGGCCGGACGAAGGTCGATGAGGATCGAGTGCGGCTTGAGTATGCACCTGGCTTCGTGTAGGGCATGAACCATGCCCTTCACGGCCAGTCATCAGAACGACCAGGAGAAGATCACGAGGTCGAAAGACTCCCTCGGAAAGCCCAGCCCTCCCGCCTTGCCGACGCGATAGCGGACTCTGCCCGCCAGCCGCTTGGGCAAAGCCGCGCGCGCCTTAAGGATGAGCTTCCGGTCAGGGTCGATTCCATGCACAAGCGCGCCCAGGCGTGCCAGCCGCAGGCTGAGGCGTCCATCCCCGCAGCCGACGTCAAGCACACGCCTGTCGCGCCACTCGGCAACACTCTTGAGCGCGCGGACCTCATTTCTCTCTGGATCAATATGAGATGGCATCCCAACAGATTCCCTTCCGCCGCGGAGCGGTCATGGGCCGTTGCTCAACGGCGGAGGCGCTCGGCGGCACAGGTCACCAGGATTCTTGCGCAAGAGCCACTGCAGGCAAAGGAGCAATCCACTTTCAGCCAACATCCGAGTCGGCTCCTGCGAGAGACCGTCTGGAGCATCTGATGCTAGGGAGGGTCGCCCAAGTTGCTCGATCGGTAGACGGGGATGTGCGCAATTGCCCGGCAGCTAGTCAAAGAAAAGCGTGCACGACGGCCAACTGCGCTCCAGGCGGGCGCGCCATTGGCCGAGAAGCTCTTGCGGGTCATAAAGACCGGACTCGACGAAGAGTGCCGCCTGGCGGGCGCCTGAACGCATGCGCTCCAGCAGCGCGGCGTGAGGACAATCTGAAGCCGCGGAGCATTCGGAACAGGACTCGACGAACCGGCTCATGGCGCAGGCCCGGATCTCACAAGCCTCCCGTCCCCCTCCCTGTCGACAGCCCCGGCAGATCGGGATGCACTGAAGGGAGGCCAGGCCCTTCGAGAGCTCCCCATAGTCAAAGTCCTGGGGCCCCCACTCGGAGAGACCGTAGTCCCGAAGGATCGCCGAGTATTTGCGAGATAGCTTTCGGAGGGTGCCGTTGCCGACCACGCAGCTGCCGCACCAGATCCCACACCAGCCCACTTGTTCTTTCACGTTCTCCAAGGCCTCAAGCGAAGCGGATGGTTCCTGGGGGGAGTCCATATGGATTTGCCTCCATGTTCGCCAGGCCTCGAGGACCTGGGCCAGCGATCCATTCCGTAGCGCCGCGCACCCTCAAGCTCAGGTGCGTCCTCAACCTTTAGCCAGTCTAGCACAGGATCGTAACCTCCACTCTTGTTTCCACCTTGAGTCGCCTCCAAGGGCGAACGCCGACCATCCCTTTTCCTGAGCTTCGTTTGGTCACCTGGGACGCCCAACCACTCACCCTTCCACAATCCCTGACTAAATCGGCCGTTGAACTCCCGGATCTCATCCCAGAGAGGACGAGCTTCTGACCCGAAACACCAAGGTGCAGTACGGCCAGCAGGAAATGTATACACTTCTCATTGTGACGAGGACGGGGTATTCCAAAGGGTCGCATCCCATTCTGAATGGTATGGCCGGGTCGACACCGACGGCCACGCCGAGCTCAAGGCTGATGGACGGCTATTCAGCATTCTGGAGTCACTAGTTCCGTGCATGGTGCTACAGGACGAGTTCAGCTATTCAGGTGAAAGGCACTCATATCGGAGGGACATTTTCACTTGCCGTCCCTCTCGCCTTTAGAAATCGAAGAGTTGGTTGACGCTCATGCCTGAGTGTGCAATAATCCTTACTGGTTTATTAGACGCGTGTCTTTGCCCATGGAGGCCCTGTGTTGTATTTGAAGTGGGCGGGTCTAGCTATTCGTGTAGTTGATCGGTTGCGAAACCAGCCGCAGATCCGTCCCGTTTGTGTTTTCATGAAGCAATGACCGATCGTAAAACCCCCTTAAGCAGAGATCGACGTTTCTGCGTTAACGCAATCAAAAAAGTCTCCCGGCATGAGAGACATGCATAAGCAACCTTTCTATCAGTCAACGGCCAAATTCATCGCCGCCATCATGATCGTTATGCTGGCGCTGGCAGTGTTGCCAGTGATGCCCGCGTATGCTGCGACATGTACTTCCACAGGAAGCGGGAACTGGAGTGCGGTTGGAACGTGGTCGTGCGGGCATGTGCCAAATGCCAGCGATGATGCGATGATCGCCAACGGCCAAACCATCACTTTTGACCTGGCGTCAGCCACGGTCAACTCCCTGACGATCAATGATGGCAATGCCACTACAGGTCTCACTATTGGTGGAACTAATGCATTGACAGTTACGAATAATGTTCTGGCAACAAATTCTACCAACCTTACCACCAAATCCATTGATGTTGGCGCGGGAACCTTGAATGTCGGTGGAAACCTGACCCTTAGCGCTGGCGGGGGGACCCAGGTGGCCCAATTAACCATCGGTACAGGCACGGTGACTGTTAACGGGAACATCAACGCGACCGTAGCCAATGCGAAAGTAATCTTCTCCGGGGCGGGAACACTGAACGTCGGAGGGAACTATACAAACGGAGGTACCTTAACACCCGGCACAGGGACAATAAATTATAACGGCGCAGCCCAAACCGTTGGCTCATACGTATACAACAATCTTAACCTTTCCGGCAGCGGCGTGAAGACATTGCAGGCCGGTACCACTTCCGTCACCGGCAACTTGACATTAAGCGGCACTGCCACTGCCACCACCGCAGCCAACTTAGCAATAGGCGGCAACCTTAATGTAAGCAGCGGAACGGCTTTTGCCACCGGTACAAACTACACACTGGGCGTAACAGGATCTACAACCATTGATGGAACATTAACTCTCGCCGGTACCGGCGCCAAAACATTCACGGGGGATGTGGCGATTGATAGTGGTGGAACCTGGAATGAAACCGGCGTTGCGGCGATCAATTATGCCGGCAGCCTGGCAGTTAATGGCACGTATACCGCAAACACCGGAACGCATACATTCAGCGGCGGAACAAAAACCATTGGCGGCGCAAATCTCATTTCGATCCCGACGGCCACCTTTACTGGAGCCTATACCAACAGCGGATCCCTGACGGTTGGTACGGCCCTTACTGTAACTGGTGCCGCCGTAAGACTCACCAATAATGGCACGATTACTGCGAGCGCGGCTTTATCGGGAACAGGCGGAGTAACGCAAGGTACAAACGCCACCCTAAACCTGAGGGGAACGTCCGGGATTACAACACTTACAGCAACTGCCACTGGCAACATGGTCAATTACAACGGCGCTGGTGCACAAACCGTGAAAGCCACAGCTTATGATTATCTCATCTTAAGCGGCTCTGGCGTGAAGACGATGAATGCTGGCACTTCAGTTAATACCAATCTGAATATCATTCATGCCGGAGGAGCTACCGTCAGCATAGCGGCGGGTCAACTTCTCCCCGTTAACAGCCTGGCGTTTGACGGCGTTGGACAAGTTTCTGGAACCTGGGGTTCAAGCAGTTCCACTGCAGCCCACCAGAATAACACCTACTTTGCCGCTACTACCGGTCGTCTGAACGTTGCCACGACGGATTCACGCACAATCCCGGTCATCACCTTCGGCACAGCGCCAACGCCAACCTACCTGGGCGGCAACTTCACCGTGAGTGCTTCGACCACCAACACCGACAACACCGCTCTGACCTACAGCGTGGTGAGCGGTCCGTGCGCACTCGTGGGCGGCGCCACGTTCAGCTCCTCCAGTGCAGGCACGTGTGTCGTTCAAGCGAATGGCGCCGCAACCACCCACTTCGAAGCCGCATCGGCGACACAAAGCATCACGATAGCCAAGGCCAATCAGGCAGCCCTGACAGTCGCATCAACCCCTTCAACCGTTGTACAAGGCTACTCGTCCACGCTGAGCAGCAGCGGCGGAAGCGGCACGGGAGCCGTGACCTACAGTGTCGGCTCGTCAACAGGCTGTGCCGTAGCAGGCAGCACACTCACCGTGACAAATGCCAGCGGCACCTGTAGTGTAAGCGCGACAAAAGCCGGGGATGCCAATTTCCTGCCGGCCACATCGGCAGCGCTTCCCATCAAGATGGCCCTGTACGAGTCCGAGATCAATAAGAGCTTTTCACCGATCTCGATCCTGCCCGGGGACACCGCCCGCCTCAGCATTACGATCTATAACCCCAACATATTCCAACTCATTAACGAGGCGTGGAGCGATAACCTAGTAAGTGTCCAGCCTGGAATCAGCCTCGCCAGCCCGGTGAACCTGTCGAGTGACTGCGGCGGTTCTGTGAGCGCCGTTGCGGGTGGTACTAGCATCTCCTTGAGCGGGGGCACTGTTCCTGCCAAGGTGAGCACGAATGGATCTTGCACTGTGGCGGTGGATATTACATCGACCACGGCGGGCAATCTCATTAATACCATTCCTGCCGGAGGCTCGACCGCCACCGACAGCCTGGGGAATTTGGTGGCGAACACCACGCCTGCCAGCGCCACCCTGCAAGTCACCACGGTCTTACCACCTTCGGTGAATAAGAATTTCAACGCGAACACCATCTGGGCCGGGGCGAACAGTGTGCTGACCATCAACTTCGTGAGCACTGACCCGAACAATGCGCTGACACAGACAAGCCTGACAGACACCCTGCCCGCCAACGTGGTCATTTCGAGTACCGACTACTCGCCCGCCCTGACCAACTGCGGAGCGGGTGCCAGCTTGAGTGCGCCGCATGGTGGTTCTTCGTTGACCTTGAACAATGGCACCATTGGAGCTGGGGTGGGTACAACCTGTAGCATCAAGGTGAATGTCACCTCGACAACCCAGGGTTCTTATATCAATACGATCCCGGCCGGCGCCATCCAGACCCACCAGGGAGTGACCAATGCCGGGGCTGCCTCGGCCACCTTGAATGTCCAGCAGCTCAACCTCACCAAGGCATTTGCGCCGGCCAGTATTATCGCGGGCGGCACAAGCACCGCCACCATCACCCTGCAAAACCCGACCAGCGTGAACTATACCAATGCAAGCCTGGCGGATAGCCTGCCGGCGGGCATGACGGTTACCGGAACGCCCACCACAACGTGCTTCGGAGGAGCGGCCGCCTATAATCCCGGGTTAAACCAGGTCACGCTCACGGGCGCCACGATTCCTACGGGGACTCCAGGGAACCCCGGCACTTGTAAGATCGTTTTCACGGTTACCACCCCTGCAACCGCCGGGTCTTCGACCTTGACGAACTCCATCCCGGCCGGCAGCCTGCACGACGACCAGAACGTCTCCAACCCGACAACCGTGAGCACCAACCTGACCGTTACGGGCGAGCTGACCGTCGCGAAGGCGATCTCGCCCTCAACTATTACGGCCGGAAACCCCTCCACCGTGACCATCACCCTGTCGAACCACACCGCGGCGGCCTTTACCGGCGTGAACATGACGGATATCCTACCGGTGAACCTAACGGTTTATGGGACGCCCACCACACCTCAGTGTCCTGCATCGCTTGGTGGCGGAGCAGTCGCCTATAATTCCGGTACGAATACGCTCACGCTCTCGGGCGGCACGATCCCCCCGGGCAGCTGCACGGTCGTCTTCCAGGTTACGAGCTCGGTTGCGGGTACGTATACGAACAGCATTGCTAGCGGCGGTGTGGTTGCCACCGGCCAGGGGATCAGCAATGTAGGTGCAGTAAACAGCAACGTTCTTACCGTACAAGCTTCCGCTGTCCCCGTCACCGGCTCGAAATCGTTCACTCCCGCCAGCATCCTTCCCGGCGCGAACACCGACCTGACCATCAATGTCATCGCACCATCTGACACTAACCTGACCAATGTCAGTGTCACGGACGCCCTGCCAGCCGGTGTCACGATCTCCAATTCGACGGCCGCATCAAAATCTGCAAACTGCTCCGGTGGCAGCCTCAGCGCGGTCACCGGTACGGGCACGTTCTCCTGGAGCGGCGGCAGCATCAATGGCGGGTTGACCTGCACCCTAAGTGTGTGGGTGACCTCTTCCACGCCCGGGACAATCACCAATACCATCACGCCCGCGCAGATCACGGATGACCAAGGCCGGACCCTGGTGGCCAGTATCAGCGCTGC
>Ga0187881_10004399_pt1 | contig 11425 bp, 6 predicted proteins | sample June2016WEW_19_1_2_FD_133017 | JGI IMG/M metagenome (GOLD analysis project Ga0187881, IMG submission 133017) | Peatland microbial communities from SPRUCE experiment site at the Marcell Experimental Forest, Minnesota, USA - June2016WEW_19_100 | ecosystem: Environmental > Terrestrial > Soil >...
CGCCACCACCGCCGCCTCCGCTGGCGCTACCGCCGCAAGCGACTGCCATGGCAATCGCAACCAGCGCAATCAGAGCCAGGAATGGTCGTCGCTGCCGCCGGCATAGCCCTCTGGGTATGAGGCAGATGCTCACGCAGAAGACCGCAGCCAGCTCCATCCATTCAGAGTGAATCCGCGACGAAGCGCGACGAACCGCGGAGCCCGCTCCGGTGGTCGTAACCGTCATGGTCACGGCCACGGTGGTCGTCGACGGTGTGAAAGCCACAGTGGAAGGGCTGAAGCTGCAAGTGCTGTAGGGAGGCAAGCTTGAGCATATGGATGGCGAAAGAGTGCCTGTGCCCGTCAGGCCATTCTGGGCGGTGAAAGTAAGGGTGGTAGACCCCGAATGCCCCGGGCTTGCGATGTTGATGGTCGCTGGATTCGCAGCGACAGTGAACGCTCCCCCCACATCGATCACTTCGGGTGGGGACGCGGAGCCGCTGAAGTTCGAGTCGCCACTATATTGCACCGTGATGCTGTCCAGACCAAGCGGCATCTGCGTTGTCTGAAAGCTGGCAACAGGGGGAACTATGCTCGAATCTATCGGAACGGGACCAGTCAGAGCTGTGCCGTTCGAGTAAAAAACAACTGTTCCCGTGGGCTGAACCGCGAACCCGGTGGGATTGGAATAGTTCACAGAGGCAAAGACTTCGATAAAACTGCCCGCGCTAAACAGGCATGGATTGCCGCCCGGCGTGCAGCCAACAATACTGGTGGATAAGTTGCTTGCGGCAGGCACGATCGTGAAACTCGCCCCCGGCGTGCTGCTCTCATTAAAGCTGTTGTCTCCGTTGTAAGTGGCAGCAATCGTATAAGTTCCTGTTGTAAAAAAACTGTACGCGCCGATCGGCAATATTAGATAGCCTTCACCGTTAAGATCAAATGGCCCGCCGGGCACTTTTGTAGTCGTTCCATTCACTGTCTCCGTGGCGTTTATAGTGCCGGTGGGTATTCCTTGTCCCGATTGTCCGGCAACGTTGGTCTGAACATACACCACGTCTTGCCCGTATTGCCCGCTGGTGAACGGAATGAAGGTGCCGCTCTTGGCCAATGTGTAAGCCTGTACCGTTGTTGCGCTCGGTTCCGGGTTCACTGTGACAGCAATGCCAGGGTTCGAATCGCTGGCACCATAGGAGCCATCTCCGGCATAGTGCGCGGTGACCTTATAGCTACCACCTGGTAACAGTGAGGTCGTGGAAGAAACCGAACCGTTCGACAAAGTGAAACTGCCCGCCGGTAAGCCTTTGCTGGTCAATAAAGAGACGCGCCCGGACGGTGTTCCTGTTCCTCCGTTTGGCGCGACGCTGATATCCACATTCACTGGCGAACCGTGCGTGATCTGCTTGGTCGGATTCAAGCTCAAAGTCGAGATCGTCGGCTGAAAACTGACCGAGGACCAATTGGCAGCCAGGTTGGCAGCATTCACGCTGCCCAGCCCGGTTGCAAGGTCATATCCGGCAGTCGTACCGTAGCCGCTCAGTACACCGATCTGATCGCCGACCGCGTTTGTCACGCAATCTGGACTTCCAGGGCTGCACGCCATGGCAATCGTGCCCACGGTGACGTCGTAAAAAGTGCACGAATCCGTGATCGTTCCCGTTGCATTGCAGCTCGTACCCGGTTGCGCCGCGAGCGGATAGAAGACGTAGTTCGCATTCCCCTGTCGGGAGCCCGTCGCCTGCACGATCATCGCCATGATGCCGGCAAACGTGGGCGCCGAGGCTGACGTCCCACCAAGAGCAACCATGGATTCTATCTGGCCCGCGCAGCCTTCCCAGATGTCTGTTTCACAGACGAGATACGCGCTGGCGTTAAGGCCGTCCCCTGCAAACAGCGAGACGTCCGGCACGTCACGCGCCCCATCATTTGGAACTCCCGGCCCGCTCTGCCAAGATGGCTTTGCATAACCGCCACCACAGCTGGAGACAGATTGACCATCTGATGTTATGCAGTTGCTCGCTCCGCCGCTGCCGCCGACTGGTGGTACAAAGGATGGCCAATACGGGCTGTTGTAAGCGTTACAGTCACTCTCCGCGTCGGTCTTGCCCGTCAATGCGAAATATTCGCTGTTCGTACAGGTATCGTTCCACGTCATCTCCGGAACATACCCCTTGGCGGACGCCAGCGTGACCGGATTGTTACTTGTATTCCAGTACTGCGAGTCGTTTTGTGAATCGTCGAAGTCGGTGCCACCAACCGCAATATTGTAAGGAGTCGAAGAAATTCCGTTGACTGACAGTCCGTACGTTGCGTAGGGTGCGTCTCGGTCGCATACCGCTGAGCCGCTATCTCCTGTCGAAACAAAAACCGAAACGCCCTGTGCCGCGGCCTGCTGCCAGAGCTGGTTGTAAAATTGATTTCCTGCCATGCCCATCTCGAGTTCGCAGGCGCCATAGCTCTCGCTCATTACAGGCGCAAGGTTATTGTCCACGATATAGAGCGCGGAGAGGTCCACACCTGCCGTGGTGTTGGTGGTCGCAGACTCGATCAGGTCGATCGTTGCCCCCTTGGCCACCGCGCCGGACCATTCCACGTCCAGATCCGACTCAAGTTCGTCTCCTTGCGAAGCGAGCTTCACTGGGGCCGGGCCGTTGTAGATGATATTCAGTTGGCCCGGAGGCAGTCCAAAGTCCTTGCGGAAATTGCTGAAATCTTGCGGGTAGATGTCACTCTGGCTCACGATGGCGATGGTTTGGCCCGTGCCGTCTATCGGAGAACTCGCGTTCCAAAGAGGTAGAACGTTATAAATTGTGGCGAAATCATAAGGTACGATGGGATTGCAGGCGATATTGAGAAGGCCGCATGTCGACCCCGTTGCCAGAAGGGAGTTCTCCATGCGCGCCGAATCATGCGTTCGGTTGCCTGCCGTGCCCAAAGATTGAAACCCTTCGGAGATGTGATACTGGGGCTGGCGACCGAAATCGTTTAGGCTGGCAATCCCCGCCACAACCGGGGTAAGCGCCGAAGGGATTTCAGGATCGGTTGCGTTCGCCCAGTGTTCTTGCCCATTGACGACATACTTGTGGATTTCCGTGTCAAAAGCTTCCTTCACTTGGGCGGCCGACCCGGAGAACTCGATGACCGATCGTCCTCTCGACAAATTTATGCTTCGAAAACCATGAGACTGCAACCATGCCTTGACTACTTGGAGGTCGCTGTCAGAAGGTCCGAATTGGCGCCCGAACTGCTCCGGACCTAACCACTGATGATAATAGGCTGATGTTTTCGTCTGTTGGTTATCGAGAAGCTGGCGTAAAGCAGTTTCTCGTTCTGGACTTCTTTTCAGCACCAAGAGCATGCGCTCCATGGGTAGGCCAGGCAGTGCTGTCCCTACTTCGAACTCTGGGCGCGCCAACGGATGCGTGTTCCCTCTGAGAACGGTCCGCATTCTTTCATCGATAGGCCCTTTGATTCGAACGGGGGCGTTGTCTCGCTGCGCAACCGCCGCGCAAGCGAGTTCCACGACCAATAACATGAAGAAAATGGATTTGTGCCGAGTTCTCATCAACTGGCATTCTTACTTCTTTCTCTTGAGCGCGCAATGATAAAGTCATAAGTTGCCTTCTTAGGACGGCAGAATCACATCTTTGCGTGATCAAGCGCACAGACAAAAAGCACAAGACGATGTGTTCTCGTAAACCGTAAACTCGACGTATTGTCGCAAACAGGAAGTCATCCAAGCACGGGTTTCGGTCCAGCAGCCTGCTATCGGGCTCGTGGTGGTTCTGGGTTAGTGCGTTGTCACCAATGCGCTCATCGCGCACAGATTTGTAACGAGAAGTCGGCTAGTGTTTACTGAATCATGTCCGTTCCGGTCGGATGACGGACAACCCGGCAGTTATTGGTGCATGCGGTTCGGCGTGCAACTCATAGGCTGTTGAACGGAGACCCGCCGTCCTTAAACAGGGGATAGGGGGTCCAAGAATGAAATCCGAGCGGTTTGGCGAGCGGGCGCGTTCAAAGGCGCATTTCCCCGAAATGGATTCTAAGATTCCGCAGTTGATTTTTCGATCTGCGGAAAGGGGTCCCAGCGGGGAGTGGCTAGTGCCCGAGCCGCCGCCAGATGATCGCGAGGGGCAAGAAACCGGGCGGGTTTGGACAGCCATGATCGTCCCCCTTGGCTGGGCTACGGGATCTCCAGTCCGCGCTGCCAACTGGGAATAACCGAGTTGCCGAACCGAAACCCGGGGCTGTTCGGAAGCCAAAACCGGTTGTCTGGGCAGCTGCACCATAAGCCCACAAGAAACACACCACCTTATCAGCCAGCCTCCCACCCGCGATTCCGGAAACGGATGGAGGGATAGAGATTCTCTCTCAGGAGCAACAGCAAAACCAAGTGCAAGAACCGATCGCAGAACAATACGCGGAGATGGAGCGGAATCAGGACAACTTTTACTGGTTGCAAATGTTGAAGCATTTGACGGGCAAACCGGTGGACTATCCCATTAGTTATTGGCGCATGCGGTTCGGCGGGTTCAAATCAGTAGCGCCACCACAGAACGTTCGGATGGACATTTTTGGGATCAAGAATCCTGCAAAGAAAGGTGCGCGAGTAATACACCGATCTTGGTCGATTGCATGGAGAACGACAAAGGAAGAGCGATTGTCGCGCGCCCTGGGTGGTTGAAAAACGCAGTTGAATTCGTGCGTGAAAAAGCCGCACAAGAAGATGTGTTGGTTTTGCATCTGATTCGGAACACCATCGGAGACCTACAGCCTGTAACAAAACCCGCTTATTTGCGCCCGAACCACCGTCAACCCTACAGGTGACCCTTACTAATCTCTGGAAGGTACATTGCAGCAGTGGGTAACTTCCCGGAAGCCGACTTGTCGATACCTAATTTGGCCAACTTCCTACAAGCCCGTTTGTCGGTACTAATCCGACGGACAAACCGATACCTTCCGGGGCTTGCCTGTCATCCGCTCACGAGCAAGGAGTCATGCGAAAGACGCGTTGGGCCTGAACAGCTTGCCACGTTGTCGGAGCATCTCACAAGGACCCCCTGTGGCGTTTTGTATGGCATGGGGGATGCACTTTCAGGCGAAGAATCTGCTACCATGACCGTTCGGTGAGGTTGTCATGCCCCAATACGTGATCGAGCGGGAAATCCCGGGCGCGGGTCAATTATCGGATGCGGAACTGCAGGCAGTCGCCAGAAAGTCGGTAGGGGTGCTGAAGGATATGGGACCGGAAATCAAATGGCTCCACTCCTACGTCACTGGCGATAAAGTCTATTGTGTCTACTTGGCACCAGACGAGGAAACGATTCGCGAACACGCTCGCCGCGGAGGTTTTCCGGCGAATCGCATTTCGGCAGTGCGGCGCCTGATCGATCCCAGCAATGCAAATTGACTCAAGCAGAACTTCGAGTCCGGGGAACTGATTCCGCGGCGCAGTTAATCGCCTCATGGACAGCTTGCTCGACCGGCATCGCCCAACCTTCCATCCACGCCGCTAAGCCTGCAGCATTGCCGAGCGTTCGGCGCGCAAATTCCAGCGCCTTCTCAAGCCTGAGTTGCTCGGAGGGCGTGAGCGGAGCGCCCAATCTTTGGCGAAGCGCGGCCGCGGCTCCTGCCAAGTGCAGCGATTGCTCGGCGTTCGATTGGGCTGCGGCACTTACGGCGAGACATTCGAGGGCCCTCGCGACGCCGCGCTTGTGACCCAACTCTTGGAACACCTTGATGCTTTCGCTGTACAGACGACGCGCCTCGGCGTTGTTACCTTGATCGCAGCTTAGACTTGCCAAATCGGACAGCGCGCTCGCAATTCCCCAGCTATCACGCAGTTGGCGAAACTCCGACAGGCTCTGTTCAACAAATGAACGCGCCGCAACGAAGTCCACTTTTGCCCGAGCGACGTCTCCCTGGTAGTTCAACGTCCAGGCGACACCGGCGCCATCTCCGACCTTACGGAAGATCGTTAGACACTCGTCGTAAAGCGAGGATGCACGCTCATATTCGCCCTGCAACTTCATCACGCTGGCGAGATTGCTGAGGGCTCGGGCGATGTCGGCGGGATCGCCAAGGTCCTTCCATATTGCGACACATCGCTCGAAGAGTAAGGTTGCGGTGGCGATTTCGCCACGATCGCGAGCGATGACGGCCAACGCGTTTAGCGCAACGGTAACGCCGCGATTGTCGTTTAGCTCAAGACAGGTCTCGAGACTATCTTCGAACATCAGCTGCGCAGAGCCGTAATCGCCCTGCTCCCCAGCCAGAACTCCGGCGGCGAACAGCAGTCGCGCGTGAAGCTTCGGACGCGCCGCCGCTCCTTCCAACGCCAGGACCCTTCCGATGGTGTCACGGCCCTCCGTAAGATGTTCCCGTGTCTCCCAGAAGCGAAACAGAGCGGCGCCGATGCGGAGGCCCCAGTCGGCATCCCCAGTTTTGATCAGATAATCAATCGCCAAGCGGAAGTTGTCGTGTTCGACCTCAAAACGGTCGAGCCATTCGGGGTGAGTGGCTATGTCCTCGGCACCTTCTTCGGCAAGCACGAGGTAATAAGCAGCATGGGCTCGGCGAGTCGCAGATTCATCGTCGCTTTCGGCGAGGCGTTCGAGAGCGTACTCCCGGATGGTGGAGAGCATAAAGAAGCGCGTTTCTTTGTCGACCTGCTCCACCTGCTGCACCAAGCTCTTGTCCACCATGGAAGCCATGCCGTCAAGCACGTCGAGGCCCAGATCGCCTTTGGTGTCGCATACGGCTTCCACGCCTTCCAACGTGCAGCCGCCGGTAAACACGGAAAGCCTCCGAAAGAGAGTTTGTTCAGCGCCATTGAGGAGGCCGTAACTCCAGTCCACGGTGTTGCGAAGAGTTTGTTGCCGAGTTGGCAGATCGCGGGCGCCGCCGGTCAACAGGTTCAAGCTGCTTTCGAGGCGTGCCAGCATGGCTGACGGCGAAAGCAGCTTGATGCGCGCCGCAGCAAGTTCGATGGCGAGAGGTAGGCCGTCAAGCCGAGAGCAGATGGCCGCCACCGCGGGTGCGTTTTCCTTCGTCAGCGCGAACTCGTGCTTCACAGCCCTCGCGCGTTCCACAAAGAGCGCGACTGCTGGAAGACGTGAAAGCACTTCCAGCGGCGGAGTGGATTTGGGGTCGGGTAGCGCAAGCGGTGGCACCGGAAATTCATGTTCGCCGTAGACGTGAAGCGGCGCTTGGCTGGTGACCACGACCTTGAGCTTTGGGCCGGCAGTGAGCAGCTGCGCTATAACCGGCGCGGCGGAGACGAGGTGCTCGAAGTTGTCGAGCAAGAGGAGCATCGGCTGGCTCAGGCCGCCCACGTACTCTATCAAGCTTTCCTGCGGCGACTTATTTCCGGTTTCGCGCACGCCCACTGCTTGCGCGATCGCGGAAGCGATTAAGCCACGTTCGCCAATCGCTGACAGAGCGACAAAGCATACACCGCCTGGAAACTGATCGGCGATTTCGCCCGCCACCTGCAAGGCGAGCCGCGTCTTCCCGATGCCGCCCGGACCGGTTAGGGTCACGAGCTGTACGTCCACGCGAGTCAAGAGCTGACGGAGACCAGCCGCTTCGTTTTCCCGTCCAATGAATGCGGTGCGCGGCACCGGCAGGTTGTTGGGGCGAGGCTCGGATTCCCGGGCAGGCGCATCGGCTAGGCGGTCGCGCACCGCGGCGAGGTCGCGAGCCAAATCCCGAGTGGAGGCATAGCGTTGCTTCGGGTCCTTGGCTAGGCAGCGCTCCACGATCCAAATAAAGGGAGCGGGCGCCTGAAGCATTCTGGCACCGAGGCGATCGGGCTCATCGCGAAGAATTGCGGCGGTCGTTTCCGCATGGGTCTTTTTCTTGAACGCGGGAGTTCCGGCGGCCATTTCGTAGAGCACCGACCCGAAGGAAAACTGGTCGGAACGAAAATCGACTTCTTCGCCGGTCGCTTGCTCCGGCGACATGTAGCCGACAGTGCCCATCACTGTTCCATGCTCGGTGATGGTGGTACTCGCATCCGAACTGCGGGCGTCGCCGAGTTTAAGAAGTTTCGCCAGACCAAAATCCAGTACCTTGGCCGTACCCTCGCGAGAAACCATCAGGTTCTCGGGCTTCAGATCGCGATGAATGATGCCAATCTCGTGCGCTTTGGCGAGACCGTCGGCAATCTGCGCCGCGATTGCAACCGCCTTGCGAAATGGAATAGGACCGGAGGCGAGTAGCGAACGCACCGTTTCTCCATCCACCAGTTCCATCGCGATATAGTGCGTACCGTTCACGTGCCCGAGTTCATAAATCGTCACAATGTTCGGGTGATTCAACGCGCAGGCAGAACGGGCCTCCTGCTCGAAACGCGATAAGGCTTCCGCTTGCGAACCGCTGTCCAGCGAAAGGGTCTTGATTGCGACCTGGCGGTCGAGGCGGGTGTCCTTAGCGCGATAGACTTCACCCATGCCGCCCGCGCCCAGTCGCTGAAGAATCTCGTAACTGCCGAAGTGCGTACCCGGCGACAGGGTGGATTGCACCGAATCTGACGTCGGAGGTGGATTCATGGACCTAGCCGGCGCAGCTCTCGGCCCGCCGAAGCGGACTGCTCGCTGCTGCGCAATTACTGCTGAATTTTAAGTCGCTGCCGCGACAGACCCCAAGGCGGCACCCCTGCTGCGCTTATAATAACCCATATTTCGGAGAGGATTTTATGGATATTCGATCGCCGCGGATTGAGAACAAATGGAAGCAGTAGTGACGGTCAAAGCGGACATCGCCGAAAATTCCGCGACAAGACATTTCTGAGGGACCAGGTGTCTTGTCCTCTAGTCGGCAGATCAGGAGTTTGATCTCGAGTCCCTCTTTCCATTCGGCTTGATGTTCTGATTTACGCGGAACAGGTTCGCCGGATCGTAACGCTTCTTGATTTTCGCCAGACGGGCGTAATTCTCGCCGTACGTCGCCCGGATGCGATCCTCGCCCTCTTCCATCATGAAGTTGATGTACGCGCCGCCGGCGGAATATGGGTGAAGCGCGCTCCAATACTCCTTCGCCCACGTGGAGATTTTTTCCCTGTTCGCGGCGTCCGGATCGACCCCGACAATCACAGAACTCCACATCGCGTCGCGGTAGCCCCACGGAGTGGCGCTGTTCTTGACGCGGCCAGCGGCGCCGTTGATCGGGTACAGGTGCACGGTCGACTGCATCGACGGCAAGTTCGCCGCGTGCTTCACGTGAAGTGCGATGGCTTCGTCAGAGAGCGTGCGCACGAAATCGGCCTTCCAGTACCATTGGTGGCCCGGCGGATAGAGACCATCGTGCATACTTTGGAGCGCAGGATGCGGAATTGGGCCGACCATGTCGAGCGCCGGAGCCTTGAAACTCCGGATCGGCTTGAACACTTTCTCCGCCTTCTTGATCGGTCCGGTGTTGCACCACACGATGCCGCACATCTTCCGGTTGTGCAGATGCTCGGGGAACGGAGGCACCGGCGGCACGGTCAGGAAAGCAAAGAACCCATAGACGTCATCGGGCGCCTTCGCGATGAGGCTGCGGTACCAGCGCATAATCTCCGCCGCATCTTCCATCGGCCACAGCATCGGCCCGCCGTAGTCAATGTGCACGCGTTGCCCCTTGAATAGAAACGATGTCACGACGCCGAAGTTACCACCCCCACCGCGCACCGCCCAGAACAGGTCGGAATTCTCCTTGGCGCTGGCGGTCACGAACCTCCCGTCGGCCAATACCATTTCGACGGCCAGCAGATTGTCGATAGTCAGGCCGTACCGCCGGGTCAAGTAACCGATCCCGCCGCCCAAAGTCAATCCAGCCACGCCGGTAGTCGAAATGATGCCCGCGGGAACCGCAAGACCGAACGCGTGCGTCGCATGGTCCACGTCGCGCCAGAGCGCGCCGCCGCCGGCCAGCACGGTCTTCTTCTTCGGGTCCACCCGAACATAGTTCATCGGCGAAAGATCGATCACCAATCCGTCATCGCATACTCCCAACCCGCCCGCGTTGTGCCCGCCGCCGCGGATGGCCACCAGGAGTTTCTGTTCGCGGCCGAACCCCACCGCCGTCATGACGTCGGCGACGTCGGCGCAGCGCGCAATCAGTCGTGGGCGCCGGTCGATCATCGCGTTGTATACCTTGCGAGCCGCGTCGTAATTCGGATCGCCAGGCTCGATCAGCCCTCCATGCAATCTGGTTCTGAAATCTGCAATCGTCGCTTCGTTCAGCATAGTTACTTCGACCTCCGAACATTTCACACGTGTTCTGCCTGCCGCAGTTGCGTGCATAGCCGCTGTACGGCGTCACCGAGCAAACCCTGCGTCATCCGCTAGATTTAGCCAGAATGTTCGATTTGGACCGCTAGCTCGCACATAGTACGCCTCTCCCTCCGCAGACAAAACGAATTGGCCGCAAGAGCCGGCCTCCAGCGACATCGGGACCTGAACGCCTGATTAACTCGCAAACCGTAGAAGCGACTCTGCTCGGCATTTCAATTCCCGGATTCTCGGTAAACAGGAACCTATCCATAGGCCTATGGGAAATGAAAGAAGAAGTTTTGTACGAATCGCCGATAAGCTAAAAGTAATCTGGCTCGCCGCAACGAAATTAGTCCCGACAAGTCGGCATAGCGCTACAAATCCAGGATCAGATGCACAGAGAAATACATGGCTCCATGCGCGTTTATGGGGACGAATCTGCGCCGATGCCCAGACGCTCGCCGGACGAACCTGGGGTCCACTGCCTTATTGACCCACCAAATGCCGGCCGTTCCTTGGCAACCCTGAAAGACCACGATTTGCGCAGCCGAGTTGTGTGGCACCATGGTGACTTCTCGAATTGCAAGTTTCACGGCAGCCGTAGGCATCGGTGATCAACTCGATCACTAACTTGGAGGGTACTTCGGTCCCGACATCATCCTGTTCGTCTGAAGAGCTAAGACAGGTTCGTGTCTCCTGACGTGTTGTGTGTGCGTTCGACGCCTCGGTCGAATCGGTCATTTCTGAGATCGTCGTGCGGCCCGATCCAGAGGAGCAGCAGGAGGGCTGGCACTGTCGCCACGGTGGTCAACAGGAAGAACGGCACCCAGCCGAGCATCTCAGCCAGCACGCCTCCTGAGGAGGCCACCAGTGTGCGGCCAACCGACGCGAGCGAGGATAGCAGCGCGTACTGAGTAGCGGTGAAGGCGGGCGAACACAGACTGGAGAGATAGCTTACCAACGCTGTCCCTGCCATTGCGCCAGTTACGTTTTCGGCAGTGACACACAGAGCAAGATAGCCGAGCCGATGCCCGCCTACAGCCTGCAGCACATAGAACAGGTTGCCAGCCGACTGGAGCACCCCGCATAGGACGAGCGAACGGAGGAAGCCAAACCGCACCGTCACCACCCCCCCGATCAGAGCCCCCGCCACAGTCGCAAAGAACCCGACCAGTTTGGAAACGGCG
>Ga0187881_10004407_pt1 | contig 11412 bp, 9 predicted proteins | sample June2016WEW_19_1_2_FD_133017 | JGI IMG/M metagenome (GOLD analysis project Ga0187881, IMG submission 133017) | Peatland microbial communities from SPRUCE experiment site at the Marcell Experimental Forest, Minnesota, USA - June2016WEW_19_100 | ecosystem: Environmental > Terrestrial > Soil >...
ATGTTTTGCGCCAGAAACAGCGGCTGCTCCCCACAGAGCTGGGAGTGATGATCAACGGGCTTGTTTCGGCCAATTTTCCGAACATAGTGGACGTGAAGTTTACCGCCAATATGGAAAAAGATCTCGACGAGATAGAACATGGCGGAGGCAGCCCTCAGCATCTTCTGAGCGATTTCTACGGACCTTTTTCAAAGACCCTGGAGTCCGCCCGCAAAGGGATGGCCAACCTGAAGAGCGCGGGATGGCCCACGGACCTCAACTGTCCGCGCTGCTCCAAGCCCCTGGCCATCCGTTTGAGCCGCAGCAACGGTCCGTTTCTTGCCTGCAGCGGATATCCTAAATGTTCGTTCACCTCGGATTATGAAAGAGATGAAAAGGGGCGCATCCATCCCATCGAGCAAAAGCAGCCCGCCTTTTCCGGGGAGGTCTGCGAAAAATGCGGCAAACCCATGGCGCTCAAGCGCGGCCGCTACGGCCCTTTTCTAGCTTGCACCGGATATCCTGGATGCCGGAATGCCCGGCCCGTTTCTACCGGCATCCTCTGTCCGCGCGAAGGGTGCGGCGGCGAGTTGGTAGAGCGTACGGGCAGGCGGGGCCGCTTTTACGGGTGCAATAAATATCCCGCGTGCAAAATGCTCTTTCAAGGCGAGCCGGTTCAGGAAAGCTGCCCGGCATGCAATGCTCCGGTTCTTTTTCGCAGACAGGGGAAAACGGGTAACGGGACCCTGTTCTGCATAAATCCGTCCTGTAAGTTCAAAAGGAAAGAAGAACCGGAACAGGAACTGGTGAAGAATGGGTGAGGCCCTGGTTGAATCAATCCCGTTAATTGGCGGCCAGATTATTGCCTTCATAGTCGGGTGCATCCTTGGCAGCTTTTACAATGTGGTCATTTACCGGTTACCATCAGGGCAGTCGATTGTACGGCCTGCTTCCCGGTGTCCGGCCTGCGGAAATGCAATTGCGGCCTATGATAATATACCGCTGGTGAGCTATCTTTTGCTGGGCGGCAGGTGCCGCCACTGCAAGGCCTCGATATCTCTGAAATATCCGCTCGTAGAAGGACTATGCGGCCTTTTGGCGATGCTCCTCTTTCGCCGATATGGACTTCATCCTCAACTGGCGATCGAGTTCCTCTTCTGTTCGCTCCTGCTTATAATCACCATGATCGACCTCGATACTTTTCTGATTCCCGATATTCTGTCACTGCCCGGCGTCGTGCTGGGCCTGGCGCTCTCCTTCTTTACCCCTAGGCTTTCCTGGCGGGAGTCGCTCATGGGGATAATTCTGGGCGCGGGGATTTTCTACCTGATCGCGGCGGGGTATGCGCTTGTGAGGCATAAGGAAGGGCTTGGCGGGGGCGATATAAAGTTGCTTGGGATGATAGGAGCTTTCATCGGGTGGAAGGGAGTCACATTTACCGTCCTGGTATCGTCGGTTTCGGGCGCGATTGTTGCCCTGCCTCTGATGTGGCGATCGGGAAAAGGCCTCGGCTCAGCTTTGCCCTTCGGCCCCTTTCTCGCTTTTGGCGCAATATCATACATCTTTTGGGGCGAGCTTTCCTACCACTGGTACTTTTCCGATCTGCTCGGGATGTAGGAAAAAAATGACTCGCAGATGCTTCTTCGTACAGGAAGTTGCCTCGGACACGCGGATTTTCGACCTCCCGCCACCCCTTTCGCGCCAGTTGGAAGGCGTGTTGCGTGCAAGAGTGGGGGAATCAATAGAATTGCTTGACGGCCAAGGATCGGCCTGGGCATGCGTGATCACTGGAATTCGCCGGGGAAGTGTCAGCGTCTCCCTGATAGGGAAGCTGGAGCGGCCGACGTGCGAATCGCCGCTGGCCATCGTACTTGGCATCGGAATTGTCCGGTCGGATACGATGGACCTTGTTGTAAGACAGGCGGCCGAAATGGGCGTTTTCTGCCTGGCTTTTTTCCGCGCCCTGAGAAGCCAATACGGTCTTCGCGGCAAACCCGCCGAAAAGAAAAAGGAGCGCTGGTCCAAAATAGCGAACGAGGCTATTTGCCAGTGCGGCCGGACAAAAAGGCTTGAAATTGAGATTTTCGAGGACCTGGGCCATTTTCTAACCTCATTCGAAGGTGACGAAAGGGCGGCGGAACACACCCTGAAGATATTTGCGCTGGAGCACGAGTCCGGCGAGGGGCTGAAGAATTTACGCAGCCAAGCGGGACCGGATATTCACCGGGTTTTGGCCGCTCTAGGCCCCGAAGGCGGCTGGGACAAGGTGGAAAGTTCTGCGTTGATTGGCGCCGGGTTCAAGCCGGTGAGCCTTGGGCCAAGGACATTACGCCTGGAGACGGCTGCTGTCGCTCTCATTTCCTCCATCCAGCTTCTGTGGGGCGATATGGAGGACGCTCTCTTTTATGGCTCAAGCGAAGACTCGCCTGAGGCTCGAAGTTAGGTAAAAACGATTGACACTCAACACCAATTCCGCTAGCATTCATAGGTTGTGGCGAGGTAGCTCAGTCGGTAGAGCAGTGGACTGAAAATCCTCGTGTCCTCAGTTCGATTCTGAGCCTCGCCACCATAGAATTCAAAGGGTTACGGTCAGTTAGCCGTAGCCCTTTTCCTTTTTGGTGGGAAAAATTGGCGAGTGTGCCCGTTTTTGTGCCTCCGGGCTTAGAAGCGAGGTATTCCCGTTGATTTTATGCAGCCAATTTCAAATCACGATCAGTAACGATGTTGTACCGATCAAAAACACTCGTTTCGAGACCGTAATCTCTTCGGTGAAGACAAGCTTGCTGAACTGGTACATCAGGCCGGAGATATCGTAAATGGACTTTCGACAGACGAATTAAGGCAGGATGCTAATTTGCGGAGATACATCGCCGACGAGATGAACCAGTTGAGAATTTCGGTCGATGGGGCCTTGGAGGATTTACCGCGAAGGAAGATCAGAATGGCAGCTTGAAACAGTGAGGCCTGGAATGGGCCGTTTTCCAGCTCCAAGCCTTTATTTTTTCTTGCTGCCATTTGGTGGAGGACACGGGCAAAAGGTCGTTGGACACCCCTGCTTTGTAACACCACGCTCCTGTCGTTAAACATCCCCAGCACCGTAACCGGCCCCGGTTCAAGTATTACAAAGGTCAAAACGCACCACAGGACTAATCCGCACCTTATTTGCCTGAGTTGCTTCAACACGATGGGGTGGAAACGAGACTATCAACTGCGGGGAAGGAGGTGTGTCTTGAAATTGCAAAAACCAGTCTCTTTGAGCTATCCACTTGCATCTTCGATTGCGAAATTGTATGGTTTTGTCGGCTTTAGGGATGTTCCAGAAGTTTTTTCGGGCAGAACCGACCCGAAAGCGTGGTTCGGATGCATAGCACACAACTTGATGCATTATTCCGGTTTAAGGCGCAGCGGAAAAGCAGCATGCACGCAGAAGGTGGCGTATTTTATTTGAATACTGATTTTTGGCCGGCGGCGCAGGACAGCAGGCGTGAATGAATCAGTTCCGAGTCGAATGTACGTGTCCATTCAGGAGCAGTGCCTTGCGCAATTAAAAGGAGAGAACTGATGAACAATCGAAGAAAATGGTTCTGGCTGGCTTTTATCCTGGTTGCAGCCTGCATGACATCGCCGCTTGCGCCCCGCGCAGCAGCCCAGCAGGAGCCGGTTCTGGTCGGGCGCATTGCCTATATCGAAGGGCAGATCCTGCGCTATGTTCCAGAGAGCAAGGACTGGGTCATTGTAGCGAAGGACGCCCCATTCGGTTTGAGCGACGCGCTGTATTCCGATGCGGCCGCGAAAGCTGAATTCATCATGCCCAACGGTCTTTGGGTCAGGATTGGAGCCAGCACTCAAATCCAGTTGATCGTTCTAAAGGGTGACGCTTCAGAGATGGACGTCGCCTCCGGGGTCGCCCGCTTCTACAACAAAAACCCCAACGGGATGCTCAAGGTCACGACCCCCTTTGGCTATGTCTTGGCCGAGCCCGACTCCACATTCGACCTTTATGTGGGCGATCAGTCGGTTGAGGTCCTTGCCCTGAACGGCCAGGTAGATTACTTCCAGCAGGGCACTGACGCCAGGTATGAAGTTATTCCCGGTGGCGCCTCGATACTGGCCGATGCGACTCAGGTGGGGACCGGTGAGGGTACCCTGGACGCTCAGTGGGATGACTGGAACGCCGGGCGGGACACCATCAGGACCAAAAGAACCGAGGTCAGGGGGGAGACAGTTAAGTACGTGCCGCCTCAGCTACAGGACGAGGCCGCTGATCTGGACGAGTCCGGAACGTGGGAAAAGGTTAATTACGAGGGACAAGAACGCCAATTATGGCGCCCCACGCATGTCGCACCAAATTGGCAGCCCTTTACGGTAGGCAGATGGTCGGATTATTACGATGACCAGGTCTGGGTACCCGATGAGCCGTTCGGATATGTTACCCACCATTATGGCAACTGGCTGCTGGTCGGTGGCAGATGGTACTGGGCGCCCCCCGCCCCTGTCGTCGGGGTCGCAGTCGGCCCCTCCATCGGATTTGGCTGGTATCCGGGAAGGGTCGCCTGGATAAGTACCGACATAGATGCCGGTTGGGTCCCTCTGGCCCCGACTGAAGTCTACTATTCGCACCACTACTGGGGTCCGTCCGCTGTCGTTGTCGGCACAGTACCCGCCGTGACCATCGTGGTCGGCCGTCTGGCATTCGTATCGGCCGCTGTAATAGTACACCAGGCATCCTTCTATTCTGTAGCCAACTATAGCTCGGTAAGAGTTACGAATATCAATAAAACGACCATCATCAATAACTTCCACTCCGCTCCGCTAGTAAACAATACTGTGATCAAAAATTACAATCAGTCAACTGCGAAGTATAACTTCGTAAACAAAGCCCCTGAGGTAAAACCGCACGTCAGCGTGACCGAGAGGATCAGCCTGAACCAGCGTGCCGCCGGCACTGAGGCCAAAACCTTAACGGCGACGGCTCTCAGGAAGGATGCGACAGCCGGCAAACCAGGGAAACCAGCGGAAAAGGCGGCCGTGCAGCCCCCAATGAAATTGACTAACAAGCTGGTCCAGCCAAACCAGGTAAACGCTCCGAAAAACGAGGCGCCTTTCAAATCGACGGAAATGAAAAAGAACACCAGGCCGACTACGGCCTCACCTGCAGTAAAGACAGGAGGGGCGCCTGCGGCCCCTGGAGTTTTGCCGCAGCCTGCTCCAGCGCCAAAACCCGCACCTGCTCCCGCTCCAAAACCTGAGGTGCTCCCGCAGCCGTCGCCTGTTCCATCGCCAAGGCCGGCTCCCGCTCCAGCGCCAAAACCTGAGGTGCTGCCGCAGCCATCGCCTGTTCCATCGCCAAGGCCGGCTCCTGCGCCAGCGCCAAAACCTGAGGTGCGCCCGCAGCCATCGCCTGTTCCATCGCCAAGGCCAACTCCTGCTCCAAAACCTGAGGTGCTGCCGCAGCCATCGCCTGTTCCATCTCCAAGGCCGGCTCCTGCGCCAGCGCCAAAACCTGAGGTGCTGCCGCAGCCATCGCCTGTTCCATCGCCAAGGCCGGCTCCCGCTCCTGCGCCAAGACCTGAGGTGCGGCCGCAGCCATCGCCTGCTCCATCGCCAAGGCCCGCTCCCGCTCCAGCGCCAAAACCTGAGGTGCGCCCGCAGCCATCGCCTGCTCCAGCGCCAAGGCCCGCTCCCGCTCCCGCTCCAAGACCTGAGGTGCGGCCGCAGCCGTCGCCTGCTCCAGCGCCTAGGCCGGCTACAGCGCCAGCGCCAAAACCTGAGGTGCGGCAGCCTGCTCCCGCGCCAAAACCCGCACCTGCGCCCGCGCCAAAGCCGGCGCCACAACAGCAACCGGATAAGAAAAAACAGGAACCGGGACAACATTAGTGATTCTGTTATAGTTTTGTCTGGTAATATAAGTCGGGCCGCTTAGCTCTGTAAGGCGATCAGCGGCCCGATTCATTTTCAATGTCATTGAGAAACTTTAATATCCGCTTCTCTATGAATGCCTTCAACCGTGCCTCACTCAAAAATCCTGCTTTGGCTCAAAAATCCTTGACTAAAGCGGGGCAAATTGTCCAAAGAGTGAAGTGGCCTTGGTTTGGTCCACTGATCGCGCTGTTTTCGGTAATCGGGGCAGGTTCTCTGGTCAAAGACAGCGTCTGGGCGCCGCTGCTGGTCGTGTTCCTGGTGATCGGGGGCATCGGGCGGGGCGTCACATATCGCCGTCATCGGAGCATCAGCCACTGCCGGCTCACATTCTGAGCGCCGCAACGGTATCCATATTCACGTTTAGGAGCTTCGCCGGTCCTCTTGTGTCTCGGGACCTTCGGCCTTGTCGCCGCATCCTTCCGGGACTTCGTTTTAGGCAAGGAGGCTCCTTTGGAGGGCACTTGAAAGCGCCGGCGAGTAAAGAGTTCTTCCTACTCAAGAGTATTTTGAAGGAGGAGGGGATGGAAAGCCTGATATGTTATTGCTTCGGTTACACCACCTCCGACATCGAGCGGGATGTGGTGGCGAATGGCAAATCCACCATAATGGATAGAATCATGTCCGAAAAGAAAGCCGGCGGATGTCAGTGTGCTCCTAAGAACCCCAAAGGTCGCTGATGCCTTGCCGAGGTCTGCCAGATGGTGGACAAGACGGCAAACCCCAAAAGTTCAAGAATTCAATGATAGAAAAAATGGGAGAGTTTCTAGAGTCCTTTTCTGACCGCAATCTCTTTAATGATGACCTTTTGGCCGGATTTGTGGATCGGCCAGATATGTCGTAAATGGCCTTTCGACCGACGAATTGAGGCAGGATGCCAATTTGCGGAAATACATCGCCGACGAGATGAATCAATTAAGCGCTGCGGTTGACGGCGCTCTGGAGGATTTGCCGAGGCGGAAAATTCGGTTGGCAGCTTGAAACAGTGAGGCTTGGAATGGATCGTTTTCCAACTCCAAGCCTTTATTTTTTTTGCCGTCATTTGTGGAGGAAGCGGATCTCCGCGAACCCCAGGCTGCTTACAGCAATGATTTCGAGGCCAATAACGGCCTTCTAAGCACGAAAAATGCCTGTTTCTGGAAAACCAATCTTTAAATGGCGAGATGTTAGCTTGGCCCGACCGTTGCCCGTCTCTCTAAATGAAAGGAAACAACCCAGACCAGAATGCAAAATATATCATTGCTTCCGACGCAAGCGGCTCATTTCCGAACGGACACCTCTCGCACAATCTGGACAAATACCATGACTGACCATGATCTCACCAGCTGGAACTCCAAACTCGACCCAGAGCCCGTTATTATCCCTCACCTTCTTGCACCATGCGCACATGCAGATTGGAGAACTTGAATAATGCATCAACTGGACCCTCTGTGAGTGCTGAACATAATTTGGGGGCGGATCCCGCCCGGAAAAACTCCATGGGCAACCCCATAGACCTCAGGATCATACGATTTCGCAATCGAAAATGCAAGTAATATGTCAATGAGACTGATTCCCCAGTTTCCCAGAAGTCCCGTTTGTGGTGGAGATCAGAGTGGCCGATTTGTGGAAAACATAGGATCTGAAACAAGATTCAAATTGAGCCCCAGGGATTGACGGGAATTTATGGAAAGAGCACCCAACACTCGGATACCAGCGTATGATAGTTCTGCATCAAGGTTGCTTTTTGCCCTTTCCGAGTCACACTATTTCTGTACATGAAAGCGATTATGAAGAACCGTGTGCGATTAAGAGAACACGTTTGCTTTTCCGCTCATCGATTCGACGACAATCTTTAGGATCGAAGCATGGCGCAGGAGGTAAATACAAATTGCATTTATGTTGTAGTTGCCTACAATGGCCCTTTGCCAGCGGCATTTTTTAACTTTTCGGTTATTTCCCGGATAAGGATTCCCGTTTCGAAGCAGCGGGCAAGCCCGGCTTCGAAAATAAATGGCGGGAGGCCGTCGACTTTTCGAAACACTCCCCTGACGATCCGGCCGCAAGGGTCTTCGCCGCCCGGTGTAGAGATCTTCTGGCCCACCCGGGACAGAACTGAGACGGCATCTGGAACCTGGCGAGCAAGCAGAGCGGTGGGAAGATATAACCTAAAATGGAGAAATCAATACTGAAATGAAGCTATTTGAAACCGTCAGGCAAGAGAGTTTCACAACTTGGTTGAAACGATGGGGATTCAATTTTTTTCCGGCTTACAGAGGAACTGGCGCATGGATCTGTTTTTTGTCGAGCGATTGGCAGGAAGTACATATCAAGCTCTCCTTGAAATGGACCACACGAAATTACGTAGGAACGGTTTTTGGCGGAAGCCTTTATGGAGCGCTTGATCCTCTCTATATGGTCCAGCTAATTAACATCTTGAACAGCAAGTATGTAGTATGGGATAAATCTGCCACTATTAAATTTATAAAGCCGGTAAAACAAACGGTTATCGCCCGATTTCTAATTACTGACGAGCTGATCGAACAGATAAAAGAGAAGATTAAGATCGATAAGGAATATGTTTTTGAATTTCCGGTTGAATTCCAGGATGACGCAGGGAAAACATACGTGCAGGTGACCAAGCAGATTTACGTGGCGGACAGGGACTATTACCGGCAAAAACAGGTTCATCCGGCTAATGTGCCCTGAGCAATTGACTAAGTATCCTCTGTGAGGCCTTAGCCCCGCAGGGACCAGCCGCTGCAGGCCGGTGATTTCGGCATGCCCCGTCATTTTGTTTGACTCTACTGTATTCAGACCTTAACCTGATGCATGGGATTTTTGGGTGAAACTGAGCAAAGCCGGAGCAACGGTCTAAAAGATCAGGAGGGCATGTCATGACGGAAAAAGGTTACCCAAGGTGGTACAGCCAAACAAAAGAAGCGCACAGGGAATACATCGGGGCACTGGAACAACTCGGCGAAACCGTCAGGAAACAGGGGCCGTTGGACGAGAAGACATCTCAATTGATTCAGTTGGCGGCTGCAGCGGCGATTCGCTCCGAGGGCTCGGTCCACAGCCATGTCAGGAGGGCGATAAAGGCCGGAGCGACACCCGAAGAGATCTACCACACGATAATGCTGCTTACAAGCACCATCGGGTTTCCAACCACCTCCGCAGCTTTGAGCTGGGTTTATGACATCATGGGCGAAAAGAAGTAATATACATTTTGCCTGCCTCTTGATAGTGAACACGCCTTCAGCGGAACTCGGCCCAAGGAGCCTCTTGCCGAGGAATTCGAGTGCCGTTGAAAAAAACAAGAGTCAAAATGTAAGAGATGTAGTGACGAAAAATTCGCATCAACTCACCTAAATGTCCAGTATAATTATGATTTATTCTTCGTGTGGTAAACAGGGGTTAACACCCGCCGCCTCCACCAAATTAGATATGCCGTTTGAGAAAAAGATTATATGGCGTACTCGTTGATAAACTCTAACGTCCGTGTTTCCGACCAGTACTCATTCCGATCGTTGAAAGAAACGAAGCCAACGTGCCCGCCATGAGGCGGTGTTTCCAGGTACACTTGTGGAGCTGATTCAGCCTGGGAAAAAGGAAAGCAGGAATGAGACAATAACGGATCGTCAAGTGCATTCAACAGTAGTGAGGGTATTTTTATGTTTGCCAAATATGGAAGACAACTGCTCTTATGATAGTAATCATAAGCATCTTTAAACCCATGCACCGGAGCGGTATAAACAGAATCGAAATCGATAAGACTTTTAACTCTGTTAATATGGTTTGGAATGGAACCAGGAAATAATTGCTTTTTAATACGTAGTTTTCCACGAAGCATTCGCAGAAAACGCATGCTGTAAATGCAATTTGAACGCATTCCCATTTTCTGCACAGCTCCCGCTAAATCACAGGGCACGGAGATCCCGACGGCTGCTGAAACATATGGGGCAATCTCGATACCTTGCTCACCAAGAAATTTCATTAGCATACTTCCGCCCGCGCTGAATCCTATCATGGCAATTTTGCGGCTATTTGCTTTTTTAAGAACAAACTGGAGGACAGTGTTCAGATCTTCAGTATCGCCGCAGTGATAAGAACGGAGCTTCTTATTAGGTTCTCCGCTACACCCCCGAAAGTTCCAAACAACAGCGTTCCAGCCATTACGAATCAATGCCCATACCATGCCTGAAACATACGGTCGATCGGATTTTCCCTCTAACCCGTAGCTGATGATCGCCGTTCGATCTGAGCCAATGATACAAGAGTCAATATCGAGAAAGTCATTGTCGGAAGTGATGAATCGCTCGCGCTGGTAGTTAACATTCGGTACTCGGCGGATGTTTGAGAAAATGGTTTGAAAATGCCCATTGGCGAAAAAGGGCGGGGGCGAATAACTAGAAAATTTCAGTACGGGCATTGTTGCACCAACCAATAAGGTGATCGACGGGATCTCAGTGTGGCATTCCAACCGAAGCCACTTTTATAAACGATATCTGATAGTTTGTGCGAAAGTCCATCAAAATTTGAAGGGAGGTTGTTCTGAAATGCCAGGTGGTGATTTGGGCAAAAACTCATCTGGTAATGAGGATGAAATTGTTGCACGTAAGTATGTGTCTGGCTATCCTGAGACCTTCAGCGCCGTCAATGTAAGCGCCCACCCTGCTTGCGAAAAGGTCTGGGGTGATGGCCACTACAACAAACACGGGAAATGGATTGAGGCTCCGTGGAGACATCAGCACGGGGTCCCAGGTCATCATAACCGCCAATGCGAATGGATTCCGGGACACTGCCGCTAATTTTACTTAAGACTTTTAGTTCTCTTACCGATAATATCACCAGGGCCATATAACTCCTCAGAGAGCCGTGAGCAGGGCCAATTGCTGCGCCTTCCTTCACGGCTCTCACCATTTTATAATACCCTGCTCGATAAAAAATGCGTCTGACATGATAAGAGTGGCGACCGTGCGCTCAGCCATGCATAACGCACAGACATTAAACGTGGTGCGTTTGAAGGCAAGCCAAATGTTAAGCGCATCAGAAAGTGAAGCTACAATGGTGTAAGGGTCTCGCTTCGCAGGGCTTCGCCCAACTTCACTTCGTGAAGTGGGCTTGCCCGGCCTCCCTTAGCGACATGTGAGCGCGTAGCGGGGAGGCCGACCGCTCATTCTCGACAGCCCGCCCACCCACCCGCTAGACGGGGCGGGAGCGGGAGGCCTTGTATGTTCGATTGAAAAATAGTATGATTTTACGAGCCTTGAGATTCTTCCGGAAGTTTTTGGACCGGAATCCGATCCGCAAAATGCGGCTCGGCATCTGTTGACAGCCAAGTTGGTGCATTATTCAGGGGGAAATAGCCGGCCAATACAAGAAAGCATTGTCCGGTTTATCTATGCGAATGAGACCTTTGCACAATACCGAGCCTAATCAAATTTGCTGAAATGAAACCAAGCCCAACGAATCGTCCTATGGAAAACTCGGAATCGAAAGAGAAAAAAATTCCCATGCCGGATCTTGTTTTAC
>Ga0187881_10004408_pt1 | contig 11410 bp, 8 predicted proteins | sample June2016WEW_19_1_2_FD_133017 | JGI IMG/M metagenome (GOLD analysis project Ga0187881, IMG submission 133017) | Peatland microbial communities from SPRUCE experiment site at the Marcell Experimental Forest, Minnesota, USA - June2016WEW_19_100 | ecosystem: Environmental > Terrestrial > Soil >...
ACGCCACCGATTCCACATGCAACGGGTGCAGCCCAAACAATGCCGCCACCAACACACTCCGCCAGATCGCTCCGGTCAGGTTGCGAAGCAACAGAAAAACCAGGGCGGTGTTGGCGGCATGCAACAGCACGCTGGTCAGGTGATGTCCCCAGGGCTTCAGACCGAAAAGTTGACAGTCCAACATGTGGGACAACATCGTTAATGGATGCCAGTTGTCGGCCACAGGATTGAAGAAAGCCCATTGTACGTTTTCCAAGGTCAATCCGCTTTGAACGTGGGGATTCTCAGTTACATATTCCGGATCATCGAGGCTGACAAAGTCATATCGCGTCGCCGGCCAGTAAATGGCAATCGTCACCAGCACCAGCAATACAACCATCAGCCACACCGGAAAACGGGAACCAGGCATAACGGCGGCGGATGCCCTCGTCGGTGCGGGGTCGGATTTCGCCACTGGTATGCGCATGGGACTCCCCCCAAATTACCAGCAGGGCGGGAACTTTAGCACGCCCATTTTGTAGCTGGAACGACGGTACTTTGACAAGGTTGGTCGCGCGGCCATGAAATTACTGAAAGAATGGGCGGAGCATCCGCTTATGTTTCACTCCAGCGCGACAAGGCACATCTGCCCTGCCAGGATCTTGGTTTGAGAAAAGCACCGCCCGTGAATCAGCGGCCCGACGGAGCGTTCTTCTTTTCCAGTGCGCGAGCGAGGTTGTTGTGAGCCTCGGCGTAATCCGGTCTCAGGCGGATGGCTTCCCGGAATTGGCTGATCGCCCCGTCGGTTTGGTCTTTCTTGTCGAGAGCGACGCCGAGGTTGTTGTGAGCCTCGGCGTAATCCGGTCTCAGGCGGATGGCTTCCCGGAATTGACTGATCGCGTCGTCCATTTGGCCTTTCCGGCCGAGGGCGGTGCCAAGGTCGTAGTGGGCCTCGGCGTCATCCGGTGTCAGGCGGATGGCTTCCCGGAATTGACTGATCGCCTCGTCCATTTGGTCTTTCCGGCCGAGGGCGGTGCCAAGGTTGTAGTGGGCCTCGGCGTAATCGGGTTTCAGGCGGATGGCTTCTTGGTATTGATTTATCGCCTCGTCTATTTGGCCTTTCCGGCCGAGGGCGCTGCCGAGGTTGCTGTGGGCTTCCGCGTAGTCGGGTTTGATTTGCAGCGCCTTTTGGAGATGCGTGATCGCTTCATCCACGCTGCCCTTTTTGAGCAGAGCGTCACCCAGATTGTTATGGGCGATATAATTGTCTGAGGTGCAGGCGAGTGTATGAGTCCACAGCGATTCGCTATTTCGCCAATAAGAAGTCTGCACGCGCGCACAGAAAATCAAAGCAACCAGAATGACCGTGGAGCCGCCGCCCAGCACCACGCGGCGGTGACGCCAGCCAGCGCACAGATCTGCCACCGCCCAGGTCACCAACAGATACAAGCCGATCTGCGACAGATAGGTGTAACGATCCGCCCGGGCCCGCAACCCCGACTGAATCAACCCGATTGCCGGAACCAACATCCCCAAATACCACAACCACCCCATCAAAAACCAAGGGCGCTTCCGCCGGATGGCAATGGCCCCTGCGGAAATGACCAGCAACAGGATAAATGCTGCGACAATTTCCCAAAGCGGCAGGCTGCTTCCCGGGTGCGGATAGTAAACGGCCAAATCAGCCGGATAAATCATCTGTCTCAAATAAGCCACGTAGGAAACCAGAGCATTGCCGATTCGCATAGAGAGAGGCAACGGTGTGATTGCCCCCTTTTGCGCAAAAAACGTGGCCACGCAGACTGCGCCGGAAAGAGCCAGAAGCGGAACCTTCTCCACGATCAGACCCCAAGGAATCAAACGCCCGTCCGGTTGGGTGAATCGTTTCAGCGGCCAGTAGTCCAACAAGAGCAGCACAAACGGGAGCGTGACCACCATCGGCTTGGACATCAGCGCCAGCGCCAGCATCAACGCCACCATCAAGTAGCGGCTGAGGGACCACGGGTGACGGACATAGCTGGCATAAGCTCCCAGCGTCAGCATGAAAAACAACCCGCTGAGCACATCCCTCCGCTCCGCGATCCAGGCCACCGACTCCACATGCAACGGGTGAATCGCAAACACCGCCGCCACAAACGCGCTGCGCCAAGTGAAGCCGGTCATCCGCCGCAAAACCAGGAAAAGCGAGATCGCCGCCGCTGTGTGGAGCAGAACATTGGCGAGGTGATGTCCGCCGGCATTCAACCCATAAAACTGGCAGTCCAGCATATGAGAAATCACCGTCAGCGGGGTCCAGTTGTCGTTCACGTTGTGCGTAAACGCCCAAACGATTCCTTTCAGGCTCAGGCCGCCGAGGGCTGCCGGGTTGTGGGCAACGTAAAAATCGTCATCGTAATTCACGAACTCGTGCCCCAGCGTCTGGCCGAAGACCAACCAGATAATAGCCGCCAGAAAGAAACAGACCCCAATAACCGTCCATCGGTCGTTCAAACCAGCCGGACGGCTTTCGGATTCCGGCAAACGGGAGTCTGCCACTCCCGACATTTCACTGGCCGGCGAAGCGGGCGCGCTTGAACGGACGGCAGGGGCTTTTTTCTTCGATCTTCGACTCATGGGTTTGAACACATGGTTAAAGAAACCCGTGCAGTGAAACGAGTAAAAAAGGTCAATGCAGGCTGGGGCTTTGATTTTTTACCGCCTCTGTGCTTGAGCTTTTCCCCGCTTTCGGTCCAACACCGACGACTTAATCCAGTATTCTGAAGAATCCATGCCAACATGGTATTTGAAACCGGTGCGCAAAGCACCCGCTTCGCAGATGGTTGCTTCCCGCGAGAATCACAGCCCGGGAGGGCGCAGCCCCCGATTCCAATCGCACCGCCCGTAAATCAGCGGCCTGCCGGAGCGTTCTTCATTCTCAGAGCGCGAGCGAGGTTGTTGTGAGCTTCGGCGTAATCCGGTCTCAGGCGGATGGCTTCCTGGAATTGGCTGATCGCCTCCTCAATTTGACCATTCATGGCCAAGGCGGCGCCGAGGTTGTTGTAGGCCTCAGCGTCATCGGGTTTCAGGCGGATGACTTCCTGATATTGGTTGATCGCCTCGACGATCTGGCCTTGCTTACGGAGGGCGTTGCCGAGGTTGTAGTGGGCGTCGGCGTAATCCGGTTTCAGGCGGATGGCTTCCTGGAATTGGTTGATCGCCTTGTTAATCTGGCCTTTCTTGAAGAGGGTACCGCCGAGATTGTTGTGGGCGTCGGCGTAATCCGGTGTCAGGCGGATGGCTTCCTGGAACTGGCTGATTGCCTCGTCAATCTGGCCTTTCTTTTGGAAGGCAGTGCCGAGGTTGTAGTGGGCCTCGGCGTATCCGGGTATCAGGCGGATGGCTTCCTGATATTGATTGATCGCCTCGTCAATCTGTCCCTTCTTGATGAGGGCGTCGCCAAGGGCTTTGTGCGCAAGGCAATTGTTCTCCGTGACTTCGAGCGCATGGCGGAAAAGAGTTTCATTGTCCTTCCAATACCCGAGCTGTTGCCGTGTCAACCCGAGGCAGAGGACGATCACCGCTGAACCCGCCACCGACAACGCCATCATCTGATACCGCCAGCGTCGGGTCAGTTCGTACGCACCCCAGATTGCCATGATCAGCACTCCCAACGACGGAATATACATGTATCGATCCGCCATTGACTGTTCCCCTACTTGCACCAACCCGATCACGGGCACCAGCGTCCCGACAAACCACAGCCATCCCATTAGCAAAAAGGGATATCGCCGCCACTTCACAAAAAGAAACACCGAAATGCCGGCTGTCAACCCACCCGCCAGCAGCACCTGCTCCAGCGGCCAATACCCGGGATGTGGATAGAAAACGGCCAGATCCGTCGGCCAGAACATTTTTCCCAGATAACGGCAGTAGGAAATCAGGGCATTCCCGCTGCGCGCGCCGAGTGGCAGGTTTTCAACCATCGCCACAGCACCTCCGTGCTTCTGCACCATGAAGGTCACGACGCTCACCAACGCCGCGAGGGCAAAGAACGGGATTTTTTCCTTCATCAATTGCCATGCACGACCGGGTTTGAAGCGCTCCAAGGGCCAGTAATCCAGCAGCAGTAAAACACACGGCACCGTTACCAGCATCGCCTTGCTCATCAATCCGAGCACAAACATCGCAAGGGCTGCGCCATACCACATGCTGGATTTCGAATTCTGTGCTTTGCCGGCTTCGACATATTTCACATACGCCCACAACGTCAGCATCCAGAAGAGCGTGCTCAACACGTCCTTCCGCTCCGTTATCCAGGCAACCGATTCCACCCGGAGCGGATGCCACCCGAATAACGCGGCCAAAATCAGGCTTCGCCACGCGGCCCCGGTCATTCGTCGAAATACGAGAAACACCAGGGCGGTGTTGGCTGCGTGAAGCAGCACATTTATCAGGTGATGTCCCCAGGCATTCAACCCGAAGAACTGGCAGGCCAGCATGTGCGACAACCACAGGAGCGGCGCCCAAGTGACATCTCGTTCCGTGTTACAAAACGCCCACTTTACGTTTTCCAAGGTCAATCCGCTTTGAACGTGGGGATTCTCAGTTACATATTCCGGATCATCGAGGCTGACAAAGTCATATCGTGTCGCCGGCCAGTAAAGGGCAATTGTCACCAGCACCAGCAATATAACCATCAGCCACACCGGAAAACGGGAACCCGGCATAACGGCGGCGGATGCCCTCGTCGGTGCGGGGTCGGATTTCGCCACTGGTCTGGGCATAGGACTCCCCAAAATTACGAGGAGCCGGGAACTTTGGCACGCCCATTTTGTAAACGGAACATCGGTGAGGCATCAGTTTGATGCGACCACAGCGGCGCAGTGAAGCGAACAAATTCAACCGCGGATTACGCAGAGGATAAGGATAAGAGAAACAGCCGAAAGCCGAAAATCGGCTGCACGTGCAAAAGGCGGTTTTGAACTGGGCGGTTTCTTGATTCATCGCAGAGGCGCGGAGACGCAGAGAAAAGTAATTGAAACTCTGCGCCTCGGCGTCTCTGCGGTTAAATTATTTCCCAAACTGGCGCAGATATTTCACCGCGACTTTCAAATCCTTCGGCCACGGGGCGGTGATGATCACGGTTGCGCCGGTGACGGGATGCGGGATGCTCAATTCTTCCGCGTGAAGCGCGACGCGGGAAATGAGCGGGCGTTCTTCGTGGCCGGGCTTGAGCCGGTAATCCGGTTTCAAACGCGAAAGCCAGAGCGGTTTGCCGCCGTAAAGTTTGTCGCCGACAATGGGCATTCCGGCATGGCACAAATGAACGCGGATTTGGTGGGTGTGGCTGGTTAACGGCTCGCATTTCAGCAGCGCGTAGCCGGAGAATTTTTCCAGCACTTCAAACCTGGTTTTCGATTTCTTGCCGTTTGCCGGGTCAACGCGCATCAAGCCGGCTCTGACCGGATGCGGCGCGAGCCTGGCGTCCGCTTCGAAACTGTTTTCACACGGCGCGCCTCGAACAAGCGCAACATATTTTTGGAGCGGCTTTTCGGAGCCGAATAAATCGGCGAGCGCGACGAGCGTCGGTTTGTTTTTGGCAAGCAGAATCACGCCGCTGGTTTCAAAATCGAGCCGGTGCGTGTTCATCAGATAATTCAATCCGCGTTCACGCGCCCACGGTTTGCCGGCGGTGATGGCAGCGTGGAGCAGTTTCATCAAATTCGGCCGATACGGATCGGTGTGGTCCGGTGAAACGGGCAAGCCGGCGGGTTTGTCGAGCACAAGCAGATGCTCATCCTCGAAGAGGACCGGAATTTCCCAAAACTCGCGCGTGGTGGGTGAGGAGAGTTTGATGGCCGTGCTCACAATTTATTGATCATAATCCCAATCGTAATCACAAGCAGATTAAGATTACGGTCGCGATCAAGATTGAGGATGAAATTTATCTGGCAGTGCCGGGCGCGGTTTGCCGGTGAAAGACCGGCGTGGTGCGCAATTGGCGGTCGGCTTCAAGATTGACCCATTGGCCGAACGCCTCGCCCAGGCGCTCGCGGCGGAGAGCAGCGGCGTATTGCGGCAGTTCGGAATTCATTTTTGATTGGTCAATCGGCAGCTGTGACTGGACATAAACGATGAAGCCGCCGCTGCCGGTCTCCTCAAAATTGCTCGTCTTCCCAATCGGCGTGGTGAACGCGGCTTGTTTGAGCGCGCTTAAATTGGCGCGGCCGCCGACCTCCGGCAACTCCCGCGTGCTCAACGAAAACGCCGGCAACACTTGCGGCTGCAAACCGGCGGCGATGCAAACAGATGCGAAATTTTCCCCGCCGGCCAGACTCTCCGAGAGCGTGTGAACAAAATTCGTTCCGGCGCTTCGCGCGAGCAATACGGCTTCGCGGAATTGATAGTCCCGTGTGACCCGGCCACGGATTTGGTCAAGCGGGGGAATTTCACTGGGCAATTGTTTGTCGAGCGCCATGACAAAGACAGCGTTGGGCCCGGCGACCGGTCCGACGAGCGGCTCGTCGGTTGTGAGAGCAAACGCGGCTTTGATGAAACTTTCCGGCGCAGCGAGTTCTTCCGGGCCGTTTTCCCTGCTGAATGGCGCGGTGACATGCACGGTCAACCCTTTTTGTTTGGCGACCGCGGCGAGGTTTTCAGGCTTGGCCGGATCAATGTTAAAAACGGCGTTGGCAAATTCCCTGGCCTGCCGTTGCGCATCAGCCGATGCTTGTTGCCGGATCAGAACGTCGCGAATTTTCTCCTTTGCTTCCTCGGGTGTTTTCGCCTCTGGAAAGACGCTCGTGCCGTATTGGGCATAAATGGCTTCCACCTGGTCGTTGAGGTTGGTCTTGGACAGCTTTTGTTCCGCCTCGGCCTGAAAATTCGTCACCTCGAATGCGACGTAGCTGACTTGCACGCGGTCGGGCAGGCGGTATTCTGCAAGGTAATTCGTGTAAAATTGCCCAATGGCGGCGGGTGTCATTGCAACGGACGACAAATAATTCGACGCGGAAAAGAAAACAATTTGCGCGGAAAGTTCCTGATGCTGGCGTTCATAAACGGCGGCGGCCTCCTGCGGCGTGACCAGTTCGCCGGCCAGTCCCATCGTTTTCCGTAATTGATCGATGGCCAGATTGTGCCGGATGTAATTTTTGAAATCTGCGGTGGTCAGCTGTTCCCGCTGCAGAATCTGCTTCACAAATCGGTCGAGCCGCATGGGTTCCCCGCTGCGATCGAAAAAATGGAGATAGTCATTCGCCTCTGTCACCACCGCATCATCACCGACATAAATGCCCAAGTCCCCGGCTTTTTGAACAAGCATCAGGCGAACGTAAATTTGCTCCATCAAATCCTTTTCGGAAACGTTCGGATTTTCGTTCGGCCACCCGCCGGTCCTGAAAAGGAAATCGAGATAAACTTCAGCCTGCGCGTTGCGAAACATCTCCGGCGTGATTTTGTTGCCGTAAAGCGAACCGAAATCGCCGCCACCGCCCCCACCTCTGCCGCCCGTGGTCGAGGGCCCCGCGCACCAAATGATGAAGGAAATAACCGTGAGGGGGACGATGCTCCACCATAGCAACTTCGAATGTTTGCGAATCGTTCCAATCATAATGCAAAAAAGGAAAGTGGAGCGTAACCAGCGTAGTCAATCGCGGTCAAATGCAAAAGTGCGCCCACTTAACCGGTTTTAAGCCACCGCGCCACATTCGCCGCGGCGTAAGTGATTAAAATGTCCGCGCCGGCACGGCGCATGGCCAGCAAACATTCGAGCGTCACTGCGCGTTCATCAATCCAGCCATTGGCCGCCACAGCCTTGATCATCGCATGCTCCGCGCTCACGGCGTAAGCGGCGGTCGGATAACCAAATTCAGTTTTGACGCGATAAATCAAATCAAGACAGGCCAGCGCCGGTTTGACCATGACGATGTCCGCGCCTTCGTGAATGTCCATCGCCACTTCGCGCAGCGCTTCGTTCGCGTTGGCCGCGTCCATTTGATAACTGCGCCGGTCGCCGAATTTCGGCGCGGATCCGGCGGCTTCGCGGAATGGCCCGTAAAATGCCGAGGCAAATTTCGCCGCGTAAGACATGATCGGCGTGTCGATGAAACCGGTGCGATCCAATTCCGCGCGAATGGCGCGAACACGACCGTCCATCATGTCGCTTGGCGCAAGAATGTCCGCGCCCGCCTCGGCGTGGCTGACGGCGGCGCGTGCGAGTAGTTTCAGCGTCGGATCGTTCAAAATTTTCCCGTGCCGCACCACACCGCAATGGCCGTGTTCCATGTATTCGCACAGGCACACGTCGGTGATGACCAGCAGCGACGGCAATTCCTTCTTCAACAGTCGCACGGCTTGTTGAACGATGCCGTTGGTCGCGTAAGCGCCGGATGCCTTCGCGTCCTTGCGGTCGGGAATTCCAAAGATTAAAACCGCCGGAACACCGAGCGCGTGGGCGCGTTCGGCTTCGCGCAAAATTTCATCGGGCGAAAGCTGAAAAACACCGGGCAGCGCCTTGATTTCACGCCGCAACTTTTTCCCGCCGCGGACAAACAACGGCAGAATGAGTTGCTCGACGCTCAACCGCGTTTCGCAAACCAGACGCCGCAACGCCGCGGATTGCCGCAAGCGGCGTGGGCGATATGCGGGAAATTGCCCGACGGCGCATGAATTCATGGGAACATTCTAGGTTCAACGTGCGCAGTGCAAAGCGCAAAGTTCGAGTAGGAAGGCAGGGTTGGGCATGGGCGCGATGCAGTGCATTGGAATTATACTCCAGTGCCTGCCGCGCGAACCGTTCCGACGATACCCCTTTACCGCTCTTCCAATGCTCGTTAGGTGAAGGATTGGGTGAAACTTTTAGGGATGCCAAAGTCGGCGACGTACGAGAAATGCACCAGCACCAATCGCCAGCAACATGCTTTAACGTTATTACTTATATTTATTATCCGATGGACTTTTCGTGCAAATTGGTACACTATTTATTGCTCTGATGATGGCAAAATTTGCTTGACACCTGACATGCCCTGTGTTTTAGTGCGGTATGTCAGGGGTTAAGGGGGACTTGAGCAGTAAGGAAACAAATCAATAAATCAAAATCATAAATACCATATGAAGACATGCAGACTACTCAAATTGGCAGCAGTGGTGCTTTGCGGCATCGCGGTATATCAGGCGCGCGCGCAAAGTAGTTTTTTCACATTATATTTCGATGAGAATGGCAACGGTTCATGGTCACCGGGGAGTTTGGTTATCAGCACAGGGCCGGGCATAAATGCCGACCCGGGACAACTGCTGCCCGATCCGAGCCAGCCGGGCAACCCGCTCGTCCTGACCTACCTGCTGCCATTAGTTCCTGGTGATACTGTATTCAGCGGGGACATCCGGATTTGGGATCCTGTCGGCATTGCTCCAGTATTGAGCGATGCCATTCGATTCACCAATGCAAATGGCAACCTCAACGGTACACAAGAGGCTGACCGGATGATTTTCTATTCTGCTGATAGCCTTGGCTCATTAGCCGACAGGGGTATTCCAGTAAACTTAACCCCGAACGATGGCGGTGGAATATACGAAAACGCCAACGGCGGGTTTGAATGGGATCCGGCTGGTGCAGAGAACAATGTTTATATCGGCTTAAGCGATGTTCCCGAGCCAACGTCGTTCAGCTTGATGATACTGGGTGGAGTGGCTGGACTTAAGCGCTTGTTCTTGCGAAAGCAGAGTTAATTCGTTTCATGTGTGTTGCAAAAGCCGAGCCAGCCGTTTGTTGGCTCGGCTTTTTTATTTGAACTTCAGATAATTCCTTTTTGTCCTTCGCACGATTTGGGCGGAAATTTGATCGCACAAGCGCCGATTGAATGTGCGTATTACCGCTCTTCTGCCACAAAGAATTGGGTGAAACTTTTTACGGACGCCAATTGCGGCGGCGCGAGAGAAATGCAGCAGCACCAACGGCCAGCAAACTCAAAGCCGAGGGTTCAGGCACGGGCTGGACTGCCAATCCGAGAATGGAAACATACGACCCTCCGAAGGCGGTAACGGTAGTGCGCGATCCACCTGGCGTGAATTCATAGACGTTACCGCTGCCACCGTCCCCCTCAAACAAATCGCCCGTGCTATCAATGGCCAGCGCTTCAGGAACAGACAACCCGGAGGCAAAGACGCTTTTCACTCCGCCCGGCGTGAATTCATGGGAACATTCTAGTTTCAACGTGCGCAGTGCAAAGCGCAAAGTTTGGCAGGGACGCTTCGCTGCGGGCATTCCCGGGATGTTTTAGGCAGAATTATGACAACGGCAACCGACGTAATTATTATTTATTTAGATTTGACTAGCCAAACCAAATGGAAAGAATCTGCCCCTATGAATGCGATAATCGATCAGATTACACAATCAATCAGCCAATTCAGCCCCAACTTGTTGGGTGCCCTATTGGTTTTTGTCGCCGGCTGGATCATTGCGCTCGTTATTGCAGCCGCCACGCGCCGGCTTTTGCGGCGCGCCAAGCTCGATAACAAACTGGCGTATTGGATGGCCGGCAAGGAAACATCCGCGGATATTCCAGTCGAGACCTGGGTTGGCAAGGGGGTGTTCTACATCATCATGTTGCTTGTATTGGTGGCGTTCTTTTACACCCTGAACCTGCCTGTTCTTGCCGATCCGCTGAACCTCATCGCCAGCACCATCATCGCCTACCTGCCGCGCATCCTGGCTGCGGGCCTGCTCCTGCTGGTGGCTTGGGTGGTGGCAACTGTGTTCAAGCGTGTGATTGCGATGGCAATGCGCGGATTCAAGCTGGACGAAAGGCTGGGCGATGCCGTCGGAGGTGAAGAGAAAGGGAAAACCTTGTTGAGCCAAACGCTCTCCGAGGCAGTCTATTGGTTGACCTTCCTATGCTTCCTTCCGGCGATTCTGGGGGCGCTCAATATCAAGCCCCTCCTCGACCCGGTTACGCTCATGTTCGACAAGTTCTTTGCCTACCTGCCGCAAATCTTCGGTGCCGGTGTCATCCTGCTGGTGGGTTGGTTTGTGGCCCGCATCGTGCAACGGCTTGTCACAGGCCTGCTCGTCTCTGCGGGAGCGGACACCGCGAGCGAAAGGTGGGGTCTTGCAAAAAGCCTGGGCAAACTCAAGCTCTCGGGCTTGATCGCCCTGGTTGTCTATTACCTGATTCTTTTGCCCGTGGCGATCGCCGCCCTGAATGCACTCCAGTTGGACGCGATCACGAAGCCTGCGAGCGATATGCTGGCCAGGATTATGGACATGCTGCCGGCGATTTTCGGCGCGGCGTTGGTGATGTTCATCGCCTTCGTGGTGGGCCGTCTGGTGGCCGGGATTGTGAGCAACGTGCTGGCCGGGGCCGGGTTCAACGGCGTGCTCGTCAAGCTGGGGCTCTCCAAACAAGCGAAAGAAGGCAATTACTCGACGTCGGCGATGGCCGGCAAACTCGCT
>Ga0187881_10004414_pt1 | contig 11397 bp, 6 predicted proteins | sample June2016WEW_19_1_2_FD_133017 | JGI IMG/M metagenome (GOLD analysis project Ga0187881, IMG submission 133017) | Peatland microbial communities from SPRUCE experiment site at the Marcell Experimental Forest, Minnesota, USA - June2016WEW_19_100 | ecosystem: Environmental > Terrestrial > Soil >...
CCACCCTGATCCAGGGAAGCAGAAAGCCTGTCGTGTTCGTCTGCAACGACGGGGCGGACTGCCGCGCAATTGTCAAAGCGGCCGCCGCGGTGGCCGGCGGGATGGAAGAGCTGCGGCTCAACCCCACACTGCTCCTGTATTCAGAGCCAACGACGCCGCTTTCCCAGAGCTCTACCGCAACGGAAAAGCTTCTCTTCATGGCGGAGGCAGGGCTTCCGGTAGTCCATTCACCTGCGCCGATGATGGGAAGCACCGCGCCAGTCACTCTGGCAGGGGGGCTCGCGCTGGGCAATGCGGAGGTCCTGAGCAGCATCATCATTCACCAGAGGAAGCGGCCCGGCGCCCCGTTCCTGTACGGCAGCGGTCTCCACCACATGGACATGAAGACTTCCATCAGTGTGTACGGCGCGCCGGAGTTTCAGATGGCGCGCGTCGCAGTGGCTGCCATGGGCAGGCACTACGGCCTCCCTACCTGGGGATATGCCGGCCACTCCGACTCCATCCTGTTCGACGAACAGGCGGCTGCAGACGCCGTCTTCTCCGTGCAGACGGCGCTCCTCAGCGGGACAAACCTCATTCACGACGTGGGATACCTGGAGGCAGGGCTCATCACCTCGCCCGAGATGATGGTATTCACGGCGGACATGATCGGCATGATGCGGCATTTCACGGACGGCTTCAGCCTGAGCTCCGACGACCTTGCCCTGGACGTCATTCATGCCGTGGGGCCGGGGGGGAACTACCTCGGTGAGGACCACACCATCCGTCACTTCCGCGAGATGTGGCAGCCGCAGCTTTTCGACAGGCAGCGTTTCGACAGCTGGCAGGCGTCAGGATCCAAGGGGCTCGGCGCGCGGCTGCGGGAAAGGACGGTGCAGATCATGGAAGACCACACGGGCTCGCCGCTTCCCGACCCTTTGGTGCGGGAGGTGGAACAGATCCTGGAGCTTTGACCGCAGCCGACTCCCTGGGCTCACGCTCCTACGAGCCGGCCTTGATCACGTTGCAGAGCAACGCTTTGTACACGGGAAAACCCGAGATCGGATCCCGATTTTCCGCGTCGGTGATCTCGTTGATATTGCAGGTCTTCCAGGGGCCCACGGCGATGGGGCTTCCCCCGTGCGCGTCCGCTTCCACGCAGCCTTCCATGATGTCATCAGTAACAAAAGCCTGAAATCGCACCCGGCCGCGCGGGCTCTCCACGTCAACTGGGTCACCATCTTCTATGCCGCGGGAAGCGGCGTCCCGGGTGTTGATCCAGACGAGTGGATGGGGACGTTGCCGGGCCAGCGCCGGGTTGTTTCGATGCTGCGAGTTGAGAAATGCTTTTGAACGGGCCCCGGAGTTCAGGACAAGGGGATATCGGGCTGCAAGCTCGGGATTCTCCGCAGGCCCCTCCACAGGGGGGGTGAAGACAGGAAGCGGTTCGTAGCCGAAGCTCTTGAGGATGCCGGAGGCGATCTCAATCTTTCCCGACGGCGTGGGGAACCCCGGCTTCCCGTCCGAACGGAGAAGCCCCTTCTCCCATTTGCGGTACTGAACCGGCTTCGCGGGCACCTGCACGCCTTCGGGGCTGGCCTCGAGGATATTCAGATCAATCCCGGTGTCTTCGAAGGCCCACTGCAGCATCTGGCGAACCGAGCCTGGGAAAAGATGACCGTAGCCAAGGCGGTCTGCGATCCCCGAAACGATGTCCCAGTCGCTGCGGGACTCTCCCAAGGGCTCCACGACCTTGCGGCGCAGCTTCACCGTGTTGCCTGAAACGAGATAGGAGTCGCACTCGAAGGAGGTTGCTGCCGGAAGAACGATGTCGGCGTACCGCGAGTCCTCCGTAGGGTACCTGTCCACAACAAGGAGGAAGTCCAGGGCCGAGAAGCTGCGTCTCCACAGATCCGGATTCGGGTAGGCCGTCAGGATGGACGCGCCGAACACCAGCATGCCGCGGACCGGGTAGGGGCGGCTGTCAAGGATGGCCGCGGGGAGCTCCATGGCCTGCGCTTCCCTGCGGTAGTGATGGTACAGCGGATATGCGCCGGCCCCGACCGGCGCGGGTCCGGCAGGGGGGGCCACGCGATGGCGGGAGCTCGCCCGGAACCCGGCGTCCGGGGTCAGGAAGATGTTGCCGCCCGGGACGTCGATGTTGCCGGTCAGAGCCCAGAGGATCAGGATGGCGCGGATGTTCTGGACTGCGCTGTTTGTGTATTCGAGGCCTGAGTAGCCAAGAAATGCGGCACCGCGGGCCCGTGCGATCAAATGCGCGGACGCGCGGATCACCTCTGGTGGCACTCCGGTGATATTGGACGCCAGCTGCGGGGAAAACTGCGCCGCGTATGTCCGGAGCTCATCAAAACCTTTTGTCCACTCTGCGGCAAATTGCTCGTCACACAAGCCTTCCTCGACGACCACGTTGATCATCGCGAGGGCAAGCGCGCCGTCCGTCCCGGGCCGAACGGGAACCCACTGAGCGTCGCAGCGCGCCGCAGTCTCCGTCCGGCGATGATCGATCACCATTACTCGCGCCCCGCGCCTTCGCGCCTTCAGGATCCTTTGCATGAGCTCGGGAGGGGAGGCGTTGGCGGGGTTCGTGCCCCAGACAACCACGAGGTCGGAGCTTTCCAGGTCGGCATAGGTGTCCGGCCACCACATCCCGAAGGTCGCCGCGGGCGCGATCACCGCCTGGCTGACGTAGCAGGTGGAGCCTGCGCCCGCTGTGTTGGGGGATCCGAACGGAAACAGGAGGCTCCACGCGCAGGTCTCCCGAACGCCCGCCGGCGCCAGCATCTCCCACAAGGACCGCTCGAAGGTACCCCGGCCGGTGTACAGGCACAGCGCCTCGGGGCCGAAATGGGCCTTTATCTGGAGCATCCGGGCTGCAACGATGTCCAGGGCTTCATCCCATCCCACTCTGCGAAACCTGTTTTCTCCACGTCGCCCTTCACGGGCAAGGGGGTACAGGAGCCTGTCAGGCGAATACAGGATCTCAGCCGCCTTGCTGACCCGCCGGCAGCACATGCCGTTGGGACGGCTGGGGTCGGGGACGACCCGGGTGATGCGCTCTCCCTGCATGGTGATCTTCACAGAGCATCCCGAGGGGCAGATGCCGCAGTTGCCCGCAACCACGCGCAGGGCTGATTGAGAGGAGCTTTCCATGTGAGGCGCCTATCATAGCGCCCATTCGGGGACGGCGCAACCAAAACATCGGCACCATGCACTTGAACTCGGAAGGTCTTCCTCTATAATGGGGGCGCAACGAAAGGGGGGTGAACCCGATGGCAAACAAGTTTCCCATCCGGCTCCTCATTATCTCGATGCTTCTTTCTGCAGCGGTCCTGGCGCAGGCGGCGCCGACTCCGGGCGGTGTTCTGAAAATCGGCAGCCAGCCGGTGAGCAATCTCGACCCGCACTTCGCCACCTCCATCGCCGACATCACGTTGCTGGAGCAGATCTACCAGCATCTCACCTACATTGATCCCAGCAACCGGGCCGTTTCCGACCTTGCAACAAAGTGGCAGTCCGCTGACGGGAAAGTCTGGGTGTTCACCATCCGGCAAGACGCGAAGTTCAGCACAGGTCAGCCCGTCACGGTGGATGACGTGATCGCCAGCTTCAACAGGCTTCGAGACCCGAAGGTGGGAAGCCCCGCTGCCAGCCTTTTCAAGGGCATCCAGGACATCAAGGCTCTGGACGCCTCCCGGGTGCAGTTCACCCTCTCCGACACGAATCCCGAGTTTGCCAGCGATGTGGGTGACTATCACGCGTGCATCATCCCGGCCTCCAGCAAGGATCCCGGCAAGGAGCGCATCGGGAGCGGCCCCTTCATGATCGATTCCTATGCCCCTGAAGACCGCGTTGTATTGAAGAAGAACCCCTACTTCACACAGAAGGATGCCGGCGGCCAGGCTCTTCCTTACCTGGATGAGATCGACATCATCTTCTCCCCTGACCAGGGGGGACAGGTGGAAGCACTTCGGGGAGGGCAGCTCAACTACGTGGCCGGCCTGAGCGCCCAGGCCGCGGATGCGGTCAAGAAGGACCCGCAGACAAAGGTCATCACCAATACATCCAACATGCACTGGGTCCTCCACATGAGATCCGACAAGGGTCATGTTGCCGCCGACCCAAAGGTGCGCCAGGCGCTGAAGCTGGGCACGGACTTTCAGGCAATCGTGGATCAGGTGAGACCGGGCCTCGCTTCCATCGGCAGCGGCTTCACTCCCGTCGGCCCGGCATTTGCGGATTACTACCTGGACAAGGCGCCGAAAGTCGATATCGCCAGGGCAAAGAAGCTTCTTGCCGACGCCGGCTATCCCAACGGACTGAAGATCACCCTGGCCACCCAGAACCAGCTGGACGTCATCCCCATTGCCACGGTGTGGAAGGAGCAGATGGCGCAGATCGGCGTACAGGTCGACATCCAGATTGTCCCCTCCGATGTGTACTACGGGAACGGGGAGCAGAGCTGGCTTGTGGCTGATTTCGGGATCACTGACTGGGGCACCCGGGCAACGCCGGTCACCTACTTCAAGCTCGCCTATACCAGCGACGCTCAGTGGAACGAGAGCCACTGGTCCGATGCACAGTTCGACGAGATCACGCGCAGGGTCGACAAGGAGATGGACAAGGCAAAACGCGTCGCCCTGTACAAGCAGGCGCAGCAGATCCTCATCGATCGGGGTCCTGCCATTGTGCCCTACTTCGAGAAGGCGGTGGCCGGTCTCAGCGCGGACCTGCAGGGAGTGGTGCTGACCTCGGACTGGCCCAGGACCCGGTTCACCAGCGCATACTTCTCCAAGTAGGCGTTCCCGGTCCCCAGCGCGCCATGAGCGACCCAGGGGCCGACACATCCTCCCGCGGTCTCTCCCGCGCGCTGGGACGCCTGCGCCGCAACCCCGCGGCGCTGGTTGGCACCCTGGTGTTTCTCTTCTTTCTCCTGATGGCGGTCCTTGGACCGCTTGCGGCGCCGTATGGCTATGAGGCTCAGAGCATAGCGCAGCGGCTCAAGCCGCCCAACGCAGCGCACCTGCTGGGAACAGACCAGTACGGAAGGGACATCCTCAGCCGTATCCTCGTGGGGAGCAGGGGGATCTTCCTCCTCAGCGGAAGCGGCACCCTGCTTGCCGCTTTCATCGGGGTTTCCATCGGGCTGTTCTCAGGATTCTACGGGCGGCTCTGGGACGAGGCGCTGATGCGCGTCCTCGACGTGCTGCTTTCCTTTCCGCCCCTGCTGTTCGCCCTGTTGCTGCTTGCCACGCTGGGCCCGTCGCCGCTGAACCTGCTCCTGGTGATCTCGGTCCTCTACGTCCCCATGCTGGCGCGTCTTGCGCGCAGCACGGTGCTTGACCTTCGGACAAAGGAGTTCGTCGAGGCCGCGCGCATCCGCGGCGAGCGCGACCTGGTCATCCTCTTTCGCGAGATCCTGCCCAATGCGCTGGGCCCCATCCTCGTGGAGGTCTCCGTGAGGTTCTCCTACTCGATTTTCCTTGTGGCCTCCCTTGGATTTCTGGGGCTGGGGGTTCAGCCCCCTTCTCCGGACTGGGGCTTGCAGATCAACGAGGCGCGGAGCTTTTTTGCCACCGCCCCGTGGATCCTGCTCTTCCCCGCCGGAGCCATTTCACTCCTCGTCGTGGCCACCAACCTCATGACTGATGGTCTGCGGCAGGTTCTCCAGCCGGGCGCGAGGTAGGGATGCCGGATCCCAGCGTGGTCTTTCAGACAACAGACCTGACTCTCGGCTACCAGACCGAGGCGGGGCTCCTGCCGGCCGTGCGGGGCGCCACCCTTGGCATCCGTGAGAAGGAATGTTTCGGCGTTGTGGGGGAGTCAGGATCCGGGAAGACCACCCTGGCCATGGGCGCCATCAACTATCTCAGCACCAACGGCAGGGTGCTGGGCGGCTCCTCACGGCTTCGCGAGGTGGAGCTCACTGGGCTGCGCCGCATTCAGATGCGACGGATCTGGGGAAGCCGCATCGGGATGGTCTACCAGAATCCCTCCACGGCGCTCAACCCTTCCCTGCGCATCGGCAGGCAGTTGAGCGAAGTTGCCCGTCGCCATCTGGGACTCTCCGCACGTGAGGCGTGGGAAAAGTCCCGGGAGATGCTTGCCCGCGTGGCCATGCCGGATCCCCGGTCAATCATGGGGCGGTATCCCCACCAGCTCTCCGGGGGGATGCTGCAGAGATGCGTGATCGCCATGGCCCTGATCACCCGGCCAGAGCTTCTCATCCTGGATGAGCCGACCACTGCGCTGGACGTGACCACGCAGGCCGTGGTGCTGGACCTGGTTGCCCAGCTCACAAGGGATTTCGCCTCTGCGATCCTCTACATAACCCATGACCTGGCTGTGGTCTCCAAGCTGTGCGACAGGGTCGGCGTGATGTATGCCGGGCAATTCGTGGAGCAGGCCGCGGTCAGGGACCTGTATCAGGCTCCCCTGCATCCCTATACCCTGAGCCTCCTGGGGTGCGTTCCGCGCTTCGATCCCGAAGGCGGAAAGCGTCTTCTGACGAGCATTCCCGGCTCCATTCCACGGCTCGATGCGCTGCCCCGGGGATGCATCTTCGCCTCCCGTTGCGCCTTTGTCAGAGACGAATGCCGGAGATCACCCCCGCCCTTGCGCCAGGTGCGGCCCGGGCACTCGAGCGCGTGCCTGCGCTGGGACCAGCTGCCCACTGCCGCTGAGTACGCGCGCTCGGCGCCGCAGGTCCCGGTCCACAAGGAAGAGCGACCCGAGGTGCTTCGCATCGTCGCACTGAAAAAGAGCTTCCCTCCGACGGAACGGATCTTCGGATCAGGCGGGAAAGGCCGAAGCATCCGCGCCGTGGACGGCGTCACGCTCTGGGTCCGCAAGGGCAACACCCTGGGGGTGGTAGGAGAAAGCGGGTGCGGGAAGACCACGATGCTTCGCGTGATCAGCGGCCTGGCGCCCCGGACCTCCGGGGAGCTCCTTCTGAACGGGGAAACTCTCCCGCCGGATGTGCAGAACCGTCCGCGATCGGTCCTGAAACAGCTCCAGATGGTCTTTCAGAACCCCGATGCTTCTTTGAACCCCCGGCACTCGGTAGAGCGCGCCATTTCCAGGCCCTTGCGGCTTCTGGCCGGGCTTTCCCGCAGGCAAGCCTCTGTCAGGGTCTCCCAGCTCCTGGAAGCGGTCAACCTCCCCCACGGCTTCTCCCGCCGACTTCCCGAGGAGCTGAGCGGAGGGGAGAAGCAGCGTGTAGCGATTGCGCGGGCGTTTGCCGCATCGCCGCAGATCATTCTCCTTGACGAACCGCTGTCATCACTGGATGTCTCCGTCCAGGCGTCTCTGGTGAACCTGCTCTCCGAGCTTCAGGAGAAGAACAACGTTTCCTATCTCTTCATCTCGCACGACCTGGCCGCTGTCCAGCACCTCTCCCATTGGATTGCGGTGATGTACCTGGGCGTCCTGATGGAATGGGGCGACGCGGAGGATGTCTTTGCTCCGCCTTTTCATCCCTACACCGAGGCCTTGCTCTCGGCAATCCCCGTTGCCGATCCGGAGGTCGGTCAGCGGCCCATACGCCTTCACGGGAGCGTTCCAAGCGCAGCCAGCGTTCCTGCCGGATGCAGGTTTCACACAAGATGTCCCCGCAAGATCGGCAGCATCTGCGAAACCCAGACCCCTCCGTGGCGCGAGGGAAGGAACGACCACAGGATCTATTGCCACATTCCCCTGGAAGAGCTGAGGCGGCTCCAGGCGGACACGATTGCCAGGCGGGCGGGAGGCTGAATGGTCCGCTACGTCGCGCGGAGGCTGGGCCTTGTGCTGCTGACGCTGCTGATCTCCTCGGCCGTGATCTTCATCGTGACGCAGATTCTGCCCGGGGACGCCGCGCGCGCGATCCTGGGGAGGTTTGCAACGCCCCAGGCGCTTGCCAATCTCAGGGAGAAGCTGGGCCTGGACAGGCCCCTGCTCGTCCAGTACGGGAGCTGGCTTGCGCACTATGTGCGGGGGGACTGGGGACTGTCTCTTTCCACGGGCGAGCCGGTCTTTCCCCTGGTTGCCGCCCGGCTTCGCAACTCCGCCATGCTGGCGCTGGTTGCCTTTCTCATGTACGTCCCCCTGGGCATCCTTCTGGGTCTCTTCTCCGCTCTTCGCCGGGGAAAACTCTTTGACCAGGTGGTTTCCATCACGTCCCTGGCGTTCATCGGATTGCCGGAGTTCGTGACCGGACTCATTCTCATCGCCATTTTTGCGCTGGGCTTGAACTGGCTGCCCGCCAGCTCGGACATCCGTCCGGACTCAGGCCTTATTGCAGCCCTTCCGCGGCTGATCCTGCCCGGCATCACCGTCTCCCTGGTCAGCCTTGCCTACATCGCGCGAATGACGCGCTCCAGCACCGCGGATGTCCTGGGAACCGACTACGTGCGAAGCGCGTACCTCAAAGGGCTGCATCCTCTGCGGGTGCTGTTCACGCACGTGCTTCGCAACTCCCTGCTTCCCACGGTCACCGTGATTGCGGTGGGGATCGGCTGGCTCATTGGCGGGCTGATCGTTACCGAGTCCTTGTTCAGCTACCCCGGCCTGGGGAGGCTGCTTCTCTTTGCCATCCAGCGGAGGGACCTGCCGTTGCTGCAGGCAATCACCCTTCTCCTGGTTGTCGTCTTCAGTCTGTCCAACCTTCTAGCTGATATCCTCTACGCGCTCCTGAATCCCCGAATCCGCTATACCACCTAGGAGACTTGATGGGGGTCACTGCAGCGGGAGCTTTACCTTGAACTCCGTGAACTCCCCCGGGGTGCTCGTGAAGGTGATGATCCCGTCGTGCGCCTCCGCGATATGCTGGCAGATGGACAGGCCCAGTCCGGCGTTCTTCTTGTTCATCTTCGTGCTGAAAAACGGATTGAAGATCTTGTCCTGGATATCCGCGGGGATCCCGTACCCGTTGTCTGCCACCGTCACCTCTGCGAACCGGTCTTCCCTGTGGGCCAGAAGCCTGACCCTCACCGTGCCGCCGTCCAGCACGGCGTCGATGCTGTTGATGAGCAGATTCAAGAACAGTTGCTTGAGCCGGTTCTCGTCACCGACAATCTCCACCCTGCCGGCGCACAGCTCCTTGTCCAGGCGGACGTTCTTCTTGGAGAGGTTGTGCTGCAGGAGGAGGATTGCCTCCTCGATCACCTCGACGAGGTTCGTCCGGCTCCCCGGAAGCTCCTTGACCTTTGAGAATGAGAGGAGGCTCCCGGTGATCTCCACGATCCGGCCCAGCTCCTTCTCGATCTTCCGCAGCTTCTCCTTTCCATCGGAATCCAGCTCCTTGTCCTTCAGAAGCTCCACGTAGTTGCGGATGATGAAAAGTGGATTGTTGATCTCATGGGCCACCCCGGCGGCCACCTCAGCCACGGTGGCCATTTTTTCCGCCCTGATGATGTAATCCTTCATATAACGATCGATCGAAATGTCATGGACCAGGATGGCGGTTCCGATGAAGGAGCTCTCGTCGTCGCGCAGGGGAAAGACGTCCACCCGCACCTGCTTGTCATCATGGATGCGGACTTCCTCCCACACGTACTCCTCCCGCGCGGCCACCTTTTCGCGGATCTCGCCGGCGTTGGGGAAGGGTATCGCCGCCAGCAGCGCCTCCAAGGAGCGTGTTGCCAGCTGCTCGGGGGCGAGCTGCATGATCTCGATTCCCGCGAAGTTGGCCAGCTGCACCACATTGTCAGCGTCCAGAATGACGATGCCGATGGGGAGGTGCCTGATGAACATTTCGCTGTACCGCTTCAACAGGTAGAACTGCATGCTGTTGGCTTCGATCCCCTTCTTTCCGAAGGCGAAGGAGTAGGTGAGCTCATAGAGGCGGAAGCTGTCCAGGTCTGCCACGCGCTCGGTTCCCCTGCGGTAGCCGTCCTTGAGGATGGTCACGCGGTCTGCGACCTTCAGCGTTTCCTCCATGTTGTGCGTGATGTAGATGATGCCTTTCCCCTGCTTGCGGAAGTCGGAGATGATGTCGTAGATCGTCCTCATCTCTTCCGGCGTGAGCTTGCCGGAAAGCTCATCAAGGATCATGAGCTGCGGATCCAGGAGGAGGATCCGCGCGAACTCGACCATGAGCTGCTGCGCCTGGGTGAGACGGTGCAGCGGCAGATCGAGGTCGATCTTAACGTTCATCCGCTGGAACAGCTCCTTGCCGATCAAAAACATGCGCCGCCGGTCCAGGCCCATGAATCGGTGCTGGATCATTCGTCCGGCAAAGATGTTTTCAATCGCATTGAGGCTCGGGAGCACGGTCAGGTTCTGATACACCATGCCCACGCCTGCCCGGATGGCGCTCTGGGGGGTGAAGGATTTCACCTCAACGCCCCTGTAGATGATCTCTCCCTGGCTCTTCTGGACGGCGCCGCTGATGAGCTTGACCAGGGATGATTTGCCCGCGCGGTGCTCTCCTACCAGCGCGTGGATCTCCCCTTCATACAGATCGAAATCCACTCCCTTCAGCGCCGGTACGCCGTTGTAGGCGACATGGATGTTGCGCATTCGAAGGAGATACCGGTTGGAGGGCGCAATTGCCGCAGATCCGTTCGGGCTGTGCGTGAACAGGACGGGATCCGCGCTCATTCCAGCTTCAGCCGCTTCATTCTGTTATAGAGCGTCTTGCGGGTGATTTTCAGCAATCGAGCCGCTTCTCCCTTGATGCCATTGGTCTGCCGCAGGGCTTCACGGATTACCGCACGCGCCTTCTCCGCGGAGAACTCCCTGATGGCCTCAAGGCCCGTCGCGCTGCGGTCCACGATGCGATACTGCTCGGGGAGGTCCCGCGCCTCGATCAGGTCGGTCTCGCAGAAGATCACTGCCCTCTCAATGATGTTCTTCAGCTCGCGGACGTTGCCCGGCCAGCTGTGCTCCTTGAGCGTCCCGGTCACGCTCTCCGAGATGCCCTGCACCTTCTTCCCGTAGACCTGGTTGAACTCCCCCACGAAATGCAGAGCGAGCGGGATGATGTCCTCCCTCCGCTCGCGGAGGGGAGGGAGCTTCAGGGTGATGACTGAAAGTCGATAGAAGAGATCCTCGCGGAATGTTCCCTGCGTGATCATGCTTTCGATGTTCTTGTTCGTGGCCGCAATGACCCGGAAGTCCGCCCGGATGGGGACCGACCCGCCGAGCCGGGTGAAATGCTTCTCCTGCAGCACGCGAAGCATCTTTGCCTGCGTCTGCAGGCTCATATCGCCGATCTCGTCGAAGAAAATGGTGCCGCCGTCCGCCAGCTCGATTTTTCCCTTCTGCTGGCTTTGCGCGTCGGTGAAGGCCCCCTTCTCGTGGCCGAACATCTCGCTCTCCAGCAGGTTGTCGGGAATGGCCGCGCAGTTGACCTTGATGTAGGCGTTATGCCTCCTCTTGCTGGCGTGATGCAGGAGGTCGGCGATCAGCTCTTTGCCC
>Ga0187881_10004433_pt1 | contig 11372 bp, 8 predicted proteins | sample June2016WEW_19_1_2_FD_133017 | JGI IMG/M metagenome (GOLD analysis project Ga0187881, IMG submission 133017) | Peatland microbial communities from SPRUCE experiment site at the Marcell Experimental Forest, Minnesota, USA - June2016WEW_19_100 | ecosystem: Environmental > Terrestrial > Soil >...
ATTCCGAACTCGGCAGTCAAACGCAGCCTTGCCGATGGTAGTGGTTGTATAGCTTCCGCGAGAGTAGGTTGCCGCCAATCTTTCAACAAAAGCCGGAGAAAAACTTCTCCGGCTTTTTGCTTTTCCAGCCACAGATGACGCGGATTTGTGGGAGGGACGGCATGATGCCGTCCCAAACTTCTAAAACTGAACCGCAGATGTTGCAGATTTCGCTGGATGATTTTGTTCCATCTCTTGGAACAGAAACCTCGTCTTCATCTTGGCAAAAGAGCATAGCAGCAGCGAACGTTTCAGACGGTTTTAAACTCAAAAAAAGTCTCAGCGCTTGTGTAATACGCCATGCGATATTTTTCAAAAAACTTTCTTTCCTGGTTTGTGCAGGTCAGCCCGTCGTCAACGAGTTGGAACCACTTTGCGATGTACCTGCGAACTACAGGCTCCACAACCGCTAAATCGTAACCGTGAGTCAGCATTCCGAGCGCGGGGCAAGCGAAGAAACATGGCTTTGTTCCGATGTGCCGTACAAACGCATGCTTCAAAGCTCTGGGAAATTTTTGGCCCAAAAACTCGTGGACGCGCCGCCCATACCTTTCTGGACCACTACCTACGCGTGGCAGAATTCTGATCTCCGACGTGTATCCATCCTCAGACAGGATATTTTCTGGAAGTTGTCCAAACGTCGATTCAACAATCAGGCCGCAACGGTCGGGCGCTCGTCGGGCTGCGAATACAATCCGTGGTAGATCCGCTGAAGTTTTTACGGCAGACGTCAATTCATTAAAGAACACTGTTTGATCTTCATCTGATGTGACTGAAAATAGTGAGAGTTCGACCGCAACGAAGGAGCAAACAGTCGGACGGAATAACGGCGACAACGCGCCCCACTCCTTAACCCACTCACGGGTGGCCACATTACCAATTACAGCGAACGTCGTAAAATTCACGTCATTTGCTACATTCCGATGTAATATCACGAATGGCTTTTTGCCTGTTCCGGGAACACATAAAACCGCATCAAACTTCGCGTCGTCGACAAACTGCTCGTGTGATTTAACCGTTGAGCCACCGTCGACAAATTTCGCATTAAGCCGTTTGATGAAGGTGCTGCACTGAGCTTCGGCTACGGGGACTGAAATAACCGTTCGTATTTGTTTCTCTTGTTTGACGCGCGCAACGCATTCAAACTCGATTTGTTTCGGCCATAATTTGTGGAGGATCGCTTTTCCTTCCATTAACAATTCGATAACGCGAGAGTTAGTGATTTCACCTTCGTGCGAATTCCAAACAGGAAGAACAAGCAGGATATTCTCCTTCTGAACTCGCTCCGCCAAGGTGTTCCAGCCGTCGCTATTCTTTGGGACTTTGATTGTAACTCTATGGCGCTTAGCTTCTTCCCGCAATGCTGTGCCTGTCTGGGATTTTGGCCCCATGAAAGCAATCAAAGTTGGAGACTTCATGGGATGGGTTTATTCGTCTGCGGTCTTTTGACAAAGTTTCGCCACATCTTTAAGCAAATCGCGAGCAGATTGCGTTAACTGTGATGGGTCTAACTTCTTCACCCACCGATGAAAGCTTTTTATTTTTTCCTCAGCAGATTTGATTGCCTTCTCCTCCTTAAACAGCGCTTCGACTTGGTTTATTTTGCTTCCGCCCGAAGACACGAGAAGTTTCCATTCATAGTCGTGACTTTTCGCCCAAATCACGGGTTCGACTTGCTTGAGATTATCCAACCTCGAATTGGCCATCATCTTGAAAAAAAGCTGGCGCACCTTGGGCAAATCCTTCTTAGCATCTAACGCTCCAGCCCCACCCATGCCTTTGTTTCGGAATTCCCAAAAATACACGAATTTCCTCTGAACAATTTCTCGGTGTTTATCCCTATGCTTTACGCGCCCACTTGTGATGAACTTGGCTGTGAGTTGAACCGTTTCGATATAGGCTTTCGCGGTGGCAGTATCAACGCCGTACAAATCATGAATTTCTTCAAATGCTTGAACGTTGCTCTTCTTTTCTTTACGGCAACGATCATACAGCTCTGCAACGCATCGCGCTTTAACTGAATCCGGCCAGTCCATTTTTAAATCGGCCACAAAATTCATCTCGGCGAGAATTTTAGTTTTCTTTCTCGCATCAATGTCTTCCATTTTGATTACCCAAACCGGAATTCGATCCAGTACTGGAGGGCGTGGCTGCCCTTTTTCAGCAGCCTTCTTTTTTAGGTAGGCGCAGGCAAAAAAACGACGGTTCCCGTCCAGAAGCGTGCCGTCCAATAAGACAATGATCGGCACCCGAACCCCGTTCCTTTTAATCGATGCGGCAAGGTCAGCAAGCTTCAGTTTTCGCTGTGCCAAGAAATCCGTAATTTCCTCGATCGTGAGTTTTGAGAGTGGCTTTTTCTTCTCCTGAGCAAGGAGGTCAAAATCAAGTGCCGTTCTAAAATTCTCAGTCCAATAGGTAATTTGCTCAAAGGTTATTTCCGTTGGGTATACTGGTATCTTTTCCTCGTGAAACCACTGCTCGACAGGTATGATGTCGGTGATGTCGATAGGTGAAAGAGGGGGCTTTTCGCTCATAAAATTTTTATTAGCTGATCTATAACTTTGCGTTTGCCAACATCTGAATTCAATGAATGTTCCCAAATTTGAATCACGCGTATCCCCTTTTGTCTTAACTGTCGAGCAACAAACACGCGCCTCTGTTTATTCCTTTGGATTTTAGCACGCCAGAATTTACTGCGGGTTTTTGGCACATGCCCACACCGAGGACACCCATGCCAAAAGCATCCGTCGACGAAAACAGCCAACTTTTTACGTTGGAAGAACAAGTCAGGTTTTCCTGGTAGATCAACTGCATGAAGCCGCCAACCTGAAATCTTGAAATGAACCAGCGTCATTCGCAAAGCAAGTTCGGTTGTCTTGTTGCGTTTCCCTCGAATTGCGGCCATCGTTCGTGACCGGCCAACGGGCACATTTAGGAATTTGCCCGATGGGAGTTTTTCTTTAAGTTTTCTTTCCAAATTAGGCTGGATTCAGGCCGCAATTTTTAAGAGCCAATCGCGTGCGGCACTTGGATCGGGGTTCTTTCTCAACCGTGGTGGATGCAACATTGTTTTGGGACGGTTCTTTAACCGTTCGTCCAACACCAGATCGGGACAAATAACCTGACCCAGACGTTTTTTTGCATCGGCAGGCAAACCTTGTTTCAAAGTCAGACTGACGGTTTTTAACAATGCTTTGCCAATGGCGTATCCAAGTCCCGTTGGCACGGCATTTCCAATCTGAATATATTTTTGCCGCGTTGAACCTACGAATTGCCAATGTGTTGGAAATTGTTGGAGTCGGGCATATTCACCGACGGTCAGTGGTCGCAGTTCGCGTGGATGGCACAACGTTGTGGCGCGACCATCAGGCGCTGTCGTTAGTGTTGGAGATGGTTCGTCCCAATCAAGGCGGCGACAAAAACCGCACCTTCCACCCCATGATTTATATGCAGCGCCCAACGCTCGTCTCTGAAGTTTTTTGGGGAGATCCATCCAATTTTGTCCAGCTTGGAGTTGTTTCAGAAGATCAAGTCTTTCAGGTGCGAATCCAACAAATTCAGGTTTTTTTTCATTCAGACCTTTCAACGCATATCGGAGTGTGATCCATTCAGCTTTTCCGTTGGCGAATTCTGCGTGGGTTGGTGTGGGAAGATTAATCAATTCGCCATCGCGACTGCCAATAAAAACAACTCGATACCGTTTTTGGGGAACACCATAATCTGCACAGTTCAATAAACCGAAAATAACTGCATAGCCCAAATTAGCCAATTCACGACGAATAACTCGCAAAGCCGACCCTAATTCTTCATCACGAGACAAAGGCAGCCAACCCGGCCCGCGCTCATTTAACGGTCTGTGGCGGACTGCTGCCGACAAAATGCCCTTTACGTTCTCCATTATAAAAAAACGTGGCTGTGCTTCGCGTACGACACGCTTGAAGTGACGGAACAAACCACCGCGCTCTTTATCACCCAACGATTCCCGTTTGCCGGCGGTGCTGAAACTTTGACAACAAGGCCCGCCAGTAACGAGAAACGCTTCGCCGACTTTTAATCCGGCCTGTTTAAGAACCTCGTCTGTCGTAACTTTTTGAATCGGAAGGTTGATGACTGACAACTTCGGCCTGTTCAATCGAATCGTTTCGACAGCAACGGAATTCAGCTCAAGAGCCACCGCCGTCCTAAGGCCGGAACCGGCGGCTTCAAGCCCCAAGTCCAAGCCCATAGCCCCTGAAAATAACGAGATGATTGGTTTGTCTGTGGCCACGTCAAAAATTAGCACTGCCTGCTTAACTGGCGCACAATTTTGTTCATCTATTTAGCGCGGACAAGGGAAATCGTCAAAGAGGAAAAATTGGCGGAAATTGCTTCGGCAATTAACTCAATACCGGGTGGAGAACCCACACTTACACCGTTCGCTTCAAGGATACGTTGCTGCGGTGGAATTCAAGAAATTCTCTTTGCGGTTCAGATCCACTAGCGTGCATTTCTTCCGAGCCATGAAATTATATTGCATCGGTCAGCCTGCGGCGGCCAGAAGGAATTTTTGATGGCAACTATGTTGACGCGAATTACGCCAATTAGCGCGAATTCGCGAAATTCGCGTAAAACCGTTTTCTCTGCGTCTCCGCGTCTCGGCGGTAATAATCCGTGTAATCTTTCGTGTGCGGGAATGTTGTGCGGTTTTGGCCTCGACAAAACTGTTCCCCGCACCAAAATTGCCGCAGCTTCTGAACAATCTGAACATCGAAGAAGGCACATGAAGACGAAACTATTCTGCGCAATCATCATCACCTGTCTTGCCAGGGTGAACAGCCCGGCAGAAGACATCACAACCCTTGACGGACAAAAATATGAAAACGTCAGGGATGTCAGTGTAAAACCGGATGGCCTCTTTTTCGTAGCCACCACCACGGAAGGTTCACTCAAGGGTGTGAAGGTTCCTTTCAGTAATTTGCCCGACGACATCAAGGAAAAATACCATTACGACCCATATGAGATGGGACTTGCCCTTGCCCGGCAGAATAATGTGGTTAATTTGAAAAAGGATTTGGCTTTCTCGCTGGACAATCTGGAAGCGGCCAAGAAAAAGGCCAAGGCCGAAAACAAGATGCTCGGTTTCATCATGGAGTGGGACAGTATGTTTGTGCCCTCCTACCCGATGGGACAAGGCGGTGGCAGCGGTCTGGCCTATTTTTACGACGCCTTTCACGATAGCCTCGTGTTGGTGTTCGTGCGGCACGAAAGCGAACTGGGCAAGGTTCCCGGAGCGGTGAGAAAAGGCTTCTCCGGTCCGGACGAAGGCGGATTCGCTCCGAACATGGCCGTGGTGACGGCGGATTGCTCGCAGTTCGTCTGCGAAATCCCCCTCGGCGGCAACAATTCCGACGGCCAGATCCGTGAACAAATTTTCCGTCAGAAGATCGCGGTAATCAAAAAGTTCGTCGAAAGCCAGGGAGCTTCCAAAAGTCAGACCAATTAAGCTGCCTCGCTGCTTTGCCTTTTGGCGCAATCCGCAGTTCGGTTTCTGGTTTTGGAAATTTGGGACGGCATCATGCCGTCTACATCCCATCGGAAAATGTAGAAGGAAGAATGATGAATGAAGAATTACCCCACCTTTTGCGGCCAATCAAATCCGTGTTTATCTGCCTGTCCTCCGTAGCAGCACTGCGGAGGATGGATGTCCATCCGTGGTTGAAAAAGTTTCGGTTTTGAACCTGCTCTTTTCCCAGCTACACTGGCACCATGCATTGGCTGCAAACGCTCGACGCGAGCCTGTTTCATTTCATCAATGGCTCGTTGAGCAATCCGCTCTTCGATTGGTTCATGCCGATTTTGAGCGGCGGCAATGGCGTCATGCGCTGGTTCGTTTCGCTTGCCATCGCCGTCATCGTAGGCGCGTTGTGTTTCGGAAACGCCCGCGCGCGGTTGTGCGCTTTGATGGTTTTTCTCGTCGTCGCGCTCGGCGATCCGCTCGTCGTCAACACCATCAAATATGCCGTCATGCGTCCGCGACCGTGCATGGCACTGCCCGATGTCATTGAACGACTGGGCTGCACCGGTTCCGGCAGCATGCCTTCATCGCACGCGGCCAATTGGTTCGCCATGACGATGGTGATGTTTCTTTTTTATCGCCGCAGTCTCTGGTTCATGCTGCCGATGGCGCTGGCCGTGTCGTTTTCGCGCGTTTACAACGGCGTTCATTATCCGGGCGACGTTCTGGCCGGGGCGATTTTGGGCGCGGGTTACGCCGCCGCCGGAGTGATTGCATTGCAAACCGTTTGGAATTGGGTTGGGAAAAAATGGTTCCCGCTCTGGCACGCAAAAATACCGGTGCTGATAAAGGCAGAAGGCAGAAGAAAGGATGAAGGAGAAAGAAGCCAGAAGCCGGAATCTGAAACTCAAAACTCTGCCAAATCCGCAATCCGCAATCCACAATTCGAAATTGAATGGCTTCGCCTCGGTTACATTTTAATTTCTGTCCTGCTCATCGCGCGCTGGATTTACATCGCCAGCGGCATCATTCAGCTTAGCCAGGACGAAGCGTATCAATGGGTCTGGTCAAAGCATCTCGCGCTCTCTTATTGCAGCAAGCCGCCCGGCATCGCATTGATTCAGTTCGCCGGCACGTCGCTTTTCGGCGACACAGAATTCGGCGTCCGGTTTTTTTCGCCGCTGTTTGCGGCGATTTTGAGCGTGATGGTGTTGCGTTTCTTCGCACGGGAAATCAACGCGCGCGCCGCCTTCTGGCTTTTGCTCATCGTCACCGCCACGCCGCTGCTTGGCGTGGGCTCAATTCTGATGACCATTGACCCGCCGCTGGTTTTGTGCTGGATGTGGGCGCTCATCGCGGGCTGGCGCGCGGCGCAACCGGACGGACAAACCCGCCACTGGCTCGTTGTCGGCCTGGCGATGGGACTCGGCTTTCTCTGCAAATACAGCGCGCTCTATCAAATTGTGTGCTGGGCGGTTTTCTTCGCGCTTTACCCGGCGGCGCGCGCGCATCTGCGCCGGCCCGGTCCGTGGCTGGCGCTGCTGATTTTTTCGCTCTGCACGCTGCCGGTGGTCATTTGGAACTGGCAACACGGCTGGACCACCGTCCATCAAGTGGCGGGTGACGCCGGCCTGCACTCGCAATGGAAACCAACGCTGCGTTATTTTTGGGATTTCTCCTTTGCCGAACTGGCGTTGTTGAACCCGATTTTCTTCATCGGCGCGCTTTGGGCCATGATTGGCTTTTGGAAAGTGCCCCGACACAAGGCGTCGGGGTTATGGCTCTACTTTTTTTGCATGGGCGCGCCGGTTTTTCTCGGCTACTGGCTTTACTCGTTCCACTCCCGTGTTTTGCCGAACTGGATTGCGCCCGCCATCCTGCCGCTGTTTTGCCTGATGGTTGCCTACTGGGATGAACGGCGTCGCGCCGCCAGACCGTTTTTGGCGATTGGGCTGGCGCTTGGTTTCTTCGCCGTTGCGATTGTGTATCAGAGCAATCTTGCCGGCAAAATCACCGGACAATTATTGCCCGGCGAAAAGGACATATCGCGCCGCGTGCGCGCCTGGAAACAAGCCGCCGCGTTTGCCGAAGTGGAACGCGAAAAACTTCAACAGGAAGGCAAACCCGCGTTCATCATTTGCAGCCACTACGGCATCACCGGGCTGTATTCATTTTATTTGCCCAAAGCGAAGGCGGCGCTTGAATCGGAACCGCTCGTTTATTCCATGGATTCGGACAAGCCGGGAAATCAATTTTATTTCTGGCCGGAATACGACTACCGCGAACACCGCAAAGGCCAGAACGCCATTTTTGCCGGTGAAGTGGACCCCTATCCGCTGGAGCGCGACTGGTTTTGGAAATGGTTGATGCATCAGCCGATTGAGTATTACAAAATTCCGCCGCCGCCCATGCCGCCGCAGCTCTTGCAGCAGTTTGAATCCGTCACCGACCTCGGCGAGCGCGAAATCAAAATCGGCGACCGTGTGTTTCATCGCGAGCACCTTTGGGCATGCTATAATTTGAAGTAGAATGGCCGAAACGAAAATCCTCCTGCGCGTCCGCGATTACGATTTGGCGGCTACTCTGGACTCCGGCCAGGCTTTCCGCTGGCGGGAACAAAATGGTTCATGGAGCGGTATCGTCGGAAAACATTGGGTGCGGCTGACGCAAACGCGCGACGGCATTTGTGCCGAAGCCGCCGTGCCGCAGAAAGATTGGCAATGGCTGCGCGATTATTTGCAAACCGAAGTGAATCTGGCCGCCGTGCTCAAAACTTTTCCCAAAGACGAGCCGATGCAAACCGCTGTCGCCGCCTGTCGCGGACTCCGCATTTTGCGCCAGGACCCGTGGGAATGTCTGGCGTCATTCATCCTGTCTTCCACAAAACAAATCGTCCAAATCCGGCAAATCATCGTGTTGCTTTGTGAATGTTTTGGCGAGCGGCTTGCGCCGCGGCCATCGGTTTTAATCGATTGCTATCACACATTTCCAGCACCGGAGATAATCGCACGAGCAACCGAAGCCCAGTTGCGCGCTTGCAAGATGGGTTTTCGCGCGTCTTATTTGCTCGCTGCCGCCCGGCGAATCGCCGATGGGAAATTCGATTTAAACCGGCTGCGATATTTGCCATTGACTGAAGCGCGGGCGGAATTAGTGAAATTGCATGGTGTCGGCGACAAAATTGCCGATTGCGTTTTGCTATTTGCCTGCGGTTTCGATTCCGCGTTTCCGGTGGATGTTTGGGTTGGACGCGCATTGCGCAAACTTTATTTTCCACGCCGCCATGTGACCGCAAGACATCTGCACCATTTCGCCGCTACACATTTCGGTCCACACGCCGGTTATGCGCAGCAATATCTTTTCCATTACATGCGGACAAAAATGAAATAAAATTCCACGCGTTAAATCGGAGGGTTGAGTTATACGAGACCCTGACTGGTTTTGATTTGTTGGAAATTTAGGGACTCGCAGAGCTCGTCCCTCCGAAAGAATTTATGACACAAATCGAAGTTATTTTGACACCGGCGGAATTGCCCGCGCTCGCGAAACGCAATTTAGCTGAAACCGTTTGCGTTGTGTTCGATGTGTTGCGCGCCACGAGCACGTTTGTGACCGCGCTGCACAATGGCTCAAAGGCCATCATTCCCGTAAGCGAAATTTCCGAGGCGCTGGCCATTCGGAAAAAACAGCCGGACGTTTTGCTCGGCGGCGAACGAAACAGCGTGCGCATCCGCGCCGCGCAGACCGGCGGCATTGATTTTGATCTCGGCAACTCGCCGCGCGAATACACGCCGGAAAAGGTCCGCGGCAAAACCATTGTTTCGACGACGACGAACGGCACCCGCGCGCTGCGCGCCTGCGCGGGCGCAAAAATGGTTTTGGCCGCCTCATTTTTGAATCTCACGACGACGGCGAAATTTATTCGGCAGCTTTGCCCGTCGGAGGTGCTGCTCGTGTGTGCGGGCACGCGCGAAAACATCGCCAACGAGGATGTGCTGGCGGCGGGCGCATTGGGCGAAATGTTGTTGCGCGATTCCGGCGGGCGCGCGGTTTCGGATTCGGCCGAAATCGCCCTCAGCGCCTGGCGGAAGGCGAAGTCCAACCTGCTCGAAGTTGTTTCGGAGGCGGAAAATGCGCGGCGATTGCTGGCGATTCCCGAATTGCGCGATGACGTCACGTTTTGCCTGCAGCAGGACAAATATCCCCTCGTCGCCCAAATGGAAACTGGCGCCATAATTCAATGCCCATAGAATTGCGGGTGTGGTTTTCGCAGTTGCCCATTTACGTTCCGCCGGGAACCAAATTGTTCTCGACAAAAAGGAAGGAGCGAAATATCCACAAGCATCGTGAAAAATTGAACCGCATTTTTGCGGTTTAAAAAAGTTGGGCCCAACCATGCATTCGACAATACAGCTCCTGATATTCTGGGCGCTTGCCTTTTTGACTCTTTGTACCGCTCTGGTGCTGCTGAATATATTTTATAACCTGATTGGTGATGGCCTTGAGTTGCTCAGCCTTGGCAAGGAGATTGCCATCGCCGGTGTTGCCTCACTGGTTGAAGCTGCCTGTTTATGGCTGGTCGTGATTTTCGTCCCGACTGCGTCCCGGGCGATGATTATTCCCGTCATCGTCGTGGCCCTGATTTACAAGGTCGCCCATCATGAAGATTGGAGTCGCTATGAGATTCTCCTGCTTCTGATGTTCCAAGTAGTCATTGGTTGTTTGGGCGCATCCCTGATTTTCGGCCATTTTGAGACAGCCATCATCATCCTGTTTGGCTTTGGCATTGTTTTGGCCATCATCGCCGCCTTTGCACGGAGTCTATGACACCAAACATGCACCGTTCCGGCAACTATCCGGGGAGGTGGTCTTGAGATTGGGACAATCAGTCCGTTTTCGACCTTAAAACTGCACGCCCAGCGCCTGTAACTTTGCCTTGATTTCGGGGTCGCCGGGTTTGAGCCGCAACGCTTCCTGATAACACCGCACCGCTTCGGTGGTTTGCCCCTGCTTCACCAGGGCATCGCCCAGGTTGCTGTAAATCTGCGGGTTGCCGGGCGTGATGCGGAGGGCTTCGCGGAAATGCCGGACGGCTTCATTGAAGTTTTTTTGGATGAACAAAACCGTGGCGAGATTGTTGTGCGCGTCGGCGTAATCCGGATTCAGTTTCAACGCCGCCTCGAAACAAACGACGGCATCGGCAAATTGTTTCTTCGCCGCGAGTGCGAAGCCAAGGTTGTCCAGGACGTCGGGCTGGTTCGGAGTGATTTGCCGGGCACGTTGATAATTGTTTATGGCTTCGTCCCAGTTGCCGAGCTTGGCGAAGGCGTTGCCCAAATTATACAGAACATCGGAATTGTCGGGATTGATTTGCAGGGATTTATGGAAGCAGTCCATGGCTTCGGCGATTTGCCCCTTTTTTGACAGCCAGGTGCCGAGGTTGTTGTAGGCGAGATAATTATTTTCCGTCACGGCCAGTGTGTGGCGAAAAAGGGTTTCATTATTCTGCCAATAACTTAACTGGTTTCTGGTTTGCAGGGCGCTGACAATGAGAACCATTGCGGTCAAAACCGCAATCAATGTTTTCGGCACCTGCCGGCTCATGCCGGTCTCCGCGAGGCCCCAAACAAAAATAATGAACAAGCCGATCAAAGGAACATAAGTATATCGGTCGGCCATGGATTGAACTCCCACTTGCACCAACCCAATCACCGGAACCAATGTTCCGACAAACCAAAACCAGCCGGTGAAGCAGAATGGAAACCTTCGGGCATATAAAACGGCAATCGCGGACAGGCCGGCAACCAACGCCACGGAATAAATCACCAGGGGAAATCCC
>Ga0187881_10004434_pt1 | contig 11368 bp, 13 predicted proteins | sample June2016WEW_19_1_2_FD_133017 | JGI IMG/M metagenome (GOLD analysis project Ga0187881, IMG submission 133017) | Peatland microbial communities from SPRUCE experiment site at the Marcell Experimental Forest, Minnesota, USA - June2016WEW_19_100 | ecosystem: Environmental > Terrestrial > Soil >...
AAAATGGTCGGAGCGACAGGATTTGAACCTGCGACAGCCAGCTCCCAAAGCTGGTGCTCTACCAAGCTGAGCTACGCTCCGACTTCGGCAAATCATCCCACGAATTTTCCGCCGCGCAATGAAATTTCCTTCATCCACCCGCGGAAGTTCTGCTGGACGCTTCGCTCGTTCGGGTCTAGTTTTTCATCATGTCAATAGAAGCACCCATGACGCGGAAGAAAATCAACCTTCGCCGGCCCGACATCATGGAAGCGGTGCAGGCGCAGGTGCTTTCGCACTATCGCAGCGAACTCGTCGAGGGCATCCGCTCCAGTGGCAACGTGATTTCCGCCGGTGATCTGACCGTCAAACTCGCGAAGGAATTCGGTTTTTGCTATGGCGTCGAGCGTGCGATTGATCTCGCCTATGCCGCGCGAAAATACTTTTCCGAGGTGTCGCCCAGCACGCCGATCTATCTGCTTGGCGAAATCATTCACAACCCGGAAGTCAATGATCAGATTCGCAACATGGGCATCCAAATCATTTCGCCCAAGCCGACCGACGAGGAAATGTCCCGGCTGCAATCCAGCGACGCCGTCATCATTCCCGCGTTTGGCACGGAAGTCGGCACGCGAAAGAAGCTCGAAGCCAAAGGCTGCATTCTCGTTGACACAACTTGTGGCGACGTGATGAGTGTTTGGAAACGCGTGCGACAATACTCGAAGGAAAACGTGACCAGCATCATTCACGGCAAGGCGAAACACGAGGAAACCATGGCCACGACTTCACAAGCGCGCGCCTATGGCAGCGGCCACTATCTCGTTGTCTTCAACCTCGCGGAAACCGATTGCGTTTGCAACTACATTTTGAACGGCGGCGTCAAACGGGAATTTCTGGAAAAATTCAAAGGCAACTATTCGCAAGGTTTTGACCCCGACATTCACCTGCAAGCTGTCGGCGTCGCGAATCAAACCACGATGCTGCGCGGCGAAACCGAGGAAGTTCAACGCCGCATCAAGAGCGCGATGGAGAAAAAATTCGGCGCGGCGGAAATTGACAAACATTTCCGTTTTTTCGACACGATTTGCGGCGCGACGCAGGAACGCCAGGACGCGCTCGAAAAAATGCTGCTCGACCCGCCGAACCTGCTCATCGTCATCGGCGGCTACAATTCATCAAACACTTCGCACCTTGCCGAAATGGGCGAAGCCAAATTGCCGACTTATTTCATCAAGAACGCGGCCAAAATGGAATCGGACAAACTCATTCGCCATTACGATCAGCATCGCAGGGAGGAAATTGGAACGCGCGATTGGCTGCCGCCCGGCAAAATCACCGTCGGCATCACCGCCGGCGCGTCCTGTCCGAACAATTTGATCGAAGACACGATTCGCCGGCTTTTTGAATTGCGCGGAATTTCGGTTCAAGAGCCGTTGGCCGGTTGATTTTATTCTTCATTCTGTATTTGAAACATGCCCCGAACTCGATTTGAACTGGAACAAATTGAGCGGCAAATTCTCGCGCCTTACGCTCAATTCTGCGGCGACACCCGCGGGCGCAAATATCCCGAACCGCCGCCCGAATGGCGCACGCATTACCAGCGCGACCGCGACCGCGTCATCCACTCCCGCGCGTTCCGCCGTCTCGAATACAAGACACAGGTTTTCCTCAACGGCACCGGCGACCATCTCCGCACCCGCCTCACTCACACAATCGAAGTCGCCGCTGTCTCGCGCAATGTTGCCAGCGCGTTGAAACTGAATGCCGATTTGGCGGAGACCATTGCGCTCGCGCACGACATCGGCCATTCGCCGTTTGGCCACAAAGGCGAGACTGTTTTGAATCGGTTGATGGCCGGCCACGGCGGTTTCGAGCACAATCGCCAGAGCCTGCGCATCGTCGAGGAGCTGGAACAAAAATATCCGGATTTCCCCGGCCTGAATTTGACATGGGAAGTGCGCGAGGGTTTGGTGAAGCATTACACCGCCTACGATCATCCCGGCAGGCGGAAAGGATTTGACGCCAAAAATTCATCGCTCGAAGCACAAGTCGCCAATCTCGCCGACGAAATCACTTATTACAGCCACGACCTTGACGACGGACTCGATTCCGGATTGTTTTCTGAAAAAAATCTCGCCCGCGACGTCCGCGTTTGGGCGCGGGCTGCGCGACTTGTGAAAAAGGAGCATGGCGATTTGCCCGATGAATGCCGCCGTTATTTTATCATTCGGACGATTATTGACATGCAGATTCGAGACGTCGTTGAGACCAGCGAACGGCTTATCCTCGCCGCCGGCGTGAAGTCAGCCGATGAAGTCCGGCTTTTCCCGAAGGCGCTTGTGCAACACAGCCCCGAACGCAGCGCGTTGAACCTCGAATTGCGCGATTATCTTTACAAAAATCTCTACTACAACAAAGCCCTCCGCGCGCCGAACCGGCGCGCCTTGCGGCTCCTTGAAACACTGTTTCATTTCTACCTCAAGCACCCGAAGGAAATCGGCGAGCAATCCCATCGCCGCATCCCTAAAGCCGGCCTGCACCGCGCCGTTTGTGATTACCTCGCCGGCATGACCGACCGCTACGTCAGGCTCGAACACGAGCGAATTTTTGGAAAAACACTCAAAGCCGGATGACGGTTTCTCCACTCGCAAGCTCGCCAAGCAATTGCAAAACGGTTTTACATTGCCCTGGCAAAATCAAATCCGGCGCGATTTCGCTCAACGGCTGAAGCACAAACCGCCGCAAATGCGCCCGCGGATGCGGCAAGACCAATTCCGGCGTATCACGCGTTTCCGTGCCGAACACGATCAAATCCAAATCCAGCGGACGAGGTTCATTCAAAATCCTTCCGGGTTGACGGCCAAATTCCTTTTCCAGCTTGCGAAGTTTTTCAAGCAACGATTCCGGCGTCTCCCCTGCCCTTGCAGCCAGGCCAATGACCGCATTCACAAACGGCGGCGAACCCGGCGGACAATTTACAGGCGATGTCCACCAGAGTGATGATTTGAGGATTGGCCGGTCGGAAAAATTTTGCAGCCGCGCCATCGCGTCTGAAACAATCTGATGCGAATCACCAAGATTGGAGCCGAGCGCCACAAACGCAAACGCGCTGACTTCTGACTTCTGGCTTCTGACTTCTGACTTCACTTCAGTCCCAGCACGTCCTGCATGTCGTAAAGGCCGGGTTTTTGTTTGACGACCCAAAGTGCCGCGCGCAATGCCCCGTTGGCAAACGTCTCGCGGCTCGACGCCTTGTGCGTCAATTCGAGCCGTTACCGGTGTTCGCAAAAATGACCGTGTGATCGCCAACGACATCGCCGCCGCGCATGGAATGAATGCCGATTTCCGAAGCCGACCGTTCGCCGACGATGCCGACGCGACCATGTCGCGCCGCCTTTTCGAGCTGCAGGTTGCGCACGCCAGCCAGAATTTCCGCCAGCGATTTCGCCGTGCCGCTCGGTGCGTCCTTTTTCAGGCGATGATGCATCTCGACAATTTCCAAATCGAAGCCCGGTCCCAGAATTTCCGCCGCTTTGCGTGTGAGCCAGAACAGGGTGTTCACACCGGTGGAATAGTTCGACGACCATACCATTGGAATTGCGGATTTCAGATTTCGGATTGCGGATTGTTCAGATTCAGAATGGCCGGTTGTTCCGATGACAATGGCTTTTTTGTGCCTGGCGCAAAGCCCCGCGATTTTCGCCGTTGCCGTATGCGAACTGAAATCAACGACGACATCCCCCCGCGCAATGGCGGCGGATAAATCATCCCCCACGTCAATTTGCGCGACGACTTGTAGTTCGTGAAAATTTTTCGCGCACGAAATGAGCGCCTGACCCATTCGGCCTTTCGCTCCAGTAATGATGACTCGTGTCATGTAGTGTTAAATTATTTTAAAACTCCGCATTGTTTCATCGTCGCGCGCAATTTTGCGCGATTTGCCGCGCTCATCGGCACCAGCGGCAGACGATATTCCTCGGCAATCAATCCCATCATCGCCAGCGCGGCTTTGACGGGAATCGGGTTTGTCTCGATGAACAAATCCTTGAACAGCGGATAAAGCTCCGCGTGAAGCCGCGATGCTTTCCGGATTTGGCCGCGCGTGAACGCATCCACCATTTGCGCGACTTCGCGCGGGATGACGTTGGACGCCACACTGATGACGCCCTGTGCGCCGACGGCCATGAACGGCAGCGTCAACGAATCGTCGCCGGACAAAATTGTGAATTTCGGACCGAGTGCCGCGCGCAACGCCGACACCCTGTCGGCGCTGCCGCCGGCTTCCTTGATGCCGATGATGTTTTTGCATTCACACGCCAAACGCCGGACGGTCTCGACGCCGATTTCAACGCCGCAACGGCCCGGAATGTTGTAAAGCACGATGGGCAGCCTTGTAGCGCGTGCGATTGCACGGAAATGCTGGAACAAACCTTCCTGCGTCGGTTTGTTGTAATAGGGCGCGACCTGGAGCGAGCCGTCGACGCCGACTTTCCCGGCTTCGCACGTCAGAAGAATCGCCTCGCTTGTCGAATTCGCGCCGGTGCCGGCGATGACTTTTATCTTGCCGCGTGCAAATTTCACCGAACGTTCAATGATGTGAATGTGCTCCTCGTAATCCACCGTTGGCGATTCGCCGGTGGTGCCGACGGGCACGATGCCGTCCACACCGCCCCTGATTTGCAATTGAATCAGGCGGTTGAGCGCGGTTTCGTCCACCCTGCCGTTTTTGAACGGGGTGACGATTGCGGTATAAGTGCCGGTGAACATAATTTTAATTTGTTGGTTAAGAATCAGCAAAAAAGGCGCGTTTGGCGAGCAGGATTTTCAAGACGAACAATTGACCGTAAATCAATTACTTTTGGCGTCGCTCTTGATAAGAGGAGTGAACAACTTTTTGAACGGCCCTCGCAAATCAGGATGTTTTTGATATCCCTGTCAAACCGCCTGCAAAGATTTCTTCGTCTTCGACTTCCGGGTTTTCTTTTCCGGTTTCGGGCTGGCGGTTTGTTCCGCAACTTCCGTTTTCACCGCAGGCGGCAGGTAAAGATACCGGCCGCAGTTCTCACAGAGCTGAATGTCCTGCGCGTGCTTGAGCGTCATAATCACGCCGATGGGCAGATGCATGTGACAGCCGGTGCAGACCTGGTTGCGAACAATCGCAATGCCCTTTTTCCTGCGGGCGACCAGACGGTCATAGTGGACGAGAATTTGTGATGGAATTTTTGAGCGCAGTTCCGCTGTGGTCGCCTCGGCGTTCTTATCTTTGACTTCGCCAAATTGGATGGATTGGAGTTTGATCAAGTTTTGAAGTAATGCATTCATAAAAAACCGCGCATGTATAGTCATCGCAAAATTGGTGAAACTCGGCAAGTCGAATCAGTCCGGCGCCAACAGGCGAAACAGTCACTGCGGTATCCTGCGCGTCGTCTGGCTGTTTTGCTGCCAGAATGAAAAAACGCCCTTCCACCAGTCGGCGGATTGTTCAGCGACATCGTTGTGGTGAGCGCCGGGAATGATTTGAAGGGTTTTCGGCCCTTTGTATCCCTTAAACAATCGGAGTCCGGATGTTGCTGGAATGATTTCGTCGGCGCCGGCGAGAACGATTTTTACCGGTCCACGGTAATCTTTCAGGTCCTTTGCTGGATTGAAACGGTCCAGCAAAAACACATAAGCCGGAAGAAAGAACATTTTGCGTTGCGCCACAGAAGCCAAATCGTGGTATGGCATGAAAAGCTGTAGTCCGGCGATCTCCGCGGAATGGGCCTTGGCCAAATGACAGGCCACTCCCGCGCCGATGGATTCACTCACCACATATCTGGGCAGGTCGTTCGGCAGCGACTCAAACGCCTCCTCCCCGGCGGCAATGAAGCTCCGTTTGGATGGTGAACCGCTACGCGCGCCATAGCCGGGATATTCGAGCACATAAACGTCAACCGCAGCCGCGTCATGGATTGGCCTCGCAAGATATTCACGATCAATTGCACAACCGGCATTGCCGTGGATAATCAAGACACTTGCTGTCGGCGACGCGGCGGCGGGTAATTTCCATCCGATGATTTGGCCCGCCTTGTTTCGCCACGGCACGAAACCATTTTCGGCAGCGGCCCGCTCCGCAAGCCCGGGCGGAATTGTTCTTGGAAAATAAATCAGCCGGCGCTGAAAAATCGCCGCCGCCAAAACAACCAAAACGTAAACTATGATTAACGTTTGCAAAATGCGAAGGGCCGACCGCAAAAACTGGTTTTGTGGCTTGGTAGAAGATGTGGTGTTTGAGGAAACGGGCACACTTAAATCGAATTCAAGCTAATCCAGGTTTTAGGCAGCAGGAGATTTCAACTACTCCTGTTTTGAATTTTTCGCGCCATATCGTTTGGAAACTTCACGCAGCGACATTACAGGTGCGCCCGCTTCCTCCGATTTGGCCGCGCGCAAATCGCGCAGGTCTTCGTAGTTTATCAGCAGTTCTTTGACTGCTTGAAATTCTTCATAAGGCAGCACCGCAAACTCCGGTTGCCCGTCTTTTTCAAGAATTTCTGGATGTAATTCGATCATAATTTTCTTTAGCGATACGCATCGCGCCGATTAACGATACGATACACCGTTACATGATTTCCCGCCAATTCAAAAAGGACCCGGAAATCACCAACACGCAAACGATATTCCGGCGTGAAATTGGTCAGACGTTTTACGTCGCCTTCCAGCTTGTTCTTCATCCGGCTGATCCGCTCGACGATGCGTCGTGCGTCATCCCGTTGTAATGAATCGAGATCTTTAATCGCTTTTGGCTTGAACTCGATTTCGTATTCCATGATGGAATTATTCCTTCTTCGTCACTTTCAATTCCAAATGCAGGTCGCGCAGTTGTTTCGGCTCCACGGCAGCGGGCGAATTGGTCATCAAATCCGCGCCTTTGGCGGTCTTCGGGAACGCAATCACGTCGCGGATGGTCGGTGTGTCACAAAGAATTGCGACGAGACGGTCAAAGCCGAGCGCAATGCCGCCGTGCGGCGGCGCACCGTATTTGAACGCCTCCAGCATGTAACCAAACCGCGCCTTCACCATGTCAGGCGGGATTTGCAGCACTTCTTCGAACACCATTTTCTGCACGTCGGGCCGGTGAATACGAATCGAACCGCCGCCGAGCTCCACACCATTCACCACAATATCATAGTGCTGTCCGCGGACCTTCTTCGGATCGGTCTTGAGCAACGGAATGTCCTCCGCCATCGGCGCGGTGAATGGATGATGGCTCGAATACCACCGGTTTTGTTCCTTGTCGAAGCTCAACAGCGGAAAATCCACAATCCAGATGAAATCAAACCGATCGGCGGGAATCGCCAGCTTCCCCTGCTCTTTCAACACATTGGCGCAGTAACGCCGGATTTCGCCGAGCACTTCGCACGCGTTCAGCCATTGATCGGCGGCGAACAAAATCAAATCGCCATCTTCAATGGCCAGTTTCTTCGTCAACGCGGCCTTCTCGGCGTCGCTGAAAAATTTCACAATCGGCGATTTCCATTCGCCGCCTTCGACCTTGATATAAGCCAGCCCCTTCGCGCCAAAGCTTTTGGCATACTCCGTCATGGTGTCTATTTGCCCCTGCGTGACGCCAGCAAGACCTTTTGCGTTGAGCGCCTTCACCACACCGCCGCTGGCGACTGCGCCGCCGAACACCTTGAATTTGCTGCCGCGGAATTCCCCGGTGAAATCCACGAGCTCCATGCCCAGGCGCGTGTCAGGCTTGTCAATGCCGTAGCGGTTCATCGCTTCCTCAAATGAAATCCGCTTGAACGGCGTCGGGACGTCCACGTTGAGCGCTGTTTTCCAGATCCGTTTCAACAGCCCTTCCATAAGCGCATAAATGTCCTCGCGCTCGATGAATGACATCTCAATGTCAATCTGCGTGAACTCGGGCTGGCGATCGGCGCGCAGGTCTTCGTCGCGATAACAACGCGCGAGTTGAAAATATTTTTCAACGCCGGCCACCATCAGGATTTGCTTGAACTGCTGTGGCGATTGCGGCAGCGCGTAAAATTGTCCGGGACTCACGCGGCTCGGGACGAGGAATTCGCGCGCGCCTTCCGGCGTGGACTTGAACAGCGTCGGCGTTTCAACATCCAGGAATCCCTGTTCTTCCATGAACATGCGTGTGGCGGTCGCCACTTTGCTGCGCAGACGGAGATTGCGCGCCATTTCCGGCCGGCGCAAATCCAAGTAGCGATACTGCAAGCGCAGTTCCTCGTTCACCTTGCTCGCCACTTCCGGGTCGTCCACAGGGAACGGCAGGACCTCGGCCATGTTCAGCACTTCCAACTTGTTGGCCAATACCTCGATTTCGCCGGTTGGAATTTTCGGATTATTCGTTCCTTCCGGACGCAGGCGGACGCGACCGGTGATGCTGACGACACATTCGCTGCGGAGCGAAGCGGCCTGCTCAAAAAGTTCCTTTGACATCAGTGACGGGTCAAAGACGGTTTGGGTGCGGCCTTCGCGGTCGCGGATATCAATGAAAATCAGTCCGCCGAGGTCGCGCCGGGAATGGACCCAGCCCGACAGCGTCACGGTTTGTTTGATATGCGCCGGGCGCAATTCGTTGCAATGATGTGTGCGTTTCATTTATTCGTTGGGAGGGTTGGCGTGCCGCCGACCCAAATTTCAGGGATGGCAACATGCCGTCCCTCCCAGTAAAACGTGCGCATGGTGGCGGGAAATCCGTCGGTTTTCAAAGAGATTTTTGATTGGACAAATAATTCGCCTGAATTCCCCGCTCGCCACGCGGCTTCAACTAAATTAACCTTTATCACCATGACGCCGCTGCCTAAACCGGAAGTCATCATCACGCACGAGAGCGATCTCGACGGATTGCTCGCGGGCGCGTTGTTGCAACGGCTCGCCAAAAAACTTTTCAACTCGGACATTCCGCTGGAGGCGTATCACTACAATTTCTGGAGACAACGCGAGCTGCGTGAGAAAGCCGCATGGGTCGCCGACTTTACGTTTGAGCCGCGCCTTGACAGGCCGGATTGGGTCGTCATTGACCATCATGTCACTGATACCGCGGCGAAAAACGCATGGCTCATTCACGACGTGAACAAATCCGCCGGCCTGCTTTGTTACGAACTTTGCCAGCAAAACGAGCTTGAATCGCCTGCTCTTGCCCGGCTTGTTCACTTGAACAACGTCGCCGATTTGTTTCTCGAAGACGATCCCGACTTCGAACTGGCTTGTGATTACGCGAACCTCGTCAAAATTTACCAGTTTTGGAACCTATACACGCTCATCGACGGCAATATCGAGAAGTTGCTCGACCATCCGTTGCTCGAAGTCATGGCCGTCAAACGCCGGATTGAAAATCCGATCGGCTTTGAATGGAGCAAAGGCAACATCACCGAATTGTGCCCGACCGTCGGCTACGTGGACACCGTCGTCGGCAACAATAATCTGGTCGTCCACCAGTTGCTGGAGCGGCAGGCCACGAAATATCCGGTGCTGGTCACGTTGTTCCGGCGCGGGAATATTGTTTTTGCCAGCTTTCGCAGCCGGGCTGGCGAGGCGCTCAAGGTCGCCGAAAAATTCCAGGGCGGCGGCCACGCCAATGCCGCCGGCGCGATGCTGCCAAAATCCATCCGGAACATCCCCGACGCCGTCGAATATGTCCGCCAGATTTTGAACCCGAAAAGGGACACGCCGCTGAATAGTCTGGAAAATTTGTTTGCGCAAATTGAAGCGGAGAAGAAAAGCTGACGCGAATTTCGCCAATTTTCACGAATATGGTTTCAATTCGCGGCAATTCGCCTGCCTCGGCGTAGCTTGGCGAAGCCGGGTGAAATTCGTGTCTATCAGGGTTAATCCGTGGTTGTTTTGCCTTTCCTCGAAGCAATTGGCGTTTAACATCGCAGCCGTTTATGGCTGATTCATCCATCCGCGCCGACGGTCGTTCTGCAAATCAGCTTCGCCCGCTATGTTTTCAAAATCACATCGCGCCGCACGCCACCGGCTCGACGCTCATCGAATGGGGCAACACGCGGGTCATTTGCGGCGTGACGGTTGAGGAAACCCTGCCGCGCTGGATGAAGGAGCAAGGCGTCAAAGGCGGCTGGATTACCGCGGAGTATTCGATGCTCCCCTACTCCACTTTGGAGCGGAAACCGCGCGACAGCGCGAAAGGAAAAATTGACGGGCGCTCGCAGGAAATCCAGCGGCTCATTGGCCGCGCCATGCGCGCCGCGCTCGATCTCGAAAAAATCGGCGAACGCACGATCTGGGTGGATTGTGACGTGCTTCAAGCCGACGGCGGCACTCGCACGGCTGCCATTACCGGCGCGTTCGTCGCCCTGTCGCTCGCGGTGAAAAAGTTGATGGCCGACAAGAAACTGACGGAAAATCCGATTTTGAATGCCGTCGCTGGCGTCAGCGTCGGCATCGTCAACGGCCAGCCGCTGCTGGATTTGTGTTACACCGAGGACGTGGCCGCGGCGGTGGACATGAATCTAGTGATGAATTCCGCCGGTGAATTCATCGAGGTTCAGGGCACAGGTGAGGAGGCCACGTTCACCGAACCGCAGCTCGCCGACTTGCTCGCGCTCGGGAAAGCGGGTATTCGCGAATTGCTCACTGCGCAGGGAAAAGCCATTGCTCAAGATTGATTTTCCGTGGGCAAGCCATCCTCCAAAATTTCGCGGCGAACAATCCAACCATCGCAGCCAACGCGATTGCTTTTGGTCCGCCACGCGGAAATCGAACTGCTCAATTTCACGCCGTGGCGCGATTGACTGGATTTCAAGCAAAAGCCAGAGAGAGCGGTGTTCTAGGTCATTTCGCTTCGTACGGGAAAAATCTTTTTGAACGAAATTTTGACGATGGAAGTCTGATTTGTTGGAACAAAGTTAAATTTACGGAATGTATCGACATCACTTTCGCTCAGATTCTGAAGAAAAGGAGCGCGTTATGACAAAATCCTTGGAAACGATCAGCGAAGCAGTCCACGATCCAGGACATCCATTTCTCAAAACACAACATGAACCGAAGAAGGCGCGACAACACCGCTATGAACGCCGGAAAATCAAGGAATACCTCCATCTGGAAGATTGGCTGGCTGAAGAAATGACTTAAGGCCGCCTTTTCGCAGTCTGCGTGGAAAATCAGGGCGTCGTGACCACAATTCGCGAAGCGAACATCCCGATTGGGGCAACAAATTAGTGGCGGGCTTGGGAAGCCAAACTCCGCCCTCCGAAGGAAAAATTACCGCTGGCAATCAGGGCAGATCCCAAAAAATTCCAGCTTGTGGGTCACGGCTTTGAAGCCGTTTGCAGCGGCGATGCGCGATTCGATTTTGCGCGGAAAACATTCGTCAATTTCAATCACTTCCGCGCAGCGCGTGCAGACCAAA
>Ga0187881_10004437_pt1 | contig 11367 bp, 8 predicted proteins | sample June2016WEW_19_1_2_FD_133017 | JGI IMG/M metagenome (GOLD analysis project Ga0187881, IMG submission 133017) | Peatland microbial communities from SPRUCE experiment site at the Marcell Experimental Forest, Minnesota, USA - June2016WEW_19_100 | ecosystem: Environmental > Terrestrial > Soil >...
CAGGACAACTCCCCTGTCGTCATGCCTCCTCATGAGTCTCCCGAACCCCTGCCTGAGGCGGACCACGGCGTCCGGCAGCGAAAGCTCGCCAAAGGGGTTTCCGCCCCTCTCCTCGATGGCAGCCATCCTGGCCTTGAGAACAGGCTCCGTGGGCACCCGAAAGGGGAGCCTGCACAGAATCACCATCTGCAGGGTTTCCCCCGGAGCATCGACTCCTTCCCAAAAGGAGTCCGTGGCAAACAGGACGCTGGAACGCTCCGCGCGGAAAGCGTCCAGAAGCCGTGCCCTCTCGTCGTCACCCTGCCGCAGGATCCGTATTCCGCGAGCCGAAAGGACCGGCTGGACCTCTGCGAAGGTCTCTCGAAGCAGGGAGTAGGAAGTAAAGAGAACAAGCCCGGCGCCCCGGCTCGATGTGAGGGCCCGGGCCATGAAACCGCAAAGGAACGGCTTGTACCGTGAAGAGTCCGGCGGCGGAGCGTCGGTTGGAACGCCCAGGAGAACGTTTTCCCTGTAGTTGAAAGGTGACGCGAAGGTCTGGAGAAGAGGCTCTCGCTCCCCCGGGCCGTCCAGGCCTATTCTCCCTGCCCAGAAAGCGAAATCGCCCGACACCGTCAGGGTTGCAGAAGTGAAAATCGCCGTCCTGATTGGCTCGAACACAGCCTCTTTCATTAGCGGGGCGATATCCAGGGGGGTGACGACAAACCGCACGCTTTCCCCCTTGATGGTCTCCAGCCAGAAGATGTCGTTCCTTCCTGTTTCAGCCGTCCGGAACCTGTCGCACAGGTCGGCAATCCCTGCAAGCCTGGCAAGCTGCACCTTGCAATCCCAGATAGTATTCTGTATGTCCTGCGTCAGGTTCTTTTCATTCATCTTCTCGAAAAGCTCGTCAAAGAGGTCGCTCAGCCGGCGGATGGAGCCGGCCAGCGCTTTCAGGCTTGGACCTATACGCTCTACAAACCCTGAAGTGGCCTCTGAATCAAGGAGCAACGCCGTCTCACCGCGGAGAAGCTCGATGCATGTGCGGTCCAGCTCTTCCGCATTTTCCCTGATCTCGTCCACAAGCTGCGGCGCTTTTGCCGTCATGGCGTTCCGCCCCAGCGCACGGGAAAGGGTGACCAGGTGACCTCTCACCCTGGCCCGCGCGGCACCTGCGGTGGCGCCGGCTGTCGAGCCCCGCCCCTGGCTGGGGCGCCTGTGGAGCCTGCCGAGAAACTTGAGAAGGGCAAACCGTGAGAAGCTCTGGGAAAAGAACGACGTGGCCGCTTTCTCGATGTTGTGCGCTTCATCGAAGACGACCCTGCGGAACGGCGGGAGCACCGCCGGATCGTTGAAGCCTGAGCCGGCAAGCCTGAACGCCAGGTCGGAGAACAGGAGGTGGTGATTGGCCACCAGGACCTGCGCTGATGCGGCTTCCCGTCGGGCCTTCAGCACGAAACATCCCTCCCTGTGGCTGCATCGCAGACCAAGACACGCGTCAGCTTCCGAGCAGACGCGGGACCAGGTATCTTCCGACGGGTAGAATGAGAGGTCCGTCCTGCTTCCAGTCTCCGTTGTGCGCGCCCACTCCCTGATGGCCGCAATCTCCGGGTCCCTTTCCTCGAACAGGCTCATCTCATCCAGGGCCTCGTTCAGCCGATGAAGGCAGAGGTAGTTCCTGCGGCCTTTCACAAGCACTACTTTCGGGTCTTCTCCAAGGATCCGTTTGACCAGAGGGATGTCCTTGTCCATGAGCTGCTGCTGGAGGTTGATGGTGTTGGTGGAAACGACAACGCGCTCCTTGTTTCGGAACGCCCAGGCCATCGCCGGCAGGAGATATGCCAGAGACTTGCCCACGCCGGTGCCCGCCTCAGCGGCGCACAGCTCATCTCCATTGAAGGCCTTGCACACAAGGCGGAGCATCGCAATCTGGCTCTTCCTCTCCTCGTACAAGGGGTAGAGCCGGCTCAGGGCGCCTCCAGGAGCCAGGTGTCCGGCCAGCTCATCTTCGTCCAGAGGCGTCCTCTGGTGCTGCTCCACCGGCTCCGCCACCACGTACACGGAAGACAGAACGTTGTCCACGATATAAAAGCCGATCCCTTCGTTGCCCAGCCGCGCTGCCACGGCAAGATCTGCGCTGCTGGGCCGTATTCCGCCAGAGGGATGGTTGTGGATGACCACATCGCCCCCGGAGAGGTGGGGGGCCAGCACAGGCACCGCTTCTTCATTGCCCCGCGCGCCGACAGAAACGGCCTCCACGCGGCCGTCATCCCCCGTCCTGCCGACAAGGAAGACCTCGTTCCCGTCAGCGTCCGCAATGGCCTGCCGGATCTCCTCCAGGACCTGAGGCGTCAGCCGCGCTTCGGCCCTCACCTTCCGCTGCCTCCCAGCCGATCGACGACCCGTGCCAGCAGCTGGGCAAACCGCGGCGCGGCCTCATTTCCCCCGCGGACCACTTCTGCGTGGTCCAGGGGCTGAGGGAGGATCCCGGCCGCCATGTTCGTGATGCAGGAAATGCCGAGAACTCTCATCCCCAGGTAGCCGGCCGCAATAACCTCTGGCACCGTGGACATCCCCACCATGTCCACGCCGATGGCCGCCAGCATGCGGATCTCGGCCGGCGTCTCATAGGAAGGCCCGACAAAGGCGGCGTAGACGCCGTCTTTCAAGGGAGTGCCGGACACAGAGCGCGCCAGGGAGCGAAGCTCGGGGGTGTAAACTGCACTCATGTCCGGGAACCGCGGTCCGAGATCCGGATTCGGGCCCCGAAGCGGGTTCACCCCCTGGAGGTTGACATGGTCCCTGATGAGGACCAGCTCCCCGGGAGAGAAGGACCGGTTGACCCCGCCGGCAGCATTGGTGACGATGAGAGTGCGGACCCCCAATCGGCCGAGAAGAAAGACCGGCAGGACGACATCGTCGATGGGGTGCCCTTCATAGTAGTGGATGCGTCCTGCCATGACCGCAACGCGCTCTCCCACCTTGAAGAGGCCGGAGTGTCCGGACACCGTCGGCTTCGGGAGCCCGCGGATTGCGTTGAAAGGCACGGTGTCGCCGCCCACGGTTTCTGCGAATGCGCCAAGACCCGAACCCAGGATGACCGCGACGTCCGGCCTTGCGGAAGTGGCTGATTCCAGTGATTGCCATGCCTCATCGAGTCTCGTCGTAAAGTCCGCGTTCACAGGGCCTCCCTTATGTTTGTATCAGCGTTTATTCGAGAGATCGAAGCAGCTCCCCCGGGTTGCGATAGAATCCCGCTCCGGCGACGCGGCCAGCCTTCTGGACCACCCGCCAGTTCCAGACCAGGTGCACGCCGGCGGCGGATGCGATCTCCACGAGCTTGCGGTTCAGATGCGCGCACTCGAGCTGCCGGCCTCTCAGGTAGGACTGGAGGACGCTGTTGTACTCCCGGTCGGGCCGGTCCTGGTTTCCCTGAAACGATGCCTGCCTCTTTTCCAGCCTGCCCAGGAGCTCGCGCGGGTCCATCACGGGGAGCGGCGAAAGGGACTGTCCCGCCTTTTCCATGGTGAGAAAACCTTCCAGCAGGATGTCGCGCGCAAGCTCCCTGCCCTCGGGGGCCGAGAGAAACGATGAAAGGGTAAGGTTGCACAGCGCGACAGGGAGGAACAGAAGCTGAAAGAGAAAAAAGGAGCTCATGGAGGGAAGCGCGTCATCCACTTCCAGGACCTCAAACCCGAAGCTCCCGAGCGGCCCGAAGAGGTCCCGGCAGTCTGGGTGCTTCTCCACTATGAGCGTGGATTTCGACGCTGAAAGCTCCACCTCTCCTTCCTGCAGCTTCACCGCGGTGGTCAGAGTCAACCCCAGGCGGCTTCTCTCCCGCGGCAGGGCAAGCCTTTGAGGCTCCACCGGGTCGCAGTTGAACATGAACACCGGTCCATCGCCTTCCACCAGCCCGGCGAAATCCGGCCTGCGCAGCGCCCGCAGGTGATGGCGGCCCAGCGTCACAAGCCAGGCGTCGGCCCTGCGGCCCTTGTCCCGCCCTGCCTCGGTGATGCGCGCATAGCGCAGGCCCTCAGCCAGCAGCCACTGTTCGGGGTGAATGATCCGCACGGGCCGCTCTGGTTGGGGCACGTCCCGTCTGCCGACAAGCGTTACATGATGTCCGCCGATCTGCAGCAGGCCTCCCAGCAGGGTTCCGACGGCTCCGGGACCTAGCACGGTTACTTCCATGACCGTCGAAGTATATCAATCCGGCTCCAACGTTGACAGAAGCTCCCAAAAATGGTAGCTGTCGACAATTACGGAGTGCACCAGGGAATGATCGTTCTCAAGTTCGGAGGGACCTCCGTCCAGAATGCGGAGATGATGGACGCAACGCTCCAGATCGCCGAGAGGCAGATCGAGCGCGGACCGGTCCTCGTGTCCTCTGCCATGTCAAAGGTTACCGACCAGCTCCAGGAGATAGCCAGGCTCCTGGGCAGCGGGAAGGAAGCGGAGGCTGAGGCCATCCTCTGCGCCATCGAGGAAAGGCACCTCTCCTGCGCGCGCTCCTTCCTCACCAAAGGAAACCTCACCGCCTGCGAGTCCGATATTGCATCAGTGGTGGGCGAGCTTCGCGCATTCATCAAAGCGCTGTCAATGCTGAAGGAATGGTCGAAGCGCAGCAACGACGCCGTGCTCTCCTTCGGCGAGCGCCTGTCCACAATCATCCTTCTTCACCGGGCGCGGGAGCGGGGCATGACGGCCCACCTCTATGATTCGCGCGATCTGGTGAAAACGGATGATTCGTTCACCCAGGCGGCGCCCATAGAAGACCTGACCAACAAGCTTATCAGCTCCCGCGTGGAGGCCGCCCCAGGAGTGCTGTGCATCCTCCAGGGATTCATCGGCTCAACCACCAACGGCGCCACCACCACTCTTGGGCGGGGCGGCTCCGATTATACGGCAACAATCGTGGGCGCCGCCCTGCGTGCCGAGGAAGTTCAGATCTGGACCGACGTGAGCGGCATCATGACTTCCGACCCTCGCATCGTAGAGAACGCCCGGACCATTCCTCAGATCAGCTACCGGGAGGCTGCGGAGCTGGCGTACTTCGGCGCCAAGGTGATCCACCCTTCCACCATTCAGCCCGCAATCAACCTGGGGATCCCGGTGTGGGTGAAAAACACGTTTCGGCCCGATGACAAGGGCACCAAGATTATCCCCAGCCCGGCAGGCAACGGCCTGAAGGCCATCGCCTGCAAGAAAGGCATCACGCTGGTGAATATCACCTCATCGCGGATGCTCTTCGCCTACGGGTTCCTTCGGCGGATCTTCGAGATCTTCGAGAAGTACCAGACCCCTGTGGACCTGATCACCACCTCGGAGGTGTCGGTCTCCGTTACCATCGACAATGCGTCAGCCGTGAACAACATCGCCCGTGATCTCTCGGAGATCGGCACGGTGAGCGTGGAGGCGGACAAGGCCATCATCTGCCTTGTTGGATTGGATCTGTGGAAAGACACGGCCTTCCTTGCCCGCGTGTTCGGGTGCATCAGGAAGACGCCACTTCGCATCATCTCTCTGGGCTCCTCCGACATCAACCTGTCCCTTGTGGTTGCCGCTGAGGACACTGAGGACGCGGTGAAAAGGCTTCACGACGAGTTCTTCAAGGACTGACACAGGAAATGGAGATCGAGTTCCTGAAGATGCAGGCATGCGGGGACGACTCGATCATCCTGAGGGCCTCCCAGCTCCCCCCGGGAGCGGACCAGCTGCTGCCTGCAATTGCGCCACGGATCCTTGACCGCAGCTTCGGCGTGGGGGGAACCGCTCTGCTCCTCATGGGACCAACTGAAGAGGGAGAGCTGGCTGTCCGCGCTTTCGACCCGCAGGGCGACGAGCCGCCGCTCTCCTGCCACGCCGCGCGCTGCCTGGCCCGCTACGCAACGGATTCAGGGGCCGCTCAAGGACAGGATTTCATGATGCGCACCCCCGACGGGCGCATTCGCGTGCAGATCATCGACAGCAGCAATGTGCGGGTCGACATGGGGATGCCCATGAGCACCGAGACGCAGGCGGAGATCAGGGAAAGTCTGAAGGATTCCTTCACGCGAAGCCTTCTTGTGGAAGGAAGGAGCCTTTCCTACACTCCCATCTCCCTTGGCCGATCATACGCGATGTTCTTTGTTCCCGATCTCTCCTTTCCGCTGAACAGGACTGCCCGGCGAATCTCGGAGCAGCCCGAGTTTCCCGCCGGCACCGGGATCGGTTTCATCAAGGTATACAGTCGGGACGAAATCCGGCTTCGCGTCTGGGAGGGGGGATACGACAGCGATGAATGCGCCTGCGCCGCGGCCGCCCTGGTTGCCTCTGTCGTAGACGGCTTCACGGATCGGGAGATCTTCATCCATCTCAAGGGCGGAGACGTCTTCCTCCAGTGGCAGGAATCAGACAATCACCTGTGGCTCACCGGCCCGGCGGTGTACGTTTTCACCGGAAGGTACGACTACGAGGAAGCTGAAAAAGAGTAGCTGTGGAAGGATTCATAGATCGTCTTGCTGAGCTCCTGAGGGCGCTCTTCGGAAACGAGCAAGACCGTCCAAGGACGCAACGGCCAATCGATCCGGACGTCCAGGCCGCATGGGAAGAGCTGGACGAGTACATGCGTACCGGGGCCAATCGTTCCGCGGGCACGCGAGACCGCTCGAAGGCCAGGGCTCCGCGTCCGCCTGATGAATCCCTGCGCCGTGACTATGCAAACCTGGAAGTTCCTTTCGGCGCGGACATCAACCAAGTGCACGCTTCCTATAAACGCCTGATGCTCAAGTACCATCCCGACAAGCATGCCGGAGACCCTGAGAAGCAGAGACTCGCCCTGGAGATCGCAAAGAAAATCAACCAGTCCTTCGAGCGCATCAGGAACCATCAGGAAGGACAGGGGTGATCGAGTTGACAGCCCTCCCTTTCCCTCGTATCCTTCGCAGGAAATGGAGTTGGTAATCGCGCTCACAGGCGCAGGGGTCCTGGCCCTCGTCGTCAGCACAATAGTAACGCCTGTTGTCATCCGCATATCGCACAAACGGCAGTGGTTCGACATGCCGAATGAAAGAAAGATTCACACCAGCCCGGTTCCCCGCCTGGGCGGGATCGGGATGTTCGTTGCCTTCATGGTGTCCGCCATTGCCGTGCCCATCCTCCTGCCCGTCCTTGCTCCCGGTAGCTGGCCGGTGCGCTACGAGTTGAACCTGATTCCGGTTTTCTTCGGTTTTGCCCTTATCCACGCCCTTGGGCTCCTGGATGACTTCCACAACCTTAATGCCCTGCTGAAGTTCATCCTTCAGATAGTGGCAGCGACCCTGGTGACCCTGGGCGGCTTTACCGTCTCCGCTGTGAACATTCCAGGCGTGGGCGCCGTATCTCTGGGGATCCTGGCATGGCCTGTCACCATCTTCTGGATCATCGCAATCAGCAATGCGGTCAACTTCGTTGACGGTCTCGATGGTCTTGCGGGAGGCATTTCAGGAATAGCCGCTCTGGCCCTGGGTATTTCCGCGTTCATGCAGTGGACCGCCACTCCAGCGTTGATGGCATTTGCCCTGCTGGGGGCCATCCTGGGCTTCATGCTCTTCAACTATCCCCCGGCGCGCATTTTCATGGGAGACTCTGGAGCGCTGTTCCTCGGATTCACGCTCGCCGTCATCCCTCTTCTGAAAATCCCCGGTTCGACTTCCCTGGGAGACCTGCTTGCGCCTGCAACGGTCCTGGCGGTCCCCATCCTGGATGTCGTGGCAGCGATTGTGCGAAGGGTCAGGGAAAAGAGGCCGATCTACTCGCCTGACAAGGAGCATATCCATCACAAGCTCCTTGCCCTCGGCCTCAAGGACACGATGATCCTCCCTATCATCTATGCTTTCTGCGCCTACGTGGCGGTTGCCAGCGTTGCTTCCATTTTCCTTCCCAGGGTGCAGGCCCTCATACTCTTCGGCTGCGTTTGGGCAACCAGCATCCTGGCCTACGGGATACTCACCGGTCTTTCGCAGAAAAGGAAGCTCATGCGGGAGGCCAGGCTCGGCGGCAGGCCTACATAGTCCGGACCGCGCGCAGCGCGGTATCCGGTAGACGAGTCCGCCCGCCTCAGTCGTGCCATTGCCCTGCGTGCTCCTAGTCCTCCTCTGCAGGCTTCAGCTCCTCCGCGGACTCCAGCTCTTCCACAGGCTCCAACTCCTCGACCTCGGTCGCATCGGCCGACTCGGCCCTGCCCTCGAGCTCCTCTTCTGCGGCGGGGAGCTCCTCGATGGCATCGACCGGCTCCACGCGGCCGGGCAGCCTGCTCTGAGCATGCACGATGGCAGATCCCTCCAATGAATCGGCGGCAGGGGGTTCGGATCCGAGAAGGGGCTTTTCAGAGTCCGGCGCCCGGCCCTTCGGAAGATTGGCAACGATGGCCGCAACCTGCTCAACTTCCTCCCTCAGTGCCGTGTTGGAGGCTGTTATTGCCTGGGCGCGCCGGACAGTGTCGGATCCGAGCTCCAGGGCAGCAGAGAGAGCTGACACTGTCTGTGCTGCCCCATCCACGGCAGATCCGGAAAGACCTGTAACCGACGCGAGGGCCTGCGACATTCCCTGGAGGTCCCTGCGCAGGACGTCGATGGTGCGGAATGACTCCCGGGCATCGGAGGCGACGCGGCGCACCGCGTCCAGCATGATCTGGGCGAGATCAGCGACTTCGGATGCCGAGCGCGCGCTGCGGTCCGCCAGCTTTCGCACCTGCTCTGCAACGACGGTGAACCCGCGGCCCGCCTCTCCTGCCCTGGCCGCCTCAATTGCAGCATTGAGGGAAAGCAGCTCCGTCTGATCCGCAACGTCGCCGATCAACGCGACAACTTCCTCGATCCTGGAGGTTCGCTCTTCCAGCACGCTGGTGGCATCTATGGCCCGCTGGATTGTCTCCAAAGACGCCTCCACGGTCCTGGCCCCTTCACGGGCCGAGATGAGGCTGTTGTCGGCGCTGCGCGCCATTTCCTTCACTGCCTGCGCGACATCGGAAAGTCCGCGGCTGACATCCTTTACGATCTGCGTCTGGCTGGTGAAGGATTCCTGGACTTTGGCGGCGTTCTCGGCGGCAGCGGGGAAGTCGATGACGACCCTCTCCGTGGCCGCGCGCAGGCGTCCAGCAACCGCCTCCAGAGAGCTGAGCTTTCGAAGCTGTGCGGCCAGCTCCCCGACCTCCCCGTCCGCTGTCACTTCCGGTGGGGGTGTTGAATCTCCCTGGCTCAGGCCGCCGCTGAAAACGATGAGCTTTCTCAGGTCACGGCGGATTGACAAAAGGGCCCAGAATGTGAAGCCGAAAAGTGAGATGGCTCCAAGAACGGCAAAAGAGGCAAAAAGGACCGTAAGCGTCCTGCCCATGCCGGCGTTCGCCTGGTCGAACAGGCGCATGATCCTTGTAAAGTCGGAAAGCACCCTTTCCGTTGCAAGGCCGAAGCTTCCCAGAGCGCCCGGGGAGCCGGCCGCGCCGGCGCCTGTGACAGCGTTCACCGCGCCCTGCAGCGTCTGGGACCACCCGGGACTCATGACGTCCTGCAGGTTCCTGGCGGCTTCCTTCAGCTCGGCCGGATAGAGGATGGACCCGTTCATGGAGGAAAGCGCGGCGGCCAGCATGCTGTCGATCTCGAGGGCTGAAGCGGAAATCTGCCGGAGGCGCTTCACCTGTCCGGCGGGGTCTGCGCCCGCGGCAAGCACCTGGAGGCTGGCGGAGATGTCGCTCACACGCTGGGCAGCGCCCGCGAAGAGACCGGCATCCCTCTCCACGATCCCGTCCGTGGCTGCGCCGGCGGCAAAGCAGATCCCCAGGACAGCCATGGTGGCAACAAGCAGCACGGTGCCGCCGATCAGCCTCGCCATGATGGACTGTTTCATAGGCCATACTCCTCGATCTTGCGGTGGAGCGTCTTGCGTCCGATGCCAAGGATCTCTGCGGTGCGGCTTTTGTTGCCGCCTTCCCTGCCCAGGGTGGTCCGGATCACTTCCTTCTCCACTTCTGCCAGCGACGTCCCAACGGGGACCCGCAGGTAGTCATCCGTCCCGGTGTCACCGCGCACGTTGGGAGGAAGGTCTTCCATGGTAATCATGGAGCCCTTGCAGAGAACCACCGCGCTCTCTAGTGAGTTGCGAAGCTGCCTGACGTTTCCCGGCCACGAATAGTTGTACAGCGCAAGGCGCGCCTTTGGGTCGATGCCGTCGATGTTCTTGCCGTTCTCCTGGCAGAACTCCCTCAGAAACGACGCCGCAAGAAGGGGGATGTCCTCCTTGCGCTCTCGAAGCGGCGGGATGTGGATGTTGACAACGTTGAGCCGATAGTAGATGTCTTCCCGGAACGAGCCGGCCGCAATGGCAGCCTTGAGGTTCCTGTTTGTGGCGGCAATGAGGCGGACGTCTACCTCGATTGTCTCCTCCCCGCCCACGCGTTCGAACTTCTTCTCTTCCAGTACCCGCAGGAGCTTGATCTGCACGTTCTGGTTGATCTCTCCGATCTCATCCAGAAACAGCGTTCCCAGATGCGCAAGCTCGAACCTTCCCCTCTTTCTCGTGATGGCCCCCGTGAACGCCCCCTTCTCGTGGCCGAACAGCTCGCTCTCCAGCAGGGTCTCCGAGAGCGCCGCGCAGTGGACCTTGATGAAGGGCTTGTCCTTGCGCGGCGAGTTGTAGTGGAGAGCCTCGGCGATCATCTCCTTTCCCGAGCCGCTTTCCCCGGTGATAAGGACGGAGGACCGTGACGGGGCCACTTGCCGGACCATCTCGAAGACCTGCTTCATCTCGGCGCTCTTGCCGATGATGCTGGCGAACTGGCTCCTGCGCTCCAGCTCCTCCTGCATTGCGCGGTTCTGCAGGGCGAGCTCGCGGTTGGAGAGGGCGCGCTTTGCCATGAGGGAAAGCCGATCCAGGTTGACCGGTTTGGTCAGGAAGTCGTACGCGCCGTCATGCATTGCCTGGACTGCGGACTCGATTGTTCCATGCCCGGTCAGAATGATGACGGGAACCGTGGGGAACTGTGAGGAGATGTCGCGCAGCAGCTCTTCCCCCGACATGTGGGGCATCTTGAGGTCCGTGATCACAAGGTCGATGTCCCCCTTGGTGACGGCATCCCATGCATCCCTGCCGTCGGCGGCCAGGACCACGTCGTAGCCGTCCAGCGTCAGGGCCTCGCGCAGGCCTTCACGGATGTTCTTTTCATCGTCAGCAACGAGGATGGTGAGCTTCATTGCGCCTCCCCCTTGTAGTCGATGAGGATCTTCTCTTTCTGAGGCACAGGCAGGGAGATGCTGACAGTGGTCCCCTCACCCTCGCGGGAGTTCACAGAGATATCGCCGAAGTGTTCCTTCACGATCTTGAACACGATTGTCAGCCCGAGCCCCGTTCCGAACGGCTTGGTGGTGAAATACGGCTCGA
>Ga0187881_10004440_pt1 | contig 11366 bp, 11 predicted proteins | sample June2016WEW_19_1_2_FD_133017 | JGI IMG/M metagenome (GOLD analysis project Ga0187881, IMG submission 133017) | Peatland microbial communities from SPRUCE experiment site at the Marcell Experimental Forest, Minnesota, USA - June2016WEW_19_100 | ecosystem: Environmental > Terrestrial > Soil >...
GGCCGCCCCGGCGATCGCAGCGGGACGCGCCACGCACGACCGGCCCGCCTGTGTCTCCTCGCTTCCATCGCAACTCCCTACCCTCAAGGTGTTGCGACGACCGGTTGAATTCACCATCTACTCGTCGCGCTGTGTGCGGCGACGCTCGTTGCCGGGTGCCAGTCGAGTGGCGCTTCGACCTCTCCGGCGGCCCAGGCGAAGGCATCGAATCGGACCAGTCCTGGGCTGCCGTCCGGGACTCCTGCGACAGAAACATTGACGCCACAAACCCCTGGGGAGCCTAGCCCGTCACTGGAGGCAATTGGCAGCCCGTCGCCATCACCTGCACCAGGGCGAACCTACGTGCCGGCGCCGCAACCGTCTCTGGCTATGCCAGCTCCGGGTGCGCCCGCAGACCCCAGGAGCGTCCGGCTCGAGTACTTTCCGGACCAATGCGACTCCGTGAACGCGAACGAGGCGTGCACGCTGTTCCGCGTTGTGTGGCAGGAAGCCGGCCCGACCGACGTCACGATCCGCGTCTACGCCGTCACGTCTTGCCTGCACACTCCGACCGCGTCGAAGCCGAGCGCGGAATGCCTCGTGGACGGTGACTCCATCCCGAAGGCGTCGCTGTTGCTCCTGGGGAGCGCGCCGGCCTCCGACCGCTCTTTCTTATTTGTCCTGGGTGAAGGCGAAACGGCGGCGCTTGGCTGGCTGCCGGGAGGCGGTCCTGATGTGGACGCCGTCGTCCTCCAGGCGGTCAACACTTATGGCGGATCGCAGTTCGCAATCGCCGGCAGTTCAGGCAGCTGTTATGGATGCACTCTCTAGGACCTCGAGCCGGCGACAGGGCTCCAAGCGGACGGGCCTGGCCAACTATGAGCGAGACTGAGACCCCGACGGTGAGATCGTCCCGGAACTGGCTGAGAGCCTGTACGGCGGTGGGACAATCTGCGCTGTACACGGGGGGCTCAGACACGCGGTCCATGCACTGGCCGCCGGGACCGCGCCGAGCCACTGGCGAGACCGACCCGCGCAGACGGGCGTGAGCCCAGAGGTCCCAGATGGCAACCAACGTGCCTGTTCACACTCGGGCGAGCCAGTTCCTTCAGCTTCTCGACGCGAAGGATGTAGAGGCCCTGCGCGTCTCGTTCGCGGAGGATCCGCAGGCCGCCGACGAGATGACCCGCGGCTGGCTGCGCGGGCGGCCCGCGCTCGACGCGTACTTCACCGACAACCTGCCGCGCATGACGGAGATCCACTCTCGCATCGACGACGCCGAGGTACGCCGCTGGGGCGACTTGGAGGTCGAGACCTTCATGCTGCACCAGAGCTACGTCTTCGATGGCGCGCGCCAGGAGATCGAAGCCCCCACGACGATGATCTGGCAGCGCGACGGCGACGCCTGGAGGCTCGCTCTGGTCCATACGATCCCGCTGTCGCCGGCCTCCTGACTCGCTCCGGCCCCAGCTCCGCTGGCCGCCGGCGCTCGTGGCCCGGTGCCGGCCAGTTCGTGCGGCTGTGTCGGGCCCGTAGACACCAGTGAGAGAATCCGCGCTGTACACGGGGGGCTCAGACACGCGGTCCACGCACTGGCCGCCGGGACCGCGCCGAGCCACTGGCGAGACCGACCCGCGGGACGAACCAAGGGGAGGTCCCCATGCGCCGTTTCATCGGTGTTGGCGCGGGCATCTTGCTGCTGCTCGCCACCCTCGCGGCACCCGCGGCCGCCGCCGGGCCACTACACGGTGGCCCAATACTCGGCAGGGGTGGCATTTCGTTCGAAGCCGACTTCAAGGCCGGCCAGCTCTGCTCCTTCCCCGTCCACTGGGTCGAGGACGGGTCGCGTATGTACACCCTCACGTTCCCCGTCCAGCGGAACGGGGACCAGCACGAGCTCATGGCCGGCCCCCAGTGGTCGACTGTGACGAACGCTGACACCGGCTTCTCGAAGGTCGCCGGCGGGAGCCTTGTGATGGACTGGATCTCCCACAAGGACGGGACGGCCGATGTCTGGGTCGCCGGGACGGTCGTCGCCGGCTACGGGCCGTTGGACAAAGCCCCGATGGGGCTCTGGGTGCTCAACGGCCGTGTCCACGACACGGTGGGCACCGACGGCTGGACCACCACCGCGCACTCGTTCACGGGCACGAAGGTCGACCTGTGCAAGGCCCTGGTGCCCTAGCCTGAACAGCGCCCCGCGACCGGCGAGCCGCCCGGGTTCTCCGGGCGGCTTGCCTGACCCGGCGCCCGCGACCAGACCGCTATCCAGCATTCGCCCCGGTCCCCGCTCTGACCATCCCCGTCTTGCCGTACCGCTGTGGCGGCTGCGTCGGGGGCCTGCTGCCGAGACCGACCCGCGGGGCGACTCGGCCCAAGCTGGAGGTGCTACCCGTGACTCAGTCCGCGGTCTCCGGAACGATCCCGTCGCTTGGCATCCTCGAGGAGGTCGACAACTCTCTCGTTGTCAAGGCGTACATACACGCGGAGAGCATTTCGTACAGCCGAGCGGTGCGCTTATCAGGTCTACGAAAGCCGCACGACGCTCACGACCGCTTCCTCTCCGCCAGCCAGGGGATCGGCCGCCGGCAAGCCCAGCCCAAAGCCGACCAGCAGCAGCGCCATGCCGGCTAGTCCCCCCAGGACCTCGACCCAACTGATCGGGCCGAAGACGGCCATGTACGTGTCCGGGGCCAATGCCCCGGACGCCTCCGCAAGGCCGAGAGTTATCGACAGGATTGTCAGGCCGAACAGCACGGCCGAGCCGGCGAAGACCAACCACCAGAACCGGTGTGGCTCCTCCGAGGCCCGGACCGCCGACAGGGTCGACCAGGCCAGCGCCCCCACGGTCAATATCCGCACCGGATCAAGGGCCACGCCGACGACGAACAGCGGGTCGCTAAAGGCAAAGGCGCCCCCCAGCCCGGTCCCCGAGAATCCCTGAAAGTTCTCGTACTGGTCGATCGCACTCCTCGCCGCATAGACGCATAGCGCGGCCGTGCCGATCAGGGCCAGGGCGACCAGAGCCCTGGGCCAGGTTGTCTCGGTGCGCCTGCGTTGCATCAAGCCCAGGGCCAGGAGAGCCGGTCCCGCCAGGGAGAGCATCCCCGCCAGCTCCCGGGCGGTTTCGAGGCCGGAGACTATCGAAGTGTCTGTCCATGTCTCAGGCGACAGCAACCGCTGGCCCGACGAGATCACATCCACGGCGACTGGAATGGAGGTCCACACGACGGCCCCTACCAGGACCAGCCGGGCCGACCGCCATGCATCGCGACAGCCGATCACGATCGCCGCCGGCAGGAGCGCCCCGACAGTGAGGCTCGCCAGGAGCAGCAGGTCGAGCGATCCGCCCGAGAGGACTGCCGGTCCGTTGGCCGCGACCGCGAACACGGCCAGAACGATGAAGGGCCAAGCCTCAGGCGGGATGCGCTCAAGTCGGTCCGCCACCCAATCCTGTACTCGGCTCAAGCCGCGAGGACCGGCAGGTTCGTAAGCCGGCTCGTCCACGTGTGCTCCCTCTGACGCATCCGATCGGATACACGCCGCGCCTCGGGCTCGCCCGGCGGGTACCTCGTGCGTCACCTAGCTTAGAGTGGCACCGACTCGCGAGCGCGCTCAGCCTGGGAAAGCGCCGCCGACCTGCCACAAGATAGACCACCGTAAGGACGCGCAGGTTCGCAGGGCAGTTTGCCCGCGAGCGGGTTCCGCTGGCCACGCTTCTCGCCTGTTATCAACTGGCCGAGCGCTGCGGCACCGTGCGCAGGGGCCCGAGCGTAGCGCGTCCAGTTATCGTGTCGTCGTTTGGCCCTCCGGAGACCACGCCTGGAGCCCTATGCCTTGCTGGCCGCGATCGGCTGGGCGTAGTCGACAAGGTCGGCGACGTGCCGCTGGCGTCAGCTGGCCAACTACTTCCGACACACGCCCGCATGTGCCCTGATCATGGTGCAGAGCCGGCGCTATGGTCACCCATAGCGTTCTGGGATCAGGGTTCAGTGACGGATCGAAAGAACAGTGTTCGGGGTTGGTTCCCCCGTGCGCATAGCCTCAGGCTCGTCCAATCGTCCGGCGCTGGCCGGTGCACGCGCCGCCATCGCGACCCAGCTCGCGATCTCGGTTCGGCGCGACGCTCCGAGCTTGGCCAGGATGTGCTCGACATGACTGCTCGCGGTCCGCGAGGCGATCGAGAGCTCGGTGGCGATCTCGCCGTTGGTCAGCCCATCCGCGATCAGTCTTGCGACGGCGAACTCGCGGGCGGTCAATGGGCGCCACGGTTCGTCGACCGAGACGTGACCGTGCGCCATCCGCTGCAGGACATCCGCTCGATCCGCGAGCGGCCGACTGTCCAGTCGGGACGCCACCGCCCGAGCTTCTACGGCCAGCCCGGCCGCCTCGGTGAACCGGTTCAGCCGCGTCAGGCAGTTCGCGAGGTCCAGGCGCGCCCAGGTGGCCTCCCAGATCCGTCCCCGCTCGTCCCATCCGCCGACGGCAGCCTCCAACTCGTGGCGTGCCACTCCGGTCGCGCCGGCGGCGAGGGCAACCAGGCCCTTGGCGTGTTCAAGAGCCGGTCGGGCTACCACCGGCATCGCCGAGAGGTGCTCCGCGCAGGCCGCGAGCCACGCCTCCGCGGCGTCCGGTCGTCCGGCCGCCTGCTCGGAGCGAACCCCGGTGACGACGAATGGCACCAAGAGAGCCCGCTCGCCAGCCGCGCGCGCCCGCTCGAGCGCGTCGTGGCAACGCGCCGCCGCCTCGTCGGGACGATCGGCGAGGAGCGCGGCCTCCGCGAGCCCCCAGAGTGGCGGGAGGATGAGGTTAACCGCGCCGCTCTCTTCCCCGACCAAGAGTGCGTCTGTCAGCTCCGTTTCCGCCGTTTGGAAGTCCCCTCGGCCGAGGGCCACGTACCCGACCGCCCAGCGTGCCGTCGTCACCGCGCGCCGGGACCCCTGATCGGCGATCGCCTGGCGGGCCGTGGCGGCCGCATCGCCCCAGTCGCCGCCTGCCCAGGCGACGAGCGCGGACGTCGCGCCGATCACGTGCCGACAGTGGGATTGCTCGATCGCGTCCGCGTAGCGCAACCCATCGGCGATCCAGTCTGTAGCGCGGCGGTACTCCATGACCCGCGCTGCCATGACGGCGACGTCGCGATAGGCGACGATCCCTAGCTCCTCGAAACCCCGTTCCCGAGCCGCCTGGCCCGCGGCCGAGATCCCGTCCAGACCTTCGGCCACCCGGCCCTCGAGGACGGCCACCATCGCGGCGAGCTCGTCCGCCTCGATCACAGCCCATGTGTCGCCGTGCGCGGTCGCGTCTTCGCGCATCGTCTCGATCGACGAGCGCGCCGCGTCGATTGCCATGTCGTCCAGGTCGATCCGGACCGCCTCACTGAACAGCCAGCCCGGCACTTTCTGTCCCCCCCACAAGGTGCCGGCGGGGAGCCCGTCGAGCTCCTCGAACAGCGACGCGGCCAGGTCGGACCGGTCGCCGACGGCTCGGAGCTGGCGGCTCCAGAGGTGGAGCACTCCGACGAGCATCTCGGCGGCCTTTGCCGGCTGCCCGCTATCCATGTAGGCCGCGCGGGCGTCACGAAACGCGCGTTCGGCGAGCGCGTTCTCCTCGACCGCCAGGGCCTCGACAGCGTACGCGTCGAAGAGCGCGCCACGGTCGCCGGCGCCGACGTCGTCCGGCAGGTTCGCGACAGCGCGTCGATAGAGCTCGAACGCCTCGCGGTGGGCCAGCAGTCGCCAGGCTTCGCGGGCGCCCGCGACCGCTGCCCCGAACGCCTGGCGGCGGAGACCGGCGCGCTCGTAATGGACGGACGCGTGGATCTCCGACGCCCCTTCGAGCTGGGCCCCGAACTCGGCAGCCCGGGCGTGGAAGCGGCGACGCTCCGAGGTTGGGATCGTGCGGTAGAGCGCATCGCGCAGCAGCTGGTGCCGGAAGTCGTACAGGCCGCGCAGACCCGGCGGGTCGAGGACGAAGTGGTCGACGAGCTCCTGGAGTGGCGCCTCGAGTGACTCCGGCGGCACATCCATGATCCCGGCGAGAACCTCCGGGACGAAGCAGCGACCGATTACGGCCCCGGCCCGGGCGGCAGCCTGTGCCTCGGGCGAACGCTGCGCAATCCGGGCCATGACGGCGTCCTCGATCGTGTCGGGCACGGTGGCCTCTCGGATGGCCCTTCCGTCCGCTCGGGCCTCGGCGCTCAACGCACCGAGGAGCTCCTCGATATGGAGCGGGATCCCACCCGTCCGCTCGAACACGGCCGCCGCGACCTCTCTCGGCGCCGGGAGCCCCGTGTCGAGGATCAGGGTCGTGACGAGGGCGGTCTCCGTCTCGGTCAACGGCGCGAGCCGGACCTCCTCCGCGATCCGCTGGGTGATGAGCCGTGCTCGCCAGTCCCGAAGGCTCGCGCCGGGCGCCACCTCCTCGGTCCGGTAGTCGCCGGTCAGGAGAAGCTGCCGGTCGCGTGACTGTCGCGCCAGCTCCGCGATGACCTCGAGGCTCACGTCGTCGGCCCACTGCAGGTCCTCGAACGAGAGCATCGTCGGGCCCGGCAGCGAGATGAGGATTCGCTCGACGAGCTCCATCACGAGCCGTCGATGCTGGACGTGCTCGGCCGCCCTGGTCGCATCGCTCAGCTCGAGCAGCTCCCGGCCGAGGTCGGCGAAGGGTGCGAGCCTGGTCATCGACCGCGCCAGGTCGAGCACCGACGCCGCCGGGACGTCGCGGTCCTGAGGGGCGACCGCCCCGTTGACCGCGGAGAAGCCACGGATCTCCGCCTTGCGCCGGATGGCGGCCAGCAGACGGGTCTTGCCGATCCCCGCCTCACCGGCGAGCAGGAGGAACTGGCCCCGGCCGGCGGTGACCTCCTCGAGCCGCCGATCCGCGAGCTCGAGCAGGTCGTCGCGCCCGACGAGGAGCGGGCAACGAACGGCTCTCAGCGCAGTGTGCATGACCGCGAAGTGTAGGCCCGGCGCACCAGGGGTCATCGGTCGAATGACCGATGTTGCGCGTGGTGTGTCGCACATTGCTCTGCCGCATCGGTCGGGAATACACGGGCATATCGGCCGAAAGCGCGATGACCGCCGGCTGCGGCATAGCCACCTTTGATCCGAAGCAACCGCACAGGAGAAACCAGTGACGAAGTTCATGGATGTCCACTCGGGGTTCGTGGGCGTGACGGCGCCACAGCTGAAGGAGGCCCACGAATCCGACCTCGCCATCGAGGCGGTCCTTCGAATCCACGAGCGCGCAGGCCATCCCACGAGCGAGATCTACGAGCTCGCGGTGGAGGTGGCGTGATCGATCTGCGTCGACCAACGCCCTGCGAGAGTCGCAGAGGCACCAGTACAGGAGAAAGCAATGCCTAGTTACAAGCGAACCGTTTATCTGCTCCCCGCCGGGATCGTCGTGCTCGGTGCAACCATCGCGATTCTCGTCGCCCTAGTCGGCACCGCAGCGGCGGCCCCCCGCCCGGCGACCGTTTCCTCGGTCGACACCGGGTCACAGAACTTCCGCGGCGAACAGGACTTGACCGGAGCGGCCGCCCGCTTGGGCGCCACTCCGACGATCCCCGCGGCTGTGTCGGCGCCGAAGATCACCGAGGCACTCCAGCCGGGTCAGACCGTCTCCGCGGTAGTCTCTCCGGCTGCCAGATACGATCCTGCCCATGAGCACATCACGCCCGGCAACGGTAGCGACCCGGTCTATGGCCCGACGCTGTGGACACCTGCCTCCGGGCCGACCTCGGCACCCCAGCCGGGTCAGACGATCTCGCTGCTCACTGCCCCATCGGCGCCGAAGATCACCGCCGCACTCCAGCCGGGTCAGACCAGCTCCTCGGTCACGCCTGGCAACGGTAGCGACCCGGTCTATGGCCCGACGCTGTGGACACCTGCCTCCGGGCCGACCTCGGCACCCCAGCCGGGTCAGACCGGATGGTAGCCAGAGCGGGGAACAGAGGAAGGCCCCGGAGATCCGGGGCCTTCCTCCTTGCCAAGCCTGGTTGATGACCTGTCGACGGTCACCGTCGGGGGCTAGGCCCCGCCTTGAGCGCCTGGCTGGCCGCCCTCTCGACGAGACCAGGCAAGTCGTCGTACGAGAACGTGGAAGGAAGAGCAGCACATGTTTCGAGAGATGCCCGACCTCTGGCCCCTCTGGCTCGCGAAGCAGCGACAGGAAGAGCTGATCCATGAGGCCGACCAGTACCGTCTCGCGAAGGAGGCGGACCAGTACCGTCTCGCCAGGGCGCACCCGGATGAGCCCGCCGACCACCTAGCGACTCGGCTGTTCACCAGCATTCGCGCAGGCCTCGGACGGCTGTTCGCCGCCATCCGGCGTGCTCTGTCCGCTCCCGAGGCGCCGTGTGACGACCTCTGCCCCGACTGCGCCCCCTGCTAACGACCAGCCGAGAGGGCTGGCTTCGCTTCCTCCTGCCGTCCGATACAGGCGACGAACCGAACCATCAACTCTGCGGCTTCCTCATATCAGATCTACAGACCGACCGACGATCCCAACTACGTCGCGGTGGACCTCGAGTTCGGCAGCCTTGGACAGGCCGAGGCGTTCAAGCTGGCCCTGGAGGAGCTATGGCGGTCGCCGCAGGCCGCGCCAGCCCTGGGCAGAACCCCACGAGTGCGCGTCGTCGACACGGTCGAGCGAAAGTCGTACTGAGCATCGACACGTGGGTCAGCCGTCCGAACGAGCGTTGTGGCAGGCGACTCGGTCACATCCGCCGGTTGGTTCGGATGTATGGACGTGCAGTTATCGTGCCGTCCTGAGCACGAAACGTGGGAGTGGAGCGGGAGACGGGTCTCGAACCCGCGACGTTCAGCTGGAAGGCCGAGGAGCCTGTGTGCGCAGTAGCACCCCTCGTGGCGGGCCGAGCGTAGCGTGTCCAGTTATCGTGTCTCGTTTGGCTCCTCCGGCGACCTTGTTCGCCTGCAAGGCGTGGTCGGAAGGGGAGCACGCGAGCGGGACCGGGCCTGGCCGCACACGATGCCGTACCAGCACCAAGTCGGCCAGCTATGGGGCGTTTGGGCACGTCGTGAAGGATGGAGATCGGTCGTGGTGCCCCTCAAGGCTCAGGGCCAGAGGGAAATCAGCTGGATCGCTGGACCTATCGCCACACTACGGAGTTCGGCGGCGAGAATCACCTGGGCCAGGATGCAACCAGCACCTCGGCGACGCTCTGCGCGAGGCCCTCCGGATTCTGGAGCCCCATCGCATGTCCCGTTTGCGGGACGACCTTCCACCCAATACCCATCGCTGCAAGGTCATGCTGCAGATCCGGCTCGGGATCGCTGAGTTCGCCCTGGAGATACCAGCGCGGCATCTCGAGTTTGCCCAGGAGCGAGCGAATGGATGGGTTCCTCTCGAGCTCGATCGACACCGCCTCGCGATGGATTGCACGAGGCTCGACGAGCCGCTCGATCCCGAGGTGGGCAGCTCGCAGACCGTCCGGCTGCGCCTCCGCTTCCCTGAAGTGGGCCTCCAGCATTTCCCGGAAGCCGCGATGGATGAACTGATCTTCGGTCTGGCCACCAAGACGCACGCCGCCCCCAGCGTCAACGTTTCCTTCGGCCATGACGAGCAGCGACACGATCCCGGGCCGAGCCGCCGCCACGAGGATGGCGACCGCGCCGCCCATGCTGTGACCCACTAGGCCGCACTTGCGCAGTTCCAGGGCATCGATGAGCGCGACGATCGTCCGAGCGTGATCCTCGACCCCGTAGCCGAAGCCGAGCGGCTTGTCGCTGTACCCATGGCCGAGGAAATCGACCAGGAGCGAACGGCGACCCCGCAAGGGCGGCCGGACTGCGGCAGGCATCAGCTCGCCGGTCGCGGAGCACTGCCAGCCATGTAGCCACAGCAAGGGGGGATCGTCGCCGGGGACCTCGATGTAGCGGAGGAATGCTCGGTCGCCAGGCAGGTAGACCGCTTTCATGTCGGCCTGCCCCGCGATGTGCTCCTTGCTCCTGCCCACCTCATGCTTCGACTCCCTCGTTAGGACCCAGTGCCGTTGGCCCAGGGGGACTCCGTCCCCTGCTTCGTCGCACTGAAACAGTCGGCTCGTGGAGTCTACGCGCATCCCCAGGAACGAGATACCTACACACTTAGGATTACAGGCGGAACGGCGCGGGCGCGGGCACATGAGGGCTCGGGCGACTCTTCGACCATCCAGATCGAGTTCGAAGTCCCAACACGCGAGGAAGCACGCCCAGGTGTGGCGCCTGTATGAGGTCAGAGTCGAGGGAAACTGGAGCGAGAGACGGGTCTCGAACCCGCGACATTCAGCTTGGAAGGTCTAAGCGGCTATGCGTTGTAGCACCGCTCGTGAAGTGCCGAGCGTAGCGTGTCCAGTTATCGTGTCGTGCAAGGCGGCCGGATTGAGGGCGGCGACTACGCCGGTCTTGCGCCGCACAGGCGGGCGTCACGCCGTCGGGATCGGATGCGTCGATCGAATGAGGTCTCGCGGGTCGTACTGGGCCTTGACGCGGCCGAGCCGTTCGCAGGTCGATGGCGAGTAGAAATCCGACGCACTGAAGGATCGCTCGGCGAAGTTGGGGTAGTTCCGCTCCGCCTCCCACGGTGCCAGCGCGGCCCGCACGATGGCAGAATGACGCTCCACGGCGGCGGCCATGTCCGCGTTCGGTACCAGGCTGAGCGTGGCGGTCGCGAACCGGGCGTCGAGCGAGGCCAGCGCCCCCTGTTCCGGCGCAGCGTCGAGCAGCGCACCGCCCAGGTGGCGCAGCTCGACCGACAACAGCGGCGATCCCGACTCAGGACCCGCCGCCTCGACGACGGCGTCGATGGCCGCCGACGGAAGGTCCGCGAGGAGCCACCCGTCGATGGAGACCGGGACCGGGTCGACCGGGTCCATGTGCAGCGCGCCGAGCGCGGTCGGCGGCAGCATGGTGAAAGTGTCGATCTCCGGCCCGCGCTCCCGGAGCGGGCGCAGCAGCTCGATGCCCTCGCCCTCCGTCGCCAGGCACGCCGCCTCGACGAGCACGAACGAGCGGCCCCGCAGCCCTTCGGGGATCTCCGGAATGGGCGGCAGGTTGAGGAGGCGGCCGACGGACGTGACCGTGTCGGGCAGGCCGGTGGTCCATGCCTGCCAGGCATGGAGGATCTCGGCGGCGCGCTCCTGCGGCCAGAACAGGGCGCCCGCGTACAGCTCGCGCACGGGATACAAGGCGAACTCGAGCGCAGTGACGACGCCGAAGCTGCCCCCGCCACCGCGGAGCGCCCAGAAGAGGTCAGGGTCGTGCTCGCGGTCGACACGGAGCAGCAGACCATTGGCGGTCACGACGTCGATGGCGAGGACGCTGTTGCAGGCCAGGCCGTAGCGCCGGGCGAGCCAGCCCAGCCCACCGCCCAGGGTGTAGCCC
>Ga0187881_10004444_pt1 | contig 11362 bp, 10 predicted proteins | sample June2016WEW_19_1_2_FD_133017 | JGI IMG/M metagenome (GOLD analysis project Ga0187881, IMG submission 133017) | Peatland microbial communities from SPRUCE experiment site at the Marcell Experimental Forest, Minnesota, USA - June2016WEW_19_100 | ecosystem: Environmental > Terrestrial > Soil >...
GACGTTGCCGTTGAACTGACTGGCAGTTATCGAGGTTTCACGCAAGTGATGCGAATCCCCGGTTGGCGATTGAACGGACAGCCAATCTGCTGGCCGCAATCGGCCGCCGAAAAAGCAAAGGGAGAAACGGAGCGGGCGCGATGAAACATCGAAGTAAAATGCCAATGTTGAGCCGACGCCAGATGATCAATACGACGGCGGCGGCAGCAACAACGGGCTATGCGGTTCCTTCGGTCGCCTGCGGCCAGATGAATCGGACTGGCTCGAGACGCTTGGCAAACAGATATAGGTCATCTCCGTCCCACCACAAAAGCTTAACGACGTCGCCTCTGCGCCCTCGAAATGCGGACCCGTGACTGGGGAACGGTTGCTGATCGAGTACCGTCTGTACTTGCGCACTCAGACCGTCGAAACCACGCCGCATATCGGTCACGCCGGCGGCGATCCATATCTTCGTTCCGGTGCGAAGTTCGATCACTTGCGTAAACTCTCAAGGATTGATTGAAGACATCCGAAATCTCTTCCATTGGGGACAACTGTCGGAAGCCTAGCGAGCTATGGTAACTAATTTCAATGACTTAAAGAAAGTCTTCGGTAGTCGCCTCGCCTACCATTTAGAAGCAATTTTGCCGGTCCGCACAGGCAGCCCTCGAATGCCAGTGACTCGGGTCGCGGTCTGCTTCCGGGAAATGCGGAGCGCCGGTGGTTGCCTGAAGCTAACTACTGCTTTGTGTCTAATGGATGCTGCGAATCCTCGAAGAATTGGTTTTGCAGTTTGAGGCTTTCCTGGTCTGCCTTGATCGCCTTGAGCGCCGCGGCAATCTGGCGCGACCACTCTTTCTGGTCGAACGCTCCCAGTTCCTTGTTTGCCGCCGCACCCTCACCCGAATAATGATTGGGGAATCGCGCATACCACCAGATGCCGGTATAGACATTGTCAGGCAGTGATTGGCGTTTCAGATCGGCGCCTGATTCCTGGTCCGCGCGGTCCATGTGGACAAGGTCCGGCCTTGCAATGAGCATCTGCGAAGTTTCCGTTTCGCCTGCGTGCTGGTCATTTTGAGTCTTCACTGCCGGACGTCCCGGCACGTTCAGTTTCGGCAGTCCGAAGACGTAAACCACGTAGTCGCGCGGGCTGGCCATTTGCGCCTGCGCGAAGAGCGGGAGAAGATGGTTGTTTCCGCCGTGGCCGTTCACAATGACTACCTTCTTGCAGCCATTGCGCGCCATCTCTTTTACGGTTTCCTGCAGCAACGTGAGTTGCGTTTCCAGGCTGTAGGCCACTGTTCCCGGCTGCTGTTGGGCCTCAAATATCTGGCCGAAATAATACTCGGGGAATACGACGGCATACTTCTGCTGCACCGCATTCATCAAAAGGCTCTGCCGGGCGCGTCCGGTTCTTTGGCTCTGGAACGAATGCAGAAAAAGATCGCAGCAGCGGCAACTGGTGGTAAACTGTCGTCGCCGGGAAAGCAAAATGGAAATCCCGGTTTAGAGGGTGAGGGCCGGCTTTTCCCGGATTGTCCCCGGCCGTATTACACTCATTACGACCTCTCAAAATGAAATGGCCGGTTCGCGAAAGATAAAGATTCTTTTGTATTGGTCCTGAGTAGATATAAACCATGGAGGAGTTCCGAATGGGTGAAACTGTAACGATCGTAGAGCAAAAGATGGAGCGCAATATAGCGGTCGACGCTTACCGCGGCCTGGTGATGCTGCTGATGATGGCGGGAGTGCTTGAGCTGGCGCACGTATCTCATTCTTTCCCCGGCAATCCCATTTGGAGTTTTCTGGGCTACAACCAGTCCCATTCCGAATGGGCCGGCATGAGCCTGCACGATACCATCCAACCGTCGTTCACATTTCTTGTGGGCGTTGCGCTTCCTTACTCAGTGAGAAGCCGATTGAAGAAAGGCGCGACGTTCCCGCGTTTGCTGGCCCATACCATCTGGCGTAGTTTTATTCTTGTGGCGCTGGGCATTTTTCTCCGCTCAATCCACAGCCCCATGACCAACTTCACCTTTGAAGACACGCTCACCCAGATCGGCCTTGGCTACACCTTTGCCTTTCTGCTCACCTTCGTTCGTCCGCGCTGGCAGTGGACCGCGTTCGGCGTAATCCTCTTCGGCTACTGGCTGGCATGGGCGCTGTATCCTGCGCCAGGCCCCGGCTTCGACTACGCGGCCGTGGGAGTGCCCGCCGGGTGGAATCATCTTTACACCGGCTTCCTGTCGCACTGGAACAAGAACAGCAATCTCGGCAATGCGTTCGATATCTGGTTTCTGAACCTGTTTCCACGCCCCAGCCGTTATCTGTTCAACAGGGGCGGCTATCTGACCCTGAGCTTCATTCCCACGCTTGGCACCATGCTGCTGGGGGTTTTCGCGGGCCGTTGGTTTCTCTCTTCGGAACCGAAGATTCCGCTGCGCAAGTTCCTGGTAGCCGCAGTCGTATTGATCGCAGCCGGCCTGCTGTTTCACTTCGCCGGAGTTTGCCCGATTGTGAAGCGCATCTGGACGCCATCGTGGGTGCTGTTCGGCGGCGGCGTCTGCTTCCTCTTTCTGGCAGCGTTTTCCTGGGTCGTGGATATCAGAAAGCATCGCAGCATCGCGTTTCCGCTGGTGATCGTCGGCATGAACTCCATTGCGGCTTACGTCATGGCGGGTTTGTGCAGGGAGTTTTTTGAGGATAGCTTTCGCATCCACATGGGCTGGGCGCTGAATATTCTGGGAACTGCGCTGCAGCCGATTGTTCTGGGAACACTGGTGCTGGGAACTTACTGGGTGATTCTCTTCTGGATGTATCGCAAGAAGCTATTTATCCGGATATAGAGCGGTATTCACAATACAAATCGCCAATGCGAAATCGGGCAACGCGGCAATTTCTCAGCAGAAATGCCTCGTTGCCCGATTTAGTTGAACGATCTGAGTTTATGCCTGGGTTGCGATGGCGGAGGCGCTCCGCTGCATCCACTTGCCCTGCGTAAAGTCAGGGAACTCAATGGGCGCGCTGCCGTTGCTGACTGAAGTGACGCTGAGCGCGCCAACCGCTGACCAGGCTGCCGCGTCATACACATCGATATCCGGCGGAAGGCCTTCGCGCACGCATTCGAGCAGGCGAATGAGCATGAGGTAATCCATGCCGCCGTGGCCGCCCACCTTCGCGGCCAGCTCGCCTTGCTTCTGCCACAGCGGATGCGCATACTGCTTCCAATCGTCGATCGAGCCCCACGACTCATCCTTGTTCATTTCGTCGAAGTAAATGCGCGGCGGATAGTCTTCAAAGACGCCTTTGGTCCCGGCAATCATGTTCACGCGATCGTAGGGATGAGGCGTGGTGACCGTATGCTTGACCGTTATGGTGAGCCCCTTCACGGTTTTGATGAGCGAGGTGTTCATGTCGCCGCATATATAGCGCTCTTCGAAGCGCGGATCACCCGGTTTCAGGTGCGCCTGGCGGTACTCATCGAGGCCACGCTGGCGCGAACTCATGGAAACAATGTATCCGAAGCGGTCGCCGCGCTGGATGCCCATATAGTTCGCCACGGGGCCGAGACCGTGGGTGGGATAGAGGTTACCGTTGCGCATGGTGTGTTCAGCACGGCGCCAGAGGCCCTCGCTCTGGTCGGAAAAGAGTCCGGCGCGAAGATCGTGAAGGTAGGCGCCTTCGCCGTAGAGAAGATCGCCGAATTTGCCGTCGTTGACCATGCGCAGAATCAGCGTCTCGTTGTAGCCGTAACAGCAGTTCTCCAGGATCATGCAGTGTTTGCGGGTTTCTTCCGATGTTTTTACGATCTTCCAGCATTCATCGAGCGTGACTACGGCTGGCACTTCAAGGCACACATCCTTGCCGTGCTTCATGGCGGCGACGCCCATCTCGCAATGCCAGCTCCAGGGAGTGGCGACGATGACCAGGTCGCTGTCGTCTTTGGCCAGCACGGTTTCAAAGGCATAGGGGCCGTCGGTATAAAGCGGGGGCTTGGGCTGGCCGGCGGCGACGACCAGGGAGGCGGCGTGATCGGCATGCTCGGGATCGACGTCGCAGAGAGCCACAATCTGTACGCCGGCGGCGAGCAGATTATTCAACAGGGAGGTTCCGCGGTGGCCCACGCCGATGAATGCGATGCGCGGATTGCGCTTTTCAAAGGGAACATCCACCATGGTGCCGTGGGTGGTGGCTTCCGGTGCAGCGGCGCCTTGCGCATTGGCGCGCACCATGTTCATTACGCTGAGAGTGACTGCACTGGCCGCGCCCATTTTAAAGAACTTGCGGCGGCTTAACGATTCGGACCCATGATTTTGCTCGTTGGAATTCATCAATTTATTTTCTGTTTATCCTTTGCCTTGCTTTTTGCTTACTTTATCACTTCGAGATTACTGCTGACTAGGGACCGGCGGCCAGGGATCGCGGAGCAGCGAGCAGAGGCCAAGGTTGTTTTCGTAGCATTCCACCTCAACCTCTGCCATATGAACGGGGTGCGCCATTCCTTTGAAGGCTGGGACGGCATCGGAGCCCATGATCTGCGGGGAGATAAAGAGGTGAATGCGGTCCACTAGCCCACCGGCAAGCAGGGCTGTGTTCAGCCGCGTGCCGGTTTCTGTGAGCAGGGTGAGTATGCCTTCCTCGCCAAGAATTTCCAGCACCTTATCGAGCGGAACGCGGCCGGCTTCGGCGGGGAGAACATCTACGCGGACGCCGCGTTTGCGGAGTTCTTCGATGCGTTTCAAATCGTTGGAAACAGTGAAGATGGCTACGTCGTTGTGAGCTGTTGCGACCATCTTTGAGTCCAGCGGCATGCGCAGGGCTGAGTCCAAGACGATGCGCAGCAGGGGACGGCGACGGCGGAGACCGCTGCGGTCGGTGAGCATGGGTTGCAGGAGACGGCGTACACATCTCCCCAGTGCGGGTAATACCGACATTGGGCGAAGGGACTCTGGGCACTTGGCGGTTCCATCAAGCAGCGCGGCGGTCAGACACAGAGCTGGCACAAAGCCGACACGTGCAATGGAACGAGGCTATGGGTAAACCACGGAAGTCGGGGCGTATGCGAACCAGCGCTTAAACTCCGCCAAGCTGGGAAGGCCCATGGAAGATAGGCCAAGGCTTCAAACCGGACCCGGGAAATCCGGCAGTCCGGCATTATAGGGGGGCCTCGGGAAACGTGGCCATGGTGGAATAGTGAACCCACCCCGCAACCGAAAGGGCGAGGCTGGTAACCCTCCACCTGTAAGTCGACGCGCCCAAGCTCTATCCAACTGTCTGAGAAATCGCTTCGAAATGGGGCAAATCATGGCCTTTTGGTTCTGGCAAAGGCCCTGCCGGACGCGTCCGGTTCTTTGGCTCTGGAACGAATGCAGAAAAAGATCGCAGCAGCGGCAACTGGCAGTATACTGTCGTCGCCGGGAAAGCAAAATGGAAATCCCGGGCAAGGCCAGTTCAATCGCGAAGGAGTCCTTCGATGCTTCAAGACCTGTCTGAAATTCACCAGCCCCTGGGCAAGCTCGGGGAGTTACCAAAGAGTGCCGGGCAATGGAAGAAGTTCCAACTGAGCAAGCAGCAGATCGCCGATTTCGACCGTGAAGGGTGTCTGGCCGGCATCCACGTGCTGGATGATGAGCAGATAGAGATTCTGCATGCCGAGCTGGCTGGTCTGATGAAGAAGTCGCACCCGGCGAATCATCTCTTCTACGAGTTCCACACGAACGAGTCCCAGGACTCAAATAGGGCGCTCTTCCATGCTTTGGGGGCCTGGAGGACGGGGCCTGGATTCCACGATGTGCTATGGAGTCCCGCGATTCTGATGGCGATGTCGCAACTGCTGCGGGGACCGATCCGCTTTTGGCACGACCAGCTCTTTTGCAAGCCTGCCGAGCACGGAGGGGTGGTTGCGTGGCACCAGGACTACTCTTACTGGACGCGTACCGTGCCCATGGCGCACCTCACCTGCTGGATTGGCCTTGATGACAGTACTCGCGAGAATGGATGCCTGTATTACGTGCCTGGCAGTCACCGCTGGAATCTGCTGCCGCGAACAGGGCTGACGGGGGACATGGACGAAATCATGACCGTACTGACGCCTGAGCAAAAAGAGGCGTTTTATCCGATCCCGATTGAAATGAAGAGGGGTGAATGCTCCTTTCACCACCCGCTGCTTGTGCATGGATCCTATGCGAATTCCTCCAACAGGCCGCGTCGCGCGACTCTCGTAAATGCCTTCCGAGATGGAGTTCTTTCCGCCTCCGATGATGAACTGCTTGCGGGCGTTCCTCGCATTCCCAACGGCTCTCCCATGGGTGGGCAGTTCTTTCCGCTGCTCTTTGACCCGCAGGTTTTGGGCTGCGAACCATGCTGACTTGTTAGAATTGAAGGCGCGTTGGGAATGCCGATTGTGCAGTCGATATTGGGTTTTCCGGTTAATCAATGCCGCAATCTATGGAGCCGTAAAATACTGGCTCCATCTAGCTCCACTACCAGCCGCGTTCTATTTGTTTCTCAGTGCTTTCTTGCTTTGTTGATTCACGATTTTCTATTTTGGCGAAAGGTACATAACGAGAAAATCGCTTTCCATGTGCAGACACCCATCTGGAACTTCAGCTATGTGCCGGAAAACTGGCTATCACGATCTTTGCTAGTGCCTCTGCAACTTGGTCGTTGAATGCTTCGTAGCCGGTCACAAGGGCGTGTGATGAGTCAGATTCATCGCCGTCTTGGACAATGCGAATTGTTACGAACTTGGAGGCTGCATTGAGTGTATCCCGCCTCAATGCAAAGCTCGATCTGTGGGCGGGAGCGAACAGGGATGAACTGGAACGGGCAATGAAGGGGCACATGCTGGCGCAAGGGGAACTCATGGGCAAGTACGGGCGGTAAGGAACGCTCACGCCGAGGAACGCCGCATCATGAGCATCAAGCGCCTCCCGACCTCCGCTGTCATGACTCAGATTATGCCTTCTAGTCCCAGCCCACAAAAAGTGTCGTCGGCTCTGCTGAGATTGCGAATTCCTGACGTTTCAATGAGGACTCAAGAAATGATCTACTCTGCGAACACCGACCCTGAACTCACCGACTGGCTGCGCTGGGCAGCAGCCGAGAGCAGCCAAGTACCTATGTTCGTTAAGACAGTCGCCGAGGCCGCTTCCATTTGATCGGCCCCGGTATTTCTGAACCAGCCTGAATGTTAGTCTTCGGCAAGAACCGAGCCTGAAGAGGGCGGAGGATTTTGCTGATGAAGAAGAGGCGATTCAGTGTAGAGCAGATCGTTGGGGTGCTGAAGCAGGCCGGGGTGGGCGTGCCGGTGGTTGAGTTGATTCGCAAGGCGGGGATCAGTGAGCAGACGTTTTACCGGTGGAAGGCGAAGTACGTCGGCCTGGGGGTGGATCAGGTTCGGCTGATGAAGCAACTACAGGAAGAGAACCTGCGGCTGAAGCAGTTGGTAGCGGAGCTGATGCTGGATAAGGCGATGCTCCAGGACGTACTCTCAAAAAAATGGTAAAGCCCTCGCGGCGTGGGCCGATGGTGGAGCACCTGGCCGGCAGCTACAGGGTTAGTGAGCGGCGAGCCTGCCAGGTACTGTGTGTGGCAAGGGCCACATATCGCTATCGAAGTCACCTTGATCCACGTCTTGAGTTGCGGATGCGCATCCGCGAGATCGCTCAGTCAAGAGTTCGCTACGGATACCGTAAGATCCGAGCACTGTTGAACCGCGAGGGCTGGAATGTTGGCAAATATCTGGTGTACCGCCTCTACAAGGAGGAAGGGCTGACGCTCAAGAGGATGCGACCTCACGGGAAGCGGAAGGCCGTTAAGCACCGCGAAGAACGATTCCTGGCTAAAGGACCGAATCAGGCATGGAGCATCGACTTCATCGCGGATCAGTTGCAGGACGGGCGGCGTTTCCGAGCGCTAACTGTTGTCGATGTTTTTACGCGGGAGGGAGTGGCCATCGAAGTAGGACAGAGCCTGAAGGGCGACGACGTAGTAAGAACGATGAACCAACTAAAGAATAAGCGCGGAGCGCCGAAACTCCTGTTCTGCGACAACGGAAGCGAGTTCACCAGTCAGGCGATGGATCTGTGGGCTTATCAGAATGGAGTAAAGATCGACTTCTCGCGGCCGGGCAAGCCTACCGACAACGCCTTCGTAGAATCGTTCAATGGCACCTTCCGGGCCGAGTGTCTGGATGCCCACTGGTTCACAGACCTCAACGAAGCACGGAGGCTTATCGAAGCCTGGCGAACGGAATACAATGGGAGTCGCCCTCACAGGGCTCTCGGAGAGAGGACGCCGAGCGAATTCGCCAGTCAATTCGCGGCTAGCCGCGAATTGACTGCAACCTAAACCAGTTGAAGACTAACATTACGATTGGTGCAAAAAGACTGGGCCCCTCACTGCCGCGCTACACTAACAATTCAACTGGTACAAAACATCGGGCAGGCCAACCCCACCCACAATCAGCAGTAGCAGGATAATTTGGATACCACCGATAATCCACTGAAGCGGCTTCGTGACGATGTCCAATAGGCCGTAGGCTCTACCTTCGCGTTCATGCATCTCTTATTGCCCTCCGTTGTCCAGAATTGTCCCAGTACCCCGCAGCCTTCGGCCTTTCCAACATCAGTGATTGAGTCGTGTACAACGACGACAGTGAATGTGTCCACTGTCGTCGTTGGCATAGCGTTTCCGCCGACCCAAAGCCGCTCCCAAGCTTTGCGAGGGGTGCTGCGCGAGGCGAGGCGCCTGGGGCAGATGTCCTACGAGAGCTTCCGACGTGCCAGCGATCTCGCAGATGTACGGGGTGACCGCTACAGTCATGCCGCCGGTGTTCAGGAGGTCGGTTGGAACACGGCAATCAGCAACATTGCGTTTCCTGAACCAGGGCAATTGCGCTCCCGCAAAATTGTTTCGCGGTCGCGGGCCCGTCCTACGGGCAAGTATCCATCCTGGAAGATGAGGCGGATGGTTCAGTGGGAATCAGAAAACGAACTCAACGCCTTCCGTCTCCTCGATTGCGATCCGGATGTGACGGGCTTTCATGAGCAGCCATGCGAAGTCGTATACGTTCTCGACGGGCAGGCCAGGAGCCATTATCCAGACATCTTTGTTGAGAAGAACGGTCGAAAGGAGCTGTGGGAGGTCAAGCCCGAATCCCAAGCGGAAGAGCCGGAAGTCGTTACGAGGACCACTCTGCTTATGCAGGGACTTCCATTATGGGGCTACACGTACAGGGTTGTGTTGGCAAAAGACCTTGCTATGCAGCCGCGGCAAGGTAATGCATGCGTCCTTCTTGGCTTCGGCCGACGTGCCGTCACCGACTGCGAGCAAGAATTCATCAGGCGAGCTCTTTCTCAGCACGGATCACTGCTCTGGTCGGATGCCTGCCGTGGGAAATATGGCCCGCGGGGCCGCGAGATCTTATGCAGCCTCGTTCTCAGGGGCGTGCTGAGCATAGATTTGAACTTGCCGATCGCACCCAGCACCCGCTTTGTTGCCTGGAAGGAGGACATCTAATATGGGAACCGCCTGCTTGGAGCAAAACGCGATAGTGGAGATTGACGGCAAGAAGCATCGTCTTCACCGCAAGATCACCGACACCTGTTGGCAGTTGGAGGAATTAAAGACGGGCCTGCTTGTTACGAAAGAACACAATGAACTGCTTCGGATGGTAGCTAAGCAGCAACTGACTTTTCCTGGCAGCATCCCGATGAGCAAAAGCAGCGTGGACAATTCGCAAGTCCCCAAGATTGCGAAATTGCGGCGAACCTACGTCCTTGCAGTGCTAGACGTTCCTAATTCTCGCAAGCAAATGGAACAGGCCATCAACGATGTTTGGAAAAGGGTAAAGCAGCCGATGAAGCCCCCTGGATGGATTAGCGCATACCGCTGGAAGGCTCGCTTTCTCCAATCGAAGAGCGACGTCCGCGCATTGGCTGACAATACCTACAGCAAGGGCAACAGAAAAAGCCGCTACACCGCGGTTGTTACGAGCCTCTGCCAAGAGGCCATCTCAACCAAATATCTGAAACGGGAGCGCAACACCATCCAGGAAACACTTGAGGATGCATTGCTGAGGGTCATGAAAGAGAATGAACTCCGTCCGGACTCCGACCAATTGCCGATGCCGACACGGCGACTCGTTACTCGCCTGATCGCAGACATTCCCGCGTTTGACAAGTATTCGGCCCGTTACGGTCATGATGCCGCTTTGAAAAGATTCCGCTCTGTAAAGGGTCATCGCGTTGTTGCCGCACCGCTTGAGCGGGCAGAGATTGACCACACTCACCTCGATCTCTTCGTGGTAGACGACAAGACATCCCTGCCTTTGGGCAGGCCATATGTCACGGCCTGCATCGACAGCTACACCCGATGCATTCTGGGCATATACGTATGCTTCAACCCGCCGAGCTACCAGTCTGTTGCCGCCTGTCTGAAGGACTGCTTTCTGCCGAAAGTCAATCCCAAGGAAGAATATCCCGAGATAGTCAACGAATGGGCAGCGCACGGCGTAATGCGCCAACTCGTGGTTGACGGGGGGCAAGAGTTCTACAGCAAGAGCCTGGAGCAGGTTTGCCTCTCGTTAGGCATAGAGTGGTGCGCCGCACCTCGCCGCGAGCCGTGGTTCAAGGGAAGGATTGAACGCTTCTTCGGGACCTTCAACAGAGGCATTGCACATGGAATCCCAGGCACTACGTTCAGCAATATCTTCGAAAAGGACGAATACGACCCGTCCAAGCATGCGGTCGTAAAGTTCTCAACCCTGAAGTGGATAATCCGGAAATGGATCGCGGATGTATACCATCAGGAAACTCACAGGTCGCTGCAGACTACGCCGGCCAGGATGTGGGCATCCAGCATCAGGCCCGAGGATATCCACCTGCCAGATGAGTCTACGCAGCTTGATGCCATGATGGGCCGGGTATATCGGCGCGTGCTTACCCACAAAGGAATTGAATTCGAGGGTTTGTTCTACAGTTCGCCCGAAGTGAACGACTTGCGGATCAAAGCGGGCTCGAACCTGGAGGTTGAGATTCGCGTCGATGAATGCGACATCGGTTCGATATACGTCGTGTGGCCGAAGACTAACAGCACCTATCGCGTCCCGGCTCGCAACATTGAGTACGCGAATGGCATCAGCTTATGGCAGCACTCAATCTTCAAGAAATGGCAAAAAGATCGGGATCCGTTTAACCAGAATCCATACGGTTGGCTAAAGGCACAGGAAGAGATCCAGCGCAGGATCGAAGAGGATCTTCACCTGAAGCGGCGCAGGACCAGAATGCGGGTTGCGCGCTTCAAAGAAGCTTCCGAGAAAACTTCTGTCCAAAGGGGCACCCGCGAGGCGACACTGATCCTGCCTGAAGCACCA
>Ga0187881_10004449_pt1 | contig 11355 bp, 6 predicted proteins | sample June2016WEW_19_1_2_FD_133017 | JGI IMG/M metagenome (GOLD analysis project Ga0187881, IMG submission 133017) | Peatland microbial communities from SPRUCE experiment site at the Marcell Experimental Forest, Minnesota, USA - June2016WEW_19_100 | ecosystem: Environmental > Terrestrial > Soil >...
CCCGATAGAACGGCTCAAAAATGTGCGGAACATCGGATGGATCGATACCGATGCCCTTGTCCTCGACCGTGATGAGGACCTCCAATCCGTTTTTGCCCTCGGCGGTTCCTGTCCTGACCGCCAGCCAGCGGCGGTCCCCTGAGTATTTCAAGGCGTTGGCGATCAGGTCCTGGATACATTGCGACAGAGCGGAGGCGTCTGCGTTGACAAGGGGGAGCGCGCGAGCAATGTCATTCTCAATCTCAAATCCGGCAGCCTGAATCCTGGGAGATTCCTTTGCAAGCGTGTCCTCGCAGATTTCCTGCACCTGTATCGGCTGAAGGTTGTACTGCCGCCGCCCGCGCTGAATGCTGGCAAACTGAAGCACCTGATCCACCACACCCTTGAGTTTCCAACCCTCCTCGCGGATCAGTTCCCCGTATTGCCGGATCTGGCCGTTCGAATCTGCCACCACCCCATCCGCGAGATTTTCCCCTGCCGAACAAATCACGGCCAGCGGGGTTCTCAACTCGTGGGAGACGCCAGCGACGAAATCCATTTGAAGCTGGGCGAGCCGTTGCGTCCTCTGCGAGTAACCGATAATCAGAGTCATGCTGGTGGCGAGTAACAGCAGGATGCCGAAACTGATCCCGAGGTTACGCCGCCGTGAATGGTCTACTACCGCTTCCAGTGATCCCTGGCGATTTTTCACCACCAGATCCCATTCGGCACCATCGCTGTCTGAGAACAATATCGGCCCGCCCCGTCCCCTCCCCTGTCGCGGCTGTGGGGGGCCGGTGAGAGCCATCGGCGGCGGACGCGTCCCGTCCGGCGCCCTGGCGTCTCCTCCGATAGCCGTGGGCCAGCGGCCTGCGCGCGTGCGCACCGCGTCAAGCAATGGGATCCTTGCATCGGGCGCGGTCAGCGAGGACGGCACAAGCTTGGGATCGGACTTGTAGATGATCGAACCGACATCCGGCCCGCTGACAATCGCTACATCGTAACTAAAGCCTTCCGGGCCCCCGAAATACCTTAGTCCGAGCTCGGAAAGCAGATCCTCGCGAATGGCATCCATGCTCAGTTCGAGCATGAGATATCCGACGAGATGCGAATTTGCCATGGGGGGGCCAGCCGGCTGCTGGAAGACGAACAGCGGATGAACCAAAAGGGGAATCCGGGCCAGCATTGTCCATGCGAAAGGACGCACATCGGACGGCAAGCGAGGCTGATTGATGGCTGTCCGAGGATATCGCTCGCGCACAGAATCGAGCGCAGGGACCCATCCAACCGTTTCGAAGGATTTGGTTTGCCGGTCGAATTTCAGCAGTTGCTCGCCATCATCCCAGGGACTCACCCAAAGATAGACAGAGCTGACGATGCGGCGATCCGTGTTGTTGAAGGCGTCGTCGAGGTTGCTGGCGTACCGTCTCCAGTCCTGGCTCGAGATAACGGCTGCGTCCGGCTGAAACGCAAATACGAGCTGTTGCAGGTCGCGGTTGAACTCCTGCCGGAACTGGAGCGTCGATGTTCTGAGGCTGGCTTGCATCCGCTCGCGTTCGGCCTCGCTGACCTCGCCACTCCAGATGTACTGCAGGACGGCGAGAACGGCCAGAATTGCGACAAGGCACACCACAATAATCACCGACCAGGTCGTGCGGCTCGGCAAGAATCTCATGACGGGAAGCATAACCTCGGTCTCCTCACGCTGCAAGCGCCCTCTGAGGCGCCTTCTGTCACTGCCGGCATCTGTTTAGCCCCTAGACTCCAATCGATTGACCTGGTCCTGCAGGGGCAATTGGAGAAGCGTGGTCAACCATTCCCCATGCCTTTTGATACGGGTGAAACGCAAAATCGTTACAGGATTCTCATCCGTCGCCGGAATCGTTTTGCCACCGGCATGGCGAAGTTGTATTCTGTCGCAACCCTGAGATTGAAGTCCTGTCTCTGATAACCGAAATGCGGCAGGAGGTGTAATGAAGCCAGCGACACAAACCCAAGCAGCGCAGGCGCTTCCCGAAAACGCTTATACTCCTCTGGAAGAAGGCGCGGTCTACTCACCCATGGTGCCGGCCAACGCCGCACTCCTCGAGATTACCTGGCGATCCGCGGTCTGGGGAGTCGTTCTCTGCGTCATATTCACCGTGGCGTCCGCGTATTCCGGCCTCAAGGTCGGACAGGTCATGGAGGCCGCCATCCCAATCTCCATCCTGACGATCGGCCTGGCCCGCATGTATCACCGGCGCTCCACGGTGCTGGAGAACGTGATCGTGACCGGCATCGGCGGTGTATCTGGCGGCGTCGTGGCTGGGGCCATTTTCACGCTTCCGGCGCTCTACATCCTGAAACTCGACCCCCATCCCGTTCAGACGATCTTCATATGTCTTGCGGGCGGCTGTCTCGGGATCTTGTTTCTGATTCCGCTGCGCCGCTACTTCGTCCGGGAAATGCACGGACAACTTCCTTACCCCGAAGCCACGGCCATCACCGAGGTTCTCGTCACCGGCGAGAAGGGCGGCTCGCAGGCGCGTCTGTTGCTCGAGGCCACGGCCATCGCCGCCGTGTACGATTTTTTCGTTACCACCTTCCAGGTCTGGAAAGAGTTTGTGAACTTCCAGTTTGTCCCGGTGGTGCGCATGCTGGCGGACCGGACCAAAGCAGTTTTCAACTTTGATGCCATCAGCTTCATCCTGGGCCTCGGCTACGTCATGGGTTTGCGCTCATCCATGGTGCTTTGCGCGGGCGGCGTATTGGCGAACTTTGTCCTTGTGCCCCTGATCTGGATGATAGGCCGCCAGTTCCCGAATGTCGCAGTCTATCCCGCAACGATGCCTATCGCCCAGATGACGGCGGTGCAGATATTTCGCGGCTACGTGCGCTTCGTCGGCGTGGGTGCAATCGCAACCGCCGGAATCTTCGGCATCATAAAGTCGTTGAAGATCGTCGCAGGATCGTTCGCCATCGCGCTTCGTGCTTTTCGCCGGGGCGAGGAAAAAGGTCTGGCCCGAACCGATCGTGACATCACCGTCATGACCATCCTCATCGGGATTATTCTCAGCGCGGTAGCCGAGGCGATTTTTCTTGCAAAGCTCGGAACCTCATTGCAGGTCGTGGTCATCGGGCTCGCTCTCTCCCTGGTGTTCTCCTTCTTTTTTGCATCGGTGGCTGCCAATGCCATCGCGACCACGGCGAGGAACCCGGTCTCCGGCATGACCATGCTGACCATCATCATCTCCTCCGTCGTTTTCCTCAAGTTCGGGCTTTCGGGTACGACCGGAATGTTTTTCGTCATGGCGATTGCAGGCATGGTTTGTACTGCATTGTCCGTGTCGGGGCAGACCATCACCGACCTCAAGACCGGCTATTGGCTGGGCTCGACGCCGGCTGCGCAGGAAAAAGTTAAGTTTCTGGGTGTCATTGCCGCCTCGATCGCCGCAGGCCTGACGATCGTGCTGCTGGCGCGGGCCTATCAGTTCGGGGACGCGACACCGGGCGATCTGCGGGTCGTTCTCCCGTCACCGCAGGCTTCGATCATGAAAGCGCTGGTGGAGGGATTTATGAGCCAGCAGCCGGTGGCCTACATCCTGTTCGGAGCGGGTGCCATGATCGCCCTGTTGATGGAGATGTTGGGTGCGCCGGCATTGGTATTTGCCCTGGGTATGTACTTGCCTCTGGAACTCAACACGCCGGCACTCGTCGGAGGATTCCTGGCTCACTGGATCGGAAAGAGATCGGACAGAATCGGGGGCCGCCGCGGCGTCACCATGCGGGAGCGCGGCGTCATCATCGCCTCCGGTTTGATGGCCGGAGGCGCTCTGGGAGGAGTTTTCGGCGCGGCCTTTCGTCTTTTCCCATGGTACGCCGAGGACAAGATCAAGACGCCTTTCTACGACCATGAAATGCTGTCGCAGAGCCTGTCCGCGCTTCTGTTTGTCGGGCTGTGTCTCTATCTCTGGTTCAATTCAATCCGGCAGGTGAAGGAAGAACAAAGCTGACGGGCCCTAAGCTCGTTCCACGCTTGGACCTGGACCTCGTCGTGGACTTGGATGTTCTTGTGCCTGACAGATTTTCGCAAGCATCCTGCTTGCGACTGTTTATTTCGCGCTTGATTGTCCACGTCCACGTCGAGGTTTAGGTCCAAGTCCAGGTCCGATAGCGAGCGAAACCTCGCGCTCATGGACTCACGCCACTTCGAGGCTTGCCAGTGTCTGAACCACAGTGACCTTTTACCTAAGCCTTGACAGGCTTATGTTCATCATGACATATTGAAGTCATGGCAATTCGGACTACCGTGGACATTCCCGAGCCGTTGCACGAAAGGCTGCGTCACAGGGCGGAGCGTTCGGGCACGTCAATTCGTGCTCTGGTTATCCGTGCGCTCGATCAGGTCTACTGCGAGGCAGGGAAAGAGGCTTACGTGACCGGCCCTCTTATCACGGGACCGGGTAAGCTAGGCAGGAACTTTCCAAAAGACGAGAACCCTCATGGTCTCGCTTTTTCCTGATCTGAATGTCTGGATCGCTCTTTCAGTTGCGGGCCACTCCCATAATGCTGAAGCATGGAATTGGCTCCGTTTGTTGCCGAGAGAGGTGAGACTCATCTTCTCACGGTATACCCAGGTTGGTCTGTTGCGCCTCCTGACGAATGAATCCGCCATGGGCGAACAGACGCTGACGCTCAAGAAGGCTTGGGGCGTTTACGAACGGTGGGTGACCGACCCGCGCGTGGAGTTCTATCCGGAACCCCGTGGCATGGAGGCCGCGTTCCGAGAAGCCACCGCGCCGTTCGCCGCCAAGCCGGCTTCGAAGTGGGTCGGCGACTGCTACCTGCTCGCCTTTTCGAAACAGAGCGGTGCGGCTCTGGTCACCTTCGACAAAGCCCTGCACGAGGCCGCCCGCAAGCACGGCCACGCCGCCATCATTCCAGCCTGAGACGCCTCGGGTCAAGACCTGCCGAGGGACTGTCATCCGCAGCCATTGTCAATCCGAGCTAACGGCGGGCCCGGGTAACCACGAATGGAGCCCAGAAATAGGGATGGCGATAAGCCGGAATCGGGGAATGGAAAAAGGCGCGTCTGGCTTCACGGAGCGCTTGCGCGGGAGAGCTGGCCTTTGCCAGGTGCTGGTAAAAGGCTTTCATGAATTCCAGGCTCGCTTCGTCGTCCGTTTTCCATAGACTCATGACTACATTATGGGCACCTGCTTCCATAAATGCACGCGCGAGACTGAGAACGCCTTCACCAAGTCTTATCTGCCCTTGGCCGGTCCGGCATCCGGATAGGGTAACGAGATCAGCGTTTAATCTGAGTTGACTGATCTCATCCAGACAAAGATATCCGTCCTGTCCCTGCCCGGGACTTAAAAAGACGCCCGAGCTCCTCGGATCGCTCTCATCCACATAGGCGTGGCTGGCCAGATGAATGATTCTGTAGCGACTGAGATCCGCGGAATCAAGGAACGCTTCCGACGCATCTTTCCCGAAAAGCACTTTGCCTTTCCATCGGGCGAGGGAATGGCCGACGACTCTGGCTTCTTCTTCGGCGTTTGGCAGGTAGCGGTATCGGCGCCAGAGCATTTGGCTAAAATCACTGCCGGATGTGGGATTAGGCCCAGCAAAACCGATCGCCAGAAACTCGTTTGCGGATTTCTTCCCGGGTTTGACCTTTTCCAGGTTCCACAGTGATGCCGATGGCACGTACACAACTTCCTTGGACCCCAAAGAGAAAGAGAAAGCACTGGCTGGCGAAGCTAGCAACGATTCGAAGGGCAGGGAATTGAGAATACCATCCGCCGCGATGTCGAGCTTCGAGGCACGAGCTACTTCCGAGGCTTCGTTGCTGAAGAGCATTTGAAACATCTCACAGCTTGTATGCTGCCAGCGCTCAAGCGCATCCCTCCCAACTGGGAGAGTTGAGACCAACTCCAAGAAGTCGCGAACTGAGCCTTCGATTTCCTGCCGGCCTGGAAGCGTTAAGAGCTTACAGGAGTCTTTGGAGATAACCCATGCGTGGCTTCGTGGATCTGAAAGCAGAAACTCGATAAACAGCTCTCCCTGCGCATCCAATTTCCGCTTGAGCGCCTCGACCGAGATCGCGGGCGCCTTCAGATCCATGTTTGTTTCTGAGATACGGTTTTGGATTGTTATGGCATCGAGCTCGGCGCGCGCCCGAGCCAGGGAATCGAGGATCTGCTTTTCCCGATCTGATTCCTGAACGCCGGCAAGCTGCAATTGCAGGCTGGAGATCCTTGCCAATTGGTCTTGCTCGGATGCGCCCGATCGGGACGCCGGCGCGCGAATGGATTCGAGCACCATATCATTGAAGGTCTTATTGCGCCCGCGCTCAGACATCTCGAATGAGGCGGAATCGTTCTGCATTTCGATAAGGAGTTCCACACCTTCTGCATAGGTGTCGTGTCGATCGCTCCAGTAACTGATCCTTTTCAATTCCGGCACAATGCGGATGTCGGTCCTCTCGAGTGCATCCAGCGCAATTTGGTTGTATCTTAACCCCGACTGAAGGTCACCCTGGCCCGCGACACTTCGGGACAGACCGTCATAGAGGCGAATTGCCAATTCCCGGGGCAGCGACGTCGGATTTGAGAGTAGGGCCTGCTGCAAAGTGCGGCTTGCCGCGGCGAAGTCGCGGAGCGCCAGATAGTCACGGCCCATTGCGACCAAAATCTCCTGTTCAGCAGCCTTGAGTCCCAGATGGCTGATTTCATCCAAAGCCTTTCGGTGGCAATCGAGGGCGCTTCGGGCATCTCCGCGCATGAAGAACAAATCGCCCTGGGCTGAGAGCACGCGGGCCGTTAGCCGTGGAACCCCGAGTCTCCGGCTCTCCAAAAGTGCGGACTGTAGAATCGCTTCGGGGTTGTCCGAGCTTGGCCCTTCATCTCCAACATGGTTTGCAAAGTCGATCAGCGCATCGACGTAGTAGGTCCGATTGTACATTTCGTGATAGGCCTTGTCGGCCTTAGACAAGCTTTGCCGGTAAAACTCCATCGCCTGTTTGTCGTCACCCCACATGCGCTCGAGATTGCCCATCTGTTGCAGCAGGCGAGTTTCATTCATCAAATGCGGAAACGTATCCAGGATCAGCCGCGCCTGATGAAAGCTTTGGAGCGCCCTGGAGTAGTCGCCGTAGGACTGGGAGAGAATCCCCAGGTTGATATAGACGGCCGAGGGACCAGGACCAGAATTAAACACGTCTCCTGCCTCGCGCAGAGTCTTCTCCGCCCGGCATAGGTAATCCCTGCTTTGATCGAGATCTCCGCGCAGGTACGCGAGCCAGCCCAGGTTATTTAGAGAATCAGCGGTTTCATCCGATAAGCTATCCCACTGGCATGCGTTCTTGAATAGCTCGAAGGCCCGATCGTAGTCGCCTTGATACTGAAAACATAGGGCTTCATATTTGAGAGCAAGTTGATACGGCCTGCCCGCGCGTTGGCTGAGTTCAAATGTCCGCTGAAAACGCTTTGCGGCGTCATTGAATTTGCCTCGATTGTAAAGATCGCGGGCTTGCCGATAGGCAATCGCGGCCATTGGCGGCAGCTTATCTGCCTGGGTGCTTTGGTCCCACGGAAGCAACGCCGGTTCGATGCACGAAAGAGCGAGAAAAATCGTGACGAGGAGTGCTCTCTTCACCGGGGCTATTTCTCAACTGCAAAGGGGAACTGCCATTTGCGGACGCTCTTGCCCGTCTCGGTGACAACGAGCCGGTAATCGTGGCTGGGTGGCAGACGACGTGAGTTTACTGTCAGAACGAAATTGCCGATTCCGTCGAAGCTCTTGATGTCCCGAAACTCGGATAGTATCGCCGAACCGCGGGTAATCCGGCAATCATAATGAGCCTTGGGAGAATCTTCGATCGGCACGAAAAATACCAATCCCAATAAATCCGCCTTGGATCGGATTACAATCTCGCCTGCCTGCGGATCGGCGCCGCGCACGGCTGATTCAAAGCGCACGAAATCGGAGGAAGCGATCTCAGTGCCTGAAGGGCTGCCGGTGTTTTCTTCGATCCTTTTATTGGAAGGGATTTTGGCACCCGCGGCGTCCGCCAGAATCAGCCGCAGCCCTAGATAGGCCGGGTAAGAAAAAAGTACCAGGGCCGCCGCCATTGCCACCGCTGCCACACGCAGCCGCCCAGCGCTGTGACTCGGGGGATCCGTGGAAACCCGAAGGAACCGCCTAAACCTCTGCTCGATCTCTCTCTTCCGGAAGCGATCGATTTGCGCAGGCATATCCGCAGGGTTCTGCGATTCCCTTAGGAGACGGACGTCATTGGCACAGACGCCGCATACGAGCAGATGCTCGGCTATCCGAGATTTGTCCGCTTCCGGAATCGAATCCTCAGCAAAGCGAATCAGCGCTTCGGAATCCGGGCATGCGCCGCGGAATTTGCGAACGATGCGTCTAAGTTCTTTCGCGCTCAAATCTTTTCACCAGGTTTCGATGGGCCGTTCGGATGAAGACCTTTACCTGTTCAAACGAATAGCCCGTCATTAACGTTATTTCTTCGTAAGAATACCGCTGAACCTTGAGCAAGTAGCAAACCCGATACGGCTCTTCGAGACTCGCCAGCAAATCGAGCGCCTCACGGATGAGCAATAACTCTCCCGCAGTGGAAGGGTATTCTCGTCCAGTCAGTGCCAGTTCCCGCATTGCCGCGAGTCGTGTCCTGCGCTTCCTGAGTTCATCCAGGCAAATATTCCGACAGATACGCGCCAACCACTGCTGCAAATTAGATTTCTCGTCACCTTCATCAAACCTATGAATCTCGCGATAGGCCCGTTCGAAAGTGGACTGCACGGCATCTTCGGCCAGCCCCTCGTCCCGCAGAATGCTGAATCCGATCCTATAGACAGAAGCCCGATGCCGCGCAAAAATCTCCTCAAAGTACTGGTTAGCGCCGCCGGCCTTAAATCTGGCAACCAGCTCGCGGTCCGAGAGCGATGTTGTCTTTCTACTTCTCCCCTACATTAAGAAACGCTTCAGCGGCATAAAATCGTCAGCCCTTGATTCCGGAGGACCCTGAAAATCTCTCTGAGGTACGATTGGCGGCCATTATAGTCGGCAAATCCCACGGACTGCACGAAAAAATGCTGTCTGCATCCCAAGCCCGTACGCCATTCCGAAATTCTCAGCCGGCAAAAAGTGAACTCTTTGACGAAAAATGCCGGCGGGCACGTTAGATGATGTGTACAAGCCTCTGCGATCGGGAACGAAATACAAGCATGGTCTGCTGGTGACGAGTTCCAAACGCGACTCACCAAAGATCCTGGCGTTGATCGTTGTCCCGAGAGCAGATGCGAACGTGCCCAAGGGACTCTCATGCGATGGGGACTGCTGCATCAGCAGGCGCATGGGGATCCCTTCAAGGCAGGCTCACCCCCGATGGCGGTTGCCCGTCGAAGGTCGTCAGCTACACTTTCTCGGCAAGCAAACATGCATGGATCGATGCCAAAATCGGAGAAATCCCGCGCCTTTCATTGAGGGCTGCCATCTTCACAAAGGCGTCTCAGCCCTATGTGGCTGATCGACGGGACCATATCCGGACCGCTTTCCAGCGTGAAGTTTCTTTTGGGGAGTGAGCACAATGAAGATATGCCCTTTTTGTGCGGAAGTAATTCAAGATGAGGCAACTATCTGCCACTTCTGCAAACGCAATCTCCAACAGGAAAGATCTGATCCAATTGCTGCCGGATACGCGAAGCCTATTAAAGTGATAACGTGCCCCCGGTGTGGATCGGTGAGTCCAGAATCCAAGGAGCGATGTGACTGCGGCTTCGAGTTTAAGAGGGGGGTGGTCGAAATGGATAGCACGCAAGACAAGCATCCAGAATCTGTAAAACAGATTGTCGCATTAAGGACCAGATATACAGATGCATACAGGGTGGCTCGTACAATTGTTGCATTTGCCAACATAATAAAGGGAGTGGGCCTGCTTGTAGGCGCACTGATCGCGATATATGGACTTTATCCACTCCTGGCGATTCTTGCCAGAGACCCGCGACTGCCCGAAGCCATTCAAAGCCTCAGCCTTACAAGTATTGTGTTTATTGTGTGTGGCTGCTTGGTGGGCCTTCTGTCCTACCTTATGGGGGTTCTTGTCTCTGCACAAGGACAGATCCTCCTGGCCACTTTGGACAGCGCTGTGAACACATCTCCATTATTGGATAATTCCCACAGGGCTGGAATTATGTCATTGCCGAAATAGACGATTCCCTAGGCGATATCGACGGCGCTGGATTCATGATCGAACGTTCAGTCTCGTCCGGTTCGTCCGATGAGGTAAGCCAGAGTAGCCGCTACCTCGTGGCTGCCAGTCCAGGCGCGACGATCTTGGCATGCCCCGCCTCTTCTATGCATTTTGGAAAAATCCCGCGCCCTCGTTGAGAGCCACCTTCTTCGCAAAGGCGTTCCATCCCCCTGAGGCGGATCGACCAGATCATTTTCGGACCGTAGCGCGTCACGTGGTGCATGCCAAGAAAAGGGGACCCACCGGCAGCACGGCCCCATGAACGACAAGAAATCATGACCCGGCTGACGATTTGTGCCTGCTGGTGCGTTGATTCGATATAAGGAGGTAGTTCGTCTGGAACGGATTTCGTCTGGAGGACAGAATGTCCTGGAAACTTCGCTATGTTGTTGCACTTACGTGCTTTTTCCTGATTCCGAATCATCCCGCACTGGGCGGAGTTCGGGCCGCCCGTCTTCAAACCCAGCAAAAACCGCTGGTAACAGCTCAGACCAAACCGGAGCAGGCAAAAGAAGAGATACTGACCAACGATTCGGTGATCCAGCTGCTAAAGGCAGGCTTTGATGATGACTCGATCATCGCAAAGATACGAAAGACCAAATGCAACTTCGACACGTGTACGGCGGCCATGGTTGCTCTGAGGCAAGCTGGCGCAAGTAATCGTCTGATCCAATTCATGGTGGATCCCACAAAGGAACCCCAGACTACAACACCTCCTCCGCCCACTGGTGGTGCCCCGCAACCTGGCGGCGCCCCAACCGGTGCAGCAGCAGCCAATTATCCAAGCGAGATCGGCGTTTACATCAAGAAGGATGGCCAGTGGGTAGACGTCCAGCCTGAAGTGGTGAACTGGAAGACGGGCGGGGTGTTGAAAAATATCGCAACCGTCGGAATCGTGAAAGGCGACGTAAACGGCAACATCAGTGGCGCACACAGCCGCAACGCCGTGAAGACGCCGCTGGAGTTTGTCATCGTCGTCCCCGAAGGCGTCGCCATAACGGAATATCAACTGATCAAGCTTCGTGAGCAAAACGACTATCGCGAGTTTCGCACCGTTACCGGAGGAGTCATGCATGCAAAAAGCGGCGCAACTCGCGACCTGCTCGAATTTCAAGGGA
>Ga0187881_10004468_pt1 | contig 11325 bp, 6 predicted proteins | sample June2016WEW_19_1_2_FD_133017 | JGI IMG/M metagenome (GOLD analysis project Ga0187881, IMG submission 133017) | Peatland microbial communities from SPRUCE experiment site at the Marcell Experimental Forest, Minnesota, USA - June2016WEW_19_100 | ecosystem: Environmental > Terrestrial > Soil >...
GCGCCCGACCCCACCCCGTACCGGCGCGCGCAAGCCGCGAAGGCGGCCACGACCTCGGGGTCGTTGGCCAGGCCCAGGTAATTGTTGGACGCGAAGTTGAGGAGTTCCTTGCCCTCGATCGTGATGACCGCGTCCTGGGCGGTCGCCAGGCGCCGCAGGGACCGGTACCGGCCCCGCTCCCTCAGGGAGGCAATCTCTTGTTCGAGCTCGGGAAAGTCCATCAGAGAGGCCGCACCGAAAGACCGAGGTCCTTGATCATTTGCACGTCGTCTGCGGCGGGGCGGCCGGAGGTCGTCAAATAGTTTCCCACCATCGTTCCCGTTGCCCCGGCGGCGAAGATGAGCCCCTGCACGTCGCGCAGGTTTACCTCGCGCCCGCCGCAGATGATGATCTCCCGGGCCGGGTGGGTCAGCCGCATCATGGCGATGATCTTGAGGCAGTCAAAAGGCTGAAGGTCCCTTTTCCCGGCTACGGGCGTCCCCTCGATGGGGTTTAGAAAATTGATGGGGATTGAGTCCACGTCCAGTTCGCGCAAGGTCTGTGCCAGTTCGACGCGGTCCTCGAGGGTCTCCCCGAGGCCGAAAATGCCCCCGCAGCAAACCCAGGCCCCGGCCGACTTGGCCTGGCGAACGGCCGCGATGTCCACGTCGTAATCGTGGGTCGTGCAGATGGAGGGGAAGAATCTGCGGGAAGTCTCCAGGTTGTGGTGCACCGAGCGCAGCCCCCGGGAGAGCAGGTAGGATATTTCCTCAGCAGAGAGGGCGCCCAGACTGACACAGGTCTCGAGACCGATTTCATTGCGGATACGGTCTATGGCATTGCCCACGCGCTCCAGCTCTTTCCGGTTGCGCATGGCCAGCCCCGAAGTGACGATGGAGAACTCCCGGGCCCCCCGTTCCCGGGCGTTGCGGGCGGCCTCGACGATCTCCTCCTCGTTCAGGAGAGGATATTTCTGGATGTCAGCCCCGGAGCGGATCGACTGGGAACAGAAGGTGCAGTCCTCAGAGCAATGGCCCGATTTGGCATTGACGATGGAGCAAAGGCGAACCCCGTCCCCTTTGAAGTGGCGCCGGACCCCTTCCGTTACGTCCAAGATCCGCCACAGCTTCTCCTGGGGCAGCCTCAGGACCGCCAGCCCGTCCTCGGGGCTGATCCCGGCCCCGGATGTCGCCTCTTCGCGGATTTTCTCCCAAAACGCTTCCACCGCCTGCCCCCCAAGCATTATTCGAGACCCCGGGTACAAAAAATATACACCCCGGGCGCTAAAATGAAACGACAGCGTTTCCTGCTGACTCTTTCTTTAGCTCCTACTGCCACGGCCGTGCATCCATCGTCTTGCCGTCAAGGACGATTCCCTTTTCGCCCTTCGGTCCGACAAACTGGATTTTCATACTGCATGATCCGGTGAGCTCGGGCCGCGCATTTGTTCCTTGGGCTTGAGGGCCGCTTCCGAGGCCTTGGCCCGCTCTTCGCAGATGGAAGCCTTGTGGGTATCGCCCAATTCAGCATAATAGCGGGCCAGCCCGCGCTGAATGTAAACGGCATCCGCCAGATTGCCTCGTTTATGCGACTTGATGGCCCATGCGAGCGTTTGCTCCGTGAAATTCGTGACCCGCGGCGGGGCCAAAAATTTTTCGGGATCGTTGTCCTTCGCCCAAATAGCGCCGGAGAGTAAAAGCAAAAGCGACAACACAGCAAGCATCAATCGCCTGCAGGGCCCCCACTACTCGCGATGCTCTGATAAGCTGTTCTTCAAAATGTTAAGGGTGAGAAAAATTACCATATTCTCAAGTAAACTGCAACATAAAAGTCAATTTTTATCTTGGCAACATCAGAGGAATATTTTTGATAAGACATTGCTTTCGAGGCGATGAAGTATAGGGGGCCGATTTTGCTTGTCAATGGATATTTTGCCTCGAAAAGCAGGGCCTGGCAATACGGCCGGGAAAGGGAGGTGGAGCAGCGGCTGTCCTTTTGATAAATAGAATCCCCTTTTGGTCGATTGACCTGTAACGAAAGCCATTTTGGGCAGAATTCCGGTAGATTTCTCCTTCACGCCACGAATTCTCAAAGCGTTATGCCTGGATGTATTGATCCCAGGAATAATTGGGGTCCCCGTAGAAGTTCTTATCCGGTGAAGGCTGGGGATAAGGTGGATCATAGGCGGTGACGACTGTCGGCGGATCATGGATTTTCGGCGGCGGCCTGGACCTGACGAGCCGGATGCCCAGGTGATGGAGGATGGCCCGGATCACCGAGGGATCTTCGGTGCTGCTGATTATCCGCATGATTCCCCGACACTGCGGACAAGTCAGGGGATCGACCTCGTAGATCTTCCCCACTTAACCGCAACGTTGCCTTCTTTCAACCGGAAAACTTCAATCCCCACTATTGCCAGATAACCTCTCTTTGTGGAGTCTTCAAAATCCGGCTGGCGGGCGAATTTGCCCTCCAATCTCGATACTTCGTAATCGTCGAGGGACAGATTTTGACAGAGGGTGAAGATTTCTATAGGTAATGGAGGTTTGGATATACTTTTCATTTCAGAAATTTTGCCGAAGTGCGGAAAGTGGTACGTACTCCGCTATTTCTTTATTGACGAAAATGAGAATTTTTGATATTTTGGCAACCTCTTGGTGCTGCCCGTAAATGCGCAAGCTAACAACTTGAGCTCGATCTTCTGGAGGGTTTAGGAAATCGGTTGCTATAATGATCTTCCCCCATCTACAACAGCTTTCGCACTTTTCCTGGTCGCTTTCTAACTTAGTCGTCCTATTACGCATGAATCTATTTAGGCTTCGGGATCTCTGGGCTTGGCAGGATAAGCCCTTTGAAATATTCCCGCTTCCTAAGAACCAGAACAGTTGAGCTTGAGCCTGGCTTAATCTGGAACGCATCTTTATGGGAACCTGATTCTGAAAGCTATTAAATTTTGTCCATTTAGTGAATAATTTCAACCCTGGCCTTTAGGATCAGCCACAAATTTGGACAGCAATGATGAGAAATAATAATTATAATCAGGTCGCAAATGGAATCCAGAGAGCGTTTCTTTTAGTATTCATTGTTCTTTGCTTTTCCTCCACCGGTCAAGGAACCGATCAATGGATGAGTTTGGGGCCGGAGGGAGTAGCTACCAATTCAATAGCCATTCATCCTCTGAACTCAAGCACCCTCTATGCTGGATCAAATGGTGACGTGGTAAAGAGCACTGATGATGGAAATACATGGAATCAAATTCTTAATAGGCATATGCACTTGACTCAAGTTGACACAACTCGGGGTAGTTCACGATACGCGAACCCCACAACATACTGGGTGTACTGGAGTCAACTGTATAGGCCTATTTTTAATTGGGGCTCATACAATTACCTCCTTGTTATGGATTCCTACATTCCACCCATTCTGTATGTCTCTTACTATGTTCCCTATGGATATCGGTGATAGTAACCTTGATCATTTTAATGGTTATTGGCCTCTGTGGGTTCTTTCCGGGCATTCTTTCTTCTTCGGCGCCTCATTTGGCAGCCAAGTTCAGCCTTGTGAGGATTTCTGGTTGAAGGCGCAGGAGGAATGAGGCCGAATAATGGATAAGGAAAAGAAGAAAACGGCCAAAGCGATTGCGATTAAGAGCAAGGTCTTCGCCGACGAACACCCGGCCCTCTTTGTCCGATGGAATCTTTGGTTCGGTCCTGGGCTGCTGTTTCTTTTAACGCTAGTCATGTTTGGTGACGTTCTGCTGGATAGTCACACCGTATTGTCCAAGCTAGGGACGGATCTACACACCCAGTTCCTAGCCTGGCGGCAGTTCGGCTTCGGCCATCTGCGGAATGGCCATCTGGCCCTATGGAATCCTTACCTATTTTCCGGGATGCCCTTTTTGGGAGAGTTCCAGTCGGCGCTCCTCTATCCGCCCAATCTCCTTCATCTGGTGTTACGATTAGCTGTGGCTATTAACCTGTTGATCGGGCTGCATATCTTCCTTGCCGGATTGTTCATGTATTTTTGGGCCCTGCGGCGCGGCCTCCACCCTCTGGCAGCAACCGTGGCGGGGATTCTGTTTATGTTCTGCGGTCCCCAGGTCTTGCATATTTACGCCGGGCATCTTCCGAACCTTTATGCCATGCCGTGGGCGCCGCTCATTTTTCTGGCTATCGATGGGCTATTGGAAACGCGCAACTTCAAGTGGTGCCTGCTGGGGATGGCATCTGTGAGCATGCAAATCCTCGCTGGCCATCCGCAATACGTTTATTTTACCGCCATGGCCGCAGTAGTTTATGTGTGCTTCCGGATCGTTCGAAGTCAAGGGAGGTTGGTTGTTGTCGCTGGTTTGACGACAATCTTCTCGGGCGCCGCAGCACTCACGGCAGTCCAACTGCTGACGGGAATGGACGCTTCTTCTTGGAGTGCCCGCGGGCATGGGATTCCTTTCGAATTCGCCGCCATGTTTTCCTTCCCACCCGAAAACCTGCTCACCCTGGTGGTGCCAACCTTTTTTGGAGATATGGTTAACATTCCATATTGGGGCCGATGCTACCTCTGGGAAATGTCCCTGTTTATGGGGATTGCGGGCCTGGTTCTGGGGATCATCGGTTCCATTCGCGGAGACTGCCGTTTGCGGCTGTTCTCTGTGCCCATGGTCCTCATTCTGCTTCTGCTGGCCTTGGGCTCTCACACTCCTCTTTTCAGAGTCCTCTTCAATTACCTTCCGGGATTCAATCATTTCCGGGGCAGCTCGAAATTCATATTTCAGGCTTCCCTATTCCTGTCAATGCTGGCAGGGGTTGGACTGCATACTCTCCTAGATGACCAGAAGATAGACCGGCGGATTCCACTTTGCCTGTGGAGTAGCGGTCTAGTCTCTCTGGTATCGGCCCTGTTTTTGTTCACCTTTGCCGGGGATAACCCGGCATGGCGTGGAGCGATGCAGGGCATCTTGGCCACAAAAGAATCTTATTTATTTCCTGAAGCCTATTCTTCAATTGAGTTCGTCAACCGTGCCGCTGCGGGAGCTTCCAAGGGGTTGTTTGTGGCTGCAGCCATGCTGGCTCTGCTGGGAGGCCTGTTCTGGGCCTTGAAATACGGGCGATGGCTCGTTTATGGGATCGGGCTGCTGGCGATCCTCGAGATTTTCATCTTTGCCCGGTCGACACGTGTGACTTTTGAAGTCGATGCCGCGGTCATGCCCCCTCTCCAGCGGTTCTTCGAAGAACATCCCGGCGATTACCGCGTGCTGAATCTAGCCAATCCCAACCTGGCCCTGATGTCGGGAAAGGGGGACCTTTGGGGCTACGATCCCGGCGTTCCCTTGCGTTACGCTCAGTTTATGGCCTTTACCCAGAATCAAGAACCTGACCAGGTGACCCAATACCTATCTTTCAAAAGCTACCATCCCCTCTATCGGATGCTGCGGCTGAAGTATATCGTCTTTCAGGAGGGGCTAGAAATAAAGATAATGGAGATCCGGGCTCCCCTGGAGCATCTGCAACTCATTTACGATTATGAAGTCGTGACCGGGCGGGATCGTATCTTCCAGGCGATGTCCGGCGATTTTGACCCAGGCCAGAAAGTAATACTTGAAACGCAGCCAGAGCCGGTGCCCCTTAAGCTCGGCTCGGCGAAAGAGGGTGAGGTCCGAATTGTCCACTCTTCGACCGATCACCTGACGATCCAAGCAGACCTCCCCAGCCCCGCGGTTCTACTGATTACGGATGGATACAGTAAAGACTGGCGGGCGATAGCCTTGGACGGCTGCGCTCAAACTCAATACCAGGTGATGCCGGCCAATTATGTTATTATGGCAGTTCCTCTCTCCGCTGGACACCATCATTTTCGTCTAGAGTATGCGCCCCGGGCATTCGAGATTGGCAAATGGATTTCCCTAGTTTCACTGTCTGCCTTCCTCGGCGTCACCGTAGCAATCGTGGTAATGAAGTGGGGAAGAAAAAGGAGAGATTAAACCCAGAGCTTGGAAGCAAGGGGATCCGGATTGGGCAATTAGCGGAAGGATTAAATAGTAAGCAGGTTTTTCTTGGACTTATCTAGGACTAGCGTAAACCCCCAGCTTTGATGTCATCTTTTTGTTTTCGACACCTCATCTCAGTAGTTCGCTTGGCCTCGCCTCCCTGACCCTCATCGGACATGGGCTTTCGCATGCCTTTTCCCTCAACGCTCTGTCTCTTTACCAAAGTAGCTTGAGGTGGTTTGGAATCTGCACCTGTGCACCTGTATGCCGATTCCGGAGGACCCACCTCCATCTCTTGTGCAGCCTCCTGGCAATCTAAGCTTCAAGTAATGCGTTTTAGACGGCATACCGCATGAGTCTTCAGAATCAGTTGCTTCAAAAAATTGACTCTACCCGTTAAAAATCGAGCACGACGACGGGAACGTTGGTCTTGGAAAACTCAAATAGAACATTGGATATGGAAGGTGATCATAGCTTTGCCTTTTTTAATGCCGATGTATTGTAGTTCGGGGCATTTGGGTAAAAAGTTGTGTTTTCTGCTGAGCCTGTCGAAAAAGTCCAAATGGCCAATTCCGATAATTTTTGCACCGTTAAAATTCAACAACTTACGGCCGACAGAAAACCGCAAAATGCCCAGATTTAGGATTTTTCGACAGACTCGTTATCTTCTTTCCATTTCTGGAAGCCCAAAAAAAATTCGATTTTCAAAACATATATAGAACCGGGATGCATGACTTCTGTCGATAATCTTCAATCGCAAAAACACCCCTTGACTCAACAGTAGGTGGAGTCTACAAATTCCCGGTGGCGGGCGAATTTGCCCTCCAATCTCGATGCTTATTTCCTGTACTCTTGTTTTTAGGGTCTTCCCCAAGAATTCAACATTTCAAACCCAAGTTATCAATTTCGGCCTGAAAAACGAGGCTATTTTCAACAGCAATTTTTCTCTTGACTGGCTTTGAACTTAGGAGTATTTTGCGGGTAATTGTTTTCCCCCGTAGCCAAGTAAACCTCATTACTTCTCGTATTTCTCTAAAGATTTGTGAACGTCACCTGGCGCAAGTCTTCCGGGAGGAGTCTATGAAAGGGAAGGACGAAAAAGATTGTCAGTGTCGGGGCAAAGTTACCCGCCGGGGATTTCTGCAGTTAGTCGGGGCAGGAGCCATGGCCTCGGCTGCGGCGGGAAAGCTAGGCGCTGAGTCCCCGCCGGAAACTGCGGATCCCTGCGAAAAGACCCGAGTGACCCTGCTCTTGAACGGACGCCGCCGGCGCGTGCTGGTTGAGCCCCGCTGGTCCCTGCTCTTTGTCCTTCGCGAGAAGTTTGGCTTGACCGGGACGAAGGTGGGGTGCGAACGGGGGGAGTGCGGAGCCTGCACGGTGCTCATCAACGGCCAGCCGCGCTACGCTTGCCTCACCCTTGCGGTGGAGGCGGAGGGGAAGGAGATCACCACGCTGGAAGGTTTACTGGAGGGAGAGGAACTGGGGCCCGTACAAAAGGCCTTCGTGGAGCATGATGCTTTCCAGTGCGGCTACTGCACCCCCGGGCAAATCATGGCCGCGGAGGGGCTGCTCCGCTCCAATCCCAACCCGTCGCTGGAAGAGATCCGCCTTGGTATGAGCGGCAACCTTTGCCGCTGCGGGGTTTACCCAAATATCTTCCGGGCGGTCCGGCGGGCCGCTGAGCTCAAAAAAATTACCGGAGGTGGGCGATGAGTGCCGCTGAATACCGTGAAGAGCCGGGCCAGCTCCTGCAGCCCTGGAAGGAGACGGCGATCGTCGGAAAACCCCTGCCCCGGGTCGACGGCTATGAGCGGGTGAGCGGCGCAGCGGTCTATCCGTCGGACACCTCCCTGCCGGATATGATCTACGGAGCTATTCTTCGCTGCCCCCATGCCCATGCCGTGGTCAAGCGCATTGATACCCGCGAAGCTGAGAAGATGCCGGGGGTCCGGGCCGTGATCACCGGGAAGACGCCCGGGGCCGGAGTTGACTGGCCGTACACAAACCCGGCGATGACGGTCAAGACCAAGCTCTTCGACCCCCATTGCCGTCATGAAGGGGAGGAGGTGGCGGCCGTGGCCGCCGAAACGCCGTACCAGGCTTGGGACGCCGTCAAGGCCATCAAAGTGGAATATGAGGTTCTCCCCTTCGTGGTGGATCATAAGAAGGCTCTGGAGCCGCAGGCCCCCGCCATCCACGAAGGGGGCAACCGGGTGGGCAAAACCCAGACCTACGGACGAGGGGACGTGGCCAAAGGTTTTACCGAGGCCGATGTAGTGCTGGAAGAAACGTACAGTACGGCCTGTGAGCTCCATACCCCCATAGAGCTCCACGGTTGTGTGGCCAAGTGGGATGGGCCCCGTTTAACTGTTTGGGAGCCGACCCAAGGGGTTTTCGAAGTACAGTCAGGAATTGCCCAGGTGCTGGGCCTTCCCCTGGCTAATGTGCGAGTCATCGGCCATTACGTGGGCGGGGCCTTCGGCAGCAGACTCACGGCCGGCAAATACAACATTATAGCGGCCTTGTTGGCCAGGAAGACCGGCCGCCCGGTTAAGCTCTTCCTGACCCGGGAGGAGACCTACCTCTGCGTCGGCAACCGCCCCCCCGATACCATGAAACTCAAAGCGGGCGTGAGAAAGGATGGCACCCTCACCGCCCTTGATTACAGCGCCCTGGGCACGGGGGGCGCCTACCCGGCCGAAGGGACCGGCAATGTGGACTGGCTGGTCCGGGACCTGTACACCTGCCCGAACGTGCGCACCCAGACCACGGACGTTTACACTAACGCCGGCCCGGCCCGGCCTTTCCGGGCTCCCGGCCACCCCCAATGCGCGTGGGCGCTGGAGCAGATGATGGACGCCCTGGCCGAGGCGATCGGAATGGATCCTGTCGAGCTTCGCTTGAAGAACATCCCCTCTTTGAGCCAGGCGAGGGGGCTTCCTTACACCACGACTGGCCTCAGGCAGTGTTTGGAAGAGGGGGCGCGCGCCTTCGGCTGGAAAGAGGCGCGCCAGAAGGCGGCTGAGTCCAGAGGGAGTGGTCCCATCCGCCGCGGAGTGGGAATGGCCGGGGGCCTCTGGGTGGTCGGGGGTGGACGGCCGCCCGTAACCGTGGTGGTCAAATTATTTGCCGACGGCAGCGCCAATCTGAATATGGGCGCAAGCGATATCGGCACCGGCACTAAAACCGTCATGGCCATGGTGGTGGCCGAGGAGCTGGGCGTGCCGCTGGAAAAGATCCAGATCGAAAATGCCGATACCGGCACGACCCAATTTACCACTCGCAGCGGTGGGAGCAAAACGGTGCCCAGCGAATCACCAGCCGTCCGGGCGGCCGCTTTCAGCGTCAAGCAGCAGTTGTTGGCCATGGCCGGGAAAGACCTCAAGGCGAGCCCCTCGGATTTGGAGCTCAAAGGCGGATCGGTGGTTGTGAAGGGTGACCCCGCGAGGGAGATTAAAATCACTAACATCTCCGAACTCAAGGAGTGGGGAGTTGTTCTGGGGGTGGGCACCCGCGGCCCGAACCCGCAGAAGCAATGGGTGACCCCCTTCTGCGCGCAGTTCTGCGAGGTGGAAGTGAACCTGAAGACCGGGGAAGTGAAAGTGGTGCGCTTCCTGGGGACGAATGACAGTGGAAGGGTGATGAACCGACTGACCTTTGAATGCCAGGTCTTCGGGGGGATCACCATGGGTATCGGCCTCGCCCTGACCGAGTTCCGAGTCCTGGATGGAAATCAGACCGGTAAGATGGTGAACCGGAACTGGCATGACTACAAGCTGCCCACCGCCCTTGATGTTCCGGCCGACATGGTTTCGCTCCCGATCGAATTGGATGACCCCTGGTGCAACTCGGCCGGCGCCAAGGGGTTGGGGGAACCGGCCACGATTCCGACGGCGGCGGCGTTGGCCAACGCTGTCTACAACGCCACGGGGGTGCGCATGACCTCCACGCCCATTGACCCGCTTAAACTCTGCCAGGCGCTGGCCTCGCAGCGAAAGGGGGGGTGAGCCATGGCCATGCCCAATTTCACCTATGTTAGGCCGAAGTCGCTCGCGGATGCCGTCGGCCACCTCCGGTCGCCAAAGGCCAGAATCCATGCCGGCGGAACGGATCTGATGGGCTGTCTGCGGGATGAAGTCTTTGGCGCGGAAAAGCTGGTGAGCATAGGCCATTTGGAAAAGCTGAAAGGAATCGTTCGGACCCCGGATGGAGGAATGCGGATCGGAGCGCTGACGAGCATCGCCGAATTGGCCGCAAGCGGCCTGATCCAGCAGAGCTATCCGGCTCTGGCCCGGGGCGCGGCAGAGGTGGGCAGCCCGCAGCTCCGCAACCAGGGCACCCTGGGCGGGAATTTATGCCAGAAGCCGCGGTGCTGGTATTACCGGGGCGATTTTGTCTGCCTGCGCAAAGGTGGCAGTAGGTGCTACGCCTACGACGGGGAGAACCAATATCACTGCATTCTCGGCGGCTCCGTTTGTTTCATTACCCATCCTTCCGATACAGCCCCTGCCCTGGTGGCTTACGAGGCGGTGATCCGGATTGCCGGGCCGGAGGGGTTCAGAGAGGTGCCAGCCGAAAAATTCCACATCCTCCCGGAAGAAAATGTGGAAAAAGAAACCGTCCTGGCGCCGGAGGAAATCGTCACGGAGATCCTTCTGCCGCCCCCCCGCCCGGGATCACGCGGCTCTTACCGGAAGGTCCGGGCCCGCCGCTCCTGGGATTTTGCCCTAGCCGGTGTGGCGCTGACTTTGAAATTTCAGGGCAATGTGGTGGAACGGGCCCGGGTCGTGCTCAGCGGAGCCGCTCCCATTCCTTGGCGATCCCGCGAAGTGGAGGAGGTCATCACCGGCAAGCGCCTCGACGGCGAAACCGTGGCGAAGGCGGCCGAGGCAACGGTCAAAAATGCCCATCCGTTGAAGAACAACGGTTATAAGGTTCCGCTCTTACGGGGTGTGATCGAAGAAGAGCTTTTTAAAATAGGCCAGGCATAATCGTTGATCCAAAGTCCTTATATCCTGCTCGGAATGGAGATCGGCTTAAGGAACCCTCGTTTTTTGAAATCTCTTTGATATCTGCGCTTTCTGAATAATCTTCTAGAAGATTCCTTCCTGAAATGTTGTTTTTAGAATTTTCCTCCGGAATACAATACTTCAAACGCAAATCCTTAAGTTGCATTTGGAAGCCAGGACTATTTCCAAGCCAATTTCCAATCTCGAAATTATAGGGCAGGGTTATAGTTAGCGAGCCGATCGCTTAACGTGTTGAAAAAGTCTTAACATTTGTCCCCCTACCAGGTAGAATCTGTTAGGGGGATTTCTTTGCTCAAAGGATCAAACCAGCTCGATGAACGTGTCCCGGTAGAA
>Ga0187881_10004473_pt1 | contig 11310 bp, 10 predicted proteins | sample June2016WEW_19_1_2_FD_133017 | JGI IMG/M metagenome (GOLD analysis project Ga0187881, IMG submission 133017) | Peatland microbial communities from SPRUCE experiment site at the Marcell Experimental Forest, Minnesota, USA - June2016WEW_19_100 | ecosystem: Environmental > Terrestrial > Soil >...
ATCAGGGCCTCCAACTCGTCGGCTGAGACCTTGGAAACGACCTTTCCGTCAACGAGCAGGCCGTCCACGTCAGTGAGGAATAGCAATGAGTCAGCTTTCAAGGCTGATGCGATGGCTGCCGCCACGGAGTCCCCGTCCATGTTCACCAAATCCTTGCTCGCGTCCATGCCCAAGGGGGCGACGACGGGAACGATGGACAATTCGAAAAGGCTCTTGATCAGCCCAGAGTTGACGGCGATAGGCCTCCCGGAATGGCCTCCGTCGATGGCCATCTTCCTTCCCTGGTTGACGACCAGAATCTTCTCCCGCCGCTCTGCCTGCATGAGTCCGCAATCGGCCCCCGTAAGGCCCAGCGCTTGGACGCCTTGACGCTCCAGCGCCTGGACGACGCGCGTGTTCACCAAGCCCGCCAAGACCATTAGACAGGCTTGAAGGGTGTCGTCGTCGGTGTACCTGCTGCGGACTCCAGAAGGGGCGGTGACGAACTTCTGCTTTATCCCCATGCGCTCGCCGAACCTAGTAACGAGGTCTCCTCCTCCGTGCACGATCGCCAACGAGCCGAGGCTGCGGTTGGACGCGATGTCAGCCCCGATTCCGTCTAGGAAGGGGCCTTCGGTGAGCCGTCCGCCTATCTTTACGATTGTCACCAAACGCGATCACACTGGAAACACGGGAACCAAGTCTAGGCCGGAGCTCTCCGGGTAGCCGCCCATCACATTCAGACACTGCACCGCGTTGCCTGCAGCCCCTTTCATCAGGTTGTCCAGGGCGGCAACGACCATCAGATGCTTCCCGTCGGGCTCCAGCTCGAAGCCGATGTCACAGAAGTTCGAGCCGATGGAAAGCTTGGGATCGGGGAGCTTGAAGCTGCCTAGCTTGTCTTTGACGAGCCGGATGAAATGCTCGTTACCGTAGGCGCCGCGGAGTCGCTGCCAGACGTCTTTGGCTGCGATGGGTTCCTTGGCCGTGATGTAGAGGGTGACCAGGATCCCGCGGACCATGTTGACAGCATGGGCGGAGAAGAGGACGTCCACTCCGCCCTTATCGCGGGACCTGAGGAAGGTCCTGACTTCTGAGCCATGGCGGTGGTTCCCCAACTTGTACGGTCTGACGGTTCCATACCTGATGGCATGCATCCCGGCGGGCGACGGCTTGGAGCCTGAGCCCGACGAGCCCACCTTGGCGTCGATAATCAGGCTTGCCTCGTCATCCATGAGCTCCGTGAAAGGGGCCAAGGCCAGGATCGAAGTCAGCGCCATGCAGCCGGGGTTGGCCACAAGGTTGCTCGAAGCTATCGACGCACGGTATAGCTCCGGAAGGCCATATGCGAAATGGGACAGCAGCTGCTGGTCGGGGTGCACCATGCTGTAGTGGAGCTGGAAGTCCTCGGCCTTGGGGAGACGGTAGGCGGGGCTCATGTCTATCACCTTTACACCCGCGGACGCTAGCCTGGGGACGGCGTCAAGAGACGCCTTGAGAGGAAGAGATGTGAACACTAGGTCGCTGTTGCTCACGATCCTCTCGAGGTCGTACGAAATGAACTGAAGATTGGAGACGCCCCGAAGGTGTGGATGAGCCCTGTGAATGAACTCGCCCGCGTACTCTCTGGAGGAGATGTTGGCAATTTCGACGGAGGGGTGCCGCAGGAGTAGGCGGAGCAGCTCTCCGCCCACGAAGCCGGAAGCACCCATGATGCTGACCTTCATTTGGCAGCCTTCCTTAGAGCGTAATCAAGTATCCGCCCGGCTATATCGACGCCGGTTCCTCCTGCAGCGCCCCTGAACTCTACGTTGGAGTTGACTTCATGGACCATCAGGCCCTGCGGACCTTCCATGGAATCGACGCCCACTATTTCACCGCCGACGACCTCCGCTGCCTTAAGCATGAGCTCCCTCCCCTCACGGTCGAGCTGGCATGGCTTCGCAGTACCGCCGAGGGCAACGTTGGACCTCCAGTCGCCTTCTGGGGCATAGCGATAGATGCTGGCGACCACCTCGCCGCCCACGCAGACGGTGCGTATGTCCCTGCCGGGGTTCTGGATGAACTCCTGCAGATAGTAGACGTGGTCATCGGGGTCCCCGGAACCCTCCTTCAGCTCGAGGTAGGACTTCAGGGAGCGTGCATCTGAAAGGACGGCCACCTCCCTCCCCCAAGAGCCGTTGAGTGGCTTCATGACAATCGGGTAGCCCAGCTTGTCGGCTCCCTGGAGGGCGGATTCCACAGAAAATGCTTCCGCGGTTCTGGGATGCGGGATGCCAGCGCCCAGGAGCCGGAGGCCGGTGGCGAACTTGTCGCCGCATATCTCGGAGACTCTGCTGGCGTTGATGACGGTGGTCCCTCCGAGTTCGAAATACTGGGCGGCGCGTATTCCTCTGGTGTGGCTGACGCATCTTTGTAGGGCTATGCCGGGAAGGTCACGTTCGCGTGGAATCTGGTACAGCAGCCCTCGGACGTCTACTAAGTCGAGAGGTATGCCCCTTTCAGATGCCCTCGCGTGGAGCTGCTTCTCTTCCCACCGAACGCGGTCGTAGAAGAGGGTTATCTTCGTCATTTGGCCGGCTTATTCTCCCCAGTCTTCTTCAATCTTGGGTGCAGCCACCAGCTGAACGGTGGAGCCCATTTCTTTGACCTCGAACTCTGTGCCGCAGTCGGGGCAGGAGACGATTTCACCCTTCAACGCATCGTCGGCTACGGGCACGCTGCCGCCACATTCCGCGCAAGTCGCGTTCATGCTAACACCTCCTTTGTCTTCAACAGGCTTCTTCTCGCAGCCATAACGGACGGAAGCCCCCAGAGCTTGATGAATCCCTCGGCAGCCTTCTGGTCGAAGGTGGAGTCGACGCCGTATGTGGAGAGCTGTTTCTGATAGAGAGCAAAGGGAGACGACCTGCCCACAACGCGACAAGCTCCCTTGAAGAGCTTGACCCTCGTGTCTCCGGTGACGAACTCCTGAGTTGAATCGATGAAGCCCTGCAGGTCTTTGAGCAGCGGGTCTATCCAGAGCCCAGAGTACACGAGCCAGGACCACTGCTGTTCGACCGCGGGTTTGAAAGCAGCCTCCGACCTCGTCAGGACCAACTTTTCCAGCTCCCTGTGGGCTTCAATCAAGACCGTAGCGGCGGGGCATTCGTAGACCTCATGGGATTTTATTCCGACCGACCTGTCCTCCATGTGGTCGAGCAGCCCCACTCCATGGCTGCCGGCTAAGCGGTTCAATCGGATTATGAGATCGGAGAGCTTCATATCTTGACCGTCCAAGGAAGTGGGAACCCCTTCCTCGAAGCCGATTGTAACATATGATGGCTCAGCGGGCCAGAGGCCGGGCGCTCGAGTCCACTCCAGGGCTTCCTGTGGCGGCTCGTCGGCAGGGTTTTCAATGCTACCTCCCTCGACGGACCTCCCCCACAGGTTCTGGTCAACGCTGAACTCCGACCGCTTCATTGGTGCGTCGAAGCCCTTCGACCTGAGATAGTCTACCTCTTCGTTCCGGCTGAGGTTCCATTCCCTCACGGGAGCCACCACCTTAAGGCTGGGGTTGAGGGCGCTAACGGCAAGATCGAACCTGACTTGGTCGTTGCCCTTCCCGGTGCAGCCGTGCGCCACGGCCGTCGCCCCCTCCTTCTCGGCGACTTCTACCATCTTGGCGGCGATGAGCGGGCGAGCCAAGGCCGTGCTAAGAGGGTACTTCCCCTGGTAGAGTCCGTTGGCCTTGATGGACTTGGCGATGTAGGCGTTGGCGAATTCCTCCTTTGCGTCGATCTCGAGGTGCTTGACGGCACCGAGCTCCTGGGACCTCTTGGCGATGGGAGCAAAGTTCTCCTCTTGCCCGACGTCGACAGTCAGAGTGACGACATCGTAACCATACTTCTCTTTGAGCCATAGTATAGCCGTGGTCGTGTCAAGACCTCCGGAATAGCCCAACACGATTTTGGAAGCCATAGATGCTGCATCGGTTCGGAGGAGCAACATTTAATTATTTCGGACGATGCTGGTCAGAATTAGCCATGAACCGACCAAAACTGGTCACAGCCTCTATATCGAGGACGGTGAGGGAGCAGGTGAACAGCGACTCCCTGATGCAGGAGGCGTTGGCGAGGGGCATCGTGAACATGAGTGCGGCGGCCAGGCTCCTCAAGCCCGCCGTGGTCTCTAGCCTCGGCAGGAGTGTATCTGAAGAAGCCATCGTCACCTCCCTCAAGAGGATTAAGGGCGCGTACAACAGGGGTGCCCTAGGGTACCTGAGGGTCCTTGCTAAGAGCAGCGTCGAAGTCAGGACTGATTTAGCCTTGGTCTCCGTCGAATTGGACCCCGAGGTCTCCGCAAAAATCAGAGACGTCGCATTCAAGAACTATGATGCCTTTGTGCAGATTTCTAGCTCGCCCAACGCCTACAGCTTAGTCTTTGAGAGAAGCCTCTTCGGTTATCTGAAGGGCCGCTTCGAGGAGGAGCAGGTCATGGAGGCCAAGACCGAACTGGCCGCCCTCATCATCCACAGCCCCGAGGAGATAATGGAGACTCCTGGCTGTATAGCGGCGATCTACAACCGCGTTGGCAGAGGCGGGATTAACGTGGTGGACACTGTCAGCAACTATACTGACACCATACTAGTGGTCAAGATGGATGATGTCGTCAAGGCTTTCACGGCGGTGACCGATTTGATTTCGGAAGCTCGGCGCTTGGGAGGGAGGCAGCGTTGAAGGGTGGCCTCTACCGTTCAAGGTTGGGCAAGGACATCAACTCCAGCTCTCAGCGCTTCATCGGCTCGCTGGGCGTCGACGTAGAGTTGCTGCAATATGAAATCGACAGCTCCCTAGCCCACGTGGTGATGCTGAAAGAACAGGGCTGGCTGAGCGCCGAGGATGCCAAGAAGATTGCCAAGGCTTTGAGGAAGACGGCAGAGGTTCGCGTCCCGGCCGAAGGGTTCGAAGACATACATGAATATGTGGAGACGGCGGTGACACAGATGACCTCAAAGGAGACCGGAGGGCGCCTCCACACGGCACGCTCGAGGAACGACCAAGTGGCTACGATAACTAGGATGATGTGTCGCGACCGCCTGTTGCAGCTGACTGAAGCGGCCGCAGGTCTGGCGAGCACCCTCCTTGAGCTCTCCCGTCGCTACTCGTCGACCCCCGTGCTGGCATACACCCACCTGAGGCAGGCACAGCTACAGACGTTGGGCCATCACCTGCAAAGCTATGTCCAACCTCTGGTCAGGGACATCGAACGCCTTTCGGACTGCTACGGTAGGACCGATCAATGTCCGCTGGGAGCCTCTGCTGTGGCCGGCTCTACGATTAAGGTCGACAGGAGGAGGACAAGCGAACTCCTGGGCTTCTCCTCGGTTCTCATAAATTGTGAGGACTCTGTGGAGAGCCGGGATTTCGCCGTCGAATCAATGTTCGTTCAGTCGCTGCTCCTAGTCGGACTGAGCCGGATCGCGGAGGACATGATAATATGGTCTACATCGGAGTTTGCATACTTCGAGCTCCCTGACGATCTGGTGTCTCCTTCGAGCGCCATGCCCCATAAGAAGAACGCCGACGTCTTGGAGATGGTCAGGGCAGATGCGGCTCTTCAAATTGCGCAGCTGGTCCAGATGCTGGTGACGCTCAAAGGCCTCACCAGCGGATATAACAGGGACCTCCAGAACGTCAAGGCCACGTTGACGGGTTCCTTTTGGACGACGCTGGATGCCATATCCTCGGTCGACATGTGCCTCAAGGGTGGCTCGTTCGATGCAAAGGAGATGCAAAGGAAGGCGGAAGGAAGCGACGTCTTCGCTCTGCCGTTGGCCGAATGGTTGGTCAGGAAGCGTGGTGTGGCCTTCAGGGAGGCGCACAGGATCGCAGGGAGAGTCGTTTTCGAGCTAGCCTCCAAGAAGAGGAGGTTCGCTGACCTGTCGCCTGGCGAACTGGCCAAGATGGTCAAGCTAGCAGGTTCGGGCTTCACATTGAGCACGGCGGAGAGCATACATCTGCACAGGTACCTTCGACCCGCCATGGTGCTGAAGGAAACGGCGACGGAAGGAGGGCCATCGGACGCTCAGGTACTGGCCAACTACCGCCGGCTGAAGGGCGAGCTTGCTAATCTCATGGAGGAAGCTCGGAAGAGGGAGAAAGGGCTCTCCGAAGCCCGCAAAAGGCTTTACGCCTCCGTCTCCTCCATCGAATGAATAGCGTCAATTGATAACGCTATTGCGTATATCTGAGTCCGGAATAGATGGCCATGTGCTTACCGAGAACGCCTTATCGTCATCAATAGACGAAAAACGTCTGCCATTCGCAAACATTTAATACTTGCCTGCCTGGTGCTTGGCGTGTTGCACAATAGCCTTGTAGGTTGCTTCACCGCCATTATCACTCCGTTCAGTAAGGACGGCCTGTTAGACGGCGACGGCCTGAATCAGCTACTGGACTTCCAGCTGGAAAACGGTGTCGACGGTATCGTCGTCGCGGGGACCACCGGAGAAGGTCCGACGCTTGATCACCTCGAGTTTTTGAAGGCACTCGCGCTGGTTTTGGATGGCTCAAAGGGCAAGTCCCTGACGATCGCCAACACGGGCGCCAACGATACACGAAAGGCCTTGGCTGGAACATTGGAGGCCTGGGAACAGGGGGCCAGCGCAGCGCTGCTCGTGGACCCTTATTACAACTGCCCGAGCAGCCTAGAAATACGCCGTGAATACTACGAGCCGATCGCGAAGGCGGTCAGCGAGATGCGGCTTATCCCCTACATCATTCCAGGGCGAACCGGTACCCAGATTGCTCCCGAAGACGTAGCCATCCTAGCCAGAGGCTGCCCCAACGTCAACGCCGTGAAGGAGGCAACAGGCAGCAGCGAGAACGCGGCGGCAATAAGGTCCTTGTGCGGTGGTTCCTTCTCGATCCTGTCAGGCGATGACGAGAAGACATACGGGTTGATGACAGATCCCCGCGTCAAGGCCAACGGGACCATCTCGGTGATGTCCAACATAGCGCCGAAAGCCGTTGCCGACTTGGTCTCCTCCGCCTTGAAGGGTGATGCAAAAAGAGCGGCCGCGATAGCTACCGCCATGAGGCCACTGTTCGAGCTGGTCACCGTCAAGACAAACGAGATAGTCTCAGGTACCACGCTGACCGTGAAAGCGAAGAACCCCCTTCCCGTCAAGACCATGGCCGCAGTCTTGGGCATGCCGGCGGGCCCATGCAGGCAGCCATTGGGGAGGATGACCAAAGCTGGCTTGAACAATGTACTGACGGGACTGAAGTCGGTATGGAAACAGAACCCGGAAATTCTGGAGCCTATCGAGAAGGGCTTCGGGGTGAGCGTCTCTGACCGCCTGGGCTCGCCGGTGGACTTGGACAGATTGTGCTATGAGGGATACTGAACCCGCCATGGGCGCCAAGATCCGGGTCTCCATCGCTGGCGCGGCTGGGAGGATGGGCTCGATGGTGGCCCGCGAAGTTGCTCCCCCTTTCGTCATCACAGGGGCGATCGAGTCCGCGGCCAGTCCGGCCTTGGGCAAGACTCTGAAGGACGCCGCCATAGCTGACAGTGATGTGGTTCTTTCATCGCCTGCGGATATCAAGGAAGCTGTGCGGAATTGCGACGTTTACATCTCCTTCACGTCAGCTAACGCGGAGCTCGTGAACCTGCCTGCCGTCGTCAGCCTGAGGAAACCGGTGGTGGTGGGGACGACTGGCTTCTCGCAGGCCCGGCGAACCCGGCTGGAGTCCATAGTGAAACCCGTTCCGGCAGTCATAACCCCGAACTTCTCGGTGGGCGCCAACTTCCTCTTCGCGTTGACGAAGAAGCTTATCCAGCTTCCCTCCTCGTATGATTTCTCCATCGTCGAAGCCCATCACAACCGCAAGAGCGACGCCCCCAGCGGGACGGCGTCATCTCTTGCTGACATCGTGAAGGTGGGGAGGGGCTACGACAGGACCGTCCACGGCCGCAGCGGTCTTTCACCACGAGGCGCCGGGGAGCTGGAGGTCCTCTCCATCAGAGGAGGAGGCATCCCCGGGATGCACGAAGTGCTTGCCGCAGGAGCCTTCGAGACCATCAAGCTCGAGCACACCGTGTTCTCAAGGTCGGCGTTCGCGGCTGGTGCTCTGCTGGCTGCCGGCTGGCTGGTCCGCCAGAACCCTGGATTATACGGGATGGACGAGGTGCTATGCCTCCGATGAGTAGGGTAGTTGTCAAGTTCGGCGGGGCTACGTTAGCGAACGGAGCGCGCGTTAAGAAGGCGGCTCAGCTGGTGGCCGAGGCCCCTTACGAGCAGAAGGTCGTGGTGGTCTCCGCACCGGGGAGGACGACCGACCAGTTGCTGAACCTGGTGTCCGCGTTCGAAGAAAGCATCGAAGAAAAGGCCTACGCCGAGATACTCTCGATGGGCGAAAGGACCTCTACCAAGGTCTTCACTTCTGCCTTGAGGGCGATGGGCATCAAGGCGATAGAGTTCGATCCGTCGCAGGAAGGCTTCCCAGTGGTCACGAATGGAAATTTCTTGAATGCCACGGTGGACCTGAAGGCCACGAGGGCCGCCTGTCGCAAGAGCGTGCTGCCGTTGCTGGGCGAATGGGTGATTGTAGTGCCAGGCTTCTTGGGCCGATGTGAAGGCCGAACGACAGTTCTCGGGCGGGGGGGCTCCGACGTAACGGCGACGGTGCTGGGCAACTGCCTCGAAGCTGATGATGTGATCCTCGTGAAGGATACGTCGGGCATCATGAGCGCTGACCCCGAAGTCGTCCCCGACGCCAAGCCTGTCAGCACCATAACCATAGATGAGATGTATGCGCTCGCCCACGGAGGGGCGAAGGTTGTCCGGCCGGAGGCCCTCTATTACAAGGCCGACAGTCAGAGGCTCAGGGTTGTGCCTTTCGGAAAACCTCTCAGTGACGACGGGACGGAGATCACAGGCTCCATCGATCCGGCCGACCCCTACTTTGCCAAGGGCTCAGGCCTCGACGAAGTGACGGTGGTGGCTGACACCGGCGTAGCAGTGCTGGGAAACGTGCTCCAGCGCATCGGTGCCAAGGTCAAGGGCGTGGGGACCGGGAGGACGACGATAACATTCTTCTTGGACGGCGATGGGTGGCAAGAGGTCTGCAAGCGTGTACACGGTGTGAGCGGCGTAAAGGCGGTTTCGGGGCGGACCGGGATCGGATACATAGAGGTGATTCACCCGCACCTTGTGGACCAGCCGGGAGTAGTGGCGAAGGCGGCCACGATCCTTTCCCTGCACGGCATTAACATTGTCGAAGTGACGTCCAGCAAAGGGGCATTGACGTTCTTCTTGGATGAGAAGAGCTTGGACGAAGCCTATGGTCTATTGGAGGAGAATCTGATAGTTGGACAACTGGATTCTGACAAGGCTTAAGGGAAGCTTCCGGGCTAGCGGAAGGGTCCTCTATGTAGAGAACGTGTCGACTATCGATCTAGCGGAGAGGTTCGGCACGCCCTCGTTCGTCACCAGCGAAGCGCGGATACGCCAGAACTTCAGGAGGTTCTGCGCCGCTTTCGGGAAGCTGTCGAAGTTCAGGGTGTACTACGCGGTGAAGGCGAACTCCAATTTGGCGTTGCTTACCATCCTCAGGCATGAAGGGGCGTACGCAGATTGTTCCTGCCCCGCCGAGATATATGCGGCGTCCATGGCCGGCTTCAAATCGGACCAGATGCTGTACACCGGGAACTACAATACCCGAGAGGAGCTGGACTACGCGGTCAGAGCCGGCGTGGCGGTCAACTTCGATGATGCCGCCCTAGTATCCAAGCTGCCGTCGGGAGCCGTGCCTGATACCGTATGCTTTAGGATAAACCCAGGGGTAGGCAAGGGCGGTAACGAAGGTTTGGTCTTCGCGGGACCGGACGCGAAGTTCGGGTCGCGGGAGAAGGTTGCCATCGAAGGTTACGCCGCAGCCAAGCGTCTGGGGGCCAAGAGGTTCGGAATACATATGATGACGGGCTCCAACGTGACTGACCCGCGCTACTTCCAGGCCGCCACCGAGAGGCTTATGGACATAGCAGGAAGGATAGCCTCCAAAGTCGGAATCGATTTCGATTTCGTGAACATAGGTGGAGGTTTCGGCGTGCCCTATACTCCCGAAGATCAGGAGCTTCCGATAAGGGATGTCGCGAAGTCCGTGGAGGAGGTGTTCAAGGCGAAGGTCGAAGAGTACTCCCTGGGCGACCCCATCTTGGCGGCGGAGCCCGGCAGATACTTGGTCGCAGATTCCACTGTAATTTTGGCGAAAGTCTGCCATGTGAAGAGGACCGATGTCAAGAAGTTCGTCGGAGTCGATGCAGGCATGAACACCTTGCTCAGGCCGGCACTCTACAAGGCTTACCACCCAATGCTCGCTGCTAACAAGCTCGGGGAGGCCGAGAAGGAGGAGGTCAACATCTGCGGCCAGATATGCGAGAACACCGACATCCTTGCCAGGGACAGGGCCTTCCCTCTACTGGAGGAAGGCGACATTATAGCAATATTCAACGCCGGGGCGTACGGGTTCTCCATGTCCAGCCAGTACAACAACCGACCACGAGCTGCTGAGGTTCTAGTGAGCGGCGACGAAGCGGAGCTAATCAGACGCCGGGAGACCTACGCGGATCTCCTAGCAGGGCAGTCGATACCGTCGAGGCTGTTGCGGTGACCGTCCATCCGTCGGAAAGGGTCTCGGTCCTCCCCCAATATCCCTTCGCTAAGCTGGACGAAATCATTAGGACGCGCAGAGAGCGAGGGCAGAAGGTGCTGACCCTGAACGTCGGGGACCCAGATCTGCCCACGCCACCGTTCATAGTCGAGGCCCTCGTCGAAGCGACCAGAGACCCTGAGGACCAGGGATACTCTAGCAGTGATGGGGAGAAGTGGTTCAAGGAAGCCGTGGCAGACTGGTATTCCAAGAGGTTCGGCGTCTCGCTGGACCCCAGCACGGAAGTCTGCACTCTAATCGGATCAAAGGAGGGCCTCGCCAACGTGGCGAGGGCCTTCGTCGACCCAGGGGACAAAGTGATGTTCCCCGACCCAAGCTATCCCGTGTATAAGATTGGCGGCGCCTTGCTCATGGGTGCTAGGGCAATCCCGCGACCTCTTTCGTCAGAGGATGGATACAAAATGAGCCTGCGAAAACGTGACCTGAAAGATGTGAAACTCCTTTTCGTCAACTATCCCCACAATCCCACCGGGGCCGTCGCTGACAGGGAGGACCTAGAGGAGCTCGTGGGCGCAGCTCGCGAATCCGGCACCCTTGTCTGTTATGACAACGCCTATTCAGAGATGACCTACGGCTCGTACGTCGCGCCTAGCATACTGCAGGTGGACGCAGA
>Ga0187881_10004474_pt1 | contig 11307 bp, 19 predicted proteins | sample June2016WEW_19_1_2_FD_133017 | JGI IMG/M metagenome (GOLD analysis project Ga0187881, IMG submission 133017) | Peatland microbial communities from SPRUCE experiment site at the Marcell Experimental Forest, Minnesota, USA - June2016WEW_19_100 | ecosystem: Environmental > Terrestrial > Soil >...
AAGATCGGGTCGCGTGCAAGCGCCATAAGCAAAGCCAGTAGCGATTGACCGTCGCGATCAGCATACCAGCATCTTCGCATGATCCGAAACAAAGGCACGTCCGCATCGAGGGCATACAGCTGTGCGAGGTGTTGACAGGAACTCTTTCTCGCTACCGCGGAGCGCTTTCCTAGGCAGTTATCGTCGTTTATAGCAGAGAGGTATTCAGTACGCGACGCGTCGGGCCTGCAACTCGCCAAAACCGTCCGCAATTCGCTAAGCATGATCGTCCGCCTTGCGTGTGTCCCCCGATTTCCCCAGCGGAAGCCATCACGGCGCAGGCGCGCCTCATCAGCCGCTGTAAGAGGATGGAGCTTGTCGTTAGGCGGTGATGCTTGCATGTGGCGAAGTATACACTGACGCGAGCAGTTTTGCCGGGCGAAACTCCCGCGTACCTCGTTGCCCGTGCCGGCGGCCGTTGTTATGCACATGCTTCTCGTTCTGCTGGCCGTCGACCAGACCCGGCGCTCACGGGGTGCATGAACCTAGCCGCATAGGGGCGCCCCTTAAGTCACCTCCGCGTGAGGGGGCGTAGCGGAAACCCCGCAGGGGCGCACGACGAGGGGCATCTCGGCGACCATGGCGCGGCACCCTGTGTATCCCGGGCCGTTGCGCCCCAAGGAGTTGCAGCGGAGCACCCGACCCGCCCGCCGCCTGGCAGGCAGCGGAGCGGTGAAAGCCGGCCTTCCGGGCGGGGCACGCTCAAATCAAAAAACGAAAGGAGAAGGTATGACGGAATCCTCCGTGAGAGCCCTGCAGCATCTGCGCGATTTCTCGACGCTCAAGTGGTTGGTGATCCCGCTCCTGGCCATCGTTCTTTACATCTGCGCGGTGGAGATGCGGAAGGCCCGGGCGAGCGGGAACTGGGACCCGGTCCTGGCAGGGCTGACCCTCTTTGGAATGGACTTCTTCAACGAAACGTGGAACGGCTGGGTGCTCGCCATCTCGGGGCGCTCGGCATTCTGGACCGCTCCCGTGGACACCGCCCTGCGCACCATGGTGGGCTGGAACATCGAGATTATGCTCATGTTCGCAATTGCCGGAATCGTCTTCTCTTACATGTGTCCCGAGGAGCGCGCCGAGCGGATTCTCGGGCTTCCCGCCAGGTAATTCTGGGCAATCGTGTTCTCCGCGTTCTGCGTGCTGGTGGAATGCGTGCTAAATGCCGGCGGCCTGCTGGTCTGGGAGTATCCCTTCTGGAACCGATCCTTTGCCGGGATCTGGCTCATCTTTTTGTTCGGGTACTTCGAGTTCTTCGCGGCCATCAGCCTCGTGCTCGGGATGGGGGCGCGAGCTGCGACGGAAGGAGTGGGCAGGCGATTGGAGGGGGCGCCGCGCGAGTGGAAGGATGATCTGGGTTGGCCATGTATAGAAAGAAGAGCCGTTCCCTCAAATGCCTGAGGCCTGAGGGTACTGCCCGTTGATGATAACCGGCGAAAACTGACACGGAAAAATCAAATGAAACAAAATGCATCAAGTGAAGTAACCGCTAAAAGAACCGCACTTACTGCGGGCATTTGATTGCAGGCATCCTTCGGCGCCATAGGCAGGCACGCTCAGTACCGCAAAAGCGGGCTGAGCCGCAAGGCGTTCTGCGAAAGGCACCACCTGAAGCGATCAACCTTGGTTTGCTGGTTTTGTCGGCTTGGTATGCAGAAGAAAGAGCACGGAATGGTTGAGCTGAATCGCACATCAACGGGGCACCTTACGCCCTGTGTGGTGGTCAGCGTCGGGCAGGACTGGAGAATCGAAATCCGTAAGGGCTTTGACCCGCAGCTGTTGGCAGAGGTAGCTTGTGGCCTGGGGGGCCTGGGATTATGATCGATTGGACGAAGGTCAGGATCTTTGTGAAGCCCGGAGCTACCGACGCAAAGTAACGGGCTCAGTGTGAGCGTCAAAGAAGATCTACAGAACAACGTATTCGACGGCAATCTATTTGCTTCCGATATCTCTTCTGCATAGGCCGATTCTTTACAAGCATTTTGTCGATAATTCCTTCATTTCAGTGAACTGTCTAGGAACGGTTCAGCCGCCTGCACGCGGTTCGGCGGGACGCAGAATAACAGCGAATTACCTTGCGGCTCAAAAAACTGCGTGGTACTATACATGCCATAACAGTGGCTGGCCTTCCGGACGTGCGGCATTATGTAAGAAACACCTTTTGAAGCGGCACCCGGTAGTAGGGGTCGTTGAGTGAGAACTTTCCGTTCGGTTACTTACAGCGTTTTGCTCATTGCTTCATTTATCTTAGTGATTTGCTGCTCTAGAATTCACCGTGAAGATGCGAAGGTGTTCTGCGATCAAGGTGCCAAGGAATTAGCTAACGGCGACTACGACAAAGCTATCACTGACTTAAGCAGAGCGATCAACCTTGACCCCGCCAGCGCCGAGGCTTACATCTATCGTGGTATTGCCTATGGTCTCAAGGGCGATCTTGACAAAGCCATCTTTGAGTTAAACAGAGCCATTGAACTCGACCCTACTAACGTCGAAATCTACAAAGTTCGTGCCGCTATTTGGCATGACAGGCACGATTATGAGAAGACCATTGCTGACTACAGCAAAGTTATCGAGCTAACCCCCAGGAACGCCGAGGTATACATAGACCGTGGTATCAACCTGACCCGTATAGGAGACTATAAGAAAGCCATCGCTGACTACAGTAAAGCTATCGAGCTCGGTGCAACTAAACCTTATCAATACAGGGGGGCTGTCTGGGAACTTGAACTCAACCATAAGAAGGCTATCGCCGACCTCAACCAGGCAATCAAGCTAAACCCTCAGTCTGACGAGGCTTATTACATCCGCGGTCGTATCTGGCAACACCAGGGCGACGATGAGAAAGCCTTGGCAGACTACGGCACGGTTATCGAACTTAACCATGGTGACAAGGTCTACACTAACCCGGCTTTTATTTGGTTGTGGTATGGCAGTCTTGATGGCGACTTCGACCTGCTCGAGCGTCAACTCGCCAAGGCCAAGGCTGAACTGCAAAACGCCCGCAAACAAAAACAGGACGAAGAGCCGGATGTGGAGAGCGAGGAGTAAAACCCTACTCAGCGGTGGGCGCGCCGCGGAACCCAGAATCCTTTCCACGGACGCGCCCTTTGGCGAGAATGAAGTTTAGCAGGCCCTTTCTGACAATTGCGACCCTGATATGAGATGGACTTGATCAGTGTAGATTGGCATAACTGTTCTGTTGGCTTGTTGTGCCCGTCAAGCAGAGAAGAGCCGTCTTCCCCAGAAACCGGCTGCAATGCGAGGCGGGCAGGTAGTTCATGTCCCCGATCAGGGTGGCGCCCTTGCGGGTGTAATCGCCTCCTATTCATTTGCTGCCTTGGGCGACAAGGTTCGTATTGACTCCAGCTGCTCTCTCAAGGCAAGCCTGCTCTCTTCAAGATCGTAGTCATTCTGCAGGCCGAGCCAGAACTCTGCTGAATTGCCGAAGTATTTGGACAGGCGCAGCGCAGTTTCCGCCGTGATGCTTCTTTTCCTACGAATGATTTCAGAGACGCGCGTCTGCGACAGCGCGGTGTCTTTCGCCAATCTATAGGCGCTGATCCCCATCGGCTTGAGAAACTCCTCAAGAAGAACTTCGCCCGGATGTACGTTCGGAAGTCGCGCCGCAGTCACTCGCCTATGAGTGGTAGTCGATGATCTCGACCTCATAACAATCACCATCCTTCCAGAGGAAACAGATACGGATCTGATCATTGATCCGGATGCTGTGCTTTCCTTTGCGGTTTCCTTTCAAAGCTTCCAAACGGTTCCCCGGGGGTATCAGCAGGTCTGACAGCTGCGAGGTATTGTTGAGCATGCGCAGCTTCCGCCTGGCAAGGACTTGCATCTCTCTCGGGTACCGCCGCACTTGGAAACCGTGCCATATGCTGCGTGTGTCCTTCGTTCCGAAGGAACGAATCATGGTTCAATACTATCATAAGGCGATACTATTGTCAAACAAATGTACTGGAAGGGAAGCCTCCCGGGGCACGCCCAACGTCTTCGTCAGGATCGGTCCGGGCATCGTGCCGGTACCGCGGGTCAGAAATGCCTGCGCACCCCGCCCCGTCCGACGAGACTGGCGAAAGTCCGGAAATCTTTCCTTGCGTGCTGGATGCGGCCCGCTACAACTGCCGGGTGAACGCCATGGGCACGGGCATAGTCGACGACTTCTGTCGCGGATAGCGCTTCGCGCTTGTCCAGGTCGAAGTCTTCCGGCAGGAGTGCTTTTGCCGCAAAGTCGTCAGCATCACGTTCCTGAGAAGAATCCGAGCCTGTCAGATCTAGATCGTCTGCTATCCAGGAGCTCTCAGGCGAAAGGTGTCCGAGCTTGAGGTGTCCAAGCTCGTGGAGCAGCACGAACCAGAAATTGTCCAGCCGATCATAGCGCAGGGTCAGGGCGATGACAGGGCTTCCGCCTTGCCTGAGAAACACGGCTCCGTCGAGATACGTATGCGGAAGGTGTTGCAAGGCAATCATGACTATGCCTGCCTTGTTGAGGTAGTCGCGGGCATGACGCGGACCATCGTCCAGAACACTCAGGGAGACAAGTGTTTCGATGAACCTTTCGGAGAGGCATTCAGCGGTGAACCGCCGAGGAGTGCTGATTTCCGAGGCCTTCTGGAGCACTTGGAGACCCCAGCCGAGCATCGCGTATCGATTGAGTCTGGCATTCAGCCGCATTCCATCGTTTTTACGCAGAGCAAACTGCGGCACCACGGAGAATCCCCCAACACGGCCAATTAGCCAACGGATTGCTTCCTCGGCTTGCTCTCCGATATCTCTTTGCCCAGCGGCGAAACCGCGAAAAGCGCCTCTCTTTTCCATCTCCCGCACAGGGAACCGGGCAAAATCCATATCGGCCAGGCCTTTTGGAAGAGGCTCCTGGGGCTCTCTGATGAGAACGTCAGCCGGAATTCCGACATGCTTGTTGAGCGACCGGATCATGGCGAGTGAAAGCTCACGTTTGCCGGAGAGCACCTCTGAGACCTTGGAACGCGAACCGAGAAATGGAACCAGGTCCTTCTGCGAAAGTCCCGACTGTTCCATTCGGAATTTTATGGCTTCCACAGGATCGGGCATATCGATGGGGAAATGCTCATCCTCGTAACGCTCAATGAGCACGGCCAGGACATCCCTTTCATCGTACTCGGGTTGGTCCGGCTGAGCACCGAGGAGAGCTTCAAAACGTTCAATAGCAGCTGAATACTCAGCCGCTGTCCTTATTACCTTCAGTTTGCTCATCGTAGGTCTCCGCGTTTATGGCATCGTACTGTTTATGTGTTTCGATGAACTTGATAAACAGGATGCCTTGGCCGAATAAAACCTCGCAGACGAGCCGGTACTTATTTCCGCAAATGTTGAAAACGACTCGTCGCCCTTTGAGAATGCTCGCGCTGCGATACTGAGCCTTGATGTGCTGCGGAGTCTGCCAGGTCGCTCGCTTCGCTTCATGGTACCAGGACTTGAGCTGTTGTTCGCTGTCCTGGTACTTCTTCCAGAAGAGTTCGAGCCTGCTCCGCGCGATCACTCTCACTTGCAAAAAAGAATATACTGTTCCCAGCCTATTGTCAAGTAAATATTTCCCAATTAGGGAACATAGTAGCTCGCAAGTTGAGGGAACTTGCCGGAGAGGTGCAGCGGTCCGAGCGGAGCGAGGACGGAACCCCCGCAGCACGTCTGAGGCGGCAGCCGGCTGCGAAGCAGACGGCGAGAGCACGACCCGCTCGTGGGCGAAGGGGGCCCAGTGATTGAGGCCGGCCCTCGGGTGGGGCACGCCCAACGACGCGATCTTGAAAGAACGAGTCCTTTGCCAGGTTCCTCCCGTCGGGCGGCCGGGGCCTGATCGATTGGTGGTTCGGCTGGGCGGCTGGATTCCGTAATGCACGACGCAACGAGGAAAATAGGCTCCACTACCGCCTGATTTCGCGTACGCCGCAATCGGTGCAGTTCGCCGAGCGATCCATTCATGATTTTCCCTCTTGCAATGCTCGTTTTTCATGGTAGTGGAACTAGGGGGGGTCCGCACCCGATTCAAAACCCGGTGATCGGAGAACAGCTACAGGTTCCTCTGCCTTGCACAATCCGGCTTGTGACTCAGGATCAGGACGGAGGCTTTGTCGCGGAATGCCTGAGCGAAAGCATCGTCACTGAAGCTGATACCTGGCAGGAGCTCAGAGCGAACGTCAAAGAAGCAGTTTCAGCCTACTTCTTCGATGGTTCCCTTCCTGAACGGATTCGACTCCACCTCGTTCGGGACGAAGTCTTCACCGTAGCATGAAGCTGCCCAAGGACATCAGCGGTCGCAAGGTCGTTGATGGCCTTGTACGGAAGCTGGACGACACGTCGTTCATGAAAAGGGAAGTTACATCCCAACCACTTGTCCCACTGGTAGAAATGATGTAGCATTACCGTAAGAGTAATACCATGAAGGTGACAAGCAAGGGCCAGGTGACGATACCGCAGCGGCTGAGGATGAAGTACCGCATTGACTCCAACGCGGAGGTGGAGTTCATCGAGGAGGATGGAAAGATAGTGCTCAGGGCGAAGAAGAGGTCCGAGAGTCCCATTCGGAAGCTTCTGGGAAAGGCGGATGTCCGTCTCTCTACGGAGGAGATCCTCCGCCTCACCAGGGCGGAATAGTGGCTGCATATCTCGCCGATTCCTCGGTGTTGCTCGACGTGCTGACTGCCGACCACGCCTGGGCGGAATGGTCGGTGCAGCGCCTTGAGAAAGCTCTCGCTGATGGAACTGTCTTCATCGACCCGATAGTCTATGCTGAGATCTCGGTCGGCTTTTCCCGGATTGAGGAGCTCGAGACGTCAATCGAGGAAAGCGGGCTCGTTTGGAGCGAGCTACCTCGGGAAGCGCTGTTCCTCGCCGGAAAAGCCTTCATGAAGTACCGCAAGTCCGGCGAACCGAAAACTGCGCCGCTGCCGGACTTCCTCATCGGGGCGCACGCCGCGGTGTCAAATCTCGTTCTTATTACCCGCGATCCGCGAAGGATTCGCGCGCACTACCCTACGGTGCGACTCTCGTGCCCTCCTTAGCGGCAGGCCAACAGAAAGATCGCCCGCTCCCTGCGGCCCGCTGAGCGGGCGGAGGGGCGCGAAGCGGTCCGAGCGCAGCGAGGACGGAACCCCCGCAGCACGCGACCCGCCCGAAGGGCAAACGGACGCGGCTCGCGCAGCCTCAAATCATTATCCATCGGGCGGGGCACGCCCAACCCTTTCGCGCCGTTGTCCGCGTCTCCTTGATATTGAACCGGGCCGGGCATATTGTGAGCGCGTTCGGAGGATTCCATGCCTGAGACTCGCGTAATCATCGATCTTTCCAATCGCCACATCCACCTCAGTACCGAAGATCTCGCCGTCCTTTTCGGCCCGAGCTACAGTCTCACCAAGACCAAAGAACTGCTGCAGCCCGGGCAGTTCGCGGCCGCGGAAACGGTGGCTATCGTCGGACCCAAGGGCAGGCTGGACGGCGTGCGCATCCTCGGCCCTACCCGTCCCGAGACACAATGCGAGGTTCTGGCAAGTGATGTCTTTCGGCTTGGGGTGACGGAATGTCCAATCAGAGAATCGGGTCACCTGGACGGTTCGCTTCCGTTCCAAGTCGTCGGCCCGGCCGGTACTATCGCAAAGACCCGAGGGCTCATCATCGCACAGCGGCATATACATTTCGACCCCGATAATGCGAGACGTTACGAGGTCTCCGACAGACAGATAGTCTCGCTGAAAGTCAGCGGCGATCGCGCTCTTGTGTTTGAGAACGTCGTATGCAGAGTCGGCCCCGCTCATTTTCTGGAATGTCACCTCGACTTCGACGAAGGCAACGCTGCCGGCATCCGCAGCGGCAGCTATGGGGAGATCGTGAAATAGTTTTATCGCCCCTATTCAATCCCCAGTGCAATTCCAAGCGCGCCGTCGAGCTCGCTTGTCTTGGCCGGGCCTAAGCGACCCACGAAGTCAGTCAAGGCGGACTTCCTGATGCTCACCAGTTCGTCACAGTGAACAGAGCTCTGATGCTTAAAACCCTCATCCGCACCGACAGATACTTGAGTGGACAGTCGATCGTACGCAGGGTAAATCGGTGCACAAATCACTGAAGAGAAGCGGGAATCCACCAGGACCTGACGACTGACTATCACAAAAACGCGAGATCTGCGCGGGTCGCTGCGATTGCCCTTGTAGACTCGATAGAGCTCCGCCCTTTTCACCTGCCCAGCCCCCGCTGGTAGCTGAGGACGTCTTCAGCTTCTTTGTTCAGTTTCTCAGAGAAACGGTTGATTGTGCGGAGATCCCGCCGGTCTCTCTCCTTTCGCTGAAGAATTTCCAGATACGTCCGAACTGCCAGCTCGATGAAAGCAGAACGATTGGTTTCTCCCTCGGCGTGCTTGTCAATCAGGGCTACGACCTCCTCTGAAAGCGTAACAGAGGTTTTGATTTTCATACCACGAATATACCACCATTGTGGTATATCTATCAATCGTTAACGGCTGCAATTGCCAGGACGATTGCGGCCGTACTCTTTTGGTGGAGGTAGCGCCTGAGCTCCCTGAGTGATCCCGCTCCAAGCAGCGATGGAGCTTGACGTTCTGCCGGATATGACCGAAATTGGTCTTGTGAAGACCATGACGATATCGTACTTCAAGGCCCACATTTCCGAAGAGCTTCGGAAGGTCCGAAGGGGGGCGCGACTTATCATCAGCGACCGCGACACACCCATCGCCGAGGTGGTTCCATTCAGGACGACTCCAGAGCTGCTCAGCGTTCGCCAACCGCAGACCATCCCCTTCCAGGTACCCCGCCCTGCATTCAAGATCGACCACGACCCTCTGGAATACCTCCGGGAGGATCGGGAGAAACGGTGAGAGTTTACGTCGATTCGTCGATTGTCCTGCGGCACATCCTGAACGGAGATCCTGCCCTTGGCGCCGCAACCTCCTCCTCCGACCTGGTCGGCTCGAGCGACCTCCTGGTGATCGAGTGCAAGAGGGTGCTTCAGCGCGAGAGGATGGCGGGTCACTTGGACGACCATCAGTACGCCGAGACGGTGTTTGTGCTGGAGGCAATCCTGGAGCGCCTTACGCTCATCGAAATAGGTCCAGCCGTCAAACGACGTGCCGCAGGCCCGTTCCCCACCGTGATCGGAACGCTGAATGCAATCCACCTTGCCAGTGCCCTGCTGTGGCAAGAGACGGAACCAGAAACGGACCTTCGCATTCTTACGCAGGATCGGCAGTTGGCGCTCTGCGCAAGTTCTCTGGGCCTGCGCGTCTCCTGAGCGTGAGCCGGGCATATTGTGAAGCGCGTTCGGAGGATCAGGCGGCTCTCCTCCTTGACTACCGCCGAAGCGATCGATAGCTTTATCGTCATACGATAGTCGTATCGATAGGAGGCCATGATGGCTACTGTTACGATCTCGCCAAAGTTCCAAGTGGTCATTCCCAAGGAAGTCAGAAAGAAACTTGGGCTGACTCCAGGGCAGAAAGTCCAGACCATACTCTTTGAAGACAGGATTGAGCTGATCCCGGTGAAGCCTATCAGGAAAATGAAGGGTTTCTTGAAGGGGATCGATACCAGCGTTCTTCGGGAACCAGACAGAACATGAACGTCGTAGACTCGAGTGCCTGGCTGGAGTATCTGGCTGCCGGACCCAACGCGCAGTACTTCGCTGCCGCAATTGAAAATGCTTCCGAGCTGGTTGTGCCAACGGTCAGCATATACGAAGTATTCAAACGTGTCGTTCAGCAGCGCTCCGAGAACGAAGCCCTTCAGGTCGTTGCCGTCATGCAGCAAGGAACGATATCGGAGATGGATACAACTGTGGCATTGAGCGCCGCGCGAATAAGCCTCGAACACCAACTGCCAATGGCGGATAGCATCATGTTGGCCACGGCGAGACTCAGTGGGGCGACATTATGGACTCAAGACTCGCACTTCGAAGGAGTGCGGGGTGTCAAATACAGGAAGTCCGGGTCCTGACTATCAATCGATCGTCAGAGCCGTTCCGTGATGGCAAGCCTTACCGCACGACCTACGTGAGCTACGAAATCATAAAAGCAGGCACGTACCTCGGACACAGCTCGACCAAGATCACCATGGACATGTACGTGCATGAAAGCCTTGAAAAGACGCAAAAGGTCCGAAGGTCGTTCGATCGTCAAGGCTAAGAAACTCTAACATAATGAACTCAATGTTAGTAATGGAGACGTAAAGGATGTGTTCGGTAGTACGGACCTTCACCCCTCTACTCGTGGCTAGTAGTTTGGGTAAGCTTTCGCCTACGTGAGGTACTCTTAATTGCTCTTATGTATACGTGGAGTTCGAAAGGGCGGCTGCGATTGACACTCCGCGACAATGCAATATTGTCTACCGCGGATTCGATGGCCATCCAGGCGACGGTGAAGGCCTCGAGGCGCACGCCACGCGCGAGGGCGGCCGGGCGCGCCGCCAGTACGGCCATCGACCGTCAGGCTAGCGCTGCGTAGGCGATCCCGAGCCCGGCCACCACGGCCGCCAGCGCCACGTCCAGCCGCCAGCTCATGGGCGGGGCGAACTTGTAGACGAGGACCAGGGCCGCCAGCACGACCGCCCAGGTCAGGCTGGACATCCCGACCAGGACCATGGCGACCATCAGGCCAGCGCTGCAGCCCAGACAGCTCAACCCGTAGCGCCACCCGGCAAGGGCGCCGGCGCGAACCAGGTTGAAGGGCAGTGGACCGTGCAACGCACAAACCTCGCGGCAGCGGTCCTGGCTGATGCGCTTGAGCGGCGTCAGCGCGTAGAGCGCGGCCAGCCCGAGCGCGACGCCGCCGGCCAGGGCCCGGTTGCGCCCGGACATACCGAGCGCGTTGTAGGCAAGGTAGCAGGCGACTCCGAAGGCGAGCCAGATGGCCAGGTAGACGATCGCAAGCACGGCGAGGGCGGCCGGCCGCGCGCGCCGGCCCTCGGCCTTCTGCGCGAAGCGGTACACGAGCGGGATCGCCGAGGGCAGCATCATGGCGGCCATCATCACCGTCCAGGTGGTTACGAACGACGAGACTGGGCCGAGGCCCATCGTCATGCCCGAGCTCGACATCTGCCACGCCGTAACAGCCCAGGCCGCCGCCGCCACCGCGAGCACGACGGCCACCGTCACTCCGGCGGCCGCCATCTCCATGCCGCGCGCGGCCGCCGCCGTACCGGTAACGCCGAGACCGCAGGCGGGACAGAAGCCGCGCTGGCGGGACGGCCTGGCCAGGCGCAGAATCAGCAGGAGTCGACC
>Ga0187881_10004479_pt1 | contig 11303 bp, 10 predicted proteins | sample June2016WEW_19_1_2_FD_133017 | JGI IMG/M metagenome (GOLD analysis project Ga0187881, IMG submission 133017) | Peatland microbial communities from SPRUCE experiment site at the Marcell Experimental Forest, Minnesota, USA - June2016WEW_19_100 | ecosystem: Environmental > Terrestrial > Soil >...
ATAGGGATTCGTTTTGATGTGGGCCACGAAAGCTTTTGCGGAGATGACAGCGGTTCAAGAACACCCTCTATCCGTTCCCATGGAAGATCTCGAAGCCGCGTTTGCGCAGTACTTCGGGAGAACACGGGGGAGGCAGGCCGCTGTCAGAGTCGAAATTGATCGGGTGGTGGAGCGTTCATTTTCCCGAGTGGCATTTCTCAAGGTTTGGGACACGGTTGAGCGGGAACTCTTTGTATTGAAGATGGTCAAGCACCACCCCATGATAGCAGCAACGACATGCAGTGAAAACCAGGCGGTTGTCGAATTCGAGACGCTGCAGAAACTTTATGAGGCGTTCAGTTCCGAGGCAAGATGCTCGGTCCCGAAGCCGGTCCTGCTGTTTGCCGAACATGAAGCCTATGTGATGACCCAAGTCCCTGGACTGTTACTGTCCGATCTGCTTTGCAATGCCCGGTATTGGGCTTCAAACAAGAAATTCCGGATGTTGCGCCGTCATTTTGGCGACTCAGGACGTTGGTTGCGCCGGCTTCAGGAGACTACCGCGAGCACGAAGCCTACCACTTCCGCATATGAACATGTGGTTGCGCGATGCGAGCAGCGGTTGCAGTTGATTGGAGAATCGGGCTGTCCGCTGATTCCGCGTGGTTTTTGCGAGCGGATTCGTGGTCTGATCGGTCAGTGTCTCTGCGCCTGTGGCTCGGGAAATTCTCGAGTAGCAGGAAGGCATGGGGATTTTGGCCCCTGGAACGTACTTGCGGACGACAATGGAGTGACGGTGATTGACTTTCTCGGCTATAAATTGGATCCTCCGGCCGTTGATCTGCTCAAAATGGACATAGCGATTGAAAATGAAGGCGTTGGGCTGACTTCCAGCCAGAAACGGAACCGGCTACTGCGGGCGGACTTTCTGCGCGGTTACGGAGCGCCGCCGTGGATGGAGCCGGAATCTCTCAAAATCTGCGAAATCCTCCAGAGAGTAGTCAGCCTTTGGGGATCCATTTCGATGCCGGCTGAGCGCCTGCATTACCGAATCGAGCGAAACCTTACGATCCGCCGCCACGTCTCCATACTCTGGAATGGACAATTTGTCGCCACGAATCGCATTCTGGGTTTTTGGAAGGGCGCCATTTTGTCAAGCTGATTCGACGCAACGTGACCAGGTGAGTATTTGAATGCCCTTTTGGGAACAGTCCAAGATTCTGGTAAAAACCGCTGTGAGCTCCTGTCTTGTTGGCAGCGGCTTGCTCCGGATCGTCGAGGGTATTAGCAAACCTGGCATAACGATTCTCATGTACCACAGAATCAATGATCAGGACGATGCGCTTGGCCTGGCGATCTGCCCGGATTATTTCGATGCTCAGTTGCAGTACCTGCGAAGGCGGTTTTGGGTCTTGTCGCTGCCCGACGCTATTTCACGCCTTGAGAGTGGCCGGCTCGACCGTCATGCCGTGGTCATTACATTCGATGACGGCTGGCGCGACAACATGACATTCGCCTTTCCGTTGCTGCGCAAGTACGAAATTCCTGCGACCATCTTTCTCGTCTGCGATGCCGTTGAAAAAGGAACATTCGGCTGGCACCCGTTTGATCGGGCGATACTGGCAACCAGGGAAGGTCTCCTCGATCTTTCAACATTTGGTTTTGGAATACATTCGCTGCGAAATCTGGGGGAAAAGAATGAGGCGATTGCGGTTTTGCATCAGGAATTGAAGATGGTAAAAAACGACCGCCGGCTAGAGGTGGTGGCGTGGGTGATCGGCAAGTTGGGCGGCGGCAGGGGCGAAAGGGTCATGCTTTCCTGGAAGGAGCTTGAGGAAATGGTGGCAAGCGGGCTCATTAACATAGGGGCTCATACTTTGAGCCACCCGATACTCACTCGTATATCTGCCGAGGAGGCTTGGACGGAAATCCACGACAGCAAACAGATCCTTGAAGAGAAGCTCAAGGTCCCGGTTGATTTTTTTGCCTACCCAAATGGCGGTCCACCTGACTTCAACGAGGAGATGGAACATCTTGTTGCAGCGTGCGGATTTCGTGCTGCTTGTTCCTCTATCCCAGGAAGAAACACGGACCTAACCTCACGATTTGCGCTGCGCAGGATGGATATCACCTATGGGATCTGTCGGGGGGCTGGAGGAAATTATTCGCGGAACATGTTTTCCACCAAGGTATCCGGAGTTCTCGAAGGAATCTTGTTCAGAACATGAAAGACAACGGGCCGGCAAATGTCTGCACGCTCAGCCATGCGAATGACGTTTCTATGAGTGGCGAGTCCGGAGAAGTCGTGAAGGCCTCGATCAAGATGCTGATCGAGCGGCTCAACGATCGTGATCCGAATCTTCTCGAAAAGTATCCCTTGGCTGACTTTGTCAAATTGATGGAGGATGCATCACACCGAAGAGGATACCAGGAGATAAGCGGCCCAATCCGGAAGGTCAGCAAAGAAATAGCAAGGTTCGCCGGAGAAAGCACTTTGGAATTGTACAACAGGGCCGTCTTGCTCATGCTTGTGTGCGCGATGCCTGAGAAGATCGAGGTCGAAAAATATACTGAACAGGTCCGCTCACTGTTTATAACCGAAATGCAGAGAATCGTGTCTGAACTCGATTCCAACAAGCCCGGTTTCTACTCCTTCGATAACGATCTGTTTTGTAAGGACCTGGCCATCAGCACGCTGCGGATGTTTTCGGTGGGTGTTTTGAAAGTGGAAGGGCATGCCGGCATTCCCAGAAGGTTTTTGGCGGTCGGTGGCATCAGGCAACTCCTGAGAGGTGCGCGCGTAATCGGGCTGCTGAAGGGATTTTACCCATACTATGAAATCCATCTGGATATTCGTTATCGCGCTGACTTTAACCCTGCCGGTTGGGACCGGGCATTGCTAAACACGGCGGAGATGTTGAAGCTCCACGAACAGATAAAGGGCATGATTGGAGCGAGTTGGTTTTTTGATCCACAGATCCCTTACGTAAGCCCGCATTTGACCTACCTGCGGCAGCACATCGAGGAAAATGGCGGAGAGTTTTTTTACATGAAGAGGGATGCCAGGACAACGCACCTGGCCATTTCTGCGTCGTCCACTCGAAAAAAGCTGTACGAGTGTGGGAAATATGTGCCGTGCAGCTACATGGCGATCTGGCCTCGGGGAAAAATGCTGCAATGGGCAGAGAGAGAAAAATCAACTCGGATAACGTTGCCGTCGGGAGAGATTGGTTGAGCCGTTCCCATCTCATCGCGAGGTTGCTGCGCATCGCTGCTGCTTTGGTCATCGCCTTGGCGACTCTTGAAGTTGCATCGCGTGTGGACGATGCGATTCGATACAATGCTCCCCTAATGGGAGAATATTCGAGCGAAATTCTCTTCACGTATGATGATGAGAGTATTCGACACAACGTTCCGCTTGCCCAGTATGAAAAGTGGCGAAACAACAGCCTGGGGTTTCGTGGACCGGAGATTTCGACGGCAAAACCTTCGGGCAAAATGCGCATCATCTGCATGGGCACGTCTGAAACTTACGGGCTTTACGAGAGCGAAAATGGCGAATGGCCCGCGCAGCTCCGGGCGTCCCTAAGGGAGTACTCACGCGCGGAAATCGTCAATGGAGCTACGGTTGGGATTCGATTCGAAGACTATGTGCACTACCTGCAAAAATACGTGTTTAAATACCAGCCAGATCTGGTTATTGTTTTTATCAACCCTATCGCCTATTCCAGGAACCGCATACGGTCACTTTCTGATGCTGATCCCGGAGCGGGTGGAATAAAATCGCGGAGCAGATCATCGCCGAGATCGGGAATTGAAGTCCTGGGTACCTCGCGCTTGATCCCGAAATTGACACAGCTTGTCAAGCAGAACACGCCTCAAGTTTTTCTGCGGAGCTGCAAGATCTGGTCGCTGCGCCGCGAAGTTGAACGGGCAGAAGAGTCACACCTCAGAGGACGACATCCTATCGAGGAGGTGCCGGACGATGTGGTTGTTGCCTTTCAAGAGGACGTCGCAAACTTTGCAGATGAGGTGGCGAAAAACGGAATCCGATGCATCTTCTGTACCTATCCTAGCTTGATTACTGAGGACAATCTCCAAAGGTATCTCGAAATATTTTTGGAGGACCGCGTAGCGCTGCCTGAGTTCAGCTTTAACTGGATGATCGATGCCGGCAGGCAACTCAACGGGGTGCTGCGCAAGCTGGCTGCGAGCGGAAAGATATCGGTGCTCGACTGTGATATGGCTGTGCCAAAAACAACAAGCTATTTTGCAGACAATTCTCATTATACTGATGATGGTGCAGCACGCGTTGCGGCTTGCGTCCACAGTTTTCTGATCGAACAATTCGGGCTGCGATAGAGTCCTAAATGGGGAGATCTCGAGGAGACCTACTTTACGCGCAGACAGGCGCGGTGTGCAACCGCTTCCTGCAGTATGCAGGGCAGAGGCCGGACCAGAAAGCAAATATTCATTCAATGCAAGTCGCCGTTACTCCTCTGCAGATCCTGAGTGTGTGTGGATACTACCTGTCAATATGTTGCGCACGTGACAGGCAACAGTTTATTCGTCGGGAGCCACGTCGAATCGTAGCGGATCTGTCGGTGGAGGCGTTATGTTTCGGGGCTTTGCCGTTACACGGCCACTTGATGAGGCTGCCTTGATGACGCTGCCTTGGATCCCGAATAGGCTCAGTGTATAGTGAAAAGTGTTGTGAATCATCTCAAAGGTTCGGAGTTTACTGATGGTCTCGCTTGCTGTTGAGTTTTCCTATCGACGAGCAACACTGGCGGATATTGAATTCATAGTGGCCGCCATCATTGAAGCGGAGCGATCCGGCGGTGGTTTCACGGCATATGAGCGAATGTTCGATATCCTACCAGATGAGCTCCCCGCAACTTTGCGGACCCTGCTCGAGGAAGACATGCCCGGCAGTGAACTGTGCTGCGATAACTTTCTGCTGGCAATCGATGGTACGGACCCCGTAGGCTGCCTCGCAACCTGGATCGAGGCAGAGGGAGCTTCTCCAAGCCATATTATTCGCGCAAACATGTTGGCTTATGTGCTTGGCGCGGAGCGTTGGAGCCAGGCACGACAGCGCCTGGCGGTGATCCACGAGATCGATATCCCGCGAGAATCCGGCACGATGCAGATCGAGGCCGTCTACGTTCGGCCATCCTACCGCGGTCGGCGCATTGTTGCGGGCTTGGTCAACGAAGCGATTGCCCGGTGCCGAATCGACCATCCGGGCGTGCGAAAGGCACAGATCCTTTCGGTCGTCGAGAACGAGACCAGTTCCAAAGCATTCTTGAATGCAGGGTTCTCGATCGTGAAGCAGACCCGCGCAACCAATCCAGCCGTGTCCTCGCTGTTCCCTGGAACCGGCCGGGTTTTGTGGGAGAAGGTGCTTTGACCAAACTCGACCCGACTGGTGCCCGTTTGACCCCGTGCAATACCCCGATGCGTTCACCTGCCATGCTCGATGGCGTGAGGCGATCCTGCGTTGAGTCTCCGGATCGGAATGCCTTCTTCATCCGCGATCGCTTCTATAGCTACCGTGCCTTTGCCGAGGCCATTTGCGCGATCGAAGATGTCCTTCGGAACAACTTTGCCGAGGAACGCAACATCGGCATTCTCGCCTACGATGATCTGGAAACCTATGCCGCGGTTTTCGCCACTTGGTTCGCCGGCAAGACAATGGTTCCGCTGGGCCCTTCGAGCCCCCCGGATCGTAACGCGCGCATCATTGAGGAGGCGGGCGTTAAGGTCGCGTTCTCAAGCCGCAGCACTGAGGGCTTGGCTGGCCCCTTGACACGGTACGGCACGGATTTTGTGTGCACCGCGAATCTTGCGCTGGCAGGCGCCGTGCCGGAAACACGCCGCATCTCTGAAGATGAGATCGCGTACGTGTTGTTCACGTCGGGCAGCACCGGCATCCCGAAGGGTGTGCCCATCAGTCATGGTGCTCTCCAGGGTTTTCTCGACGCGTTTTTCGCGCTCGGATATCAGATCGATGCCAACGATCGTTTTTTGCAGATGTTCGATCTTACGTTCGATCTGTCGCTGATGTCGTACTGTGTCCCGCTCATGATTGGAGCATGCGCCTACACAGTGCCTTCTGACGGTATAAAGTATACTCACATCTACCGCCTGCTAGAGGAGCAGGATATTACGTGCGCACTGATGGTTCCATCAATCCTTGCACATATTCGGCCGTTTTTTTCGGAGATCTCGCTCCCGCAGATGCGCTACTCTCTGTTCTGCGGGGAGGCACTCTACGATGATCTTGTTTCGGAATGGAGCCGATGCATACCAAACGCGCTGGTGCAAAACGTCTACGGCCCCACCGAGGCCACGATCTTCTGTCTCACATATGACTGCCATCGTGAGTGTGCGAACAAGACGAACAATAGCATCGTAAGCATTGGCCGCCCCATGCAGGGAACGGGCGTGCTCCTGATCGACGAGCTGTTGCGTCCAGTTGGTACCGGTGAGAAGGGAGAGCTGTGCCTGAGCGGACGGCAGTTAACGCCTGGATATTGGCGGAATCCGGAGAAGACCCGGGATGCGTTTTTCCTCCATGATGGCCACACATATTATCGAACAGGGGACATCTGCTTTAGCGACCCTGATGGTGATCTCATGTACTGCGGCCGCCTTGACCACCAGGTCAAGATTCAGGGATACCGCGTCGAGCTGAGTGAAATTGAGCACCACGTGCGAGAAATCACAGGACTTAATCAGATTGCGGCGGTTACCTGTCCCGACGCTGCCGGGAACACGACCATTCACCTCTTTCTCGAGAACTACCGTGGGGAAATCCCTGACCTGATTGCCGGCTTGAAGACCCGTGTGCCGCCCTACATGATCCCAGCCAAGATCGCGACGCTCGAGGCGATGCCGCTCAACGTCAACGGCAAGATCGACCGACCGGCGCTCAGCCGACGGGCTCAGAATCCCTCCTGACCATCACTCTATCAGTGAAAACGCCATGACCATGACTCCCGAACAGATCCTCGCCGAGGTTACCCAGGTTTTTCGCCAAGTATTCGGCAACCCGAGCATCACCGTCAACGAAACAACCGAAGCAAAGGACATCCCCGAATGGGACTCGCTTAATCACACCACGCTCATCGCGGAGGTGGAACAGCACTTCCGAATCAAGTTCAGCCTGCGGGAGATCATGCGCTTTCAGAACGTCGGCGACATGTGCACGATCCTCCGGACCAAGCTCGGCTCCTAGTCTACCCGAATAGATTACTGTGAAAACCCAGGCTATCGTGCCTGGCTATGCTTGAGAGAGCAGGAAGTCAACACGAGCCGATCGAAACCCCTCGAAGATATCCAACTGATGAGAGTCCAGCACGGTCAAAGCTATAGATGGCAGCCGATAGCGAGTCTTGCCTCTCGGTGAGCGGATTGCGTGGGTTGAAACGTAGGCAGAAGGGACTCTACCACTAGTGGATTGCAAATTCGATGTCGGGCTATAGATGACGCTCGAATGCTTGACGGGCTTCGCGATACGGTGAACTCAGGGAGACTGATTAGGACAAGTCGATTGTTCAAGAACCGTGTAAGTCTTATGCGATTGTGCGGAGCGCTGGTTTTGCCATGTTGCTGACCTCAAGAGCGTTCCTTCTGTTTCTGCCGATCGTATTGGGGTTGTTCCTCGTGGTTCCGGCGAGAATGCGCTGGCTCGTGCTCCTGACGGCCAGCGTCGTTTTTTACGGATTCTGGCACACTCCGTATCTTTTTCTGGCGCTTGGGATCGTTACCTGTGTTTCCTTCTGGGTCGGGAAACATATTGCCTCGCTGCCTCAGTCGCGAAGACGCTTTTGTTGGTTGTGGGTAGGAATTTTTGCAGATCTCGCGGTACTAATATGGCTACGATACCTTCCGGCACTGGCTCGCCTGTTGAGCGATTTGTTCAGATATCCAGGTCTTCAGCGACTGGCGGCGGCGATGCCGGTGTTAGTGTCAGTTGGGGTATCATTTTACGTCTTCCAAGGGATCTCTTATATCATCGACATTTATTGGGACCGAGAGAGCCCAGAGCCGAACATTGGTCGTTTTTCACTCTACATGATGTTCTTCCCCAAGCTCCTCCAGGGTCCGATCGAGCGCGCGGGACACCTGTTGCCGCAGTTGCGGCAGACGCTTCAAACCAACCGGGAATGCCTGACAATTGGCATGCATCTTCTGGTCTGGGGCTTTCTCAAGAAGGTAGTAGTCGCTGACACCATTGCCGGTTATGTCGATTCGATATTCGGGGACGTCCACGCTTATCCGGTGCTGTCTCATCTAGCCGCGACATACGCATATGCGATTCAGGTGTATTTTGATTTTTCCGGTTACACGGACATGGCGTTGGGGGCCGCACGACTGTTCGGCCTGCGTCTAACACAAAACTTCAACCAGCCGTATGCATCTGCTTCGATTGGTGAGTTTTGGAGGCGTTGGCATATTTCGTTTTCGCGATGGATTCTTGACTATATTTTCACCCCCCTCCAAATGCAATGGCGAGAATGGCGGGTCTGGGGAACCAGCGCGGCATTATTGGTGACGTTTTTTTTGTCAGGACTCTGGCATGGTCCCTCTGGGGGGTTCATCGTATGGGGATTGTTGCATGGAACCTACTTGGCGGGGAGTGCCCTTAGCGCGAGGGTGAGATCGCGCATAAGGGTAAGGCTGGGTATCTCGAATCCTACGAAACACACCCTGTGGAGAATCTTTCTGACCTTCAACCTGGTGTGTCTTGCGTCGATGTTTTTCCGTGCGGCGCGGGTCAAGGACGGCATATTCATGCTCGCGAATGGAATCACCACGCTTCCTGCCTATCTTTGGGAGGTCCACTTGGGACAAAGGTCTATTGTCGGAGATCTCCTGTTGGGGAGATCGGGGGCTGAATTTGCATCCGCGTGCCTGCTCATCGGTTTTGTTTTTGTTGTCGAATGGCTCGAAAGACGGCAGGGCGGGTTAGCAGGTCGGTCCTCTGAGTTTCGCTGGCTCAGGAATCTTCCCTTCTGGGCGCAGGGCGCGATTTATGGTTGCGCCTTCTATCTCGTCACGCTGCGTGGCGCTGCCGCAAAAAGCTTTATCTATCTTCAGTTCTAGGGCTTTCGCGAGTGCGGTGGCGGGGGAGAGTGAGGACTCGGGCGTTACGCGGTGCTGTATGGTAAGATAAAATTGGGGTTGTGATCGGCACGTGGGAAAACAGCATGAGCATGGTCGTGGGGTGCCAGGCAGGCGAAAGCAAGTCGGGCGATGCCGGCATAGGGGATCGAGAATCTTAATGTTTAAGGCTAGAGGGAACGATATTCTATCACGGGCTGGGTGCGAGCTGGCAGGCCAGTCCGCTGATTGATTTTGGAAACCTACAACATGCACCAAAGGACATCGGAAAGACCATGAGAGATTTCAGGCATTTGGAAGGGGCTGAGTATCTCAGGATCCCCTGGCGAAGAAAGTGGTATCTGATCATCACCACGCTGGCGGTCCTGGCAGGTGTGTCCATCTTTGCATGGTTGCGGCCCAACTACTATCGGTCGGTGACGCGGATCATAGTGGAGCCAACCACCCTCCTGGATGAGACACAATCGACGCTTCAATCGGTGTCCCGCACCCAGGAAAGGGTCGACACCATCAGGGCTATGATCGAGAGCCGGACGGTTCTGGAGAGGATCGTTGAGGAGTTCCGCTTGAGAGCTCTCAACAGCAGCATGCCCATGGAGGATGCGCTGATGACCCTCCGGACGAATCTTGAGGTTTCAGAATCCAAGAATCTATCCAATGTCATCACCATGGCCTATAGCGGCACAGATCCCCAAACGTCCCAGAGTATCATGCGCCGCATCGCCGAGATTCTCATTCAGATGAATCAGACCGGCGAGGATCAGAGGGTGCTGGATAAGGATGAGTTTCTCCAGGGCGAGCTCGTAAAGGCGCAGAAGGCGCTGGCGGATGCTGACGCGCAGATCATGCAGTTCAAGGAGCAGCACCCCGGCGAATTGCCCGAGCAGGCGATGACCAACATGACTGCTCTCAGCAACCTTAACAGCCAGCTGACGGCCCTGGATAGTGCGCTGGACCACGCGCACGATACCCAGAAGGCCATAGAATTCAGACTGGGAGAGCAGAAACGACTGCAGGAGATGGCAAAGGAGCTGCCGGGTCCGGTAACCCCGAGTCAAGCGCTCGATACCAGGACAAAAGTAGACAATAACGCGGCGCTGCAAGCTCAACTCGCGGCCAAACGCAGCCAGCTGGCCGACCTCTCCGCCCGCTACAAGCCGACGCACGCCGATGTCATCCGTTTGAGCAAGGAGGTCAGTGCACTGGAGAATCAACTCGCGCAACAGACCGCCGCAGCGCAGGCTGCCGACAACACCAATCCCCAGCTGACGCCCCTGGGAGCGCCGCCCGCCAAGACTGATGCGGATGCTGCGAAACCGCAGGGCAACCCGCAACTGCAATTGAATTTTGAAGGCGAGATTGCGCAAGCCCAATTCGAGCTCGGAGCCCTCCAAGACTCGATTGCACGCATCGAGAAAGAACGCCAGACGTTGTTGAAATCCATCTCCTTTTACCAGAAGCGACTCGATGACGCGCCCATCATGGAACAGGCCCTGGCAGGCTTGATGCGTGACCGCGACGGCAGACGCATGGCAGTCGACAATCTTTCGCAAAAGCGGTTTACTGCACAGATGGCGGCGAATGTAGTCGGAGAGAGAAAAAGCGAGACCTACCACAGTTTGGACGAGGCCAGCCTGCCGGAAAAACCGATGACCCCCACAAAGCTCCAGATCTTTTTGATCGGGATCGGCGCCGCGTTGCTCTCCGGGCTGGGAGCCGCATTCGCGCGAGAGTATTTCGAATCTTCGATTACGAACGAAGACGAAGCGTCCGCATTGTTGAGGATCCCCATTCTAGTGACGATTCCCGAGATTCCGCCGTCGCCGCAGGCTCTGCTGAAGGGGGCGGAGTAGCCCCGTGGCGCAAACTCTAAACACTCGGACTGGCCGGTGCCGCTGGCCGGAAAGCGGAGGGACCATGACGAAGAAATGGCGAAGAACTCGACTTTGCGCGCTGATATGCGCCATCGCGGTACCGACAGCATCGGCACTTGCGCAGTCTTCGGATACCACTCCACCCCCTCAGACCGGCACCACAACATGGCAAAAACCGCAACCCAGCGAGACCCAGCGAGTCACCCAGAACCCGTCGCGCGACAGCCGCAACTCGTTCGGTTTTTCCGTGGAAGCCATGGGGATGTACGATAACAATCCTTATGGCAGCGGGAGTCTCAACCAGCAGGATATGGCAGA
>Ga0187881_10004484_pt1 | contig 11299 bp, 5 predicted proteins | sample June2016WEW_19_1_2_FD_133017 | JGI IMG/M metagenome (GOLD analysis project Ga0187881, IMG submission 133017) | Peatland microbial communities from SPRUCE experiment site at the Marcell Experimental Forest, Minnesota, USA - June2016WEW_19_100 | ecosystem: Environmental > Terrestrial > Soil >...
ACTGGGAGAAATAGAAACTGCGGCCGAAAGAGCGGGACAGGCTCTCTCCGAGTGGCTGCGCGGGACCGCTCTGTGCGCTGCGCGACAGCGGCCCGCTGATCCCTTCGAACTGGTATTGGCCGAAGTCTGGGCGATGCGTTACGCACTCTTGAATCTCTTCCATGCAGCCTCTCAAGCGGCATCGGAAGGCAGACAATTGTCGCCTGATTCCGTCCTCGCAATTCGCGACCAGGCAGACGCACGAAAGCTTCAGCAGGCGCGCAAACTGCTTGATGACTTCTTCGCCCGCGAGGGCAAGGAAAGAGTTCGTATGCCATGAGTGCCATGCCTTTTCCCAGAAGCTTCTCGCTCTTGACGCCGTTGCTTTGGGTAGCCGCGATGCTCCTTTTGCTACTGGCCGTGCGGAGTGTGTTGCAGAATCGGTCCCCACGTAAATGGCGGGATAGGGAGACGGTCGAATGGGGCCGACCTCGGCCAAGTTTGATCCAGAGATGGAGTAAAAAGATGGGCAGAATCCGATTCAGACTGCCGAGATTCTCGCAGCAGCAGATGCCAGAGATCGCGCCGAAACCAGCGCCATCAGTGCCCGCGAATGCTCTCGCCGATCCGATGAAGAAGCCTATCCAGCCGATGCTCGGGCTATTTGGTTCGACCATCGGTGCGCCCGAGACCGAACCCAAAGAGGCGTTCGCCTGGGAGAAAACGAAGGGAATCGAATGAGAGACGAATTGCCAAGAACATCACTTGCCGCTTGAGGGACGCTCGGTATGCTTACGATCTCGAAACCGCTGTCAGCCAGCCAGGCGCAGACCTACCATGTGCGGGAGTTTGCCTCGCAGGAACAGAACTACTGGAGCCGCGATCAGCAGGGTCACAGTGAATGGCAGGGCAGACTTGCCGACCAGTGGGGATTGCAAGGTAGCGTTGGTTCGGAACACTTTGCACGACTGAGTGAAGGCCAGCATCCACACACCGAAGAACAGCTCGTACGGCATCAAGTTTCGAGAACCTATGAAGGGAAATTCGGCAGAGAGGTGACCAGCGCCGAGCACCGCGCCGGGTGGGACGCCACCTTCTCTGCGCCGAAGTCGGTGTCGCTTACCGCTCTAGTGGGCGGCGACGATCGGGTGCGGGAAGCCCATCGCGAGAGCGTTCGCGCAGCGCTTCAGGAACTTGAGCGGTACACGCAGGCGCGGATCGGCAATGTCCATGCCCCGGAGACGACCGGAAAATTTATCGTCGCCACTTTCGAGCACGACACCGCACGGCCCGTAGATGGCTACGCGGCGCCCCAGCTTCATACTCATGCCGTGATCTTCAATATGACCGAGCGCGAGAACGGTCTCGAAAACGGGAAGCAGATGCGAGCTTTGCAGCCACACGAAATGTTCGTGTCACAGCGCTACGCCACGGCGGTCTACCGATCCGAGTTGGCTCTGCGTTTGGAGAGGCTGGGCTACGAACTGGAGCGCGGCAAGCATGAACAGCCGGAAGTAAAAGGCTACTCGAAGGAGTATCTGGAGGCTTCCAGTCCAAGGCGTGAACAAATCAAAGACCATCTCCGAGAACAAGGAATCGACGGAGCCGTGGCGGCACAGATCGCGGCTCACCATACTCGCGACCGCAAGGAACTTCTGTCGCCGGAAGAAGTCTTACAGCGGCACCGAGAGCTTGCCGCACACTATGGGCATCAGGCGGACCGCGTGGTCGCACAGGCGCGCCAACATGGGCAATACCAGGTGCCGGAGCCGGAGGTTCAGGCGCAGCGGGCCTTGACCTGGGCGCGCGATCATGTCTTCGAGAGATCGGCAGTGCAGGACCGCCGCGCGATCCTTGAAACAGCGCTGGTGCGCGGCATGGGAGAAACGACCTATGCCCAGGTCTGGCAGGAGTTCGAGCGCCGGATCGAGGCCGGGGAGTTCCGCGAAGTCTCGCACGTTGGAGCTGGCAAACAGTACACAACCGCCCTGATGGTACGCATGGAGCGTGAGATCGTTGGCCGGATGCGGGAAGGCAATCGGCGCGACTACAGCGATCCCATGCTGGTCTCGCCGCAAGTGCGCATCGCCACGGAAGACCGCCACCCGGAGTTGAATACTTCGCAGCGCCAGGCGGTAGACGAGATCTTTCTTTCGCGGGAGAAGGTTGTGGGGTTGGATGGCATCGCAGGCGCTGGCAAGACAACAACTCTGTCCGTCATCCGCGAAGGCGCCGAGGCTGAGGGCTACAGGGTGGAAGGTTTCGCGCCCACGTCCCGCGCGGCGCAGAAGCTCGGGGAAGCGGGCATGGAGACATCGACACTACAGAAGCATCTGGTGCGTGGACAGCAGCCGGATACCGGCGAGAAACGGCTCTATGTGCTCGACGAATCCTCGCTAGCATCGACCAGACAGGTGCATGAGTTTGTGAACCGGCTCCATGCGAATGACCGTTTGTTGCTCGTCGGCGACCGGCGGCAACATGAGGCGGTTGAGGCCGGGCGGCCCTTCGCGCAACTCCAGGACGCCGGCATGAAAACGGTGAAGCTCGAAGAGATCGTGCGCCAGAAAGATCCAGAACTGAAACAAGTGGTCGAGCGGCTTGCCCAGGGCGAAGTACAGGAAGCAATACAGAATCTTGACCGGCAAGGCCGAGTACACGAGATTCAAGGCCACGACGAACGCATCGCGGCCATTGCGAAGGACTACGCAAAATCGCCGGAGAACACGCTGGTGATTTCTCCCGACAACCGCTCCCGCTCGGAGATCAACGAGCGCATCCATGCGGAATTGCAGCGGATCGGCCTCGTCAGTAACGAGGAGCACCGCATCAGGACGCTAGTACCGCGCCAAGACCTCACCGGCGCGGATCGCACGTGGGCCGAGCGCTATGAGGTGGGCGATGTGCTGCGCTATTCGCGCGCATCGAAGGAGACCGGCATCGGAAAAGGCGCGTACGCACAGGTGAAGAACATCGATGCTCCGAAAAACCGGCTGACAGTCGAGTTGCAGGACGGCACGGAGCGAACTTACGATCCACGACGACAGCAGGGGGTTTCGGTCTTCCGCGAGGAGATGCGGAGTTTTTCAGTGGGCGACCGCATACAGTTCACCGCGCCAGCCAATGACCTCAGAGTTGCGAACCGCGAGTTGGGCACCATCAGAAGCATCGACGAAGTCGGGCACCATTGCCTGAGGATGGACGATAGCCGCACCGTTGGACTCGACCCGACCAAGCATCCGCATCTCGACCACGGCTATGCCATGACCAGCCACTCCGGCCAGGGACAGACTGCCGACCGTGTCCTGATTCACGTGGACACCGAGTTGGGCGCCAAGGATCTGCTCAACAGCCGCATGGCATACGTTGCTGTCTCGCGTGGACGATATGACGCGCAGATTTACACGAACAATGCAGCGACGCTCGGGCGGGAACTCAGCCGCGACGTCTCCCATTCGCCTGCGATTCAGCACGAGGCAGTAGCCCACAAGATAGAACCACAAACCACACACACGAATCAGCTCAGTCAGGGTTTCGGTCTAGGTCTGTGATGCAGCATTGCCGAATGACATGCCCCGAATAGCCGGAGCATAACCGAGGCCCGGCCAGTGTCAAGGCCGCGCTTCGCGCGCCGCATTCGCGGTCGAAGAGCCTTGACACTGGCCTTTGCGCCTCGGCTTATTATCCAGCTATCCGGGGGATGTCATATTCTCACCTCCACGAACCGGGCTCCGCGCACGGTCGCACCGCTGTCGGTGGAGATCTGGGCCTTGAGAAAGACGAGTTGAAGCGTTCAAACGAGCGTTCTCCTACGAGCATGAGACGGCGATTCTAGGCGCCCGCAAACGACCTGAGGTCATGGATCAGCCCAGCGCTATCGCCACCACGTCGAAGGCCATGCCTGAGGCTTTCCCCAAAACGGCAACGTCTCACTGCCAACTTGCTCCTGCACGGCTGCGTACTCACTTCGGCGGCTACCGGATTGGCAGTTCGCTCACTAACGGCAGGTGGGCCGTCGTTAACCGTTCGGTTAGCGAACGGCAGACCGAGCCAAACAGTCGCGTCGTCACTGCATTCACGGTCTTCTATTTTCAATCGCTTCCGGGAATGAAGATTGCCCTTCGCCGCCCCGCCGCCCCTTGGCATGTGGGCTGCATTACTCAGAAACGAATGGAGGGTGCCATGAAAACCAAAACGAACGTGAAGGCTGGCTCGCTACGGATGATTCAATAGTGGACATGGCGTCGCCACGTCGATATGTACGAGCGCCAAACACAAGACAAACCCCAAGGCCACCCTCAAGGCGACTTTTCTTTTTTCACACTAGTTGGCTTTTTGCAGCTTCGCGTACTCGGCTTTGGCTTGCTTGAGGATGGGGATGTCAGGGTCGGCATCTTTCCAGAGGGCGATAAAATCTTTGTAGGCAGCGAGCGCTCGGACGCGGGCGGCATCGGCATCGGCATCCGCGCCCTGCGACGTTCTCGACTGCAAGGCATTGGCACGCGCCACTCCTAAATGGGCCAAAGCTCCAGTCCAGCAGTTCCAGACGATTCCGCTATGATCAAGAATTTTCTCGAACTCGACGGCAGCTTCCTTGCCCTGCCCCGCCGCTAGATACGCCTGGCCGCGAATGTAGGTGGGATAGAGGCAGGAGGCGTTGGCGACGAATTCAATCTCCGCGAATTCGATGGGCGGCAGGGCGGGCTTTAGGCTGGTGACCGCCGCTGACGGGTTCTTTCGGTTGATCGCCAGTTGCGCTCGAAGCGCAGGCAACCACAGGGATTGCATCCGGGTGTCGAGGGAGTATCGCTTGTTCAGGTCTTGCGCCAGTGCTTCGGCTCGCGCCGCATCGCCCGCCATGGCAAAAGCAAGGGCGGCTTCGGCCTCTACTCCCCGACCGGTTGGCGCCAACTTTAACCCATCCGTCGCGGCTTGTTTGGCTGCGGGCAGGTTGCCAAAGGCTGCTTCGCGCAATGCGGAATTCTCCAGCCAAATCGCCCCGTTTTCCTTGCTGTCTGCGCGAATCGCTGAATCTAGCGAATTCCTTGTCAATTCTCGCGCTTTAGCGAGGTGGCCCGCGTACGCCTCCGTGTCTGCGGCAAGCGAAAGTCCGAAGTTCTCTTCCGGCTTGCCCGCGAACTGTTGCTGCTGTTTCTCCATGGCTGAAGACTCGCCCCGAAGAAAAGCCACGGCGTATAGAATCTGAGAAAACCCGCCATATTCTAGTTTCCGTCCTTGCGCCTGCCGGATCGTCTGCTCAGCCTCATCGAACCGTTGCAAGGCAAGCAGGCTAGCGGCGAGATTGCTGTACGTGGCCCCGAATTCGTGACCGAGCTGCAGGCTCTTGCGGGTTTCTTCCGCCGCGTTGTCGTGCAGTCCCTGCGAGCTATAAATGGCGCCGAGACTGTTATGAGCTGTGTCGTCTCGTGGGTAGCCGACAATCGATTCCCGATAAACCTGTGCCGCTTTCTCCATTTCCCCGGTGACGAGTTCGTAATATTGGGCGGCAATCTTGAGTTTTTCCCGCTCGCTGGCATACCCCCGCAGATGGAAAGCATTGGCGAGATATTCGCTGGCGCGTCCCGTCTCACCCATACTGTAGTAAGCGTCCCCCACCGCCAGGTAACCCAAGGCAAAATTCGGGTCGAGTTCGATGGCACGTTGATAATAAGGCACAGCAGCGGCTTCGCCCTTCTCGGCAAGAGCCCTTCTGCCAAGGCTGTATGCCTGGAGCGCTTCGAGCGAGGATGTGGTGGCTTGTTCCAGCGGAAAGTCGAGCACCTTCACGGAAGCCAGCGACTCGCCTAGCTCGCCACGCAGCTTCGAGGCCGCCTCGCCCAGCGCGTCCAACACCTTCTCCTTGGACACCGCCGTCACCTGCTGCTCGGCCAGCGGATCTCCACTCTGGCAATTCACCGCCTTCAACCCCAGCACGAATTGGCTGCCAAGACTGGCGATCGACCCGGCAATGTAGGCCTTGCTGGCTGCCCGCTGGCAAAGTTCGCGTGCCACGTCGGGCGTGAGCTTTGTGTCGGGCGGGCGCGTCATAAGCTGCAACGTCCTGGCCACGCTGCTGTCGGAGAGCACATTCAGAAACGGCGACTGGTTCAAAGAAACGTTGAGCGCCGTCTTGAGCGTGTCGTCGAAAACTGGATCGCCCGTGCTGTTGGCGAAATCGGCGAGAACGATCGTGTCTTTGTCGGTCAGCGGCTTGGCGCGGTGCGAGCGATAGTAAAGACCACCCGCAATCAAAGCGGCGGCTACAACGATTGAAGGTACCGCGACCTTCCAGAGATTTCTCTTCGCCGGGGGTGTCCCGCTTTCCTGTACTGCGGCTACTGATCCAGAGCTCGCGGCCAGCACACGCCCGGTCTCCGTGTCCCGCTTCAAACGCTCCAGCTCCGCCCGTATGTCGGATGCATGCTGATAGCGCAGGTTCCGATCTTTCTCCAGTGCACGGTTGATGATCCGCTCCAACTCCACAGGGAGATCGGGATTCAATCGGACAGCGGGAGTCGGTGCCGCATCGAGAATCTCCCTGAAAATCACACCCGAACTCTCGCCGCGGAAAGGTAGCGACCCCGTCGCCATCTCGTAAAGCACCGCGCCGAACGAGAACAAGTCCGTGCGCGCATCCAGTTCCTTCGCCCGAACCTGCTCCGGCGACATGTAGGCCACCGTTCCCACCGTGGCTCCCGGACTGGTCAGATGCTCTTCCAGGGTTACCGTCGTTTGCCCTGCGTCCTTTGAATTGCTGCCTGGATCGCGAATCGGCTGCATCACTTTCGCCAACCCGAAATCCAGAATCTTCGCGTGCCCGCGCTTGGTGACGAAGATATTTGCCGGCTTGATGTCGCGATGGATGATCCCGGCAGCGTGCGCCGCATCCAGTGCGTCGGCAATCTCGATCCCGAGCGACAGGATGGCCTCGGTCTCCATTGGGCGGCCGGCGATGCGATGCTTCAGCGTCATCCCGTCCAGGTACTCCATCACCAGGAACGACTGCTCGCCGTTTTTGCCGATCTCGTAAATGGTGCAGATGTTGGGATGGTTCAGAGCAGACGCCGCACGCGCCTCGCGGCGGAAACGCTCCAGGGCCTGCGGGTCCTTTGCCACGTCATCGGGCAGGAACTTCAAAGCCACGAAGCGGCCAAGTTCGGTGTCTTCGGCCTTGTACACAACACCCATACCGCCCCCGCCGATTTTCTCGACGATGCGGTAATGCGAGATGGTCTGGCCAATCATGCTGGCTCCCTGCAGAGGTCTATCAACCGGGGCCCTTGGGTCTTGGCGCTAGATATTAAGTGCAGAGGCAGAAGCAGTCAATTCGCGAGGAACGGCCCGTGCCGGGCCACTTGCGGATTAACAGTCCGGCGACAGGCGTTAACCGTTGGGTTAGCGAAAGCCGCGTCGAGACGAGCGTGCGCGTCCTCGCCAGAATCCCCAATCATTTGTTTTCAATCACTTCCGCATCAATGCCCCAACTTTGTGAGACGCCCCTGCGTTTGGCCCGGGCCTTGCATTACTCAAGGACGTAAGCAACAGCAAAACTCAAAGAAAGGAAAGCAGCCATGAAAACCAAGACGAATGTGAAGGCCGGAACTTACAGGATGTAACCCCGCGAGGAACGGCGGCAGAACGCGGCAAACACAGAAGGACAGGACGGAGCATTAGAGCGGTAGCAAAACCTACGAAAGGAGAGCGCCATGAAAACCAGGACCAACGTGAAGGCTGGCATCCAAATTCGCTAAACGCTAGGGCGCGGTAGCTCTCGCTCAAAGCGAATTCTGAGAAATACAACCAGGAAAGCAGCACAACTCAATGAGAGGAGAATAGCCATGAAGACCAAGACGAACTTGAAGGCCGGATACAGAATCCAGTAGTTGTCGGTATAACGGCGGGGAAACGAAAAGAGGGTTTAGCCCAATTCGAAAGCGAAGCCGAACTAGATTAGGAAGGAGAGCAGCCATGAAGACCAAGACGAATGTGAAGGCGGGCAGCGAGATCGTTGTTACCAAAACCCAGGACAAGTCATCGTAAAGGCTTGCCCGATCACCAACAATATGAGACGCAACGATGCAACCGAACACAACCACAAAAGCCGCCCCGAATAGGCGGCTTTCTTCTTGACGTTGCGACCATGGTTGAGCCTACTGCAGCTTCGCGTACTCGGCCTTGGCCTGCTTCAAGATGGGAATATCGGGGTCGGCCTCTTTCCAGATCGTGAAGAAGTCCTGATAGGCGGCCTTCGCTTTCGCCGTATCGCCCGCCATCGCATAAGCGCGGCCGATCTGCAGATGTGCCAGCGTTCCCGTCACGAAGTTGCCCACAATGCCCCGGTGATCGAGCAACTTTTGAAACTCGGCGGCTGCCGCAGTGCCATTGTGCGCCAACAGGTACGCCTGCCCGCGCACATACGCGGGGTACAGGTAGCTGATCAACGCTTCGGCAGTGCCCAGCTCGTAAGGCGCAGCGGCTTCCAGATCCACAATCGCCTGCGGCGATTTGCCCTTGCTGATTTCGACGGCAGCGTTGATGGTCGACAGCCAGTAGGCCTTCAGCAGGGTACTGTTCGGATAAGTCTTCTCCAGTTCTTCAGCCAGCGCCTTGGCCCGTGAGGCCTCGCCGATGCGGGCCAGCGTGAGAGCGGCCACAGCTTTGACATCTCGCCCGGTGGAGAGCGCCAAAGCCGCTGCGACTCCTTGCCTGGCGAGAGCGGCATTGCCCAGCTCTGCTTCGCGCAACGCTGCATTGACCCGCCACGACGCTGCAGTCTCTTTGGAGTCGGCGCGAACGGCCGAGTCCACGGCCCGACGGGAGAAGTCTCGCGCCTTGGTCATTCGTCCGTAATACGCTTCCGTATCCGACTGCGCTGACAGAAGATAATCCTCATCGCCCGGTTTGCCTGCTGCCCAGGTCACTTCGCGCTCCATGGTCGCGACATCTCCCTGCAAAAAGGCAAGTAGATATGAGGCGAATCGAAGAGCCCCGCCGTCCAGCTTGAGCTCAAATGCCTTGCTGATCGTGGTCTTTGCGTCCTCCAGCCGGTTAAGGGCCACGTAGAGCCCCGCGACATTTGCATAGCCATCGGAGTTCGGCGTCAGGCGCACCGATTCCTGAGCTTCCGCGAGGGCCTTATCCAACTGGCCCATCCCGGCATAGGCAATGGCCGAGTTCGTGTGAAGATAATCGTGCGGATAGTTCGCTTCTAACAGTTCGTAGGCCTGTACTTGCTTCTCAACTTCTCCCGTGACTGAAAAATAGATGCCGGAGATCGCCAACCTCTCCCTTTCGTTAACGCGATCGCGCAATTGGTAGGCTTTCGTTGAATACTGCAACGCCAGAGACGGTTCACCCATGCCGAGGTACGCGGCTGCCAGCGAGTTGTAGGCCGCCGCGAAATCGGGGTCAAGCTCAGTGGCCTTCTTGAAAAACGGGATCGCTGCGGCGCTTCCTTTCTGATTCGCGGTTGCCTTAGCAAGGCTGTAAGTTTTCAGCGCTTCGAGAGAAGACGTGGTTGCCTCTGCGAGCGGAACATCGAATTTCTGCACCGTTGCCAGCGACTCGCCCAGTTCGCCGCGTAGCTTCGACGCCGCCGCGCCCAGGGCATCCAACACCTTCTCCTTGCCGGCTGCTGTCGACTGCTGCTGGGCGAGCGTGTCTCCGCTCTGGCAGTTCACCACTTTAAGCCCGAGCACATACTGGCTGCCCAGGCCGGCAATCGATCCAGCAATGTAGGCCTTGCTGTTCGCCCGCTGGCAGACTTCTCGCGCAACGTCGGGTGTGAGCTTTGTGTCGGCTGCCTTCTGCATTCGTCTCAGCGTCTTGTTGACGGTCGAGTCCGATAGCACGTTCAGGAAAGGCGACTGGCTCAGCGAAACGCCGAGCGCCGTCTTCAACGTGTCATCGAAAACCGGGTCGCCCGTGCTGTTGGCGAAGTCGGCGAGAACCAGGGTGTCTTTGTCAGTCAGCGGCTTGGCGCGGTGCGAGCGGTAGTAAAGGCCGCCAGCTATCAATGCGCCCGCTACAACGACTGAGGGTAACGCGACCTTCCAGAGATTTCTCTTCGCCGAGGGTGTCCCGTTTTTCTGCGCTGCGGCTACTGATCCGGAACTCGCGGCTAGCACGCGTCCCGTCTCCGTGTCGCGCTTCAGACGCTCCAACTCGGCCCGCATGTCCGACGCATGCTGATACCGCAGGTTCCGATCCTTCTCCAACGCATGGTTGATGATCCGCTCCAGCTCCAACGGTAGATCGGGATTCAATCGGACCGCCGGCGCCGGCGCCGCGTCGAGAATCTCCCTGAAGATCACCCCCGAACTTTCACCGCGGAAGGGGAGTTGACCGGTCGTCATTTCGTACAGAACCGCTCCGAAGGAGAACAAATCCGTGCGCGCATCCAGTTCCTTCGCCCGCACCTGCTCCGGCGACATGTAAGCGACCGTGCCCACCGTGGCTCCCGGGCTGGTCAGATGCTCTTCCAGCGTTACCGTTGTTTGCCCGACCGCTTGCGCTTCGCTACCCGACTCGCGCACCGGCTGCGTTACCTTCGCCAACCCGAAATCCAGAATCTTCGCGTGCCCGCGCTTGGTCACGAAGATGTTTGCCGGCTTGATGTCGCGGTGGATGATCCCGGCCGCATGCGCCGCATCCAATGCGTCGGCAATCTCGATCGCGAGCGACAGGATAGCTTCGGTCTCCATTGGGCGGCCGCCGATGCGGTGCTTCAGCGTCATCCCGTCCAGGTACTCCATCACCAGGAATGATTGATCGCCGTTCTTGCCGATCTCGTAAATCGTGCAGATGTTGGGATGATTCAGGGCAGACGCTGCTCGCGCTTCACGGCGGAAGCGCTCCAGCGCCTGGGGATCGCGCGCCACGTCATCGGGCAGAAACTTCAAGGCAACGAAGCGACCGAGTTCAATGTCCTCGGCCTTGTAGACCACACCCATGCCGCCCCCGCCGAGCTTCTCGACGATGCGGTAGTGCGAGATGGTCTGGCCGATCATGTTCTCTCCTGACAGTCAATCAGGTCCCAGGAATCTTGGGGGTTGATGTTACGGGGGCGGCAAGAATCAGTCAATTCACACCTCCGGCTCCCGATTCCCCCGGCGATTAACCGTTAGGCGGGCCGCCATTAACCGTTGGGTTAGCGGGAGTCAAAGGAAGGCGGTCCTCCGTTCGAACTTCGAAGAGCTGCGTTCTTTACTTTTCAACCACTTCCAGAGCTTGAAGAATCCGCTTCGGAAGTGACAAGGGCTTGGTCGGTGGTTTGCATTACTCAAAAGCGAAAGGAGGGAGCCATGAAAACCAAGACGAA